>JAABUS010001454.1_pt1 | contig 51367 bp, 39 predicted proteins | sample 5560161 | NCBI WGS metagenome assembly JAABUS01 (sample SAMN10711885, study PRJNA513376) | rock metagenome | isolation source: Antarctica rocks | place: Antarctica: Victoria Land, Trio Nunatak nord | collected 2016-01-04 | reverse complement strand
CTGCGCCGGCTGGGCCGCAGGCAGGAGTCGCGCGCGGCGTACGACAAAGCCATCGAGCTGGCAGGCAACACCGCCGAGACCGCCTACCTGACCCGCCGCCGCGATGAGGTGCAGCCGACATGATCCGCCTCGAAGCCCATTTTTGCGGATAATCGTTTTTATGTGTAATGTGTAATGTGTACTGTGTAATGAGTTGTTATTCCACCTGGCGGATACGTGGCACTCCCAATAGGAGCATCATGGGGAATGATCGAGACTGGTTTGCCGTGACAAATCTCACAGCCTGCTTATCGAACTCGACGCGGCGATGCATCAGTCGTGACCAGAGCACACGATCATCCTTGAGATTAAGATTGTAAGGTGCCTGCTCGTAATATTCCAGAGCCAGGTCATTTAACTCCAGCCAGCTCCGCACGTAGGCCATCCCGATATCATCGACGTCATTCCTGAGGATCGTGATCAATGAGTGTTTCACACCCTCAAGTGCCTGAATCCCGTCATCACGCTCCTGGCCGTCCAGATCCGGGTGCACCTCAATGAAATCCAGCCGCTCCTTCATCTCCATCATGTCGGGAAACACAGAGTTCATCGCAGCGATCGAAGGCTGCTGTCTCTGTAAGTTGCGCGTCACCATCACTCATCGAATGACGAGCAAAACGCCTAGAACCACGAGTACATAGACCCACCATGACATGTCGTCCCCCTGCATTGTCTCTGGCTGAAATCCTGGCATCAGTATATCGCCGATTGATTCAGGCAGGTCATTTGGATAATCATTTATTCCCAATAAAAGGAAATACCACGAGAGCAACTCCGGCGAGCTCTCGCCTGGGCGGAGCTCTGATCCTGGCTGGTGGATTGGCCGGGCTATGTTGGGGCCTTATCTGATATACGGATGGAGCGCGTACTGCAACGAGTCGATACGTTGATCGACCAATTGGGACTTACTCGCCATCTTTGACGTCCGCAGCAAGGACGCTCTATCTCTCTGTACCAGAAGTGGAGGACGTCGGCATGCAGGACAATCCGAGAATCCCTGACGCGTTGGTTGCGACCTGTCTTGCGAAGAACTATGGCCTTCGCGTTGAGCATATGGAGTATCTTCCCATAGGCCACGACCTGAGCCTGTCACGGAGCAATGATTATGTGGACGATCTCACTTCGGATAACATCCGGTTTAGTCTAACCATACAAGCCCTATATCCTTCGACGATCTGGTCAGACCGTCCAAGAGTGAAATGCTCGTCGAGCGTTGTTAATGTCTTGTAGACAGAGTGACATCCAAGCGAAAGCGCTAATGACGCCGCTGGCCAATCTACCTCAGAAAACCCTGATGTTCCCCAATCCGCTCTCTCCGCTGCTCGCAAAATAGCTCTGGTTCCCCAATGAATCCACTCCGACGCTCCCCGATAAGAGCTCTCGTAGAGGTCTACTTCCCCAATTTCACAGAACATGGATGCAAAATCTACCGGATACCACGTATTGTCCCAAGGATCATCCGGCAGCATATACGCCTCGCCCCGATCTATAGCTTCCCCTTGAGCTTTGCGGTACTTGGGACGAATATATTTGTCCCCGTGCTCTGCAACCAGTTGCTCTATTTGATTCCACTCATCTTTATCAACGTCAACGCCTATTGATCTGTTATGTAGCATTTGGCGTCGATCTACAATCGCGCCGAACCATAACCATCGATCCGTCCTCTCCGGCTGTCCCTCCAGGACCCATGCAAGTTGACCATATCCTTCGAGCATTGTTCTAGCAATGAGTTGAGCGTCTCGATGCGCCTCTGCCCTAATGAGAATCCGAACTGATTTCATGTGCTCTATTTGCTTGGTAACAAACGACAACACCATCTGGTCTGCCCCATTATCAGAAGTATATGCAATACGTTCTGTGAAGATAGACTCAGCGATCTCCTGGAGCATTTGAATTCCGGCAAGTAAGATCGGGATCGATCGTTTGCCGATCTCGATTCTATCTTCAATCATCTCTCTCCCCTATTAGCGGTTGGCTTTATGTCAGAAGATAATTGTAACGGTCTACGTCGGTATAGTCCCAGATACGGTCGTTTGTGAGACAGGAACCCAAAGGGACCTATGGGGATGACCACTGGTTGGTGCAGCTGCCGGATGATCCTCCGGCATGCCCACGGCAGAGGCGTACGAGCTTGCCGATGCCGGCGCCCGGCCACGACGAAGCCATGACCTTCGCTACGGTTGGAGCAGCTCGGTCCGGTATTTCGGGGCGAGCGACGCGGCTTTCCTCATGAAGGCCTCCTGAGCGGCCGCGTCGAGTCTAGGAGGAGTCGCCGTCCGGCTCGCGACAGGCTGGCCAATGGCGACAAAGAACTCCTCCTGTCCGGCCGGCGAGCACATGCACAAGAGCCGGGCAGGATGCTCCGATTCGTTGTGGAACCCGTGCGGTGCGTTGGACGGGATATTGACGGTCTCGCCGGCTCGTGCAACCGATGGCACGTCGCGGAACATGACTACGACCTCCCCGTCGAGAACGGTGAACATCTCCTCGAAGTCGTGGCGATGGGGAGCAGGGCCACCGCCGGGCGGGACATGCATGTCGATGAGGCAGTAGCGGCCGGCGGTATCTTCGCCCGTCAACAGGATCGTGTAGGTGTCGCCGACGACCCCAATGTGGGGCAAGGACGGATCGTCCGGGCGTGCAATTGCCAGTTGCCGCTGCGGATCGTCCGGCGGAATCGGTGATGCGGGCTGTGACGAGGTAGTTGCGCTGTCATTCATTGTCATACTCCTCTGGCTGGTGGCCGGCGCTGGATTGAGTGGATTATTCACGAACAACATTTGAACGCGCATCGTCATCTCGAGCGGAGTCGAGAAATCTCTTTCCGCGAAGGCGTCCTCACGATTAAGATTTCTCGACATGCTCCGCCGCCTGCGGAAATGACGAAAAATTGAGCCCTTGCCCTCCAAAGCCTTCCATCAAAATAGGCACAACTACCGATTGCCGCTGGAACGGCGAATTCTTCGGGTTAGGCAGACAGGATCCTGGGTTCGCGGCCGAGAAGGGCTCACCGGATCCATGCCGGACACCGCCGTCTGGTAATTGAGACCGGCATGTCCGAATGTGGGCAGCCAGGCTGACGTTTGCGGTATGTTCAGGCTGCGGATCGGAACTGAACACCTGCCAAGCCTCTCTGGCGTCCAGCGACATCGTTCTCGACATGCAAGTCGTGCCGCTTTGCCTTACCCCCACTCTAGACAGCGCCAACTCTCCGATCAAGCTCAAAATCGACATGATTCGGCAAGCCGTGAGGAATCAATGAGGAGACCTAGACGCCATGGAACTTCTCCAGCTCACCTATTTCCAGGTCGTGGCGCGGCTCGAACACATGACCAGGGCAGCCGAAGAACTCAATATCACCCAGCCCTCGCTCAGCAAATCCATCAACCGGCTGGAGCGGGAAATCGGCGTTCCCCTGTTCGATCGGCAGGGGCGTGGCATTCGCCTGAACCAGTTCGGGTCGGAGTTTCTCGGACACGTCGAACAGGTGTTTCGGCGCCTGAACTCGGCGACAGACCAGATCAGGGACATGGCAGGGATGGACCATGCCATCGTGTCGCTGGCGGCCGGTGCGCTCCACTGGCTGCCGGACATCCTGCGCCCGTTTCAAGCCGCGCATCCCGCGGTCCGGTTCCGTCTCTTCCAGCGATCCCTCGCCGGCCTGCACCGTTTGCTTGAAACCGGGGAGACCGACTTTTGTTTCGTTCCGTCCGCGCCAACGATGCCGGTCGTCCGCTGGCAACACCTTCAGACCGAAGCCATCTCCCTGGTCGTTCCGTCCTCCCACCGGTTCGCCGGTCAGGCGAGCGTCTCATTGCGGGAGGTCGCCCAGGAAGACATGATCCTCGGCAAGCCCGGGGATGTCCTGCGGGAGATCATGGAGGGATATTTCCGGCAGGTGGGTTTCACGCCGCGCGTGGCCTGTGAAGCGGATGAACCGGCGGCCGTCGAGGACTACGTTGCCGCCGGGCTGGGCGTGGCGTTCATTCCGGGAATGGCGAAGCCATTGCCCAACCACGACATGACGTCGTGGGTTCGGATCACGGAGCCGATTTGCCAGCTGACGATGGGAATCGCGTGGAACGAACTGCGGTACCTGTCCCAGGCGGCGCACGCCTTTCGGCGACAGATTATCGCGTATTACGCCACCGACGGCCAAGCAATGCCCATTGTGACCCCTGCCTGACCATGACCGGAGCCTTCATGACGAGTGATCTGGTCATGGTCGACTGATGACATTCTGGGCGACGGCTTTCACGAACTGTTCGTCGAGCGGCTCGCGAGAAAACCAACGTCGATAAAACAGCGGGCCGAGGAGCGCAGCGATCATCGTGGATGAATCGGTACTTACTGGTATCTCGCCTTTACGAGCCGCGCGCGTGATAATTTCTTGCAATGGGCCCGTATGTCCCAGTTGAATGCGGCTGTGTATTTCCGCAAGCTCAGGTTCGCGCTCGGCGGCGTCGACGATCGATGGCACGACTGACGACCACCTTGCCATACTCAAGAGATCGGCTATGCCCATGAGGAAAGCCGTTACATCACCTTCAAAACTCCCCGTATCTGGTACCTGTTGCTCTGTGCTTATCTGGGAACAGGCATCCAGGACCAAATCTGATCGCACTGGCCAGTGGCGATAGATGGTGGTTTTCGCAACCCCGGATCGGCGAGAAACCTCATCGACACTGAAACCGCCCAGCCCCCTTTCGGTCAAGAGTTCAACTGTCGCCCGAAGCACGCTCTCCTTTGAGCGGCGAACACGATCATCGATAGCAGGGCCAGTATTGTCGATCACTTTCTGAGCCCTTTTTCTTCCATGAGACGCATCCCACTTCGCCATGCTTGGACGCTCCGACCTTGATTATGCTACGATACCGTATCGTAGCATAATGGCGCTGCGGCTGTAAACCGTAACTCGACCCGAGTGTTCATCACGGAAGGAATATGCTGTGGACTTCGTCTCGATACGACTCGTTACGGACAACGTTGACGGTCTCGTGCAATTCTATGAGCAGATCACCGGGCTGCCTCTCCTGCGGCCCACGGACTATTTCGCTGAACTGAAAACACCGTCCTGTACTTTGGCGATCGCCAGCACGCGCACCATTGAAAGGTTCGGGGCGGGAGCCGCCCGCCCGGCCGATAACCACACCATGATCATCGAGTTCCGCGTCGATGACGTCGACCAAGAGTATGAGAAACTGCAGCATCTGGTCGGCGAATTTGTGCAGGAGCCGACGACCCAGCCCTGGGGAAACCGCTCCATGCTGTTTCGCGACCCCGACGGTAATTTGATCAACTTCTTCACGCCGGTCAGTCCAGACGCGATCAAGAAAATCGCGCAGTAAATTGGACTTCAAGCTGACTAGGAAATTGCGCGGATAGGTGAGGGACGACGAGCAGTGCGAGACTCCCAACGGTCGCGTGACGATGATGCGTGGCTGGTTGCCGAGGCCAAGCAGATCCCCATGCCTTTGCCCCGCTCTATACCCGCTATTTCGACCTCGTCTATCGCTACGGCGTCCTCCGCCTCGGTCACCCCGAGGCGGACGCGACTGGTCAGGTCTTTGCCAGAGCGCTGGCGGCGCTGCCGCGATATCGAGACGACGCGCCGTCGCCCACAACGTCATCATCGACGAGGCGCGCACATCGTTCGACGACTACCCTCGATGCAGCAACCGCGATCACCGACGCGGCTCCCTCGTCGGAAGACGAGATGCTGACGGCGGAGATGGGACACACCATCCGCTGGCTGCTAGCCCAGGTGACGCCGGACCAGCGGCAGATCATGGAACTGCGTCTGGCAGGACTGACGGGACCCGAGCGTGCGGCCGAGCGTCACCGCAATTTCGGGTCCGTCAAGATTGCCCAGGTGCGGCCGCGGCGGCTGCTACTCGCTCAGACGGGCGCCTGGTTGGTCTCCCCGAGGAACCACAGATCGGGCTCGTCAGCCACGTCGGTCCGCTTCAGCTCCGCCCGCAGATCGTCGGACTGGGCAAACAGCCACGCCCGTTCGAGATCGTCCCATTCGAGGAGGATCAGCAGCTCGTTCGGATCGGAGGCGTTGCGAAAGAGCCGGCTACACTGGCAGCCGTGGGCGCGACGGGTGGCGTCCTGCTCGTCGAAGGCCGATTGCCACGTCTCGTAGTCGGTCACCTTGTGACGGATAAGCAGCGCTTGCATCGATCTCTCCCTCGGGTCACTCATTCACATCCGTCGATTCGTTCCTGTGTCGACCTGGCCTGCGCAGGCGGCCGCGAGCGGTAGCGCTCGCTCCCCTGGTCACTTCTCTACGCTCCGGGAAGCGGGCGTCTTCGAGAAACGGACCTGGTCTGAGCGTTCGCCTGATCGTCCATCGTCGGTCTCCTGGCTCGTGTCGACGTGGACATCGAGCCTGTTCTGTTTGCCTCCACCAGACGTCTCATGAGTGACCGGATCGAGTGCAGGTGACTGCCTATGGCGCCGGGGTGGCCGCAGCTCCGACCGGTACGAACGGATAGACCAGTTCACCCTCGGCAAAGTCGCCCGGGGTCGTCAGCGCGATGTGGGACCGGCCGTCGGCGTCCTCCAGGAAGTTGACCATGAGCGGCGGCGAGTAGCGGGCCACGGGCGGGTCGATGAAGCGGTAGTCGATCACCGTGCCATCCGCGTTCAACTGCGGACGAAGTTCGGAGTGGAAGCCGCCGGCGGCAAAGATCAATTTCCCCTCCTGCAGATCCAACGTCACTTCGCCCAGATCGGGGTTGGCGTAGCGCCCCAGGTATGGCGTTACCGCTGCCGGGTCGATCGAGCCAAGCTGGGCTTGGAGATCGGACCATGCCTGGGCGGCGCCGGCGAGGACGGGCGGCAGCAGAGCGTCGATCGTCGGCGGCAGGTCGAACAGCAGCTCCAGCAGGCGCAACATCACCACGTTGCCGAACAGGGCCTGCTCCGCCCCGTTCGTCAGCACCACGACGCCAGCATTCCCCTCCGGCAGGAAGGCGACCTGGGACGTGAAACCGAGCGTGGCACCACCGTGCGAAACCAGCCGCTGCCCGCCAAAGGCGCCGGATATCCATCCAAGTGCGTAGTGTTGAGCCAAGGACGCGGTTTCGGCGGGAGCTTCTGGCGGCGGCGGCGGAAGTGCCACACCTGGCTGCCAGGTCCGCGCCAGGTTGACCGCCGACACCACGCGCTCCCCGGACGGCGCGATGCCGCGGCCGAGTTCGGTCTGGACGTAGCGGGCCATCTCCCGCGCGCTCGACCACAAGCCACCGGTCGGCGCAACTGGCGTTATCCAGGTGTCGTCCTCCAGAAGTGGCATCGGGTGGAAGGTTCCGGTGAGGTCCTGGGCGTGGGGAGTGGCGTGGTCGTCGTCGGCCACAACGTCGGTGAGAGAAAGCGTCGATCGCGGCATGCCGATCGGTTCAAGCACCCGCTCCCGCAGTGCGATCGCGTAGGCGCGGCCGAGGTCGTCCGGGGCGCCGCCGGCCGCCACCGCCGCGGCGAAACCGCCAGCGGCCACCAGCTGGTTGTTGTACTGATACTGTTCACCGTAGGGCGCGGTCAGTGGCAACTCCACGATGCTGGTCACCACGAGTTCGGGGGTGAGCCGGTCAGGGTTGAGAATGAGTTCCCAGTCCCGTCGCGGGAGGCCGGTGCTGGCGCTGAAGGCATCGCGGACGGTCAGCCGTGGAGTCAATTCCCCATCGGCGACGGCAAAGTCAGGCAGGAGGTCGACCAGCGGTGTCTCCCAGCCCAGCCGGCCAGCGTCGACCAGGGTGGCCGTAAGCAGCGAGCTGAACGACTTGGTGACCGAGCCGATCCGCAGCAGCGTGTCGGCGGTAACCAGCGCGGGTCGATCGATCTCCCGAACGCCGAACCCCTGCAGGAAGGCGACCGCACCGTCCTGGACAACGGCGACCGCCGCGCCGGGGACGCCCATCTCGGCGAGTTTGGTTGCGACGTAGGCCTCGAACGCAGCCAACCGTTCACCGGTCAGGGGCAGCGGCGCAACCCCGGTCAGGTCCGGCATGGTGCCGCTCGTCGGGGACGCGCCCGGAGTGGCTTCCTGAGCCGAGGTCGGTCGCCGTCCAAACCCGGCGGCGACCAGCGCGGATGCGGTCAGGCCGGCAGCGCCAGCCTGCAGTGCGGTGCGGCGGGAAACGCGGCGGTTGCCGGGATACACGCCGTCATGATCGGATCGAAGCTTTTCCATCGCGGCCGTCCTCCTTAAGTGATGCAGCGGCATGGTTGTTTCTCAAACCGCGAATCGGTCCATCTCCACCAACAACCGAGTATCCGTCCGATTGCTAAACACGCGTCAACGAGTGCTCGATGAGCACGCTCCGCGTGCGCGTCTTCGCTACTCGGGCGGTCTTGCGCTCGTCATCCTGAGGATTCCTTCCGGGTGAAGAGCGCCGTCGAGTCCGGACCAACTGTCGGCAGTCCCAGCGCGACCGTCGTTGCCGTCCTGGATGGTCCGATCAGGAACTCCACCCCGAGCTTGCCCAGCAGCACCTCGCCGCTTGGCGGGAGCGGATAGGTGAACACATCCCGATCCCAATGCTGTAGCGGGAGACGGGTTGGAAGTGGACCGAGTTCCAGGACCAGGCCGCCATCCTCTTCCTTCACGGTCAGATCACCGAGGAGTTCGCTGGTGTAGATGCCGGTGTAGGCATCGAGCGACAGTGCCGGACCGCCGGTGGGCGCGTCTCCCCGGGGAAATGGTGCGGCGGCACTTACGGCGGCGAGCCCTGCCGCGGTCTGATCCTCGAAGAAGCCGATCCAGTCCTCGGTCTGTTCGCCCCGATCGACGATCTCGAAGAACGCCTTGGGGATTCCGTCCGAAAGCGCGTTCGGCCAGGCATTGCTCAGCACCACGATGCCGAGCCCGGCAGCAGGCAGCAGGCTCACTCCCGTTCTGAAACCGCTGTTGAAATCGCCGATGTGGTTCAGGCGCAGCCGGCCCCGCTCGTCGTATTGCAGGTACCAGCCCAGCCCGTAGAACGAGGCTGGCCCGTCCGCCGGATTCGGCGGCGATCCCGCCAGGATCTGCGGCCTGCGGGTCTCGAGCAGCGGCGCGCTGGCAACAACCTCGACCTCTTCGAGCAGTCCATCGCCCAGTTGCAGCCGCATCCATTGGGTCAGGTCGCGCACATTGGTGCTGACCCCGCCCGCTGGCGCCGAGGCGTCGGCGTCGGTGACTTCGCCGAGTGCCCATGCACCGTCCTGCGTTCTGTAGTGCGGGGCGGCCTTGTTGGTCCGGCTCATGTAGTCCGCAAGCCGGTAGCTGGAGGTATCCATCCCGAGCGGCGCGAACAGCCGCTCATCGGCGAGATCCTCCCACGACTTTCCGGTTTTCTGGGCCGCCGCGTAGGCAGCAACGGAAAGGGGTAGGTTCGCATACGCGAACGACGTGCGCAGCGGCGTGGCGGGCGGAATGAAGCGCAACCGGTGCACGCTCTCCTCACGCCCGTATCCGAAGGTCGAGGTCAGGCCGTCCCCGGCGTAACCCGGCAGCCCGGAGCGGTGGCTGAAGAGGTCGCGCAGGGTCACTTGGGAGGTCAGCCACGGATCGGACATCGCGAACCCGGGGAGAAGGTCAGCCGCCACGGCGTCCCAGGTCGTTGCGCCGTCACCGACTATCGCGGCGACAAGGGTCGAAGAGATCGACTTGGACATCGAGGCGAGCTGAAATACCGTCTCCGGCGTGACCGCGTCGGCTTTGCCCACCTCGCGAACACCGAAGCCCCGTTCGTAGACGACCGCGTCGTCGTAGACGACGGCGACCGCCGCGCCGGGTACGCCGGTGCGCTTCATCGCGTCCTCGATCAGGCCGTCGAGTTTGCTCAAGGCGGTCTTGACCTGATCGGCGGAGATCGCGGCTCCATCGACCATGGCCGGTGTCGCCTGCTGTGCTGCTGCTGCTATCCGCGACGCGGGAATGGAAGCCACCGCCGCGGTGGCCAGCGCCGCTTGCATGGCCTGGCGGCGTGAGTATCGCAGTGTCATCGATGGGTCTCCTCAGTGGTTGCCGGTTCGAGCGCGCGGGCTCTATGCCGTGATAGATCCGGTTCGGGTCGTTCGGGTCGTTCCAACGGAAAAGTCGGGATTCTGGCGATGATGTGTGCCCCTGCGTCGTCCCCTGGAATGTGGAAAACCACTGAGCCTGGGGAGCCCGCGTGGGTGTAGTCGGGCACGATTCGGATTGGAAGACCGAATCCGAACCGTGCCCCGGGGTGGAGTCGGCGCGCCTTCTCGAAAACCCTATTTGCCGAATGGCGGCTCGTCCTCCGCGCAGATGGTGCCGACCGGCGGCAATTGCCCGTCGATGAAATAGGCAGCGGTGGCCTCGTCGGCGCAGGTGCTCTTGCCGGCCGTGAAGTAGCCATGGCCCCAGCCGTCGATCGTCAACAGCCGCGCGTTGCCGAGGGTCTTCGCAGCCTCAATCGCGCCGCCATGGGGAGTGGCCGGATCGAACACCCGGCTGATGATGAGGATCGTGGCGCTGGTCTTGGCGTCCCACGGTCCCTCATAGCGGTCCTCATCCTGGGCCGGCCAGAAGGCGCACGGCAACGCCTGGTAGAGCCAGAGCGCGCCGAAATAGGGGCTTCGCTCCTCCGCGCTCTTCGCCATCTCCGTATAGAGGGCTGGGTCACTGGGATTGTCGGTGTCGACGCAGTTGATGGCCCATTGGCCGTCATACGAATTGACGTACGCAGTCGGCAAGGGGACACCCGTTCCGCCTGGAATGGCGGCAAGGAACCCTGCCGTGTTGCCCTCTGCAAGTTGCTGCAGCCCGTTAGCCAGGGTTGGCCACAATGGCGCGATATACAGCGCGTTCCACACGACGAAGACGACGAGCGAGTAGGTGACCGTCAGCGTGCCCGCCGGTCCGGTCACGATCGCCGGTTCGGCCCTCAGTTTGGCCATGAGGTCGTCGAACTTCGCGTGTGTCGCTTCGGCGGTCGGAGCGGCAAAGGCGCACCGCTCGGGACCGGCAGCGGCGCACTGGGCGAAGAACTCCTCCAGCGCAGCGGTCGATGCCTCGGGACTGAGAATCCGCAGGAACGATGTCGTGTCGGGACCGACGATCTTGCCATCCCCGTGGTCGAAGCTGGTGTAGGAGAGCGGGTTGATGGTGCCGTCCAGCACCATTGCCCGGATCTTGTCCGGGAAGAGGTTGGCGTACGTTTCTCCCAGGTAGGTGCCGTACGAGGTCCCCAGATAATTCAGCTGCTTGTCGCCAACTGCCTGTCGCAGCAGGTCCAGATCCCGGGCCACATTCGCGGTGGAGACATGCGGCAGGATCTCGGCGTTGAGTTCGCCACAGCGTTGTGTGACGTCTTCGATGGCGGCCAGCGCTGCGGCTTCATCGGCCGGATTGGCCGGCACTATCCATTCCGACAAGTATTGCCAGGTAAACGCGGTCAACTCGGCGATGTTCGCGAAGCAGTGAACGGGTGCGCTGTCGCCGACGCCACGCGGGTCGAAGCCGACGATGTCGAATCGTTTGTGAAGTTCTGCCGGCATGGTGGCGTACTGGACCGGCAACGCGAGCATGCCGGAGCCGCCGGGACCGCCCGGGTTCAGGAACAGGGAGCCAATCCGGGAGGCTTGATCGGTCGCCGGAACGCGAGAGACGGCCAGAGAGATTGTCTGCCCCTGAAGTTCGTCGTAGTCGAGCGGTACGACGAATTCGGCGCACTCCCGGGTTGAAAGCTGGGGGGTTGCACAGGCGCGCCAGGCGATAGTGGAACTGGACGTGGCCACGGGTGTGCCTGCGGCACGTGTGGATACCACCCCGCTGACGGTGGCAAGCAGGAGCGAGAAGATCATGACGATGGGGAAAACTCTTTGGCGCATCGGAAATCTCCTGTTCGGTTCGTTGGCAATCGGGCGAAGTACTTGGGCAACTTATGGGGGTGTGCGGACGTGCGCCTTCGCGCTGTATCGGCGAAGCAACCGGCGGTGTGGTCGGGCACTCAAACACCTCGGTATGGGCTGACTCACGTGGGAGTTGCGGCCGGTGTCGCCGACCAGGTATCTGGATCGCACACGGCTTCGACGACCTGCCGGATCGCGCCGATTACCAGTTCCGGCTGATCTTGATGAATGTTGTGGCCGCTGTGCTGGGCAATGACATGGCGGGCGTCGGGCAGCAACATCGCCAGTTGGTCCTGCGACGTTGACCACGCGTCCTGCCATGCATCGCGCGAAAACCCCACATCTGCCTCCGAAAAGTCGAACGGAAGACCTGCGGTGACTACATACAGCGGGATTTCGCGCAACCGGTGGTCGCTTTCTGCCTGGGTCATGGCATTGGCGACGGCTCCAAAATCTACCGATTCCAGGTCTGGATAGTCCTGGAGCTCTTCCGGAATCGCCAAACCGAAGTCGACGTAGGTCCTCCATACCTTCGGCGTCAGCGCTTCTCTGAGACCTTCGGACCAGGCATCGACAAGTACCATGCCGGCGACCTCATCCGGATAGGTGCTGGCGTAGAGCCGGACGAAGAGGCCGCCGAGCGAGTGTCCGACCAGCACATAGGGACCGGGGACCTCGGCCGCGACGAGCAGCCGATGGAGATCGTTCACGGCATCGGTCGCGGAACGCGGCATTGGAACGGGATCGCTGCGGCTCGGGAACGTGCCAGGCCGATCGTAGGCCACGACGCTCGTGAAGGCGGCAACGCCGGGCAGCACCATCGTGCGCGGGACGTCGGGCGTTGCGCCTGGCTTGGCGAGCAGGTCAGTGCTCCAGCTCGCGGCGGTGTCGCGAAACCCACTCTCGAAGACCACCGTGGGGCTGCCATGACCGTGGCGTTCGAGGAAGAGCGATCGGCCGCCGATATCGACTAGGCCGGCGAAGTCCTCCGCTGCACTGCTGGCCGATGCTCTTCGGGCATCTCCCAATGCGGGCATCCCGACGGCTGCGAGCGTCCCCACGGCGAGGCTGAGACCACTCTGGACGAGTGCCTGGCGGCGCGTGAGCCGACGGTCGTCGAAGTGTTTCGCGTTGGTATCGAAGTGAAGTGCGTCCATGGTTTCCTCCAGATCAACGCCACGACACGGACCAGGTCGAATACGCCGAGCGTATCGACCAGCGCTGCAGCGCTGCCGTCCAGATCGATCGTTGAAATCGTTCCTGACTCCACGATAGGGAGCGGGGAGTCGCGGGGCAATCCGTGGCAGTACCCGGTTCCAGTCGCTGGGGTACTCATTCCGCCGGCCAGGTATCATGCGCCGTGCATCGCTGGCGAGCAGCTAGCTGAACGTGGCTGAACGCTGCCGAGCCGGGTCCCTGGGAGTCAGACCGGTGATTGGATCTCCGGATTCAGCCCCAGGGAAGCCAGGAAGCAAAAGCCGTCCGAAACACGACAAAACCCCGCCTCATGCCAATGGGGCGGGGTTTTGTCGTGTTTCACCATCTTTGGCGAGATCGCCAGGAGCAGGACTGGCGCCGAAGACAATTCGTTCGAGCGTCGGTGGAGGCGTACGACCGAAGCGCCGCTATCCGTGCGTTGGTGTTGCATCCGGCGTCGCCGGATCGAACGCCGGTTGCGCCCCTAGCTGGACCAGGAGGCCATAGGCATCGTAATAGTCGACTGTCCGCCGAATGGAATTGTTGGCGACCTCGATGAGTGTGAAGCCCCGGATTGCAAGCAACTGGCCATTCCCCGATGGGAGGCCAGGCAGCGTTCCAACGTAGTCGCCCGTGAATATCCAGGTATCAGCCGCGAATTGGGAAGGACCGGAGAGGATGTCGGGATGCTCGATGGTCGCGTTTTCGAAGGCGGCGAAGAACTCCAGGAGGGAACGGCGGATTTCGTCCCGGCCCTGGAAGACGACGGGACTGGTGATGTCCTCGCGACGACTGGCAGACGCATACGTCTGCACGATCTGGTCTGCGTCCAGCGCTCTCCATCCGGCGATGAAGTCCTGAACCACCTCTGATACGCCAGGCTGTCGAGCCGATCCCACTTGAGCCTGAAATCCTGCCAGTACCGCCAGGCCTGCGCCCCCCGCCCTGAACGTGTTGCGACGGGATAGTCGTATAGGTGATGTGTCCATTATGACCTCCTGTGAACGCACCATAGGTCTGAATCCGTATGGGCCTGGCCGTATGAGGTGGTGGATCGAAGCCGTAGTCTGGCGGGATCGGCACCGTGCTGATCGACGAAGTCCGATGCTCGACCGACGCATGTTCTTGTCCCGGTGGCTGGCAGGCCGACCTGCCGGACCATGCATCCTGATTTCTCAAGGAATCCTTCGCGTCAAGCGAAGTCGGTCACCGTCCAGTTAAGCGGCAATGTGCCCTGTTCCTGGCGCGGCGTCCCCACAATCACCGCTGCTGACCCATCTGGAGCCAGCACGGTCCCCCCCTGTCGCCTCATCGATCGCACCCATGAGCATGTAGGAATCGAACACCATCGGCAGACTGTTGTTGGCCAACGGGTCCGGACCGTCCAGAAGTCCAAAATGGAGATGTGGCGCCGTTGAGTTGCCGGAGTTGCCCAAGAGGCCAAGTACCTGCCCGGCCACGACGGAATCTCCTACCTTCACCTTGATGGAATCGGCGATCAGGTGACCGTAGAACGCCCAGACGCCATCCTCCATCTGCACGGTGACGTGATTTTCGCCGAAGTCCACTGGCTGGTGCAGATTCGCTGGAGCCGTGTTCGGTGTCTGATCCGGCATCCCGTTGCTCACCTCGACAACCGTTCCTGCCGTAGCAGACGTCACCTCCGCGCCGTGGCAATACCACTGTTCATTGCGCGCGCCATCGCCCGTAAAGGGACGGCCATCCACCATCTGGATCCAATCGATGGCGAAGGTTTCTGGCTTCGAGTAGGCGCGCCCGTCGATTGGCAATCGGATCGACCGGTGCAGCGAGGGAGGGTTGCCACAGCCGTTGAACGTGAGCCATCCGGGACCATGCAATGGCGAGGCGATGGATACCGCTTGCCGGGGATCGACCGTCAGCAACGGTCCCTCGATCACCAGACTGCCGATGATCGAGGCGAACTGCGAATCAGCCGGAAGTCTGTAGGTGATCCGGTGATCCAGCAGATCGATTGCTTCGTCACGCGCGACAACAACATCCATCACCACACCGACCACACTCGATCCGGGAATCTCTTTCGTCGGCCCAAAGCCCAGGATCGGCTGCGTGATTTCGGCGAGCGCGTCGCCTTCCAGCTGTTGGAGCAGTTGGCCATCGGCCCCCAGAACCTCGACAAGCGCGATAGTTACCGGTTCAGGATAGGTGTTGGTCACGATCAGGTCGTATTCGAGGTGGTCCATGCCATCGCTCCCCGCCACGCGGAGCGGATCATTCGTCGAAGACACGATGAGTGCGGTCGTCTGCGGGGCGGCAGACTCCGGCGATGCCGGAACTGGAGTCGTCATGGGTGTGGCCTGTCGGGCACGCGAGGCAAGGGGAGCGAACGCAGCGGCGGCAAGCCCGGAACCGGTCGCTTGAATCAGGGAACGACGTGAGGGCATTGATCGACTCCTGGCTGATAACCATGTGGGTAGATGGTAGATGCGTTCGCGGCTTTGTAACGTGAGATCTAAACCTGCCGACGTACCGAATGGATTTGGCAACGGGTGAGGATTGCCGTCGATCCTCACCCGTTGCCATAAGGGAGAACTGCTTCAAGCGCCTTTTTCGACGCGCGGCAGCAGGCGCAGGCCCATGGAGACCCACCCGACGCGGCCATCCGCATCGCGGATGAACGGCAGACGCGATCCAGCCATGACGGCCTCATCCTTGGCGAGGAATGTCACGGGCATTGATGGCGCTGGTACAGGGTTGATCGTGGCTGTCCAGGCTCCTGGCTGTTCGATGGTTTCGAGTGTCACCTCAAGTCCGGCGTCTGTCTGCGCGAAGGTAAGCGCTTGCCCCGGATCCGCGAAGCGACCGACATACTCCTCCATCTCCGAGGCCGTCAGATCGACAGGAGGTGCGTCGGCGGGCGCTGTCAGCGCCGAGATGAGCCCGATCTTGCCAGCGAGCGTTGCCAGTTCGGGAATCTCGGAGAGTGCGGCATTCAGCGCCGCCGCTGCCGTGGGAAATCCCCCGCCTTGCCCGTTGGTGAGCACTGCCAGGGCAAAGTCGTGTTCGGGGATCATGACCAGGTCAGCGTGCTGGCCAAGCGTGTCACCACCGTGATAGAAGGCGCGGATACCGTCCACGTCCTGCACAAACCAGTCCTTGCCCATCTGCATCGACAACCCCGGAACCTTGATGGCCGGTTCCTGCATCTTGGCGAGACTCTCCGGAGAAACGATGTTCGCGGGGCCTGCTGCCGCCGCGTGATCCATGTGGAAGCGGGCATAGCGAAGGAGATCGCGTGTGGTCGACCAGATACCTCCCGCAGGATCGACCGAGCGGGGAATCCAAAGCGGGGTCTGGACGGCCACGGAGACCCGACCGTTGATCAGGAGAGCGGCGTGCCCGTCGGCATAGGGCCGCTGACGCACCGCATCATGGTCCAGCAGACTGTCATCCATGCCCAGGGGATCGAGCACGAGGCTCTGGATGGGGGCATTGTAGGTTGTACCGGTGGCGACCTCGATCAGGCGGCCGAGGACGGTGAACGCCGCGTTATTGTAGGAGAAGGAGGAGCCGAGCGGGAAGATCTGGGGCAACTGCGGCAGCCGCTCGGCGACGTAGCGTGCCAGGGAGTCATCATTCTCGCCCGTGTCGAAACCCTCATCATCACCGTACCATCCGGCTGAATGGTCCAGGAGATTGCTGACAGTGACCTTCTCGGCCACATCTGCATCCATCAGCTTGAGATCGGGAAGGTACGTGCGCACCGGCGCGTTGAGATCCAGCACTCCCTTGTCGATCAGGTGCCAGATGGCTGTGGCGGTGACCGTCTTCGTGATCGAGCCGATCTGAAAGAGCGTCTCGGGCGTCACCGGGCGCATTGAGGAGAGGCTGGCCAGGCCGAAGGTGGCGTGCTCTTCACGATCGCCGGAGATAAGTCCGATCGCGGAGCCCGGCACCAGGGTCGCCTTCATCGCCGTGACCAGGGCTTCTGTCACCGTGCGGAACAGAGGAGACGCATCGGCGGCAAGCGTGCTCGGAATGGGGAACTCGGGGAGGGTTGGGGCGGTCGGTGTGGCCGCCAGGGTCGCCGCAGGCGTTGCTTCCGTATTGTGCTGGGCGGTGGCTGCGATGACTGCCGGTCCGAGCGTGGCGGCCGCGGTCGCTCCCCCGGCTATGGCAAGCAGTCGTCTGCGAGTGATGTGGTTGGACGGGGTCTTGATCTGTTGGGTCATGGGTAGCCTCCAAAATCGTGTCGACGAACGGGGCATGATTGCCGCCGCGCTTCAGCTCACATCTGGTCTTCTGTATTCAAAGGTGGGGTCCTCTTCGGCTATTACTGGCCGTCGCATGTCGCGTTTGTCCCAACGCGGATCGAACCGACCACGCCGAGCGTGGCGTCCAGCACCGGAGCGCTACCGTCCTGATCGATGGCTAAATCGTTCTAGAGACCACGATAGGGGGAGCGGACTCGTGAGGCAATCCGTGGCAGTACTCGGTTTCGGTCGCCGGGGTACTCATTCCGCCGGCCAGGTATCATGCACCGTGCACCGCTGGTGAGCAGCTGGCCGAACGTGGCGGATAGCATCGGGTTGGGTCCCTGGGAGTCAGGCCGGCAGATCGGGCGTCGATGCAACCAAGCCAGCCGCGAGGCCGGCGGCAGTGCGGGTGCGGACGCCAAGCTTGGCCAGGATATGGGCGACGTGGTTCTCTACGGTTCTGACACTGAGAAAGAGCGTCATGGCGATGGCGCGGTCGGTTTGGCCGGAGGCGAGAAGACGCAGGATTTCCGTCTCGCGCGGGGTCAAGGACACACCAGGTAGGGGCACGCCGGTTGAGCCGGCGGGGATTGGGAACGGCTCGACCGCCTCCTCGAGTGCCTGCACCGGTCCCAGACTCCGACCAGCGGTCCAGGTGGCCGCGAACGCCTCCTCGCCGAGGGCAGCGCGGGCGGCGGTCAGAGCCTGCTCCATGGCTACCTGGTTTTCGAGCACCCGGAAGCGAAGTCCGACCCTTTCGCGCAACGCCTCGGAAGCACCCAGCAGCCTGACGCCGCGTTCCGCCTGCCCGACGGCAACCGCAACGATCCCCACCGCCTCGATCACGTCGGTAACCGCGCGCCTCCCCGGATGCTCCCAGCTTAGACCCAGCGCCTCTCGATAAAATCCCAGGGCGCGCAGGTGGTCGCCCTGGTCGCGCGCCAGGTCGCCGAGATCGCCCAGCGACATGATGATCCCGGCCGTATACCTCGCGTCGCGCATGAGGCGAAGGGCCTCCACGAGTCGCTGGTCGGCCAGTAGGTGATCGCCCAGCGCGCGGGCGACCACGGCCAGGTTGATCTGGGCCCAAGCCCCCATGATCCCGGCCAGCCGCCGGTCGGGTACGGTCTGGGACACGGCGAGACACTCTTCCAGAAGCGCGGCGCCACGGTTGGAATCACCCTTCATGTTGGCGAGTCCACCGAGCCCGAGCAGCGCCATGCCTGCGTTGAACACGTTGCCTTGGGACAGGCAACCGGCCAGCCCTTTGGTCAGGCTGGACTCCGCCTTTCGGTGCATTCCCTGGTAGATCTCGATCATGCCGAGAGCGACGAGGGCATTTGCACGATCGGCCGCTGCCGCGCCGTCGTGCGCCAGGGAGCGTTCCAGCCAGTCGCGCCCCTCCTGGTAGTGGCCGAGGTCGGACCAAAAGCGGCCCAGCGCGGCCGCGAGCCGCAGGAGCAGCGCGACCTCGCCCGCTTCCTGAAGCCAGCCCAGGGCCGCCCGCAGGTTGGCGTGCTCCGCCTCCAGCAGGGCCAGGACCCGGTCGCCGGCCGGCAGCAGGGCCGCGTACTCGTACCGCTCGGCGAGGACCAGGAAGTAGGCCGCGTGGGCGCGACGGATCTGATCGGCCTCGCCGCTTGTATCCAGGCGCTCCAGCGCGAACTCGCGAATCGTCTCCAGCATCAGGTAGCGAACTGCTCCGTCGGGAGAAATCTCGGTTTGCAGGAGACTTGCGTCGATCAACGTGCCCAGGTCGTTGAGGACGCAGTGGCTGCGAAACCACCGCTCATCCTCATCTGATTCCCCTGGCTTCGCGCCGACAACCTGTTCTGCGGCCTCCAGCGAAAAGCCGCCGGTGAAGACCGCGAGACGACGAAAGAGAAGTTGCTCCTGGGGCGCGAGCAGGTCGTAGCTCCAGGTGATCGCGTTCCGCATTGTCTGCAGGCGACTCGGCTGGTCCCGCGAGCCACCGGTGAGCAGGGGGAGCCGCCGGCCGAGTCGGTCGAGCAGGTCCGGCAACGCCAGGTGGCGAACGCGCGGCGCGACCAACTCGATGGCGAGCGGGAGTCCGTCCAGGCGGCGGCAGATCTCCGCCACCCGCGGTGCGATGGTTTCGGAGAGCGTGAAGGTCACGTCGACGGCTTGCGCTCGTTCGGTGAAAAGTTGAATCGCCGAAAAACGAACCAGCTCATCGAGGGAGAGTGACGACTTCGGATCGGGCAAGGTCAAAGGCGGAATCGCCAGGGCGTGCTCGCCGGTCACCCGAAGGAGTACCCGGCTCGTCACCAGAATCTTCAGGCGAGGGCAATTCGCCAGCAAATCGGTCAGGATCGACGCGGCAGCGAGGACGTGCTCGAAGTTGTCCACGACGAGCAGCATCTCCGCCGCCTGGAGCGCCGACGTCATGGCATCGTACATGGGGGCGCCGCCGGTTGGCTGAACGTCGATCGCGTCCGCGATCGCCGCTGCCACCAGGCCGGCGTCGCGGACAGCCTCCAGGGGGACGAAGCGGACACCGTCAGCGAACGCGTCGGCCAGATCGGCGGCGAGCTGGAGGGCGAGGCGCGTCTTGCCGATACCGCCTGGACCCGTGAGGGTCAGGAGACGAAGATCTGGACGGCCGATCAGCGCCCGTGCTATCGCCAACTCCCGTTCGCGACCGATGAGCGAAGTCAATGGAACGGGGAGGCCGGTCGTCCCGTCCGACAGCGAGGAGAGCACCGGGCGAGGCGCCTGCCCGGGGGTGGCGCGGTCGATCGACGGCTCCAGGCTGATTTGGTGGCAACCGATCGTCGCTGGGTGATTCATCACCGTTATCATGGGGGAGGAGCGCAGCCAAGTCAATCCGCCCCTGATTAAATCGAGATGGGCGCGAGAGCCACGAGCCAGCGCGGGAATTTGGTGATACTGAAAAGCACGCGAGGCTTGGGAGCTCGTGCCTGCAAGGGCGTGAAGATTCGAGTCGTTCGAGTCCCTTACCCTGCAGCCATGCCCTCACCTGCTCGTAAGTCGTGCTGTCGTGCTGTCGTGTTTCGGTTCGTCATGTAAATTCTCATGCCGCAGATTGCCACCGCACACTGCGACACTGCCTTGATGCGCTCGTCGTCCGCCGTATGCCAGCTGAAGGCCGACGGCGTCTCGGATGTCGGATGTCACCTGAACATCTGCCGAAAGTTCTTCGACGAGATCGTCGCTGGCATCCGGCCCCAGGAGATTCTCCATCGAGCCGAGATGCACCAGCACTTGCAGGGAGATGACCCCGTAGCACACGACAAGCGCATCCGGGCGTGAGCTTTCTCGCGCGATCGGATCGCCCTCATGGTCGGCCTTCAACTGATATCCACCGCCTGGACACACCAGGATCGCGGACGTCGGTTCACCGCCTTTCAACAGGAACGGAGTGAGCGTTGGCCTGTCCGCTTCGGGAACGCCTGCCAGCTCGAGCGAGTCGGTTGGCCAGAGCGATATTGCATGCTTGCCGGCTACATACGATGAAACCAAGAGCTGTTTCCTTTCTGGGAAAGGCTCAGAATGCGAGGGCATCTTCCATATCAAGCGGCAGATCACATGTATCTGGACACGTGTATCTGGAAGACCAGGCTTGTCGATCAGGCTTGTCGATCGACCGCATCGATGGGGAGTGTTGTTCGTGGCGCTCAGCATATCCCGATCAGGTCGGCATGCGAGACCTGAACGGCTGATCGTTGTCGAGGTGGGTTCGGGCCTCCTGCTCAGCCGGAGATCGGGACGAGCGCTTCCGGCCCCAAACCGCCGGGTAGGTTCCTGATCGCCTCGATCACGGTGCCACTTCGTCTGGTGGGGAACCGATCGCCACCGTTTTGACCACCCGCGATTGAACATGCTGTTGACGGTCTCCGGAACATCGGAAGTACCATGGATGGAACGACGGGCTTGGACGATCCTCGCTCACGATCGTGTCCATTCGAAGCACCTTGTCGCGACGCTCGAACGGAGCAATCTTTCAACTCTGTTGGCGCGCGGCCCGCATCACCGGAGGCCAGCATGACTGATCCATTTCACTTCGATCCAGCCATTTCCAGCGCCGTGAGATCGTCTGTGGCCATTCAGCCCGGCACGATCCCGGCCGCGACACCGCTCGATCCCGAGCTCCTGGACCGCATGCACCGCTATTGGCAGGCAGCGAACTACCTCACCATCGGTCAGATCTATTTGTGGGAGAACCCGCTGCTGCGCGAGCCGCTCGCAATCGAACACATCAAGCCCCGCCTGCTCGGTCACTGGGGAACCTCCCCCGGTCTCAGTCTGATCTACGTCCATGTCAATCGGCTCATCAACGTCCACGACGTCAACGCGATCTATCTCGCCGGTCCGGGCCATGGTGGGCCAGCAATCGTGGCGAATGTCTATCTCGAAGGAACCTACAGCGAGCTCTACCCGGACATCACCAGCGATGCGGATGGGATGAAGCACCTCTTTCGTCAGTTCTCGACCCCTGGCGGGATACCGAGTCACGTCAGTGTCACGACTCCCGGCTCGATCCACGAGGGTGGGGAACTCGGCTACGTCCTGACTCATGCCTTCGGTGCCGCCTTCGACAACCCGGATCTGCTGGTCATCGCGGTCATTGGTGATGGTGAAGCGGAGACCGGACCACTCGCCGGCTCGTGGAAATCGACCTCCTTCCTGAACCCCGCGCGCGATGGTGCGGTCCTGCCGATCCTGCATTTGAACGGGTACAAGATCGCCAACCCGACGGTGCTTGGCCGCTCCACCGACGATGATGTCCGCGCGACGATCGAGGGTCAGGGATACGACGTTCATTTCGTCGAAGGTGATGATCCCGCCGTCATTCATCAGGCGTTTGCCGCCACGCTCGACACCTGCTATGCGCGCATTCGGGAGATCCAGGAAGATGCTCGTCTGAACGGTGTCACCGATCGACCCCGCTGGCCGGCGATCGTGCTGCGCACGCCAAAAGGCTGGACGGGTCCTTCGGTTGTCGATGATCTTCCCGTCGAAGGTACCTTCCGCGCGCATCAGGTTCCGCTCTCCAATGTCCGCAACAACCCGCAACATCTCTCTCAACTCGAGACATGGCTTCGCACGTACGAACCCGAGAACCTGTTCGATGAACGCGGTCGTCTGCTGCCGGAACTCGCTTCCTTGGCACCGACCGGCGATCGTCGAATGGGTTCGAATCCGCACGCCAATGGCGGACCAGGCGGTATCGCCGGGGGCGCGTTGAAACTGCCGAAGTTCCAGGACTACGCGGTCGAGGTCGTTCGTCCCGGCGCCTCGTTCGTCGAGAACACGTCACCGCTTGGCGTATTCCTGCGTGATGTCTATGCGGAGAACGAGGCTGAGGCGAACTTCCGTCTTTTCAGTCCGGATGAATTGCAATCCAACCGGCTGGGCGCCGTGCTCGATCGCGAGAATCGCTGCTTTGTCGGGCCCGTGCTCGATATCGATTCGTCACTCGCCGTCGACGGTCGTGTGATGGAGGTTCTGAGTGAGCACCTCTGCGAGGGGTGGCTGGAGGGCTACACACTCACCGGCCGTCACGGCATGTATGTCACCTACGAGGCCTTCGCCATGGTTTCCGCCTCGATGACCGTCCAGCACACGAAGTGGCTGCAGGAAGCGATCGTCCTCCCCTGGCGCGTGCCGGTGCCATCACTGAATATCCTGCTCTCGTCGACGTGCTGGCGGAACGATCACAACGGTTTCAGTCATCAGGGACCGGGATTGGTCGACGTCATGCTTTCGAAGCGCGGCACGGTTGCCCGCATCTATCTTCCGCCGGATGCGAACTGCCTGCTGTCCGTCGCCGACCATTGCCTGCGAAGTCGCAATTACGTCAACTTGATCGTGTCCGACAAGCAGCCACATCTCCAGTACCTCGATATGGAAGCGGCGGCGCTGCATTGCGCGCTTGGTGCATCTGTCTGGGATTGGGCTGGTAACGAGGACCGGGATGGGAACGTTGGGGAACCGGATGTCGTGCTTGCCGCCGCCGGTGATGTCCCTACCATGGAGATCCTGGCCGCGTCCGAGTGGCTCCAGAAACGCGTACCCGAGATGACCCTCCGCGTGGTCAACGTCGTCGATCTGATGACGCTCTTCCCGCGGGAACAGCATCCGCACGGGATGGACGAGACACGCTTCGGCGAGCTCTTCACGTCCGACAAACCGGTCATCTTTGCCTTCCATGGCTACCAGCGGGCGATTCACGAAGTCGTCCACGGTCGGGTCAATGCCCAGCGTTTCCATGTTCGGGGCTTCATGGAGCAGGGGACCACGACGACCCCATTCAACATGGTCGTGCTGAACGAGATGAGCCGGTACCACCTCTGTATCGAAGTCCTGCGTCGCGCGGCCGGCTTCGAGCAGCAGGCGGCGGAACTCATCCCCGAACTGGAAGACCTGATCCGGCGCTCGGTTGCCTACGCCCGCCAGTATTTCGTCGATCCTCCGGAAATCGATACCTGGACCTGGACTGCCAACGCCGAATAGAGCCACCAATTTCAGCGGATATCGTCCTTGCACAGGAGGATGTCCGCGAGCCGTAAGCTGCGCCAGGGTGCACGTCCCCAGGGATCCCGGCATCCTGTACCGGAGCGATGCGGCGACGCCTATGGGCGGATGAGTGGTTTACCGTCGGCCAGGTCCGTCTGGCAGCAGGGCGCACGCATGCAGCACGTGTTCGCCCTGCGTGCATTACGAGTGCAGCATCGGGACGGCGAGCACCGGAATCGTGGCCTCGGCGACGAGTTGCTGGGCGATGGTGTGGTCCCACGCGGTCTCTCTCCCATGCCGTGTTCCGAGCACCAGCAGCGGCCGATGGCAACTGGAGGCCACGTGCTTGATCTGATGACCCATGTCTCCTACCCGTGTCATCGTAATCGTCGATTGATCCAGATCATATTTTTTCCTCAGACCTTCCAGATAGACGTGCGCGCGGACCTCGTCACGCTCGATGTCTCCGTTCCGGTAGTTGCATACCAGTGGAGTCGGACCTCCATGCGACCTGCTGTCGTCGTTCTGCTCGGGACGAGGGATAACCCACATCACCATCAGTTCCGAATCGGCCATCGATCTCAGGTGGATGGCCGATTCGAGCACATGTTCGGTTGCCGGCGTACCATCGACAAGCGTGATTATCGTCGCGAACATCTCTATGTCTCCTTCAGGTTTTCAGGCATGCAGGGCCGACGCCGCTTCGGCTGCACCCTCGATGCATCCACATCTCTTGCTGATCCTCCCACGAGAGCCGTGGCAAACCTCCTCATTAAACCGGCCAAACCATTGCAAAATCGTGTCAATCGACGATGTCTCTCACACATTCTCCAGTGCACATCGCCCTGCCCTGCACGATGTCACGAAGTTGACATGCTCTTCCGCGTTCTGTGACGAATCCGTGATGGGCTGTGCGATACGATGAATTCAGAGATAGATGGAGAGCAGACGCTCACGGAAATGAGGTGATCTGAATACGTGGGTGGAACTCGACAGACCCGCTTTCGGACCCCTCTGCAAATCCCACTCATCAACCCCGTCAACCAGGGATGTGATGGGTTGGGAATCGAGTGTATCGGCTCTCCGTCTTTATCTTTGATCGTCATGATTGCCAACCCGTTTACAGGATAGCGATACCGTCACCAGAAGGAGTTTTTCGATGTCAGTTCTTCGATTGCCGATCGAACATGTTACGCCAGCAGGTGAGATCAGGACGTCACGGCGTGGTGTCTTGCGCGGAGCTGCCGGCTTTGGTATTGGACTGGGCGCTGCCGGATTGTTTATGGATACGAGCGCTCACGTGCAGGCTCAGGGAACTCCAGAGCCTGGTGATCCCGATTACGTCGGTTCGGATTCCACCACCAAGGGCAGTACCGGTGACTCCACGCCGGTTCCTGGTGAGATTCAGCCATTTACCCCGTTCGACGCGTATCTCGAACCGGTGATCGCAGGGCAGAAAGATGTCCACATCACCTTTCAGGACAAAACCGTCTATATCGCCAAAGACGAGCCCTATGCAGGCTGGACCATGAACGGGACGATTCCGGGAACCGTGATTCGTGCCGTCGAAGGCGACACGATCAAAGTGACCGTCACGAATGAGTCGCCGATGGTGCACTCTGTGGACTTTCACACGTCCCGGGTGAACCCGGAGCAGGGGTATCAAGGGGTTCAGCCAGGGGAATCGTTCGAATGGAGTTATCAGGCGGAGTACCCGGGGGCCTTCATGTATCACTGCGGCACTGCGCCGGTGCTGATGCATATCGGGGCCGGCATGTACAGCGCCATGATCGTCGACCCCAAAGAGGGGTGGGCCCCTGCGCAGGAGTTGATCCTGATCCAGAGCGAGTTCTACGTAATGCCGAGCAAGGACGATCCAGCTGTGATGGTTCCGGATGCCGCGAAGCTCTTCTCGGGCGGCACCATGGACCATGTCACGTTCAATGGGTACGCCAACCAGTACGTCGAATACCCGCTCAAGGTGAAGGCTGGTGAATTGGTCTGCATCTTCGTCGTCAATTGTGGACCTAACGTCTGGTCGGCCTTTCATGTGGTTGGGGCAATTTTCGACAAGGCGTACGTGAACGCGAATCCCAAGAACGTTCTTCATGGATTGCAAACCATCTCGATCGGACCTGGCGACGGCGCCTGTGTGGAGTTGACGTTCGATGAGCCAGGTACGTACATCGCGGTCAACCATGCATTCGGTCACGCGGCCCACGGTGCGATCGCACTGATTGTTGCCGAATGACGGGGATGTCTGCTGCAACAATGGCCCGTTCTCCGCACCAGCCATGATTGGCACTCGAACGTGGATCCCACCGTCCACTGCGTCAATCGGTAACTGAAGCAGCGAACGAGGAATGACTCGCATGCGGAGACGTTCCCCGCACGTCAAGACGTCGATCAAGAACCGAGGTTGCTCATGAGTGCTCGAGAGAATTTGGCGCTGAATCCAGCGAATGGCGCCAGCACGGAACGGACGAAGACGTCGTCGTCTCCGCTCACACGGAGGCATTTGCTTCGTATCGTTGGAGGTACGAGCGCGTTTATCGCGGTCGCCGCGGTCGTGGGAGGTGGCGCACGCGCGGTCGATCAGGGCGTATTCGAGACCGGTCAGGGAACGGCATATTCGGCCTGGGACGACTGGCGACCGAAAGCCGGTGAAGGGCCACTCGACATGGTCCGCATGGCGGTCCTTGCGGCCAATGCCCACAACACCCAACCATGGCTGTTTCATGTCGGGCCGGATGGGGTCGACCTTTTCGCCGACATCACGCGTGGCACCGGCGCCAACGATCCGCTTGGTCGCGAGCTTGTGATCTCGCTTGGTTGCGCGCTTGAGAACCTGACGCTATCCGCCAGCCCGAGCTGCTTCGCGGCCTCGGCCACCCTCTTCCCGAATCCTGTGGATTCGAACCATGTTGCGCACGTTGATCTGGTTCCGGGCGAGTCGGCTCCTTCGGCCCTCTACGATGCAATCCCCCATCGGCATACCAACCGGGGGGCGTACACGGATACTCCGGTGACCAATGAGACACTTGGTGCCATGACGAAGCTCAACGATGACTCCGAACTGGAAATCGTCTGGCTGACGTCGCCCGATGTGAAACGGTCGTTTGCCGCATTGACGGTCACGGCCACTGAAGCCTATATCGCTGATACCCAGCAATCCGTCGACAGCTTCAAGTGGTGGCGAGGCGATTGGGACGCGCTTCAGGTGCACAAGGACGGCATCACCATCGATGCCGGCGGACTCTCACCACTGACGCGGGCACTGGGCAAGCTCGTCCCGGCAATGTCGCGCGAGACGAACGACACGTATTGGCTTGATGGCACGAAGGATCAGGTTTCGACAGCTGCGGCGTTTGGCATCATCGTCGCCCGTGATCATCGCGCCGCCGTCCAACGGCTTGGGGCCGGACGCCTCTTCCAGCGGCTGAACCTCTGGGCAACAACTGAAGGTCTGGCCATGCAACCGATCAATCAAACGGTTGAGCGACGCGACCGCGAATTGCAGCTCGGGATCGCACCGGAGATCGGACAGGCGTTGAATGACTTCATGCCCGAAGCGGGCTGGCAGGCCGTCCTTCCCTTTCGGATTGGCTATCCCAGGGAGCTTGCGCTCAAGAGTCCCCGGCGACCAGCCGAGGATGTCGTGACTCCTGGTACGGCAGCGTGATGAGTGCAGCAAACAGGGAAGTGGAAGCCATGATGGCAAACATCGAACGCTATTGGTTGATTGGTATGGTGGGGATCCTTGCCGGGTGCTACCTCGTTCTGGGCACGATCGTCGGAGGGACGGCAGGTGTCGCCGGGATCATCGGCGGCGTCCTGATCGTTTTGGCACTGGTGTTCCGTGGACGGGCACGATGGATCGCTGGGGTGCTCCTCCTTCTCGGGGCGCTGCCGTTCGCGGCGTTGTTGTGGTGGAGCGTTATCGTCCCCATCCTGGCCCTTGTCACGCTCGTGCTCGGTGTTCTCGTCATCGTCCGCCGGGGCGACCTCCAGTTGCCGGTCAATCGCCGGCCGGCGGCCTGAACATCACCGCATCCAGGTTGACGAGCGGAAGCGCCAGGTATCCGGCGATGGATTTCCTGCGGGCCGGAGGCGGTGATCACGTTCGGGTGCGGATGGCATCTTGAACACACGCTGCTGACGTCATCGACATCTCTGGCAATGACCCCTGATCATCTGTGATTCGGGGTTGTTTGTTGTTCCCTCTGAGCGACACGGATTCGGCAGGTACTCCCCGGTAGGGGCGCACCGAGGCTGGCATGAGCACGTTGGCGATCGACCTGTCGTTAGAGCGGTCGCATTCAGCCAAATCCGAAGCCGACGGCCATCACCGGCGCACGTCTCCAATGGTGGACGGGTGGAGCACGAACGACTGGCGTTGGCGTGAGCCGAATCTCCACCCTTGTCCCCCTCGGGTCACCGCCGCCTTGGCGGCGTGAATGTCTGCCACGTGTGAACCGCGGTGAATCAGGCCCGAACAACACTGGCGAAGGCATAGGCTTCAGCTTCCAGCGCTGAAAGCGCCCGGAGTGCGTCGGCGTCGGCTTGCTACGGACGAAATCGACGAGCGTGAGGAGTGCGACGAGCGCGTTGTCGACCTCCGTAGAGCATTTGGGGAGTGCCTCGGTGACATCGGCTGATAAAGCTCGCGAGCAATGCAGTCGCTCTTTCTGTGATCCTGCGCAGCGAACACGTTGATCATCGACAGCGGAACCTGTGCGCCTCGTGAGACTCCCCGTAACGAGTGATCTGTCTCGCGTCACTCCATCACGCACCAGGGGCCGATGGTGTTGGAGCATGCTTGAGATAGTTCGACGAACCATATTCTTCGATTCTGCGAGGGCCACGGTATGTGCTTCCAGCGTCTTCCTGGCAGTGAGGATGTCGTGATGTTGATGTGTGGCGTGGCACATCGATCCGGGCTTTTCTCCACGCCTGATATCCATACATCCCGGTTGCCGGGTTGCCGGGTTGCCGGCGGCCCGCCGCATCGCCGACCCACGCCATCGTGGGCGGACCGCTCTGGCGTTCCGAAAGCACTTGCCCCCTGTCTCCCAGGTTGTCACGAAATTGACATGCCCGCCGGCATTCTGTAACGCATCCGTGATGGACTGTGCGGCACTATGAATCCAGAGATCGAGGGGAACAGAGCACAAGCTCCGGTAGAGGAGGAAATCATCAGGATGAGGAACGGCGGACGAACGGATGTGTCTATCGATGGAAGGACTGGGATCGAAACTGTGACCACCACAATGACGCGACAGCGCATGTATGTCATGACGGCAATTGCCGCCGCACTGTATGTCGCCCTCGGCATCATCTTCGCTGACGGCTTCTTCACCGGCACGTTCTGGAGCAGTGAGAGCATCTTCGGTTCATCCTATGTAAGCTGGGTCCTGCTGGCGGTCATTGTCGCCGCCGGTATCTGGCAGGCACAGCGAATCCCTGCTTCCGGCATCCCGATCACGGCAGACGCCGCGACCGAAACCGCCGGTCAAGTGGAAGATCCGGCGGGCTGGAAGCTGTTGCTTGGAAACACCTACCTTGGAATCATCTGGCTTCCGATCCGGTTCTTCGTCGGTCAGGAATGGCTATCGGCCGGAGAGCACAAGCTTCGCAGCGACGCCTGGATGAGCGGCGGTTCCGCGCTCAAGGGATTCTGGACGGGTGCTGTCGCCATCCCGGATAGCCCTGCCAAACCAGCCATCTCCTACGACTGGTTCCGCTCCTTCATTCAATACATGCTCGATCACGAATGGTACACATGGTTCGCCAAGCTGATCGCGGTCGGTGAGTTCATGGTCGGTGTTGGACTGATCCTTGGAGCATTGGTAGGTATCGCGGCCTTCTTCGGAACACTGCTCAACTTCAACTTCCTGCTCGCTGGCACGGTCAGCAGCAATCCGGTCCTCTTCGGGCTCACGATCTTCCTGGTCCTCGGCTGGAAAGTCGCCGGACACCTCGGTCTCGACCGGGTCTTCCTGCCGATGCTCGGCACGCCGTGGCATCCGGGGCGCATCGTCGGTGACCATCGTCCTCACCGGGCTGACGTGAAGATCGTAACCACCGCCTGACGCGAGTCACACGTCATCTTCCTCCATGAACCGACGGGTGTCCGTCGGTTCATGGTTCTCTCCTTCAGGGGCATAGCGCATCTCAGGCAAACGATATCGTAATCGACCTGCATGCGCAGGAAATACATCATGTTCAATCGAGTCGTCGTTCCCCTTGATGGTTCCGCAGCGTCGGAAGAGGCGCTTGTACCCGCCGTCGAATTCGCCCGGCTCGCCGGCGCTACCCTTCACATCATCCGCGTCGTCGACAACACGTGGATCACGCGATACGGTATCGTTGGCTTGCCACTGGCCTCCGGTTCGACCGATGACATCCTTCAGGCGGATCGCCAGGATGCAACGGATTATCTCGCCGCGATGCGGGTCCGACTCGGGTCCACAGGCATTCCGATCACCGTCGAGCGCCGCGAGGGTCGTGCTGCCGACGAGATTCGCGCCGCTGTCCTTTCCGGCGACCTGCTCGCAATTGCCACCCATGGCCGAAGCGGCATCTCCAGGATGGCCTTGGGGAGTGTCGCCGAAGACGTGGCCCGAAGCATGGAAACGCCGGTGCTGCTCTGCCGTGCGCACGGCAAGGAGCATGCACTTGCACCGGATCGCGATCTTGTTTCGGTAGCGGCACCGGCACCGGCACCGGTAACGGGAGGCCTTGAGCATATTGCTCCAGCTTGGGCATAGAGTCCGACGGTGCAGCTCGCTCCACACGTCCGCACCTTGGAAATGACAGGATGATTGACACGGCAGATTCACGAGATCGAACGAACGAGCAGCCTCGTCATCCTGATCGTGACCAGATGGGGCAACCCACTGGGCAACTCGCCGAGCAGCGCATCGAGCAGCGCATCGTCGACGGCAACGCCGACGATGCGCTGCTCCTGGCGTATCAGGCAGCGCTCACCGTCGCTTCCGAGAATCGCCTCGATGGTGTCCTGCAGCGACTTGCGGATATTGCCCGCGGAGTCGTGTCCGCCCGGTACGCCGCGATTGGCGTCGCCGATGCCAATGGACGACTTCTCCAGTTCATTACTTCCGGAATGGATGCCGATGTGATCGCCCGGATCGGCCCACTTCCAGAGGGGCATGGATTGCTCGGCGCACTGATCCATGACGGTGTGCCGCTTTCCCTCCGCAACATCCAGGACGATCCCCGATCGGTTGGCTTTCCCCCGAACCATCCGCCGATGCATTCACTGCTCGGCGTTCCGATCCTCCTCGACGGTCACCCGATTGGAGATCTGTACCTGACGGAGCGTCTCGATGGAGGGGGTTTCGACGAGAACGATCTCGCCGCCGTCCAGGTTTTCGCGGCGCATGCGGCAACGGCGATCCAGCGTGCGAATCTGATTGCCGAACTCGAGCGATCTCAGCGCAAGGCTGAGGCACAGCGCGATCATCTGCAGGTGATCATCGACCAGTTGCCGTCTGGCATCGTCATTCAGGAGGGTCCGGATCGTCGCGTGGAACGTGTGAATCTCACCGCCCGTCGCCTCATCTCCGGTCTGCCCGACACGGCGGATGCGGCGATCGCGGATTCGCCGTCCGAGGTCGGTGACCTTCCTTCACCCGTCTTTTTGCAGGCCAACGGCGCACCGCTGCCGGAACACGAATGGCCCGATGTAATTGCCACGCGTGGCGACACCGTATCGCAGCGGCAACTCATGCTCGCCCCGATTTCCGGACCGGCAGTTCCGGTCTTCGTGCAGGCTTCACCGCTATTCGATGCCGATGGTGCGATAGCCCAGACCGTCGTCGTGTTTCAGGACATGACTCGCCTGCGCGAGGCCGAGCAATTGAAGGATGACTTCCTTTCCCTCGTGTCGCACGAGTTTAGAACCCCGTTGACCGCAATCCATGGCGGCGCTCGCCTGCTCGAATCGCAGCGTGATTCCCTGGACGCCATAACCCAGCGGGAACTGCTGGTCGACATCTCCCAGGAAAGTGCGCGACTCGACCAGATGCTCGGGAACATGCTCCGCCTCGCCGAGACAATGGCGGGCAGATTGGAGCCGGAGCTCGAGCCGGTGCTGCTCGGCCCGCTCATCCAGCGAATTCAGAACGGCATGAAGTCGCGGTCTCCGGACGCAACGTTCCGTAACGAGTTGCCGCCCTCGCTCCCAGCGGTGGAAGGCGATCCGGCGTTGTTGCAGCAGGTCCTCTGGAACCTCTACGAGAATGCTGTCAAATACACGCCTGGCGCCAGGCTGATCGTCACGTCCGGTGATGTCACCGAGGGAACAGTCGCGGTCCACATCCGCGACAGCGGGATCGGCATCGCGCCAGAACACGTGGCTTCCGTCTTCGAGCGTTTTCGTCGTCCCGGAGCGGATCCCTCGATCCGGGGCATGGGGCTGGGGCTCTATCTCTGTCAGCTCCTGATGGTCGCGCAGGGCGGCACGATCTGGGCGGAATCCGAGGGCGTCGGCAAGGGCGCGATGTTCTCGTTCGCCTTGCCGATTGCCACCGGTTGGGGCGAGGAATCATGAAGCACTACCATCTGACACGGGAAAGAACCAACCAATGCGGAAACGACTGATCCTGATCGTCGACGACGAGCCTGCGATCGCTCGCCTCTCGCGAGCGAAGTTGCAGGTGGATGGCTATGCCGTCGCCACCGCAACCAATGGTGCGGATGCACTCGTCGCGATCGAGGAAGATCGGCCCGATCTGGTCATCCTCGATGTCATGATGCCGGGCATGGATGGTTTCGAGGTCCTCCGCCGGATTCGGGCAACCGGCCAGTTGCCGGTCATCCTGCTCACCGCCCGAACGGGCGATACCGACAAGCTCGTCGGTCTGCATGGCGGCGCCGACGATTACATCACGAAGCCATTCAATCCGGACGAACTCTCGGCCCGCGTTGCGGCAGTCATCCGGCGCTCGTCCGGCGTTTCATCGGCGCCGGAACAGACGATGCTGGTCTATCCCGCAGCCGGCGACCGTCCGGAGGTCAGGATCGATCTGGAGCAACGGCGAGTCACCGTCGGTCCGCACGAGGTGCGACTCAGTCGGACCGAATGGGAACTCCTCGCTCAGCTCGCGGGAAACGCCGGACGCGTGATGTTGCATGGGGAATTGCTCAGTCGGATCTGGGGACCGGAGTTTCGCGACGAGGTTCACTACCTCCGCACGTGGGTGAGCCGTCTCCGTGCCAAGCTGGAACCGAATGCAGAGGCTGCACCGCGTATCGTGGTCACCTTTCCCGGCCTTGGGTATCGGATGGAGACCCCGCCACCGGAGTGATTCCTCGCGACATGCGAACCAGTGTGTTTGCCACGGCAACGAGAAATGATCGCGCGCGACAACGCGGAATACGGTACCATCGGGGAGACGGTGAACCCGGGAGCTGCCCGCTCCGTTTGCTCGCCGATTCCCCACCCGCCTTCCATACACGACACGCAGCACATGCAGCGACGGTTCCAAAGCGACGGATGGCACGGTTTACGCGTCTTGCTGTTTGGTGCACGTCCTTATCGGGTGTCACGCGTTTTTCCTGACATATCTCGGAGTAATCACCTTGTCGACCATGGCCTCTCCCGTCCAAGCGAAGCCCGAATACACCACCCGTGTCCTGATGAAGCGGTTCTTCGCCTACTACGAACCACACCGCCGGCTCTTCTGGATCGACTTCCTGAGCGCGGTGATCTCCGGCCTGCTCGAGCTCGGTTTCCCGCTCGCCGTTGCCTACTTCATCGATACCCTGCTCCCAGACAAGGACTGGGGACTGATCACCCTCGCCTCTATCGGGCTCCTCTCGATCTATCTCGTCAACTCGCTGCTGATGGTGATCGTGACCTACTGGGGGCACATGCTCGGCATCAATATCGAAACCGAGATGCGGCGCAAGAGTTTCGATCATCTCCAGAAACTCTCGTTCAGCTTCTTCGACAACCAGAAAACCGGGCATCTCGTCGGCCGCGTGACCAAGGATCTCGAGGAGATCGGCGAGGTCGCGCATCACGGACCGGAAGATGTCTTCATCGCGATCATGACCTTCATCGGCGCCTTCGCCCTGATGTTCGCGATCGAACCCAAGCTGGCCCTCATCACCGCCGTCATCGTGCCGATCATCGCCCTCGTCACCACCCGTTATGGTGGCCGCATGACGACCACCATGCGTCAGATGTTCGGACGCGTGGGCGAGTTCAACGCCCGCATCGAGAACAACGTCGGCGGCATCCGCGTCGTGCAGGCGTTCGCCAACGAGGATCACGAGCGCGCCCTTTTCGCGGTCGACAACGCCGGATACCGGGCGACCAAGCTCGAAGCCTACAAGACCATGACCGCCAGCATGACGCTGAGTTATCTCGCCATGCGGCTGACCCAGCTGATCGTGATGGTCGCTGGCACCTACTTCGTCATCAACGGCCAACTCACGAACGGCGGCTTCGTCAGCTTCCTGCTCCTGATCAACGTCTTCTTTCGCCCGGTCGACAAGATCAACGCCGTGCTCGAGTCCTACCCGAAGGGCATCGCTGGCTTCAAGCGGTATCAGGAACTGCTCGACATCGACCCGGACATCGCCGACGCCCCGAACGCCATCGACGTTGGCGATCTGCGCGGCGCGATCCGCTACGAGCACGTCGAATTCGGCTACACCTCGGACCGCGTCATCCTGCGAGATCTCAATCTCGCGATCGATCCGGGCGAGACGATCGCCTTCGTCGGACCGTCCGGCGCTGGCAAGACGACCATCTCCGCCCTCCTCCCCCGCTTCTATGACGTGCTTGGGGGCCGCGTCACGATCGACGGCATCGACATTCGCGACATGACGCTCGCGTCCCTCCGGCGCGAGATCGGCATCGTCCAGCAGGATGTCTTCCTGTTCGGTGGCTCCATTCGTGACAACATCGAGTATGGCCGCCTCGGCGCGTCCGACGAGGACATCGTCATCGCCGCCCGCCGCGCCAGGCTCGAAGACGTCATTGCCGGGCTGCCCGCCGGGATGGACACGATCATCGGCGAGCGAGGCGTCAAGCTCTCCGGCGGCCAGAAGCAGCGACTCGCGATCGCGCGTATGTTTCTCAAGAACCCGCCGATCCTGATCCTCGACGAGGCGACCTCCGCTCTCGATTCCGAGACGGAACGAGCAATCCAGCAGTCGCTGACCGAACTCGCCGTGGGCCGCACCACCCTCGTGATCGCCCATCGCCTTGCCACGATCCAGAATGCCGACCGCATCATCGTCGTCGACAAGACCGGCGTCGCCGAGCAGGGCCGGCACAAGGACCTTGTCGAACTCAATGGCATCTACCGGCGTCTCCACGATGCCCAGTTCGGCTCTTCAGGCGTCGCCGCAGCAAGTGCGGCGGCCGTTGCCGAATAGGTTTCCCACGTTGGGTTCGACGGCCGGCGATTACGGTCTGTGAGAAGAACCTGATACACGGGGTGTGATTTAATAGCCCTGCGGTTTTATCGGGAATTCCCGGAGCGGCGGGGATTTGTGATGACTGATGCCCGATAAAACCGCAGAATCGGCCTCTTCGAGCCGTGATTTAATCGACGGTGATGGTGAGCGTTCAATACTGATGCATGAACTCGGGTATCATTGAAGCAGACAACCGTTCAACGTGGAACTGGATCGTCTTCGTGGGCGCGAAAACGCCTTTTGCTGAAGGAACGTCGTCCATGAGCCAGACCCCACCGACCGCCTCGTTGCCTCGGACACCCCTCGATCCCGAGACCGAGCAGCCGCTCGACCGCTACATCGATCGCTTTCTCGCTGCCCAGGGATGGCGCGTCACCGATGTCGCCAAGCGCCAGGACACCGTCGGATACGACGTCACACTGACCAAGGAACTCGATCCGGACAAGGGCCGCACCGTCACCCGCAGCGCCGCCTCCGCCGGCGAAGCGACCTTCAAGGCGTGCAGCTCCGCCCGCCTCGCGCTGGTCTAATACCGCTCTCCTCGCGTTCATTGCGGGCGAACACGGGGTTCGCCCCTACGCATGCCACATGAGCCCCGACGATGGGGCCGGGCGGACACCCTGCGGGGTTCGCCCCTACACGATCACCATGCTGTCTGGGGCGACGTCACGTCGCCTCATTTTCGTATCCGCCAATTGTGCCCCCTGATTCGAGGCAATGTCCGTATTTTTACTGATGGCGCATCCTGCCCCCTGCGGTAAAATCCGTGCAGTGAGGACAAGGTAGCCTGGAAACACCACCTATCCCGTAGCGGATCGGTCGGTCTCCAGGCGATTCCGGGCCAAATGTCGCGCAGACAAACGGCTTCGGGGAGCACAACGGGAATGCAACAGGCGCAACACGGGCAGATCGTCAGCTTTATCTGGAGAATCGCCGACGACGTCCTGCGGGATGTCTTCGTCCGCGGCAAGTACCGCGACGTCATCCTGCCGATGACGGTCATCCGCCGTCTCGATGCCGTGCTCGAACCGACCAAGGCGAACGTGCTCGAACGGCGCCAGTGGGCGGAGGACAACGGCATCCGGGACCCCGACCAGATCCTCAAGGGCGAGGGAGCCGAGAATATCGCGCACGGCTCGACCCTCGCCGGCGACGCCTTCCCCAACCTCGAATTCGACTTCATGCTCTCCAACCCACCCTACGGCAAGGGCTGGAAGGCCGATTTCGACCGCCTCGGCGGCAAGGAAGGCATGAAGGATCCCCGCTTCGTGATCGACTTCGACGGCGATCCCGAATACAGCCTCGTCACGCGCACCAGCGACGGGCAGCTGATGTTCCTCGCCAACAAGCTGGCGAAGATGAAGACGACCGGGCAGGGCAGCCGCATCGCGGAGGTCCACAATGGCTCCTCCCTCTTCACCGGGGACGCCGGACAGGGCGAGAGCAACATCCGTCGCTGGATCTTCGAGTCCGACTGGCTGGAAGCGATTATCGCCCTCCCCAACAACATGTTCTACAACACCGGGATCGCCACCTACATCTGGGTGATCTCGAACCGGAAGACGGAGCAGCGCAGGGGCAGGGTCCAGCTGATCGACGCGACGAAGCGCTTCACGCTGCTGCGCAAGAACCTCGGCTCCAAGAACGCCGAGCTCGGCCATTCGAATATCGTGAGCATCCTCGACGAGTTCATCCGCTTTGAAGAGACCGCGACCTCGAAGATCTTCCCGAACGCCGCCTTCGGGTACTGGAAGGTGACCATCGACCGCCCGCTCAAACTCCGCGTCGACATCCCGGAACGCACCTCCGTCGACCGGGCGATCACGGGGATCGCCCCTACGAACGTATCCGAACCCGTAGACGGCGACCCGGTGTCGATCCTTGTGGGTGGACACCCTGCGGGGTCCGCCCCTACCAATGACGCCAACACCTTCTCCCCCGTCATCCCGAGCGAAGTCGAGGGATCTCTCCCGGACGGCGCACCCGTAGGGGTCGACCCCGTGTCGACCCGTGTCGGCGACGAGCCCGTTTCCGACAATCCCGCCTTCGACGCATTGCCGGAACCCATCCGCACCGCCATCCATGCCGTCGCCGCCGACCTCGGCACCCACACCATCGACGACTGGTCCGTCTTCTCCACCGCCTTCGAGCGCATCGCCAAGACGCAGGGCGTCAAGCTGACCGCCGCCACCCGCAAGGCGGTTCAAAACGCAATCGCGACCCGCGACGACTCCGCGCAGCCGATCGTGAAGAAGCGCACTTACGACGTGGTCGAATACGAGCCCGATCCGGAATTGCGCGACACCGAGCAGATAAGCCTGCTTGAAGCGGACGGCATCGACGGATTCTTCGTACGCGAGGTGCTGCCCCACGTCCCGGACGCCTGGATCGTCCCCGGCTCGGCGAAGATCGGCTACGAAGTTAGCTTCACCCGCTACTTCTACAAGCCGAAGCACCTTCGCACGCTCGCTGAGATCGCGGCGGATATCCGTGACCTCGAAGCCGAAACCGAAGGCCTGCTTGATCAGATCCTTGTCGCTACTACATAAACAAAGGTCATTGAAACGATGCGCGAAGTTCAGGGACAAGCCAAGACTGTTCGAGAGTTGCTCAAGGGAAATCGTTACTCGATCGACTACTACCAGCGCGAGTACAAATGGGAAACCAAGCAGATCGTTGAGTTGATTGATGACCTGACCGAAGCGTTTCTTGAGAGCTATCAGCAGGGCGATCCGCGAAAGAAAGTTCAGGATTACGGTCGATACTTTCTTGGTTCTATCATCCTGAGTCAACGGGATGGTGCGGTGTACATCGTCGATGGGCAGCAGCGATTGTCGAGCCTGACACTCCTGCTGATCTACCTCAGGAATCAGCAGCGAGACCGCGACGATGCCGTGAACGTCGACGAATTGATCTTCTCCACGCAGTTTGGCGAGAAGGCATTCAACCTCAATGTCGACGAGCGCATGGCGTGCTTGAACGCATTGTTCGAGGATGTGCCGTTTGAGGATGGCGGTCAGTCGGAATCCGTGCAGAACCTGCTTGCTCGCTATCGCGATATCGAAGCACATTTCCCGCTCGAACGCATAGCCGACAAGGACGGTGAGACCACAGGAGCTGAATCTGCGGTTGAACACGCTTTGCCGCAGGAATCGCTTCCCTATTTCGTCGACTGGCTTATCGAGAACGTTCATCTGGTGGAGATTACGGCGTTTTCCGACGAGGATGCCTACACCATTTTCGAAACGATGAACGACCGCGGCCTTTCCCTCTCGCCCAGTGACATGCTCAAGGGATACCTGCTTGCCAATATTACCGACCCCAGTCAACGAGCGGTGGCAAACGACAAGTGGAAGAAACACATCCTGGCGCTGGACGAGCACGGCAAGGAGACTTCTTCCGATTTTCTCAAATCATGGTTACGCAGCCAGTACGCGCGCAAGATTCGAGAGCGGAAGCAGGGATCGAGGCCCGAGGATTTCGATCGCATCGGTACAGAATTCCATCGATGGGTCAATCAGAACAGCAAGCAGATCGGCCTGGTGTCCGGTGACGACTTTGTCCGATTCATCAATCGCAATATGGACTTTTACTCGCGTCAGTACCTGAAAATTCTTCAGGCATCTGAATCGTATTCTCCGGAACTAGACCGGGTGCATTATAATGCCCGGTTCGGGTTCACACTCCAGAACGTCCTGCTGCTCGCGCCCCTGCGTACCACGGACTCCGATGTGGTGATCGCCCTGAAACTGCGACTTGTGTCGCTCTATATTGATACCCTGTTGGTGCTGCGCCAATGGAACTACAAGTCTGTGTCATATTCGGCGATGCAGTATGCGGTGTTCCTCACGATGCGTGATATTCGTGACAAGTCGGACCCCGACGATCTGGCAAGAACGCTGCACAAGTCGCTCTGTCAGGGGCCGTGGAAATTCTCAGGTGAAGAGCACTTGCGCTTGCACCAGCGCAACGGCTGGTTTATCCGCAACCTGTTGACTCGGATCACCGACTATGTCGAGACGCAATCCGGCAATGCTTCGAAGTTTGCCGAGATCATGGCCGAGAAGACACCCAATCGCTATGAGATCGAGCACATTTGGTCGTCCATCCACGACGAGCATCAGGACGAATTCCCATACCGAGGAGCCTTTATGGATTATCGAAACCATATTGGCGGGCTGTTGCTCCTGCCCAAGAAGTTCAATGCCAGCTTTGGAAAGTTGCCGTACGAGCAAAAGCTTCCCCATTACAACAGCCAGAACGTACTCGTTCGATCGCTGAACCCTGAGGCGTATTCACACAACCCTGGGTTCTTGCAATTCCTCGAGCGGAGCGGCTTGCCATTCAAGCCTCATGATCAATTCAAGCAGGCAGATATGGACGATCGTCAGGCGCTATATGGCCTCATTGCGCAGAAGATCTGGAATCCCGACTTGCTGCTTGAGGAAATCGAAGCATGACCAGCCTCTGCCCCTACTCTGCATACAAACCTTCCGGCATTGAATGGCTTGGCGACATCCCAAGGCACTGGACCGTAAAAAAGCTAAAGTCGATGAGTCGAATGAAGAGCGGGGAAGGTATAACTAGCTTTGGAATCGAAGGCGAGGGTACGTTTCCTGTCTACGGCGGCAATGGAATAAGAGGCTATGCGGAGAGTTTCACCCATGATGGCGATTATATACTGGTGGGTCGCCAAGGAGCATTGTGCGGCAACGTTCACCGAGTTTCAGGCAAGTTTTGGGCTTCAGAACACGCAATCGTTGTCACTCCCTTTTCATGGGTGAACGTCGATTGGTTTGGTTCGGTGCTTCGCGTAATGGATCTCAATCAATACTCCATTTCTGCTGCGCAGCCCGGATTGGCAGTTGAAAGAGTTGTCCAGCTTGCCATTCCAGCTCCTCCCCTCCCCGAGCAGCAAGCCATCGCCGACTTCCTCGACATCGCCGACGCCCGCATCAGCCGCTACATCGCCGCCAAGCGCCGCATGATCACGCTGCTGGAGGAGCAGAAGCAGGCGATCATCAACCAGGCGGTCACACGCGGGCTCGATCCGAATGTGCCGCTGAAGCCGTCGGGCGTGGACTGGCTGGGGGACATCCCTGCGCATTGGGAGGTAAAACGCGCTAAAGTGGCGTACAGAGAAATTGATCAGAGATCAACATCCGGCGAAGAAGAGTCGCTGTCAGTCTCCCATTTGACCGGCGTGACCCCAAGGAGCCAAAAGACGATCACTATGTTCAAAGCTGAGTCATACATAGGGCACAAGCTTTGTCAGGCAGGTGATGTGGTAGTAACACGATGTGGGCATGGATGGGCGCTCTTGGGGTATCTGAGTTTGTGGGACTGATAAGTCCGTCCTATGCCGTATACAGATGTCGCACTCCCCGAATGTTAGTTCCGAAATTTGCTGATCATCTGCTTCGGACACGTATTTACGTTGATGAGATTAATCGAAGATCTACCGGAATCCACTCCTCTCGTTTGCGTCTCTACCCCGATCAATTCCTGAATCTGCCACTACTTTTACCGCCGCTTGTTGAACAAAAGAAAATTGTAGACTCCATCTCGGAACAAACAGTTTCACTTGCCTCATTCGGTGACCGCGCCCGTCGCGAGATTGAGCTGATCCAAGAATACCGAACGCGGCTCATCTCTGATGTCGTCACCGGCAAGCTGGACGTGCGCGGTGTCGAGTTGCCGGCATTGGAACATCCTTCGTAGGGGCGGACCCTCGGGACCAATGAGGCTCGTTCCGTCACAAACGTCCCGGGGTGTCCGCCCGGCACGCGCATCATGCCATGACGTGATTGTGGAGATCCGCGGACATTCGGCGGGGGCGTTGTTCTACGGCGATGGCATTGGGCGGATACCCTGTGGGGTCCGCCCCTACGAACGCCGATGGCTGTATGAGAATGCGAACGCCGCGTGATCCATGCGGGTTATTTCGACACGAACGTTCCGTATGGTACGGGACACCGGGCGGACCCCCTGCGGGGTCCGCCCCTACGGAGAACGACGGAGAACGTGGAAGGGATGCGGTGACGATGGACCAGCAGTGGCGTCGAAACAGTCTCAGGTATCAGGGGTATGACTACACGCAAATTGGCGGCGTCTTCGTCACGCTCTGTACCCATCACCGCCAGCATCTCTTCGGGATCGTCATCGACGGCCAAATGGCGCATTCACAGGCGGGTGCGCTCGCCTGCGATCGATGGAGATCTATTCCAGACCGCTTCCCTGAAGTTGCGATCGACGAGTTTGTGGTGATGCCCGATCACGTTCACGGTATCCTGTGGACCGGCCTCGGGTCTCAGACCGCTGAGCGAGGAGCCACCCCAGGAGACGTCATTCGCTGGTTCAAGGCAACGGTCCATGCGGGATACCGGTACGGTGTGCTCCAGGAAGATTGGACGCAATACGATCGGCATCTCTGGCATCGCGACTACCATGACCATGTCCTTCGCAACGATGCGGATCTGGAACGAATCCGGCAGTACATTGCATCCAACCCCGCGCGCTGGCATGCGAGGAGGCAAACCGCGTGATGCACAGACCACGTTGGCGGCTGGGATCGACCAGAGTGGAGAGCAACGAATCTCGCGGGAATTACAGGGTACAATCATCAAACGGCAGATCTGATACAGAAATACCGCACATTGTTGCCGGGAATTACTCATGATCGCTATCATTTCCGACAATCTGGACCAGATCGCGGCATTGTGTCGGGAGTACCGTATCCGCAAGCTCGACCTCTTCGGGTCCGCGTCTTCGGATGCATTCGACCCGGAAACCAGCGATGTCGACCTCATCGCGGATCTGGGGGAGTACGAGCGGGGCGTGTCCAATCGCTTCTTCCGGTTTGCGGATGCGTTGGAAGCGTTGTTCGGTCGCAAGGTGGACCTTCTGACCGAATCCATGATCAGGAACCCCTACTTTCGGCAAGCGGTGGAAGAACAGCGGGTGAACCTCTATGAAACGCGAGACCGCCAAGCGGCTGCATGATGCCGCATCCGCCTGTGCCGAGGCCCGTCAATTCTGTGCGACAAGCACGAAGGAACGATTCATCGAGGATCGCCCATTGCAGCTTGCCGTCCAGAAACTCATTGAGATCGTCGGCGAGGCGAGTCGGGCGGACACCCCGGGCGCTTGTATTGGGGACCGTTCGCGTTGGTCCCGGGGGTCTGCCCCTACGATGGGCCTTCCATGTCCATCACGTCTTCCAATGCCGGCAACTCGACGCCGCTCACGTCCCGCTTCCCGGAGGCAATCCCTCACGATGACCCCAACCGACCTTTCCGAGATGAGTCTCGAGCTGAAGATCGCCTCCGACCTGACCGGGCTCACTTCGGCTGAGGTCAAGGCGGCGCAGTCCGTGGCTGTGGCGGAGGCGCCGGTCGCCTACGACGCGGAGTGGGTCTTGGGCGATCCGCACGACTACGATCGCCAGCACGTCGTCGATACGCGGCAGCTCCTCGCCTTCCTGGAGCGGACGCAACCGGAGGTCGTCGCGGCGCTCAACATCGGCCAGCCAGGATCGTCGCGGACGAAGTTTCTGGAGCGCGTCCAGAGCGAGGTCGCGAAACGGGGTGTCGTCGATGTCCTGCGCAAGGGCATCAGGCACGGTCCGGAATCGATCACGCTCTACTTCCAGACTCCGACCGCGGGGAACCAGACCGCCATCCAGCGCTTCCGCGACAACATCTTCAGCGTCACGCGGCAGCTGCGGTACAGCCTCGACGAGACCAGGCGCGCCCTCGATCTCGCCCTCTTCATCAATGGGCTTCCCGTCGCCACGCTCGAGCTCAAGAACCAGATCACCAACCAGAACGTCACCGATGCCATCGACCAGTACATGAAGGATCGCAGTCCGAAGGAGAAGCTCTTCCAGTTTGGCGTCTGCGCGGTCCATTTCGCGGTCGATGACAACGAGGTCTGGTTCACCACCCGTCTCGACGAGAAGCGGACGCTCTTCCTTCCCTTCAACAAGGGCTACCAGGATGGCGCCGGCAACCCTCCGAATCCGGCCGGCATCAAGACCGGCTATCTCTGGCACGACGTCCTCCGGCGGGCGTCGCTCGCCAACCTGATCGAGAACTTCATCACTCGCATCGAGGAGAAGAACGAACAGGGCAGGAAGATATCGAAGCTCATCTTCCCGCGCTATCACCAGCTCGATGTCGTACGCAAACTCCTTGCTGATGCCCACGAGCACGGCGTCGGCCGCAAGTACCTGATTCAGCACTCGGCCGGATCGGGCAAGAGCAACAGCATCAGCTGGCTCGCCTGGCAGCTGATCGAGTTGAACGAGGGCGGCAAGGCGCTCTTCGATACGGTACTGATCGTCACCGATCGCCGCGCGCTGGATAGTCAGCTCAGCAGGACCGTCAAGGCGATGGGGCAGAGTGGCTGGGCGATGTCACACGCCGATGCCTCCGTCGATCTCGGCACGCTCATCCACAAGGGGCAACGGATCATCACGACCACGGTCCAGAAGTTCCCCTTCATCGCCGACACGATCGGCAGCGAGCACCGCGATCGCACCTTCGCGATCATCATCGACGAGGCGCACAGCAGTCAGGGTGGGCGCGCCTCTGCCAAGCTGAACGCAACGCTGGCCAGGGATCTCGACATCGTGCCGGATGAGGACGGCGGCCTCACCTTCGAGGACCAGATCCTGATCGCGATGCGGGAGCGGAAAATGCTGACCAACGCCAGCTACTTCGCCTTCACCGCCACCCCCAAGAACCGCACGCTGGAGATGTTCGGCGAGCGCATCGTCGACCATCTGGATGGCACGCCGAAGTTCGTCCCCTTCCATACCTACACGATGAAGCAGGCGATCGACGAGCGCTTCATCCTCGATGTCCTCCAGAACTACACGCCCTATCGCAGCTTCTACAAGCTCGTGAAGACGGTCGAGGACGATCCCGAGTTCGACCGCACGCGGGCGAGGCGGAAGCTGCATCATTACGTCGAGTCGCATCCGGATACGGTTCGCCAGAAGGCGGAGATCATCGTGGACCACTTCTCGACCCAGGTCATCGCCAAGGGCAAGGTCGGCGGCGAGGCGCGGGCGATGGTGGTGACGAGCAGCATCAAGCGGGCGATCGAGTACTGGCGCGCGATCAAGGCGGCGCTGGCCGAGCGCAAGAGCCCCTACCGCGCGATCGTCGCCTTTTCCGGCGAGCAGGAGATCGACGGCAGGATGGTGACCGAGAGCCATCTCAATGGCTTCCCCAGCAGCCACATCCCGGACATGCTGAAGACGCATCCATATCGTCTGCTGGTCGTGGCCGACAAGTTCCAGACCGGCTTCGACGAACCGCTGCTGCACACGATGTACGTCGACAAGCCGCTCTCCTCGGTCAAGGCCGTGCAGACCCTCTCGCGCCTGAACCGGGCGCATCCCGCCAAGAGCGACACCTTCGTGCTCGATTTCTTCAACGATCCGGACGAGATCGAGGCCGCCTTCCAGCCGTTCTACCGGACGACGGTGCTGAGCGGCGAGAGCGATCCCAACAAGTTGCACGAGCTGCAGGCCCAGCTCGACGATGCGGGTGTGTACACGGCGGAGCAGGTGACGGAGTTCGTGCAGCGCTACATCGCGGGCGAGGATATCGCGCTGCTCCATCCGTCGCTGGATCGGAGTCGCGAGATCTACGAGAGCGACCTGCTCGACGAAGAGGAGCGGATCGCCTTCAAGGGTGGCGCGAAGGCGTTCGTCCGCACCTACAGTTTCCTCTCGGCGATCCTTCCCTACACGAATGCCGAGTGGGAGGAGCGCTCGATCTTCCTCAAGTTCCTGATCCCGAAGTTGCCAGCGCCGGACGACCCGGATCTCGCGAAGGGCATTCTCGAAGCGATCGACATGGAAAGTTATCGCGTCGAGGCGCAGCAGACGATGCAGATCGCCCTTGAGGACGAGGATGGCTCGATCGATCCGCCCCCGACCGGGGATGCCACCTTCCAGGCGGAGCTCGAACTGGACCGGCTCAGCAGTATTCTGGAGACCTTCAACGACCTCTTCGCGGACGCCGGCTTCACCGATGAGGATCGGATCAAGGCACTCAACAACATCAACGGGCCGATCATGGACACGATCACCGGCGATTCCGATCTGGAGGCGACGTTGAACTCCGGCGATGTCCAGAACACGCAGATCCAGTTCAACAAGTCGCTGGAGAAGGCCCTCACCGCGAACATCCAGTCGAACGTCCAGGTTTACAAGAAGCAGCAGGAAGATCGGCTCTTCCGTCAGCATCTTGAGGCGCTGGTCTACGACCTCTACAAGACGCGGGTGCAGGGACAGGATCGACCGGGAATTATTTAATTAATTTGTTAGGTCCCTAAGCGACATCACCAAACGTAGGGGCGAACCCGTGTTCACCTGTGGCACCGCATGCGTACTTCTGGCTCCCCGCGTTCCATCCGTAGGGGCGAACCCCGTGTTCGCCTTCGCCGTTGTAAGGCGTTACGTCTTGTCGTAGGCGCGGACCTGAATCGACCGTGACTGAAGTCGTCACTGCATGCACTTGGTCGATCCTGTGTCCGCCCGCACAGTGACGTCTGCTCCACGTCCTTACAGGCTGAGCGTTCCCTGCACGTCTGGCTGCGTGCGGCGGATCGCGTCGACGATCATCCCGAACAGTCGCAGGTCGTCGCGGGAATCCTCCGGGGTCGTCTTCGGTTCGACCTTGCCGGTCAGCACGTCGTGAAAATGCATCAGTTCGTTGGTGTACGGATCGACGTACGTCGCCCGCGATACCGATTCGATGAACCGATCGCCGATCGTCTCCGTCACATGCAGCGTCGTCGGCAGGTGCCGGATATACGGCGTGTCGTACTGGATGCGCACGCTCTTCGTCGGCGAGAAGATCTCGATCTGGGCGTCGAATCGGGCCTGCTGATCCGTCCCCGTCTCGAAGGCGACCTGGTAGTCGCCGTAGTCGAGGATCGCGTGCGCGTAGCGGCCACCGTTCCAGTGCGTCGCCGCCAGCACCCGCTCCGGGAAGCCGATCAGCTCACGCATCGCTGACAGGTCGTGGCTGTTCAACCCGCAAAGCATGCGGTAGGTACTGATCAGCTCGGGCGATGCCGTCCCGATCGCATCGTTGACCAGGCGTTCCCCACGGTCGTGCCGTTCCTCGGCGAGCGCTTCCGGGATGTCGATCGGACGCTCGACCAGGCTCGACTGGTCGATGAAGATGCTGTTCGGCCCGACGATCGCCCGTACCCGCGCGTACGTGATGCGCTCGAACTGGCGCACCTGCTCCACCGCCTCCAGAAACGACGGCGCGAATCGGCGCATGTAGCCGACGATCGCATGCACGCCAGCCCGGTCGCGCTCGGCGATGATCGCATCGGCTTCCCTCACCGTCAGGCACATCGGCTTCTCGATCAGGACGTGCTTTCCCGCCCGCATCGCGGCGATCGCGGAATCGGTGTGGTATTCATCGCTGTTCAGGACGAGTACAGCGTCGACATCGGCACGAGCGACCAGGTCGTGAAAATCGTCGTGGCGGGCTTCGGTCGGGATGTCGTATCGGTCGCCGATGAACGTCAGGAGCGAGGGCGAGACATCGCAGATCGCGGTGACCAGGTAATGATCGGGGAGGGAACGAAGGATCGGCAGGTGGATGATCTGCGCCACCTCGCCGAGACCAATAACGCCGATGCGAATCTGCTGCCTGGTCTGGTCCACGGTCTGATCTCCCCTGTGCTTTGGCTATGGTTGTCGTTATGAGCTCGCGATACGTCGCGGCTGGTCAGGGTTGGTTGCTGATCGCGTCATCATATCGGCAACGAGCCATGTTGGGGGGATATTCCGGCGTCTATTCCGAGCGGTCGAGGTGGCGGGACCGATCGCGAAAGAGAAATCGCGAGAAGACCTGGCGGTTCTTCGCGACGATTCGGTAGCCAACCTCGACGAGCCAGACGAACGGTGGTCGAGCCGCGATCGCCATGATCGACGGATGCCAGCCAACGTCCTGCAGCAGGAACAACACCGCCCGTCCACCAGAAATCACTGTCCCGTCCGCCCGCACAACCTGCACGGCCTGGGCGGATGCCTCCCGCAGAGCTGGGGCCATCGGTGGCGACGGACAATCCTGGTACGGGACGATCCGAAATCGTCCGTCGACATCCCGCCGGCCAAACCACTCCGCGGCTCGCCGGCAAAAACCGCACGTTCCATCCCAGATCAGCCAATGTCGAGATTCAGGTTCGTCCACCATGTCTCCTGTCCCTACCGATGCGAGTAATTGGGATCGACTACCAGCCAGCGTATTCGGCGACCCGGGAGATATCGACGCGACCAGCGATCGCATCGTCGAGTGCCTGCGCCAGAATCGTCACGCCACGGTCGATCTCTTCCCGCGTGATGATCAACGGCGGGGTGAGTTAGAGCACATTCGACCAGTTGCCGGTATAGTACAGCACCAGTCCGAACTCTCACGCCCGGTAGACGGTGACGGCTGCCAGCGTTCGATCTGGCTGGCCTGGCCGGCCTGGCCGGCCATCTTCGGTCACCAACTCGACTCCCTGGATCAGCCCGAGACCGCGGATCTCCCGCACGGAGCGGATGCCGCCGAGCACATCCCCGAGTCGCGCGTGCAGATAGGCGCCGGTTGACGCCGCCGCTTCGACGAGACCGCGGACACGGCGCCCAGTGAGCGCACTAAGTGGAAGACCGCCACCCAGCGACTTGCCAAGGATCACAAGATCCGCCTCGATCCCGGCATGTTCGTAGCAGAAGAACCGGCCGGTCCGTCCGAGACCGACCTTGACATCGTCCACCACCGGATAGATGTCATGCCGATCGCAGGGCTCGCGCAGTCGCGGAAGGAAATCGCGCGGTGGCACGAGGTCACCGCCATCACTCTGCACGGATTCGACGAAGATCGCGGCCATATCGGAGGCGAGAGGAATCATCCGGAACAGATACCCTTCGAGGTAGGCGAGGAGTCGATCGACGGTCTCGTCGAGGCGTCCCTCGAACGGATTGCGCGAAGGATCTGGATAGGGCACTTTGGTGACATGTCCGCTTCCGATATGACTACTGAAGGCGGGATGACCGGAGAGCGTCTGGCCACTGTCGGTCATGCCATGCCAGCTGCTAATGAACGAGATGATCCGCCTTCTGCCGGTCGCGGCGAGCACCAGCCGGTGAGCTGCCTCACGGGCATCCGAGCCCCAATGGCCTAACCACACCTTCTTGGGAAAGTCGCCCGGCATCGGACGGATGAGCCTGCTTGCCAGATCGAGCGCTGGCTGGTTCAGGGACGATACCAGACCCACAAACGTGGTCTTTGCTATCTGTCGTCGCACCGCGGCGATGACCTCGAGATGGCTATATCCGAGGCTTGCCACTCACCATCCGGCGCCGAAATCGATCCACGATCGTCCATCGATGTCGTAGAGCGTCGACCACTCGCCACGATCGATTGTCATCGGGTTTGTATCGAATCTTGAGGGCATCGGAAATCACGGCGGCATCACAAGAAGCTTCACGAGAAGCATTGCGTTTGAAGGTTTCGGCCTCAGGGTACGCCTCTTCCAGAAGTCGGGACGTTGTTGCGTAATTCCCAGATCGACGATACGGGGCATCGAACCGCGTCTGCCAGTCGCTGGATGCCGATCCGGATTCGGTCGACATCGTTGCTGGTGACTGGTTTGATCGCCGCCGGTCTCGATGGAATTCGCCGTAACCTCGATCCCGGTGACCCCTTCCATGGAGATATCGGCCACTTGAACGCCGATGCGATCGCCGTCACCAGAATCGGCTACCTCCCGCGCACTCTTGATGTTGCGCTCGATGCATTGGAGCGTGACGAGGTGATCGGCAAGGCACTCGGGGCGTCTGCGTCGCGTCACTTTCCCGGAGTGCGCCGCCATGAATCTGCGCAGTACCAGCTTCAGGTCCATGCGTGGGAGCGGGAAACGTATTTCCCGATCGTCTAGTCCGCTTTCATTGGCCCTGCCTCGTCGGTAACGTCCGTTGCAGACGCGGTCCGAGAATAGCTCCGGGAATTTGACCGACTATCTATCACGCTATCGTACGTGATATGGATCAGGCTGATCAGGCTGCGACGGATTGCTCGAACGCGAGGTGTCCCAGCCGGTAACGGAGCATCGCTCGATGCTTGCACACCGGATCACCGAATTCGGCGGCGAAACAATCGCACTCGTACTCGGTCACCATGTAGGCGGCTTCCTCGTCGCGCTCACTGGTTGCGACCCAGGCTCCGGATCCGACCAGTTGGCGAAGTTGCAGTCCGCCACGTCGAGCTCTGCCCAGCGCTTGGCGCCATCGGTCCGGCGTGTTGGGGCGGCGGGTGTTGGGAATCGATGCGTTCGAGGGGACGGACGGGACGATGGAAAATGCTGTCATCGAGGATCTCTCCGAAGTCAGGTGGGCGTTGGTGTCACCGTCTTGGCGAGGGGCCGGAACCATTACCCGAACGGAACATTTGTTCTTCTATTATGTCATAGATGTGTCGCATTGGCAACTCGCCGGTGAGCTTCCCGGTTCGTGATTCCCGCTTGATCTTACCGAATATGCCGTGTATAATTGATATCTAGTATCAATTATGTGGCCAATAGAGCGTCCTCCCGCATGAACGTCCGGACGTTGTAGGTCACCAGAAGGAACGTAGGGTGAGGGTGAGCAACTCGTTAAGTTCAGCGAAGAAGCGCGACAAGGACAGCCAGTTGGTGCGACGCAAGGGCCGGCTGTACCTCATCAACAAGAAGAATCCGCGATTCAAGGTGCGACAGGGATAATCCTGACCGGCAACCCACGCTACCCATCAACCAACGGCGTTTTGAGTTCTGGGTCGATCTGCCGTCGGATAGTGGATGGGCGGCAGATCAAGCGGCAATCGCATGGTTTCGGGCGGCATGGAGCAGGCAGTCGGAAGGGGTGCGCAGACGGTCAACGGCGCCTGGATTCGATCCAGGCATGATATTCAGTCGCATACATCAAACCAATAGAGAATGAAACACCATAACCATCACGGGTGGGTCGGCCCAGGGCCAAAAGACCACCAAGCGCTCGTGATGGAGGCAATGGCATGTAGAGTCAGGAAAAATCATGGCACGCAAGAAGGCCGACCGCTCATTCGTGAAGCTGCAAAGCACCGAGAGCAAGCATATCTATGTGACGGAGAAGAACCGCAGGAACGATCCGCAGCGAATCGAATTGCGACGATACGATCCAGACCTGCGTCGTCACGCCGTCTATCGCGAGACCCGATAGTCGCTCCGCGGCGATTGATGGAGGCTGCATGACACCGCAGAGGACCCCCGGCACGGCTTCCGGGGGTCCTCTGCGTCTCGGCGACCATGCACGCTCGCTGGTTCCTGGTCCGTTCGGGTGATCGCTGGCGTTCAAGCCAGGATGCGACACCGCACGCACCAGGATCGTCTTTCCACATACATCGGCACATAAGGTTGCCAACCTGGTTCGGTAACGATCGTTGCTATTTCTTGTAGGGAACGGCCTCGCAGCCGCGGCCGGTGCCAGCAGCTGCATCGGTTCCGATCGGGCGCAGGCTGATTTCTCCGGGGACATTACCGGTTTAGGTTATCAACCATTATGTGCCGGCTCGTTGTCTCCCATTCTCGCATGCAGGCAGGATCGCCATACGGTTGAGCGACGCCGTCGATCGAGACCGGCATGTGGGTGTCACGTCAGTTTCGGGTAACGTTTGCGGGAAGCTCGCGAACCTCACCGGCCAGTCGCCGCAGGTAAGTTGCGAGTTTCGTTGCATCCTCAACCGACCACCTGCTCACGAGTCGTTCGAACGTCTCCTGCTGCCAGGCATGAGCCTCTGTCAACAGATCGGCCCCGGTCTCCGTCACCGAAAGTGTGGCCTTCCGCGCATCCCCGGCGGAAACGGAACGGACGATCAGCCCATGTGCGGCTGCCTCCGCCACCATCCGGCTCGCGCCCGAGTGATCGATTCCCAGTTCCTGCGCGACGTCGGAAACCGAGACTTCTCCCCGGCTCGAAACGGCATCGATCGATTCCAGCACAAGCACATCCTGAACTCTTGCCCGCTCCTGCGGGA
>JAABUS010001453.1_pt1 | contig 51396 bp, 55 predicted proteins | sample 5560161 | NCBI WGS metagenome assembly JAABUS01 (sample SAMN10711885, study PRJNA513376) | rock metagenome | isolation source: Antarctica rocks | place: Antarctica: Victoria Land, Trio Nunatak nord | collected 2016-01-04 | reverse complement strand
CTCCACCCCTCCCACCCTCTCCCGCAACTCCTCCAGCTCCGCGCTCATGGCCTGCAGCTTCAGCATCGTGCCGCTGACATGCGCAAACGCCGTCTGCCGGTACGTGTTCACCTGCCTCAGCAGATTGAGCTGGCTGTCCAGCTTCCCAACCTTGTGTCTGTTGCCGCCCAAGATGGTCCAGAGCTCGGAGAGGACTTCCTGCCGTGACGTTTGCGCTCTGATGTCCTCGCGCGTGGCGATGTTGTGGATGACGTCGAGGCGGTCCTCGAGGTTCGTGAGGACTTGGAGGAGGGACTGCGCTTCGAGGACGAGGCGCTGGATCTCGTCTTCGACGATGCGTGTGTGTTGGATGTATTGATCGAGTAGCGCATCCTCTGTGAACTTGACGGGCTGGAAAGGCGCAAGAAGTTTCTCGTTGACGAACGAAGCGATAGCTCCTTGATTCGCGTCCTGGATTGCTATGCCATCGAGCACGCGTTTCGTCCAGCGCGCAGTGGCGAGGACGTTGTCGACGCCGCGGCCGACGTGGCTGTTGAATTTCTGGAGGTCCGTCGAGGCGATGCGGGCGGTCTGGATGAAATTGTCGAATTCGAGGACGAGTTCGTTTTTGGAGTGGAGGCTGCTATGGCGGACGACGGTGCGGAGGTCGCGGATGGAGGTTTCGCCGCGTTTCATGTCGAGGGGGAGCGAAACGCCGCCGGCGGAAGCGGCGAGAACGTCTTCGAACTTGGACTGCACGGTCATTAGGGAGTCGAATTCGACAGGCGAGTCGGAGGCAGGGTAGGTGGAGAAAGTGCGGCAGAGTGGGATGAGAGAGGAGCCTGGTAAGCGGCAGAGGGGCGAGAGGGCAGTGGTGATGGAGCTGGTGAAGAGGTTACGGAGAAGGATGAGGGCGCCGACGAAGAGGTAGGCGGCGATCAAGTAGGAGATGGGGCCTTTGAGGTTGACGAAGGTGCGGCCGAGGACATCGAAGACCCAGCGGAGAATTGGCTGGATGAAGCTCACGATGTTCTCAAGAGACCGCGCCATCTGCAATTGCATTGTTGGGTCTGGCGATTTAGTGTCATAATTCATGCTCGTCTGCTCGGTTTTTGGAGCTCTTCTGGGAGTCCCTCTGCGTATTCGGGGCTTCTCTTGTTTCAACCATGATTCGCCGGGCCCATCCATATGTATCGATGGCATGATGAGCTCAGGTTCCACACTAGCGCTCGCACTGGCACGAGATGTCCTCCTCGGTGATGGCTTTAATGGGCTTTGGGGCTTGCGCCTCGACGTTGATGCAGCATTGACTACCTGCCGCGGTGAGCGGTCCTGAGCGATGGACCTTGCGCCATCTTCGACAGTATCTGTGGAAAAGCTAGCGCAGGAAGCCGAGCTTGCTGCTTCATAGTCGTCGTCCTCCTCGTTCTCGACAACCCAAGATTCGCCAAGCTGAGACCTGGTAGCGGGTTTCTGGTGTCTAGCCATGCGGACGTCAAGGTGAGACGAGGTGCGTCTATATGTTTTCTAGATGGCCACAAGCTGGATGTTTATTTGCAAAATTCAAGCTCGGCACTCGTCAACACAGCTCACGTTAGTGTTGCTCCATTGCGATCGTGTGAGCAGTGTTCTGGCGAAGGCGACCGCAACCAGATGCTTTGAGTCATGTGCCTCGATAAGAATATCATTTGTTGAGCATGATCTCGAGCTGAGAGCGCAAGAGGTGGTCAAGAGCATGTTTGAGCAACAAGCGGCGACAAGCTACTTTACTTGATGTGATGCGATGGTTGAGCAACTTATCAAGAGTGACGTCACGCGTCAAGGCCGGCGCGTTGTTCCGCTGGGGCCTCCTGCTTTCAGATGCTTTACGTTTCTTTGCTTGCGAAGATATATATCTCTGAGCCTGACTTTCAATGCGACTTCAAAGGATATGTCAGCCACTGAAAATATTTTCCTCCCTGCGCAAGCCATTCGTACCGTGGTGTGGCTTGTCGACGGCGTCTACCCGATTCAATCCCGGAGTCAAGAAGCGACCCCCGAACGGTCCAAAGCCTCTGCCCAAGATCGAAAAACTCGAATCTTCTGACCATCGAGAACTGGGAACTCAGCTCTCGCTGTTCACAGGCCATCCATCAAGTCCTGGTTCTCCATTCTTCCTTCCTGATGGCGCCCACGTGTTCCAGAAATTGCAGTCCTTCCTCCGCGCCCAGTATCCTTCTTTCGGTTTTCGTGAAGTCATAACTCCAGATCTATACAAGAGAGAGTTATGGGATAATTCGGGGCATTGGCAGAACTACAAGGATGCTATGTTCCAAGTTGGTGGTAAATCCGAGGTCGAAGACAGCGACAATGCCAATTACAGCCTTAAGCCCATGAACTGTCCGGGTCACTGTTTGCTGTATAAGACCCAGACGCATAGCTTTAGGGAACTGCCTATCCGATATGCAGACTTCAGCCCGCTGCATCGTAATGAGGTCTCGGGCGCCCTGAGTGGGTTGACAAGGGTCAGGCGTTTTCACCAAGACGATGGACACATCTTCTGTAAGCCTGACCAAATCAAGGGGGAGATACAATCGACGTTACAGTTCGTGGACATGGCCTATACGGCGCTCAATATATCCTCTTACAACCTAGTTCTCAGTACGAGGCCAGAGAAAGAGTACATTGGGACGCTAGACCAGTGGCAGGAGGCAGAGGAGCAGCTTAGGCAGGCTCTCGTTGACAGCGGACGGCGATGGGAACGCAACCACGGCGATGGGGCCTTCTACGGACCGAAGATTGACATAAGTCTTACAGATGCCGACGGTAAGCAGCATCAGACCGCAACCATTCAGCTCGATTTCCAGCTTCCACAGAGATTCGGGTTGGAATACGATATCACTGCAAAAGAAAAAGGAACTCCAGTCCTCATTCATAGGGCGATCTTCGGTTCTCTGGAACGTTTTATGGCGCTCATGATTGAGAAATACCGCGGTCACTGGCCGTTCTGGTTGAGTCCACGACAAATGATCATACTTACTGTTGGTGACGACCCAAAGGTCCTCAACTATGCGAGGAAAACAGCACTGAAGCTGACAAGGTTCATCGATGCCATTGATACGCAGAGACCGCAACCGCTATACGCACCGACCTATCTGGTGGACACCGATCTCCGGAACGAGACCATAGCGAAGAAAACCGCAAATGCAAAGACGAAAAAATACAACCTCATTTGCTTCATTGGTGAACGGAATGTGAAAGACGCGGATTACGATATAGACATCACAGGCCAATCAAATCAAGAGAAAACAATCAAAGCATTCAATGAGGCCAGACCTGGAACACTGAGTCCCGTACAAGGGGTTCTAGCCCACAAAATCCGCCGTGGAACACAGGGCGTTAAGCTTGATTTGCATCAACTCAAGCTTGCGATGAGGTTGCTGACTGAAAGATATCTCTGATACTTCAAGCTACGCCTTCAAAGCTCTTTACTTTATCGCTACAGCTGCCATCGGTACCTATGACCCGCAATCGTACAGCGCATGGCTCTGCGGCAGTTCAGAGTTTTGAAAACGCTTCAGATATCTCACTAGCGTAGTTAGTCTCTATCAGTCCTAAGCAAGGACACGGATGAGGCCCACCTTTTCGTCTAGCTCTGCGATGGTCAGCACAGCTTTGCCGAAGTTCTCCCCTCTCAGCAATTCAAGCAGTCCGTCGATCGCGTTGTCAATGCCTTTGGTGATACTTTGCTTGGCTATGAAGGTACCGTCGTGTACTGTAAGGGCATCAGCCTGTCTTCGCACTGAACAATACTCAATGCGCTGTTGTGAATATTCTCGGAGCTCGAGGCCATGTTAACAGACTAGGAAGCCTAGTCGGGCAATTGACTGGGAAAGGACTTACTCCATTTCTGTACATTCTTCTGATGGTCGACGTCATGAGGTGGACCCGTATGAGGATCGCCAACGATGAAGCCTTGCATCGTCAGGCGTTTCGTAACGACGTTACTAAGATTTTTGACACCGTATGCCTCCTCTGTGGAGGCAACGTTGTATTGGCTTGCCATGCCGCAGGTGACTGACGGCCTGTTAAAAAGCTTGCCTTGTAGGATTTAGGGGACGCGTTGGTACCGATGCGACCGAAGTTGTTCATCGCTGCGAGAGCAGCATCCAACTGCTCGCCGCCTACATTCTCATAATAGATATCAATACCTTTCGGTGCTAGTCTTGCCAGCGCATCACCTGGCTTCTCCTTCTTGTAATTGAATCCGTCATTGAACTTGAGCTCATTCTTGATGAAGTCAAGTTTCTCGTTGCTCCCTACGCTACCGATAACCGTGAGGCCTTCGTGTTTCGCCAATTGGCCAACAATCTGACCTACGGCTCCGCTGGCAGCCGACACCAGAATGGTTTCGCCCTTCTTGGGCTGTCCGATGGCATAGAAGGAGGAATACGCTGTTAGTCCCGGCATACCCAGTGCACCTACGAATAACCTTGGATCCAAATTATATGGGTTTTCCAACTTCCTACACATGTTTTTCGCAACTTCGCCGGAGACGATGGAATATTCCTCGGTTGGTAGCATTCCGGTGATGAGGTCCCCTTCTTTGAACTTCGAACAGTCGGATTTCAGCACCTTCGCTACAGCACTATTCGTAATGGGCTTGCCCAGCTCGAAGGGCGGCACGTAGGACTTGATCTCAGGTGCTCGCATGCGGCCCCGCTGGTAGGGGTCAAAAGAGACATGGTAGTTCTTGGTAGTGATGCCATCTTTTGGGGGTGTCGTCTCCAAATCAAAGTCGCGCGTCTCTATTGCGAGGTTCTCTCCAGGCTTTGGCAAGCCCGTAGGCACAGACTTGAATATTAGTCCTTTGTTCTGGACCATAGCGAAGAAAAGAATACGACTAATACAGCCTGATAAGGGTTTGTAGAAGGTGAGGGAAGGGGCAACAACTGAGAATGGAAGGGATTCTCGGAAGAGATGATGGTGATTGTTGATATGTGGTCTTGGAAAACCGATTACTCCGCGTCATGGCTGCTAACGTCCGTTTCACGTGAATATTTTAGTTGAACCGAGATCTGCCGTCTGCGGCTTGAAAATTGATCTTCGGATCACGAGTCTATGACGGGAAGCTCGGAGGAGAAACCCAGTTGAGCTGACAAACCGCAAAACATCAGCCTCGGCTTATGCAGTATCTTATCCCAATGCGAACCTAACCAGGCTGATACCTCCTTTACATGTGCGCGAAGGCTGCGAGGTTTACACTCGACGGGGCGTGCTTTACGGGAGCCCAGGGTTGATTCTAGGGTCGAATAGTAGACTGACGAACAACTTTGAGCGACAAGATTATCGCAACTTATTAGAATACCCAGGTGTCAATGTTAACATGGCGGACAATGTTGATGCAGCTGACTTCAAAAAGATACCATGGTGTGTGAAGCTAATGGAAGATCCAGCATACTACCCTACACCAACTCTGTCCTGCCAGCCCAAACCAAGCATACCAGTAAGAGGGGGCTCTCCTTTTGCTAGGAGTCAAATGTCCAAGGATCCGCGATTCAAAAGGTTTGCATGCTGATTAGCCAAGGCTCTGGGCTCAATGGATACCCTCAGGTCTGTCATGGCGGCATACTAGGTAAGTCATTGATTGCAGCTATGGATATGCTTTTTTGATGCAAGAAGAGCATGAGGAACCGCTGTCAGGGCTGTATCACCGGAGATGCAGTGACTGCAGGCTTGTACATAGCATCTCGGAAAGCAGTGAATATTCCGCAGCGGACATAACGAGGAAGAAGTGAGGATAGTCACTGGGCATGCGTGCGCCCCAAACTACAGGATTGAGAGCGATTTCGGGTTTTATTTCACAAGTTACTTTCATCAATGCAAACTTCCTTTCACCATTCAGAGCCCCTTCTTACCAGCCGCAACATTCAGAAACTGTCTCGCTTCTGACTCGGGCCCAGAAAATGGCGCCATGACCCAAGCCTCCTGTTCCGCTGCGTTAGAGCCATTGGGGATCACTGCAAATATTTGCGTATCAATCCTGCTCCGACCTTCCCAAATGGTGTTGCAGCCTCACCAGCCTCTTTGGTGGTCGCTAAGGCCTAGGCATTAGTGAGGGTATAAATCCCCAGCACCAACAGGGTGCTGATTCCAGGACCTCACCATCAACCGGGCAACTAGAAAACCGCATTACCAGATCAATGATGGATTCATCGACCAGCGTCGGACCATTGCCAAGGAGGAAGATTGTCGAAGACAACGAGTGGCGTTGTCGGAGGATCGGCGCAAGCAAGAATGGCTTGAAGGCTATCATAGGCGCTGACAAGCGACTTTCGCACGCTTTGGTGCCAGCGTGTGGATAAGTGTGGCAAAAACTCAGTTGCTTCGGGTAGTACATCGATGTTCACATGTACTCCGTTATTTTCAAAGCTGCAGGAAATCTGTCATACCAATATTGCACGGCAATGTGATTCATGAACCACGGAGACCTTGACTCAATTGATTTCGAGAAGATTCGGTCCAAGCGATGAATGGCCGTTGGCTCAAGGCATGAGAACTATCCCTATATATACTAGTTTCGTTGATTTTCAGGTATCCTTATTCATCAACACCGACCACCTCGTTCAGACTATCACGAATCCGCAGTAAGGTTTGACGCCGTTGCATATTATCAACCAGAAATACTGCATACTCGTCACAGTCCTCGCTATGACAGGCTGTTACCTCGAACTTCCCGCAGCCCCGTATGGAAAGCGCCCCCGAGAATACCTCGCAATCCTCAGGCTCTATACGGGCTACGACATCCCAAAAATCACCCGTCTTTTGAACAAAAAGTTCAAATATAGGCTCGATCATGACGATAGGGTACTCGACCAGGAACTGACGGCAGAGCTGTGGGAGAGGTTGACAGCACGCAGGGACAAGATAGTTCTATGGGCTTACGCTCTAGGCCCACGGAATTGGAGGGTCAAAAGGGTCAAAAATTGGGCTTTGGAGCAAGAAGAAGTGGAGGGATAGGAAATAGGGATGATGGTGGCGAGGAAAATGGACCAAGGATAGCATGCAAGGGATTTCCCATATTATTTGGATAAGTAAAATTTGAGCGATAGAATTCGTTGATGCGAAACCATGCAAATGGCCTCTCAATGTCCTTTTTCCCACGACACTTACGGAGATGTATGGAAAGATGGCATAACCCACATGAAGGGACCACAGTATCACAAGGCATATGGGACGCACAATGACTCCTACTATAATTCATAGGTCAGTGACTGGAGCCGCGCTTCTGTTTGCGCGCTGTTTCCTATACCTCTATCCTCATCTAAATCAAGCTTCGATTCACTACTCCCATTAACATTCTCTGCATCCAAGAACAACCAAGAACCCCTACACACAATGACAGTCGTCCACCGCTTCCGCGAAATCGCCCCCCAAACCCTTCATCAAAAACAGTACCTCGCCATCCTCAAGCTCTACAGCGAATACGACATCGTGCGGATTTGCCACGTTTTGAACTGCAAATTCGAAGATAGTCTTTTCCGAAAGAGATGCGAGATGGACATTAACTTGACGAGAGATCTGTGGAATGAAATGGAGGGACGACCTGATGAGGTCGTGGTGTGGGCAGAACGGCAGGGCCCGGACAGCTGGAGGGTGAAGAGGGTGTTGACTTATGCGGAGGCGCATCCGACGGATGATGGGCAGGGGGTTGGAACTTGATGAGGTTTCGGGGAGAACGGGTTAAAGGGAGTTGGCATGTTGGTAGGGTGAGTGGGTTTGATGTATGCGAGCGCCGGTGACAGTGTCGATGGTTCGACGGCGAGTAGCGCTTGGATTGTAGAAATCTTGCAGCATCGGGAAAGATGTCAGTGACGTTGAGACAACTTAGTTCCCTGGCGAGCTTACCCTATGCATACCTAATCGTCGAAGTCTGAATATGTCTCAAATGCAAATGGTATCTTATGCCACGTGAGCGCCGTAGGCCATGCTGTCCAGCCCGAAAACACCCTTTCAGAACCAGCAGAGTGACCATAACGCGGGCAAGTTTGGCCACCTCTCCTGCCACTCTCCAATTATATCTGGTACTCGCCCATCAAAATCGTCTCCCCTGCCAGTGACTCCGGGACCTTGATTCCTCTCCTCTTGCGCGGCTGTGTTCAGACTATTCGCCAGATCCAGTATGGCCTTTCCTCCAACCAACGCCTCTTCATGATTGTCCTTGATGTCCACATTCACCACATGCACGGGTCGATTCAACCCCCCTCCCCTGCTCATCAGATCATCGACCACTGCATCCCAACACCTCTCTTCACACGTGATGACCACGTCCACCACGCCCCCTTCAACGCCTTTACTCCCTTTGTCCTCGACATGATCCAACCGGGGTTTTCCAACGTTCCAGTCTTGCCACCTCTCGGGGCCCCACTTGACAGCAAGATTCCGCTCTAGCATCGTTAAGAGACCATTAGCGCGGTAGAGGCGCGGATCTTTGTTTTGTAGCTCGTCGTGCATCGAGCTGTAGGATGTGGTATTGAATGGATAGACATTGGGTTGGTCGATGCGAGGACCGGGAAGCCGGACTTGAGAACCGGTGCCGAAGGAAATAACGGGGTAGGCAGCGGCCGAGAGACGTAGGTGAGCTTCCATTGATCTAAAGGTCCGGCATTAGCTTCATGCATTGCGGATAGCGATAGTACATAGGGGGTCATCAGGGGTAGAATAGAAAGGGGCCGGCTGGTTCTCTTGAAAGGATCCTCATGTCAAAGGCCAAAGACCGAAATTAATGTATCCATATGAGTTTCTATTTTTGACTACTACTACGACAATTATACAGTGCTGCGATGTCCCACGCAGAGCATGCACAATGCTCTGTGGAGACTTACCTGTTCTGGTTACTGGCACAAACGGTGCAGAATTTCAACTTGTAGCCTTCTTCATTCGGGGAGCCGTTCGTAGCTCCATCTTCTGCACCATCAAGGCCTCCTACTGGCCTTTGCTGAGGTATATCTATTGGCGGAGGAGGGGGAGGCGGTGGTTGAGGTGGAGTAGCAGTTCGAACAGGTACTCGGGCTAATCGAGGATCGGTAGCCATTATGGCAGAGCAAGAATTAGAGCCGCAAGAGGTAACACCATCCAATCATCAACACATAAAGCCGATGATCAGGTGCAGTCTCTCACCACCAGGAATATGTAGGATGTCTGTCAGATATACGTCAGCTGATGAGTCGCCTTAGACACATAGAGAAGGATCAAAGCTTGGAGGACGAATAGTATCAGATGTTAGGTAAGTAATGTAATGAGTCCGCATTCTCGAATGATAGGACAGCTCCAATAAACATTTTAATTTCATCATGTGCATTGTATTTTTGAGGAATATGCTCGAGTACTTACATTTACCCTCATCTCCGGAAGTATGCAATGGCACTGACACCTCGACGAATTTCGGTGCAATTCTTTCAGTGGGTAATTTGCCGTGACGTCTCAGTGAATATAAACTTACAAGCTAGCCAGACTGAGCTAAGTGGACGCTAACGCGGTTGATAGGCGCGGCTATTCTTCGTCAAGACTCGGGCTCGACACTGCACGACCAAACAACGTCGGGCGATTTCTGTTTCAACCTGGGTTTTTAGGCATTGCCCCTCCGTGTGGTATCTAGTAGGATGCGGATACGGAAGGCTGAATGCACACCTTCGTCATTCAGCATCCGAAAAAGTCTGCCACTGACGCGAACCTCTCTTGGAGCTCCCACTATCATTATTATTGCTGGTCATGCTCTCTTGTATGGTGCGCTCTACGCGATCACGCACACCTTTTCTTGTGATCCTTATCTGTGCTTGAGCATCTATGCCATCGGTATCGAATTTAAGGTACTAGGATCTGAATGCTGTGAGGTTGAAACCTGAGTGGCATCTCACACAACGTTCTGATTGGCTAGCTTCTGGATGTATTGCCGTGCACTGGGTGCTCACAGTAACCTCTCTTTGACGTCAGGCCGCTTGGCCCCTGCTCTCTTATGTTTGAGTATTTGTGGGGCTTGCCGTAGATAAAGCTGTCCCTTCGGCTCCCATGTGTCTTTCTACCCTGTATACCAGTACTTCGACTTTAGCGAAGCACTACACGTATACACGTAGGAGTACTTGCACTACGTTCTGTGAATTCTCAGGACCTTTTCATCAAGGCACGGCAGTTGCTACATCTTTTCCCCCCTGCTGCTCTTGTACCGACTATTTCGACGATTGATTTCATTGCCTTTCCTACTCCACAATTGTCCTCCAAATTTACTTACTACTTCCCGTATGATTCAGGGAAGCGATTCCTCTTGATCAGACGAATGCCGGAGCAGGACCATTGATATGGCTGTAGAACATGAAAAAGACGTGGCATCGCAAGCCTCGTCAATAAAACCCGTTCCACGTGGCACTCAAAAACTCCATGGCGAAACGTTCGGCGGCCCGCCTGGAATGAACGAAGAAAAGGTCGAAGACGATTACGAGAACCTTAACTATCCGCCAGCATGGAAATTCGAGAAGTATTTTGTTGGGGGCTATAGTCAAAAGCGGATGCTCAAGTTCAAAAAGCCGAAATCTATGTACACTGCTATCAACCTGTTCGCCGGTGAGTGGGACAAACTCCTTTCCATTGATCTTCAGATGTGCTGATTACAATGTTAGGTGTCGCTATCATGTTCTACGGGCAAGTACTGATTGGAGGGTTGCGTACTCTTGTCTGACAAGGCACCTAGATACGATCAAGGTGTCATGTCCCAAGTAAACCTGAACCCAGATTATCAAACACATATGGGCATCAACCCAGTTGAAGGTACAATCTAAAGTTGGAGTGACATTGGGGAAGTTGACTGTGTATAGGAAATCAGCGAAATGTTGCAGCAGAAGGAGGAATTGTTGCTGTCTATTACGTTGGAACATTGATCGGGGCCCTAATCGCCGGATCTCTGGCAGACCGCTCTGGCCGCATTAAAGCTGTTGTCTTCGGCTGTATGTGGGCGCTCCTGGGTGCTGTTCTGCAGGCTTCTGCGTACAATATTGCCTGGATGTGTTGTGCCCGGATCATTGCCGGAGTAGGCGTTGGTGCCATTGATTGTGTCATTCCTGTCTGGTCCGCCGAAGTCAGTAGTCACTCTGCCAGAGGGGCTTTCCTCGCCATTGAATTCTTCATGGTAAGGCTACGGTTATTTGGCGGAACCACTCAACCGCGACTGACAATTTCTAGAACATTGGCGGTCTGGTTTTGGCCTACTGGATCGAGTTCTTTGCTTATCTTAACCCAAACAAAGTCATGGCGTAGGTTACCTTTTCCGAGCACCTTCTACCCACTTTCGAGTGTTTCAAGAGCCTTAAGACATGTCTAGCAAGAATTCGCTCGGAAGCCATGCCTTATGGCTCCGTCTACTAGCTTCAAGAGGGAATACTGACTCCGAAATCATTTAGGTGGCGGACGCCTTTGGCTCTTCAGATAATATTCATTCTGATCATCGGCATCGGTATCAACTTCTTCCCGGAGTCGCCTCGTTGGCTTATGAAGATGGGCCGTGAGGACGAGGCACGAAACGTCCTCCAAGCAACGCGTGAGGGTGATATCGAATACGAGCTGAAAGGCATCAAGAAAGTCGTAAAGTATGAGCTCGAGACCTCGTCGTCAAATCATTATGCCGCAATGTTGTTCCCAAAGGACAAATACTCTCGACAGCTTCGATGGCGAGTCTTCCTGGCTGTCTGGCTACAGATCATGCAAGAATTGGTTGGTATTGGGGTCATTACTGTTTACGCGGTCGATCTGTTCCAGAATGCCGGATTCGGCTCCACTCTAAGTAAGATGCTGGCTGGCTTCAACAACATCAGCTACATGTTTTCCGTCATTTTCGCTGTCATCACATTGGATAGGTACGGCCGGCGATGTAAGTCTCTGCTCGTCACCACGCATAAGGTGTTTACTGAATGATCACAGCAACCATGGTCTGGGGCGCCGTCGGCATGGCGTTTATTCTACTCATCGCCGGTATTCTAGACAAGTACGCACAGATTGAAGGTCCTCATCAGAGATCCTACGGGGCAGGCGTGGCCGCCTTCACGTTTTTCTATACCGCGACTTTCGGTGCTACTTGGCTTACTACACCGTGGCTTTACCCAACAGAGATCTTCCCCCTCAATGTCCGTGCTAAGGGCGGAGCATGGTCTGTTGTTGGCTGGTCGATTGGCAATGGCATCATCACCTTGATCACGCCTTTCCTCTTTCAGGCAATCAGCTACGGTACCCTCTTATTACTTTTCGGCCTCAATATTTTCTGTCTTCCCTTCGTCATCCTGATGTATCCTGAAACGGCTGGGAGATCCCTGGAACAGATGGATACCTTTTTCGAACATGGTGGTAGCTGGAACGTCTTCAAAGCCAGTCATAACATCCGTGATCAAGGCATCGATGACTGGAGGTGGACAAAGAAATTGCATTCCGAAGACCAGAAGGAAGTCGAGTCTGGCCGGAGGATGAGCTCGGCAGCACGATCTCCTGAAGAGGACGAGAAGGACGCCAGACAAAGTTGGAAGAAGCGGCCAGCATATACTTTCAGGCGTAAGGCGTCCAATGCTGGACTTATGTAGAATCATCTTGGGAGGAAGGGGCGGTCTGATGGTTCATAAGCGGTACATTATGAGGATGAACCATAGGATCAGGTTTGGGTGATCTTAACGGATCGACCTCGGACCTTTTGGGGACCGTGGGGGCTTTCTGGACTTATCTATATCATTTTTATCCGTACTATAAATCTCTGTTTGAATGAAGTTTTCACACCGCCTGGCGGGTATCGTTGCTTCGTGGGACGACCTGCAGTAAAGTACGCTCCTCGTCATGCCTGCAGACGGTGCTGGTACGACGTTCCGCAGCGGACACGGACCCCTGTTGAAACTCCGTCAACGTCTCGACTGCGACGTCGGTGCACTTCAGCCACCTTCACCGCCGATCGAAATCGACGAGCGTAGGATGCCATCGCCAGAACTTCATACAAGGGCCAACTGCCTGTCCCAAGTAACTCTTACCAAGTACTGTCCAAGTACAACCGTCAAGTGCCATTTCTCAGCAACCGAAAGCGACCATGAGCAACGGCGCAATCGCCACCGAAGAGTACTGGGGCTACCTGATCAAGGATGACAAGAGTCCTTCGCCCGTATTCGAGCAGCTGCTCCTCGGTATTGCGAACTATATTGTACGATCGGAATATGACAACCCCCATATGACAACCCCCATATGACAGCGCAGATAACTGACCTTGCTGCTGTGCGACAGAACAGACAGATAGCGCCGTGGGATACCACTTGCCTCACTCCTGCCAAAGTGGCCGCTTTCTATCGTCTAGTCGGTGGCGATTATGATGCTCTCTTCCTTGACACTCCTCACCCTTCACTCTCGTTCATCTACCAGTCTCTTGGCTGTTACCACACCCTACAACCGCAACCCGACCCCTTCACCGCACCCACGGTCCCGGCACTCACACCTCAAGGTTTCGTCCGCTGGCAAACCGTCCAGCTGTTGCTCGAGCCAGAAGAACACGTCCCACTCCTCCAGACCGCCGTCAAGCGCTTCGACATCTCAAACCCCGTCGACGGTAGCGCATTCCCTAGCTGGCTGCCCCGCGATGCGCTTCCCTCCAAGCCCGACCGCGACATGCTCCAATGGCACGAGACCGTGTCTCAAAAGCTGATGCTCGAAGCCCAAGCCTCGCAACCCCGCAGCATCCCTCCATCCCACCACCGAGAACTGAGCGACGGCCTCAGCGAAGGCACGCTCGAAAGCTCCCACTCGCGAGACTCCTCCGCCACAGACGACCGCTCCCTCGTCGACGCAGCAACCTATTTCTCCGAATCCCGCCCGCGCCCCCACTTCCGCCCACCGGAACCGCTGCGCATGCAGCAAACAATGCCTCCGCCGCGAAGAGAACCACCCCCATGGAGTCCCGAGCGCCGGCGCAGCAACAGCGACCCCAATCTCCAGCGCTCTGCGACATGGAGCACAAGGGACCAGCTCGGTCGCCACAAGACCCTCGCGCGGCATACACCTACCTCGAAAGCTCGACCACGAAGCCCCAGCACCATTTCCACCTCCTCCACCTCCTCCTCTTCCTCCAGCTCGACCAACAGCTCCGGCGGATCGCTCGGTCCGCATCATCATCATTCTGCGTCTACTACGACGCTCCAGCCCCGGAGACATTCAAGCCATCAGCTCTATGACCAGCGCAACGGCAATGTCACACCGCGGCAGAATCCTTCGCCCTCGGTGCCTCCGCCGCAGAATCTGCCTTCCTCGTTTGCGCACCGTCATCCTTCTGCGCCGGCGAATGCGAATGCGCGCGGGCATAATGTCCGCTGGGGGAATGATAGCGTGCATCACATACCGCCAGGGCGGGACACGGGTGGGAAGAGTAGGGCTAAGAGTGAGGAGCGGCCGAGGAGAAGGGAAGAGGAGAGGAAGGGGAATGGAGATGACGAAGGGGTCAAGGGTGTTGGCGGCAGGAGATATGCTGCGGAGGGAGCGCCGTGGCGTTAGGTTAGGGAACTAGTGGGAAGGAGAAAGGAGAAGTGCATATACCCTGGTGGGATTCTGGTACGCATCTTTTGCATACGAAGTGATCTGGGCGTGGTCTTTATGTGGGTAGAGCATTGGGTTTGGTTGTGTTGGGTTCTCCAAAGGGCAGTGTGTCTTTTGCGCACAGCTATGTACTATAACGTTGTTATATCTTAACGTTGGGCGCATTGCCTCGGTAACATAGCTTTGCCTCAACTACATAGCTTGGTCTTGGGTTCATGTCTTCACGTCTTCACGTCTGAAAATTCAGTTACCTACAACAGAATTGTCAGATTCTTTTAAAGGAGAGATATGGTAACAATCAATTGTCATTGTTCTGCTGCATAACACAAACCCTATGTACAATCGCTGTAACCCGATATCTCGTAACGTCCTGTTCTTGTCGTAACAACGCTTCAACGATGCCCAGTCCAAATAACGCAGATGCGGGTATCTTCAATGCTTCGCCGAACGCCGCGCTTCCATAACATCATGCTCATGCTTCCATGCTTCCATGCCACCTTCACCGATACAACTCACCCCTGACCCCAGCCCCCCTCTCCTTCTTCCTTCTCTTGCTTTCCCGCTCCTCCCTGCACTCCCTGACTTCGCACTCGGCATCGTCCCTGACCGGTCCTAGATCCGGGGGTATCCAACACATCTGCGTGCTCGGGTTCCCTTCAAAATAGCGTAACTGCTCCAACGTGCTGACCACCAAGCCCTGAAGATATTCCTTGCTGTTCAGGTTTTGATGTCTGTTCAGCTTCCCTAACTCTGGGTATAGCGTTCGTTCGGGGAAATGCGACAGGAAGGGCATATGCTCGGGGATGGCAGCCGGGAGCGGCTGATCGAGGCAGACGGATGTTTCGTGCGCCCAGAGGCGCGCGACATTGCGGGCAGTGTAGCCACCACCGCCGAGGACCAGGAGTGGGCGGTTGAATGACTTCGCGTAAGCAACACATTCGCCGTGAGCACGGATATTGAGATTGAAGCAGCCGAGGCGGTCGCCGCCAAGCGAGTCGGCTCCGCATTGGATGACGATGGCAGAGGGGTTGTAGTGCTCGACGCAGGGGCCAACAATGTCCTTGAAGAGGCGGGTATAACTATCGTCGTCGATGCCGTCGTGGAGCGGAACATTGAGAGAGTGATGCGCGCCGGGGTTGCTGTTCGGTACGGGACCGGTCTCGTCCAGACCGCCGGTGCCGGGGAAGAAGACCTCCTTGTTGTATTTGTGGAAGGATAGGGTCATGACACGGTCAGTGGACCAGAAGGCTTGTTCTACCCCGTCGCCGTGATGGACGTCGATGTCGATGTAGAGGACTCGGGGGTGGTAGAAGAGGAGTTGTAGGATAGCGAGGACGATGTCATTGATGTAGCAGAATCCACTGGATTCTCCCTTCTTCGCGTGGTGTAAGCCGCCCGACCAATTGATGGCGATGTCGGATTGGTGGCTTGTAATTTTGTGAGCTGCGTCGAGAGAGGCGCCGGCGTACAGGGAGCAATATTCGAAGAGGCCGTCGAAGACCGGGCAGTCGTCGCCCATGTTGTAGGGATAAAAGCCTTCCGGACCGGTGTCGTGAGGTATATCAGGATGTACGCCGCGCAAGAAGTCGATGTAGTCTTCCTTATGGAAGGCCGTCAATTCTGACCTTGTTGCTGGTCGGGCCACGTATAGATCCATGGCTTCATGCATGCCATATGCCATGACGAGCTTGTTGGTCAAAGTGAGTCGCCATGGTTTCATAGGATGATGAGGCCCGAAGTGGGATTGCTCGACTGATTGATTTGCGTGGTAGGAGACGGTTTTACCCTTGGGCTTGGAGAAGCCATTGAAGAAGATTTCCTTCTGGGACTTCTTGTCCAGGAGGAAGGTAGCCGTAACCCCTGGCTGGGGGTACTCGTATTCTTGAACGATAGTCATGACTGCAATGCTGGACTGTTATGTAATGGTTCGTTCAGAGGTGGATGAGACTTCATCATCTGGTGACGGTCAAGGGATTAAATAGGATTCGTCTTCAAGAGTCATCTTCAAGAGTCATCTTCAAGAGAAATCGTGCAAATGCACTCCGAGCTACCAGCGAAATGGTGAATAATGCCTCCTCTTGCCTCTTTACGGCTATCCGCCATGTTGTCCGAAGATGGACCGGAGCCTGTTAAGGGAGATCTTCAAGCCTCACCCGGCTTACTAATTGGCTTGCGTTGCGCCACCAGATATTGCCTCATTTGGCCCTGAAAACCAAAGCATACCATAGGTCCTGGGTTTTCAACATGTCCAGATCTGATACCATTTCGCTGTGATAACAAATTACCACAATCTCAGTGACGATAAAAATGCTCACATCACGTTCGAACCCCATCAGTATCGTACTCTAGGTATTATTGTAAACTTTGTTGCTGCTGGTGTAGCCATACGCAGCTTCGGTCGCAAGTTCTCCTAGTTGGTAGACAGGGGCCGGTAGGGGATCGCCATTCTCAATTCGCAGAGTCGCTCTTTGATCACTGTCCTTGAAATCGGTCTTTTTTGGAAGCTCCGATTAATTCTCTTCATTCTCGTAACTGCGACGACGGCTCTGTCGCTTCTAGCTTTTGTGTACATCACTTGTGGTCGGATCATACATTCCGAAGGACTCTACTTAGCCACGATACACTTAAAAGCCTGCTGCTCTTGGGCTTGCTACAGTATTGGCGGCATCTATCCCGAGCGTATAGACGGGAATGGCAGTAGCAGAAGATGCAGCTTCTGTGCTTGAACAGTTCGTTCAGGACGGTACGCACGCCGGATGTTGTTCTATACCTTCATTCCCTTATGAATTTTTATAGTAGCGAACCTACCTGCCGAGATTGCCCATCTCCTGGAGGAGATCCAGGCCAAAGATCGAGTCGTCCAGGAATGCCGAAGCGTCGTCAATACCCGCGATGGCAGCATTCAGAAGTTCCTGAAATCCAACGGCGCAAGCCAGCCGAACCCCAAAGAAGAGACCTACGTCAAGAATGTCATGGCAAATCTCGACAAAGCCCAGAATGTCCAAGACGAGAAGGTTGGTTTGAGTGAGAAAGCCGCGACCCTCGTAAGATACATTCTCGCTTTCCCCTTTGACAGCCATACTAAAACTCCCCAGCTCGACCGACAAATTAAACGCCTCGACATCAAGATCCGAGACCTCCAAAACGAAGGCGCCATCGCCATAGACCCACAACTCCCATCTCTCCTCCACAACAACACGCACCGCCTCCCCTCCCTCTCCACCTCCACAACCGGCGCCTCCACGCCCCTCCACCCCCCATCAGGCAACGCCGGCCCCTCAACAACCATAGCCAACAACCCCCTCGCGCGCCTCGTCCAACCCAACACCATCACATCCCGACACTCCTCCCCATCCACCGTCACCGCACCCTCTACGGCAGCCATGACCACATCTTCATCCCTCAACCCGGCCCGCTCCTCCTCCTCCGACCCCTCCAAACGCCGCCGCCTAAACGGCCACCTCTCCGCCCCTTCGCCTTCGTCCTCGCTCCGTCAATCGTCCCTTGGCCCCGGCACGCCCAAACCCCAATCCGCGCAGCAAACCCGCGGCGGCAGCGCGGGCCCACGCCCCGCCACGAAGAAACCCCTGCGCACCGCCCCCCCGCACCAACGCATCGGACACCTCAACCCCGCAAAGAAACTCTCCGCCTCCCGCGCTCGACAGCGCCTCAACGCCGCGAACCGCAAATCCGGGCTCAGCAACAATGTGAAGGCGTCGTCTGTTTCATCTGCTGGGGATAGTGCCTCGGTGTCTGAGCTCGATGGGGCGGGGGAGGCGGAGGAAGGGGAGGAAGATGCAGAGATGATGGAGGATGGGATTGGCGAGGAGGATGCAGATGGGGAGGGGGACGACCGCAAGTACTGCACGTGTCGGAGCGTGAGTTTTGGGCACATGGTGGCGTGCGATAATGAGGAGTGTCCGGATGAGTGGTTTCATTGGAGCTGTGTGGGTATGACGAGGGAGCCGGCGGGGAAGTGGTATTGTCCTGCGTGTAGGCAGAAGCCGGGGATGGGTGGTTAGTTGGGAGAGATTGGTACGATGGATTAGGGGCAGAGAGTGGACCGAGGTAGAGGGTAGGGCTTTTGGATAATTCAATAGAAGAGTTCGTAGGGGTGGTGAACCTCAAGCATTAGATAGAGCGGCTATGAGATGAAACATAACCAACTGCTATCTACCATGAAAATCAAAGTTTTCGTGAGGGTCATGTGGTTTGTTGAATCGAGATTGGGTGCAGGGTGTATCACCTAGGAGTTCCGCCAGACGCCAGCTGTTGCAGAGATGATGCAGAAGGATCGCGGGAGAAGTCGAATGCATGTATTCGCTCTTGAATACCTCGTTTGGGCCGTGCTCTACGAGCCTCTAATACCTAGGACTTTGCATCCACAAACTCATCTACATCGCTTGTGATTGTATCCTGTCGCTTGATCGGAGCGCCCATTTCCGGCTGCATAGGCTGCTGTAGGCCTGATGGTATGTCCTGCGATTCTATCGCTTGCGGATTTGGAGCAGCTCGCGGCTGAGGAGTCGATGATTGGCCGAAATCGAGGAGGTCCGTAGCTCCTGCTCTTTGCTGGCTTTGAGGAGCCATTGGCTGCGGTGGGGGTTGCGGCTGCTGGTGCCCCTGTGACTGCTGTGGGTGGCCGTTTGAATGTTGTGGTATCTGCCCAGGGAGTATTGGTGCTATCGAGAGGATTTGCTGGATCTTGGCTTCTGGTGTTGGACCATTGCTGTGTGAAGTCAGTTACATTTTCATGCGATTACTTGCCAGTATACGCACATATCAGCGTTCAGTATCCAGTCCAGATCTTCTTCGCCTTCTTCTGGCCCGCCTGGCCCACCTCTCACTTTTCTGAACAGTGTGGGCTGCCACTCCACGCCTTTTTCGGTTCTCTTGGCGGTCTCTTCTCGTTGCCGATCTTCGATCTTAGTCTTCTCGTCGGTGGCGAGTATATGGTCTCGGTCTTTGATGGCTAGGACAGTAGAATACCATAATCTCTGTGACTCGCGCTCATCTTGTTCCTCCAGCGGTCTTACAAGGGGCAAAGAGTGTTTTGCATTTGTAGCGTCAAATAGGGCTTGCTTGTGACCGGTCTGCCTGTTCGTCAGCACCGAGTTATCTTACCAGTTGTGACTACTTTGATCCGCAAGCTTACCCTAACGTTCTTTATGAACATTTCGCCGCTCCACATACCTGAGAGCTCAAACAGTGTTTCGCCTGTCCGGTCATCCTTGATAGTGCCACTGATTGCATTGTACGTCCCGCCAAAGTAGCCTTTGGTCTTGAACTCGATGTCTGCAGAGAAACCGTTCTCCGGACATCGGACGTAGCTATGGTCGCCCAGCTCATACTTCATCTTGCCGAACAGGATTCCTCGCGCATACATGTTCGGCTGAGTGAGGAAACTACGTATAAGATCTCAGGTCAGCCTTAGCCATTCTCTTTCCGCGTCAAAGCACAATGAGGGTAGAACGGACTATTTTTCGCCTCCTTTACTTTTGCCCTTGTTCATCACCCGCAGTACGGCTACACCCTCCATCATGCTTGCTGCCGAATTTCCTAAGAATTTGCTGCGCGGTTTCAATGCTCCATCTATCCTTATATGATGCTCGGGGGCCATGTAAAAATAGCTAGATTTTGGAGGATGATGTGACGTCTGTTCGGATATGTAGTAGCCCCGCGTATGGTCGGGAAACTCCCAGAAGCATGTAAATGTCTCGCCGAGGATAGGATTCAGGGGTTTCTTGACGCCTCTACCCACAGGTTTAGTCCTCCTCGCCCGACACTTTACCATAGCTACTTACGGAGGCTTTATGTGCCAGCCACTCAGATATACCTTGACGACTTGAACGAATCGCTGAAGAGGATCATCAATATCAGGAAGAGGAAGCATGATTTCAGGGTGTGCCATGAAGCTGGTGTTCCAATCAGTCTACAACTGCGCAGCCAGCAACCAGGTTTGTACTTCGTAATTCGCTCTAACATCGACCGCGGCTCTAGGATGAAAGTCGGGAGGACGACCCTACTCAGGTCGGCGCCTGGCTTGAGCTGAGATATGATATGGGAGAGGACTGTAGTACGGTGGGCGCTACGGGTCAGCGTAGGTACTACATGATAGCAATGACATTGCAACCATCTGGATTGGAGGTAGAATGGCCACATACCATTGCCTTCCTCGCCCTCGACTACTGTAGCAGGAGTCAGTTCAAGCCCAACCAAGTCAATGTTTGGTGCGGCATTTACCAGTCTCATCACCACCAGCACCGTCTACCTTAGACTCGTCTGCTGAGCCCGTTCAAGCATTCTCGTCAGTCATGTGTTCTTTTGCCATATCTTTCTGTGATCGAACGCTTTCGCTCGGAAAGGACTGTACACACTCTTGAGCGACATGCGCCGATGGCCGTGACCGAGGGGCATATTGGAGATACGCTTGCTTGACGGCTAGTTAAAGTTCTTGCGCATGGACATAGGTAGGGAGATCAACGTGCTCAGTGAGAGTGTGAGGTAGTCGCGAGAATCGAAAAAGAAAGATGACCCGTTGGCAGCATCGGATTCTGCAACGGTGCCGCAGTGTCAGATCAGGCAGTGAAGCAGGGGATGAACGGCGCCTCGGTGCGTCATTTCGCCCGCGGAGCAGTTGCAGGCGGTCTTGGCGGAGGTGTGCCCCTTGACAGTGAGAACGCTACAACGGTTTCCACAGAGCTCTTTCTGAATGGATGGTCACAAATGAGCCAGATTGCGAGCATCACGAATAGACGGTAAGTTGTTCTTCCGCATCCCACGTACGGGAAATTCGCAGTATCAGCTCTCCTGTCCTCGACTTACTTTATGCGCGTATTGTCCTCCTGGGCTAGAAGTCTGCAAGAGTGAACAACTTCTCCTTAACAACGATCTTTCTTTACTTGTCGAGATTTGAAATAAAGACTATTCTATATGACATCATCCGGAACTGTCGTTAAGTACAGTAATACTATGCTGGTGAGTAGAGTATTCGTTCTCTATGCTGTTAAACCATTAAGCAAGGTCATGGTGAGGGGACGCGCCGCCATTGGCGGATCTCAGAAAGGAGTGTCCAAAGACATGTCCACAAGATCCTTCGTGAACGAGTGGGATCGTGGCAGAACCATGGCAGTACCGGAACTATACAGTTTTACATCGTAGTGCTTCTTGGGGCGTCACCATCAGTAATCTTTTTGACGAAGTCCGGGTCCGGGTCAAACAACATAACATGGAAGTGCTCCATGGAATTGATGGACTTTAGCGAACCCCAATTCTTGAACCAGATGACGTTCTCAGGTGCAACCCTCCTACGGAAGTTCGCGTCGACGTAGTCGTCAATTAGCTTGCGGTACTCGGGCGTTACCGTTTTCAGATCGGTCTCTGGATCATCTGGCAGGGAGAACTTGGTCCAGACGCAGAGATGAACAATCCGGCTATCAATGCCATACGGCCAATCGTTGTGTATGATCTTCATATCATCTGAACGCGGAGATGTATCAGCGTTGAATATATCTAGAGTACAGAAAGGGCCACTTGGATCAAGGAGAAAATACCTGGATTACTGAATGGTACTCCAACCGGTGTAAGATCCTCCCACTTCAGTCGTTCCTGTTGAACGAAACTCTGGACATTCCCATACTGGCGTTTCAGGTACGTCATGTAATTCAGATATTTGCGATGATCCAAAGGGGCACGCTGAAACATGTCAATGGTATTGGTGTCTTTCTGAGTCAGTGAGATGGCACAGCGCAGAAAGCTCCTGATTCTACCTATCATGTTCTTGACTTCCTCCCAATTATGATAGTGGAATTGGCTGGCAGGGGTGCCGACCATTCTCTCGTTTCTCTCCCCAATATCACGCAGAAATTCAGGACACTCGTTTTCTCGCCTTTCAAAAGGGATGTTGACTTGCCAGTATGGGAGCCGGCCAGATTCTGATGTAGCATTAGAATCATCTCCGTGTATCGGTGATTTTGATCTCTTCTTTGTTTTGAAATCTGACACTCGAGGAACAGCTTCAATCAAGCTTAGGAGTGCTCCCATCCTAGTCGCTTCTCCAACTGACTATCGAGTAAACAGTCGAATGGAACGACTAAGAAATGTCTCTGTATTGTACATAGATTTCGTGGGAGCTTCGCAGATGATAGCTTCTCGGGGCACATGGAGAGATTGAGCAGGGAAGTGGGAAAGACACAAACGCAAGGAAAATCATACGCGCCTTGTGTAAGAGACATCTCCCTGGGATATTGTTGGATTGGCTTATGAGACGTCCGACCTCATGCAGTGGCCATAGACGTGCATCTGGGGGAGCTGGGATTGCCCGAGTCCAGTGCGTTGGCTTCGGCTTCCCGAGCCGAGAACACCCGACCAGCCCTCGGCAGACCGGCGCCCTTCGAGCGACGGCTACTCGATTCATCTTGAGATTCGTCCAGTCCAATACGCACCAATGATGGAAACATCTACGGTCTTGGAACTTGCTGCATCGACCCTCTCTGCGACATGGAAACCCGCCCATCCCTCAATCCGCCTGAATTGCGGATTAGAGAACCATGATCTCTCGCACATCCTAAGGTATCCAGGAATTTGACAGCGAGGCATAGACAGCGATGTAGAGATCTAATACTGGGGGAAATGGCCTTCTTACGAGGTTTATCTTCCCCCTCGCGGTGGGTCGGGCCTACTAAAATCAAGATTCTACTCTGCAAGGGCAATTCGTTTCTCATTCCTCTTCATTGCTCTTCTGTACGCCTCGTCGTTAGCTTGAAGTTCGACATAGACTGATAATGGCACCAGGGAATCGCGGCTTCAAGATCGAAAAACTGTCCTACCTCTATGCAGAAAAGATCGAAAGTGGGGGTCATAACATGGAATGGAGGTTTCAAAATCGCAAAGGAAGGGAGCTATGCAACAGCTACCAACGAGTCTGACATCCAACGGATCCTCTCTTCCCGTTCCGACGAATCTTACACCTTGGCTGTGCAGCTGACCTCACTGTTCTCACATCACTGCTACTAGACAGATATGAGTGGAGCTTTACGAATTGGAGGGTACCTTTGGGCTATAGACGATGGCAATAAGTCATGTGCGATCTATCGATACTACTAGAATGATAACAGTTCCTATCTGCCGATGGTCGCTACCACATCTCTTCAAAGCCGGTGGATGCGGAATAAGCTTCAAGAATTATTAGAATTGACGAAAACAAAGGGACTCCGCCGCGGTCGCTCGTCGAAAATATTCAAACATGGATTGCCGTCGGCGTCTGCTTCAATCAGGTCAGGTGGTGGTGAGGGTGTCGGATCGGGGAATGGGATCAAAGACTGAACATCTATTTATCATCAGTACTTCTCATTGCTGTGCCGGCGCTGTAATATACTCTCGCAATGCAGGTTTCTAGGTTTCCTACGTACCTCTGTTTTTCTCCCAGTACATGTACCAGAAGCTCCGGAACCATTCCTTATTGATTCGAGGATCGTGCCTTGTGTAGTCATTGAGGCCTCTGAATAACTGTGAGCCGTACGAGTCCAGGGCATCCGCTATCGGAGACACGTGAGGTCCGTTCTCACTAATCTCCCTCTCCAGCATTCTGGTTACATCTATGTACCCGTAAAAGGCCGTCTGATCATCAGGATCTGTAATTCTGGCCGAGTTTGAATCGAGCCCCGGAGGAGCTATCCGAAAGTGAGTGGCAACCTGGCCTACCACATGGATAGGCCTCGGCATAAAATGTTCGGATTGACTCCTAGATGGCCCAAAGTCAGCTTCTATAACGGAGCACGGAAGACTAGCGAGTCAGAAAAGGACGGTGATGGTGATTGACAACCATCTTTGATGTTGTTTCTATTGGCAATGGTGATATAAGGAGCTGGCACATCCCACGCGCTCGCCTGGTGAACCTGCCAGCCTCCCAATGTTCACTGATTGATAGAGACTTTGTTTCGCCCATCGATATTAGCAGAGTGAGCTAAAAATGCGTGCAATCGTCTCCAAGAGAGCATAGAGGCTTTTACGGCTCCCTTAATCAGGAAACAAAGCAATGGTTGGGGCCACTTACCAGCCAACGAAGTTCAACTGAGCGTCTACCATTGTGTGATCTAACAGCCTGGGGTCGGTGTTCCATAGCCCAAAAGGACCCTCACTATCCCAATCGTGGCTCATTGCTGGCATCATATGTTCGAACAGTAACGGCAGATGCATGCCGGGCGTGTCCGCCGCAGCCAGGTTGGACTCCAGAACGTTTTCAATATACTTCTCGAAGCGATGTTTACTGACAGCCTTGTAGTATTCCGATGCTTTGAAGAAAGGGCCTTCACCTGTCTCGGGATCCGGTCCAACGCAGAACTTGCCATAGTGGTCCGGAGTGATATTACCAATAAAACCAAACGGCGTTTGATGATAAAGCTCTGCCATCCGGTAAGCGAGCTGTTGCAGAACCAAGCGTTGCTGTCTAATGCTGAGGCTGAGGGAATTGGCCGGACTCCCTGGTAGATATTCCATGACGAGGAATGGAGGGCCATATTGTGGAGTCTCACGAAAGCAGTAGTCGAAAACTTTGGGTATCATTGTGTTGACTGTACTAGCCCTGTCTTCTACATTAGCCAAGTATGTTGGAGAAGGAGATTGATGTGATGTACATTGACCGTATTAAGCACGAGGCCCATGTGCGGCGCTCCATCTTGGAGATACTATCGGTCCGAAGTGGCAACCAGATAAGAAAGCATCTTCTGTCTTCCAGTACTGCTAGCCTCACCAGACCGCTTCTCCCATACGTGAACTCGATGGTAAGCTCACAGCGCGAATGGAAAAGTTCTGTTATCCTCAAGCAGATAGCACCCCAGTTTGTGGTATCCAGGACGCGATGCACTCTAGCTGCGAGCATTTGATCGGGTTCAATCGCCAATCTGGCGTGTCCTTTCCAGGCCCGCCATCCAATGGGAACATCCATTTAGCAGCGCTTACTTGCGGACACAGCTGTGATAAGGAAAGATGCAAACCGAGAAAAGTATGATACCGTGCTAGCGTGATAAGCAAGAAGAGTAAAAGTGGTTCAGATCCAAATAATTCATACACATTTAGAAATGTCTTTTGCAAGAAGAGGACGGTGGAAGTAAGTGAAGGGAGTATGAAAGGCATTCGACATTCGTCCTGAAAACAAGTGTTACGTTGAGAAGGAGCGGTCCAGTGCCAGCAGCTTCCTCGAAGGACGCTTTGACGTAGTCATAGACTTGAAGACATTCATAGACTGTCATGGCCTGTTATGTTCTGGCAGACACGGAAGGCAGGATCACCCATACATTGGAGCACGGAAGCCCTTGTACCGTATGCCATACGCTGGCATGGTGCATCACTCAGCTATACCTTGAGTCAACGTATGTATCTTCGGATACTCTTCATTGGCCCAAGCACTGAGTGAGTGAGATTCCGCAACAATTCGCATGGGAGTTTGTCTACTGGTTGAACAACCCCTCTGAGCGCTCGTCACCTTGCCAAAACGCTTCTTACAAGAAATTGCGGCACATGGGACACCCGGGTCCTAGACAGTGGCTTAGCAAACCTCATTTTCTCCCTCTCTGTCGGGCTAAGATACGCATGTCATCGTAATGGAATACATTGAGAGAATATGGGAGACGAGGCTCTGGTGGCCGCAAATTCGCTCTGGGTGCCAGTACCGTGTACCAGACTTTGTGCCTTTTGTAACTCGTCTTCCTTTACTCATCAGAGGCTTTACAGAGACTCTTCACTAGGCTCACCTTTCGACTCAGATCTCTACTTCGTAGATGATCAATTCTACAAAGAAGTCATTCACTAATCTTCGGCGTCGTCCTTTGAGAACGATATTTGGCGGAGAACGCACTAAGTCCATTAAGCTATCCATCGTCCACCCCTTCTCCTTCCCTTTGAAACAAAACACAGCGCGATCTCACTCCACTTACGCTGGGAATGTTGATCGTCACCAGCACGGCACCACGGGGGCGCTCGATTGATTGGTTCGAGTACATTCCAATCCCACGTCTCCCGTTCTTTACACGCGACATGCGCGCAAGCAGTATCTGCCCGATTACTCTCAATTGCGATGTCCACAACCCATACGCTCTCCTAATCTGACTTCTGTACACATGTCTATTCTCATCATTCAATCATTTTCTGTTGATCCTCGTAGCTGTCACAGGTTCTACTCTCCATCAGGAATCACGCGCTTCGCTTGTTTGATCCAAGATGAAATAATGGTAGCCATCTATCCATTCTCTAGGGTCTTTTCCTTGGCTATTGTTCCCTATCTGTTACTCTTCCACTTCTGGCCATTGTCCCTCACGGCCTTGACGGCATCGCCGGTCTCTGACGCAGCCCCTTGAGCAAGATTTACATCTTCGAATCTGAGTAACGTCAGCACCGAGCAACCTCCTGGTGCCTAAGCCCCTTATCAACCACGCAAATCCTACATATTCCCCGACATCTTGGAGCTTTGAGGGCTTGGCCTCCTCGTTCAAGATGTCCGCCCAGGATCCCAGCTTCTGGAAGCGCTTTTCGAGAGCCGTTCACCTCGACGAAGCTGCTACCTATAACCAGCCAAACGTAGGGTGGATTGAAAGTCGACGGCCGGAGCTGAAGCACTCGTACGACTCTCCGTTTATGACATCTTTTGCCTCTGTGGATCAATACCTGCTAATGCTAGTGTGGTTCTAGACAGTCATGGCTCGAACGACAATCTGACAAACGCCGACGGAACCGTAATCGAATGCTCATTGGGGCATGCGTCTTCTCTATCGTGGTCACAGTCCTTGTGGTCGTCATCATCTGGCTCGAGAAGCACTCGTGGTTCCAAAACGGACAGAAACTCACCTTTCCGTAAGCAGCTGCGGGAAGCAGCACGCTTCACTGTTTCCAGGCTTTCTTGACGCTTTCTACATAACCCTCAGATCTTGGCCGGGCTCTCACAGACGGCCAAAAGGATCGGCTTCCATGGCAGGAAGGGCATTGGAGCTGTGCTCTTACTGGGTTTCCTGACCTGATTTCTTTTCTCTGGCATTATACTTTTGAGCGTGCATAGCAGCGGCTTGACATTTTCTACGGGCTACTGTATTTCAAGCATATGGCGGTTGTGCGTTCTGGACGACTTTACGGATCACAGCTTGGGTATCTGGGATAATGGACGGGCGTTATACTAGGTGGACCTGGTAGCACGAGACGTTGAGCACACATGATACCAACTAGAATAGGTTCAGGGTGATCACATTTATTCAACCGTCAACAGAATCTCAATTGTTTATTCGGGATAATGGCATGTTGTTGTTACCTTCGTGCACACTAACGCCATACTATCAGTATGCATTGCCCCGCAACGCCCGAACTGGCGGCAATCGCACCTACATAGACTAATGCACGCCCTTGCATGACATGCCACGTACTGCCACATACACGTAGCAGGCTGAACGATGACCTAATCCCCATCGCCAAGCCCACCTCAGTACCTCTTCCTCGACGGCTCCGGCGAGGGGCTTCTAGTCGCGCTCCTATTATCCCTTCCCCTAGCTCTCAACCACTTCTTTGTCCCCAGCTCCAGCTCCCTATCCAGTTCCGGACTCGGTTCCTTCCTATGTATGAAATTGCAGAACCCGCCCCTCACACATCCTTCCCCGCTGTTGAGCCGACAGCACGCTTCTCGGAAATCGGTGACGGGGGATAACTCGCAGTAGATGGGGCGCGCGGCGTACCAGCGACTGTTGAGGGCGTCGCAGGCGGCTTGCGCGGAATCTTCGTATTTGAAGCGGGCGTAGACGTTGCCGATGAGATCTACGGCACCATATCATCAGCCAGTATTCCCTTCGAAGTCTACCCTAATGACAGAGGAGAAACTCACGATCATTGTTATTATCACAAACGACGACCTCCTCCGGCTCGCCATACTTGCACATCTCGCACCAGAAATCCTCGTAGAAAGCATCGAAGTGGTTCTGCAGCTGACTCGCGTTCATCTTGTTCTTGGGATCGTAGGCTGGGTTCTGGTACAAGTTGGGAAGGAGGATAGTCTGCGAGTAGGAGGGCTTGACGTGTTTTCGCGAGCAGCGGTCGCCGTGGCGGCAGGCGCCGATTTTGTAGTAGAAAGAGCAATTGACCTTGTCTTGCTCGGTGCCGAAGATGGAGGCGAGGTAGTTGGCCATGATGGGGAATGTTGGGGTAGAGCGAAGGAGTGAGTCGAGGATCTGGCGTTGTGTTCTCCCACGATTTACAGATGTATAATGTCAACTTCTATCGGGGTCAATGTATGCAGTTGCGAAGGGCGCTATCACTGAAAGCTTAGAGCTACATTTCGCGCAGAGTAGCAGAAACTGGCTGACAAATCAGGCTTGGCCCACTTTCGGTTGACTTCTCTACGACAACTCCTACATCTTTCCTTCTTGTCTGTCTTCCTCGCCGGTTGGATTAAAAGACATGCCAACAAATTTTGACGTTGCTACGAGATAGGTACGAGCATTTCCGCTCTTGAAGATGTTCCGGTCGAACGATCCCTAAGGCGCGGTCGCACAAATTAAAAAATGGCTTTCGGATGACGGATCAGCAAGGCTTGTGGAAGATATGTTAGCACTCCCACATGGCCGCTGGACTTTTTCAATCGACACTTTCAGTACAAGGGTGGCTGCTGCGGCACCTCAATGTAACTTTCGGATGAAGCGCCGGTGACTGGGGGTTTAGACCATGGAAAGGTAATTGAGGCCCATGGTAAACGGATGATATATTACCTATTGGCATAGCGCCCTTCCCAGGAACTAGGATTTCCTTGGTCTTCGATGCTTACATGTTCAATCTGATCATAGCAAGAGTCCACCATCTTCTGTCGACCAGCATTAATCCCTCGGCAATCTACCTTCCTGAAAGAGAGCCTCAACATATTCCACCGGCGTCTCTTTCCATCACTGAAAATTTTCATCACTAATGCAATCCCGTTATAGGCGTTTTGCATCTGCAAGCCTTCGAACTTGAGCTTTGGGTTTCTTTCTTCTGCCTCTTATACCTCCACTTCCGCCGGCTGACAACAACATGCCGTGCGTAGGATACACATCCTCTAGAAAACCACTCAGGTGACATCTCAGAACTGTCCATTCATACATCCCCAACGGATAGCATGTCTGAGAGCCACCCTGGTGGCGTTCTAGGAGTACCACCGCACGCAAACAGACAACCCACACATTCCAATCAGTCAGTGTGCATTGAAAGGCTCAAACACAGTTCAGTATGTCTTTTTTTATATTTGCTTTACTATTCCTTCCATTTGATCTAGAAATTCTTTATTGCATCCTTCCCTCTTCTGCGTTGATGCGCAAGCAGGTAGGGTCGATAGAATATGTCACGGTCGAGGCCGGTTCGAGGAGGATGGCTAGCCCATCCCATGCGCTAATAGAGATTGATGCACCATCTTTAGGCACTTCTAATCATGTTGACGGCTTTACGATGGTGTGGACGACTAACAAAAATCTTTCTTTACTTGGAAAAGCAAAATGTCAAAGCAGTTGTCCTGGTCGACTAAAACAATCAACAACAAGGTTCGATGTTTGACTCGACAAACCCCCAAGAAAAGCACCAAGCCACCAAATTGGACAGCTTCATTTGTTCCTCGGATAGATATCCAATGAGAAAAAGCATGGGCTCGTCTGCTCCCTACACTCACTCCATCGCCGCTCGCCGCCGCTCATTCAATTCCGTGCCACTCACTCTCTCCCTATATTTGTCGCCATACAACTCTGTGCATTCTTTTCCAGTCAAGTACTTAAGTATGTCGTAATCACTCTCCTTTGTCATTGCCACATCTCTCTGTGTGTGACTCTTCCCTCTCACGCAGACCTTGATCCCCATCTTCCTCAGGGCATCCACCCTTCCATTTTTGTTGCGGGCTTCGCTTTCGAACATATAAACGTGGATGCACGACCGAGGTACGTTCTGTGATAGGAGGAAGTCGAGAGCGACGGAATCAATGCCGCGAGAAGGCCCGAGAACGAAAGAGTCGCCAGCAGAGATGGCGGATAGGACACAAGGAGCGTAGTGAGTCTGGAAATAGGTCGACGAAGGTTCCAGAGGTCCAGAGATGAATGCCGTGCGAGGCTTCCGAGGAACGACGCATGGACGATCGGAGCCTACACTATCCCCGACATTGAGAACCGTTGCACACCCAGTCCCTCCGACCTCACTGCTTGAAACTGAAGGCATTGTACCTGGAAATGGTGGGACTTCGTCTCCCCTATCAGTCATTCTGAACAACAATCTCTGTTGATTTTGGAGATTGTAATGAGAGAAGATGCCCGGGAAAAGTTGTTCATCAGGATTGAAGGTCATAGCGAAAACTGATCGATCCTGTGTCACATCTTTGTGAGTCATGCAGGACGCGCCAATGCTTTGAGCCTTCGGATAATCACACGGCCCGAGACGACAAGTGTTCTGCTCGTTCAGCGATCACATTATGAATTACTGGTGACATTTCCTTCGTTAACTCAGTATAAAGCCGCTTAATTTGATCCGTACATCGTCAACTCCGGATTGAAGGTTCCGGACCCAATGAATCCAACATGCTTGTTTGAATGCCTATGCTAAATATGACAACAAAAGTGCTCTACGCTGATGGTACTAAAGCTGTTATAGTAATAGAGAGGTTCGGAAAAAACCTACAATAGGAGAACTCCCGAGCCTATCTGAACTGGGCTTTGAAGTGCAAGGATTTTGAGAGAAGTGGAAACTGATCCCAAGTTCACTATGGAGAACAGTGAGTCTGGAGGGTGAATTATAGATGAGCATCTCCTGCACTGACCTCCAAAAGGTACCAATACCTCCTTACCCATTTTAAATCCCCCTAACCTCACATCTACACCCTCCATACCTTCTGGACTGGCCTGTTCATCTTGGTGCCTGCCTCTGCCTTTGTACCTTGCTTGGCCCGGTTTCATTCGCTACCCTTTAAACTACATATATTATTCATAATAAACTTAATCTTCGGTGTTCTTTCATTTTCACCCCTCGCAACAGAGGTTCTAACCATCTATCTCATCACACAATCGGCTCAGGCGACTCGCTGTTCGTGGGTTGTTCTCACATACTGGACCCCTCGCGGGTCTCCCTGTCGAGCAAACCCGGATTCTGACTTCAATACCGCGTCAAAAAGCAGATCCGTTCATGTCAACTCGTATCAACAAGAAGCAGTCATGGATTGCGTTGATCTTCTTCTTACGCATGATGATCTCTTCCACAATTGCATAAGCGCTCTAGCAGATGTTGAACATCACCACAAGAAGACTGGTCATAAAGATAGCTACACTGCTGCGGACAAAGGGCACGGAAGATGCATGTGAGGTTGTTGGACGCTCTTTCACTGCTCTTTATGATGCACAATTCTCGACGAGGAGTGCGCAACAATATTCAATCAACATCTCAAACAGCAAAGAAGCTATCTTCCTTTGGGTCCAGAGCGACCCAGCAAAAGCAAGTCTCTCTGAACAGCAGTACATCGACAACATCTGCAAGGGCATCCAGAGCCGAACCAGAGTCGACGACATCCTAGAATCATGCGTGAAGCCGTGTTGGGACAAAACCCTGCATCGATGCTCGTTGAACGAGGCCGACACCCTCACCTTGCGTTCCAGAAGCTAGACGCAGGGTCGCTAGCAACAGGCATTCGATTGAAGATAGATCGGGACGCATGCGAAGAGATGACCTACAAATGTCGAGGCCTTGCAATCCAGGATGCGCAAGCAGGAAGAATTGTCGACCTTCCGAAAGGATATATTCGACTACTCAACGTCAAGCCTCTCTGTAAAGCAAGCAGCGCAAGACCATGAACACGTGAAAACAGATACAGGTCGATTCCCCAATGGTAGAGCATTACCGCTGGGACACAGATGCCACGGAGAATCAACCCTGGATCGCGACTAGGGGTTGTGGTGAGGGGAGAGGCAACGGATTTACGTTTTATGTGACCGAGATCGCGAGCGCTGAAGGATTTCCAGCAACAGGTTTAAACGACCAGAGCCACGCAACATACGCAACGACGCAAGCCAAGGTGAGACTGGCAGGAGCGATCGGTCCAACATTTACCCTTAACAGAAGGTCTTGATTGCTTCGTCAATTCCGTCTAAACGCCAAGGCCTCAATATCGATCTCTATGTACTTGCTCCTACCTTTCGCCGAAATCATAACTTCCGTGGAAGCATGGCCTTACTAGTAATCTCTCACTGATACCCAACCCGACGCAAGAGCGTTGCGTGAAGAAAGCTCGGGGCGTATCGTTCATGTCCTGGATACCTGCAAGCGGGTTGGCGTTATCGACTTGAAGGTACAGCGGGTTTGCTTCCTTCATGTGTTATTTACTTAATTCGATTGAGTACTCATCCGTGTGCGAAACGCAATTCGTCCTTATGTCATTGTTATATGCGTCTGTGATATTACTGCATCCTATGCGCTGGCAAGGGAGCTAAGCAGAGCAAAGAACCAAAAGCTTTGCGATCCGGAACAACGTGTCAACGACATGGCGACGGACGGAATGATCAGTAGTGGGCCAATGCCAACGCGGTAAAACATCAAGGATCTTGGGAGGACCTGGGTAAGGCAGAACGGTTGGCCGAGTGGACAATGGTCCCAGCGCATGGGGTACCTTGCCGTTCCTTTGGTCAAGCCGGCGCCTACCTCCTCCCTAGAACCCCAGATCCCAGACCCCAAGCGTGCAGGACATCAGCAATCCGCCATCTTCATAATCCTCTGTTAGATCCCGCTCTTAACCCAAAGCCAAAGGTGCCGAAGGAAGACCCTCATCGCCCGAGGGCCCCCTTGAAAACTCGAACAATCACGCTGATATGATCGTGATGGCGGTGCGTTTGGTGAGTATGCCCGCGCTCCAAGATCTCGGTTTCGGACAGAGGCTTGATGGCTGTAGGATTTGGCAGCGCTTGCGCAGAGGGAAAGGGGAAAAGAGGAGGAAGAGTTTGAGGGTTTGGAAAGGAACATAGATAGGGGCTGGAGACACAATTGGAAGCGGGCTGGATGCAGTGGGAGAGCGGAGTAGGAAGAAGGTGGGATGTGGAGTCGATGGTTGTATGTCAAGTACAGAAGGGGTCTGTGGAGTGACGTGGCTGGAGATGTATCTGTATCACCTCGGGCACTCCAAGGGAATCGGTTGAGAAACATCCGATCACCTGCCGAAAGTGTGAAGTCTGAAGCTGGCCTCAGGATTCTGGCGATTCCATGCTCTGGTATGGTGCACTTCTCTGGTAGCCTCAATTCAACATGTAAGCCTATCTCGTTGTTCAGGCCTCCTGATCAGGTCTGCTGACAGCGTCCATGAAACGCTTTGACTGTTTGCCTCTTTAGCTATGGGGTCCCACTGGTCTCTTGGTCCATCGTCAATCCGTCTTTCCGGTTTTCCATAGGGCTACATCGTGCCAGCGCACGCAATACCTTTCAAGGGAAGATAATGAACCATGGAGCATGTCTCCAAGGGTAAGCTCTCGTGGTAATCGTTCATTTGCTGCCTCACCACCTCGACGGAATCGTTTAGCACAAACACCGGTATAGCTCAGACCAGTCTATCGTAAACTTCAATCTTACCAAGACTCCTCACGTGAGATCGAGCTTCCCTCGCTTCCCAATTCTAGTGTGGATCGTTGAATCCGTCTTCATCACTGTGCACTATGCAGAAAAGTCCCATCGGAGACCCGACATGGTTTGAGCTTCAATTACGATATAAGTAATCCAATCGGCGGTATATGTATTGTGGTAGCTGATATATGCTTATATTACTACCGCTAGGATCGAAACCGCCATAGCAATGATTATCGAGCAAGACAGAAGCCAAATATTGCTGTCTAGGCGCGGTTGATTTCCCGTGAAAGGTCCCGACGTCCCTGAAGCGGTCGTTCCTCCAACGTTCGTAGGGGAGCCAGACCCGAATCCGCCCACAATGTAGCTTCCCAGCTGCACGGCTTCGGTACTGCTTCCTACAACGACATCGGTCCCGGCAGCAGCAAATGAGATGGGCGTTCCGCTGACAGTTATTGCCCCACCCTTAGAGAGAGTCTGACCGTCGATCAGGAATGCGGAGGACTTTTCGGTGTATGTCGAGCCGGCGAACGTCAATACGGAGTCTTGCGCGGTTTGAGCAGCCGTAGTCGCTATTCTTTGAGTGCTCGTGCCAATTATAACTTCGTTGCCGTCCGATCGGTAGTTGACAGGTGTACCTTGGATTGTCATAGTGCCACCGGGCGTAAGCGTTTGGCCTTGTATGACCAGTCTGGACGAGGAGCCGACGGTATATGTCGAGCCGGCGAACGTCAATACGGAGTCTTGCGCAATCTGGGCAGCCGTAGTCGCTATTCTTTGAGTGCTCGTGCCGATTAGAACTTCGTTGCCGTCTGATCGGTAGTTGACAGGCGTGCCTTGGATTGTGATGGTGCCACCAGGCGTAAGCGTTTGGCCTTGAATGACCAGTCCGGAGGAGGAGCCAACGGTATACGTCGAGCCAGCGAACGTTATTCTCGAGTCTTGTGCATTATTGATCCTAGTAGCTGACAATTTTTGGGTGTTCGTGCCCACCACAACGTTACTTCCCCCAGACAGGTAAGATATAGTGTTAGAGTAAATTGTGATAGCCTCCCCTGGTGTCAGGGTTTGGCCTTCAACAATCAATCGAGAAGCAGTGTCGACGGTGTATGTCGAGCTGCCGATTGTCACAACGGGTGCTGTAGCAGGACTACCCGGGGAGTCGACTGCTGGCCTGACGTAGCTAGTTCCATCAATGAGTACAACGCTGTCATGAGCATTCGAGATAGTGATGCCTTGAATAACCGTGTGACTGCCAGCGGCTATAGAAGAGCCTCCAACGACTATGACTCCGCTCGCCGCTGTTTCTATTCGTTGGCCGCCTAGAGAAGGCAACGATGACAAAAAAATTGGTACAGCAGCCGTGTCTGTAACGGAGGCGCCGTGCACATTGGCGTGGCCGCCTCCAGTGTTGGACGCCAGGGCTGTTGCCTTAGGATCCGCTAACCCTCCATCACCTGATACACTGCTGCCTCTACCCGCGCCCTGTTTAGGATCTGCGATGGGCGCGGCGCTATGCACGGGGTCGTTGTTGCTGCTCAACCTGTCTCTTGAATGAGAAACCGAACTTTCTGTGGCCAGCGGATCAGCTTTTCCTGTAGCAGTCGGTTCGCTCGGCGCAACTTGGGGGCCATCCAAAGGTAAGCCACCAACAATTGGTAGGTTGATACTTTGCTGGGGTTTAGGATCTGGTTGACCTTTTTGAGAGGGCGATGCAGTAGTTTTTGCCAATTGTACAGAAGCCGTTTGTTGGGGTGTTGCCGAAGACGTGATCTTCGGGTCAGCCACAACAGGCGACGACGTTGGTGCCGCCATTGCACTCACAGGTGTCAATACTCTTGGTGGATCATAAGCTCCATAGAATGGTTCGGCGCGGTACCCTAGACTTCGCCATACGGAACATTGTGAATACGCGGGTTGCGCAACGTATAGCTGAGGGATGGGAGAAATGATAGGATGATACGGTGGACCCAAAGTCGACGTCAGGTAGGATGAAAAACTCCCTGCTTGAAATTCGTATGACGTAGTAAAAGGATCTGACCATCCGAAAGTCGGGCATGCCTCGAAGTTGAAGGGCTTGTTCGTGTAAGCATTCTCCCCCGGTTTGAACTCTATAGACGAGACCATGCCAGGTTCCACTGCGATCGTGAGACTGGTGAGGGCGCTCCCAAGCGTTCCACAGAAGTCTGAAACCCACACCGAGCCTTGGAACGCCATGTAGACAGAGGGCGAGGTTCTGTTGGTGAAAGCTTTAGCACAAATTGTGAAGCGCAAGCGATGAGGACCTACAGTGTACTTCCGTCAACAACGGCGTATACAGAGCTTCCATTGACACTGGGCGGTCCCCTGGCTGCCAAATTGTTCGCTGACGGTAACGCAGCCAGAGAGGTGACTGGCCCGTCTGAGCACACCGGTGTTGTTGATCCTTTGGGCCAATACAGCATGCTCAACGTTTGGGCTATCACTTGGCACGGACCACAACAGGTCGCAACATTGGCGCCAACACCGACTTGATGAACCGCATGGCCCGGGCCAAACGGGACGCCGAGGTTTCCGTTCCAGCCCTGGAATTCTATCTGGCGCTTGGCTAGAGGGGGCTGACTGCTGTTCACCGCTTTGGCCAAGGATGTACACTGGGGGCTTCTCCAGAAGCTAGTAATAGACGCCTTCCAACTGCTGTAGGACGACTCGATTGACTTGTAATATGGTACATATGCTGCTCTACGTCCGGTCAGTACGTTAAGCTGAGATCTCGGAATCCCCAGAAGCTTACTGGAAGGAGGCACATGGCATCTATGATGAAGTTTTAGTCAGTACAAGCTCTTGAGGGAGGATGAGTAGACATGATATGGCTTGTAGAGTCAGTGAGTCCGTTCCACTTCGCTTTTGGGTTCATTGTGATTGGACAAATTTGGAAAAGTACATGCTTACAGTAGTGATGATTCCGCCGGATGGATTTGCAGTAGAATAAGGTAGCGGAAAGGATGTAGAGTTACGGTATTGCGAATTTTCAGATCCGAGCAAAGACCCTGGGTACACCTGAACAACCACACTGCCGGTGATACCGGTGAGTAAAGGGTTCTTGTCGACATCAATTCGGACGGCTTGGGATTGGCACGCGCTGTACAACGCAGCTGCAGTACCTTGAGGGCTGTCGGCGTATGACTTGCTGTTTGCCGCCCAAGCAGTGCATGCCTGCGTCGTCAGGGTGAGCGAACCATCAGAGTAAGTATCTACAACGGTGCTGCCGGTCACCGTTCTGTTATTGAGTATTAATGAAGCACAGTCGACAATTTTTGGGCGTGTGTATGTTGAAATAGGTTGCGTTGACGTAGTAGATGTTGTTCGAAGCCCGTATTTGCTCAGGAAACTCGAGCAAGGTACAAAGTAGGACGTTGGCGGTACTATATTGTCGTTCACGTAGAGATATGAGCCCGTCTGATTCAGGGGCCCAGCTAGGTTACAATCGCCAGTTGAAACCAAGGTTGAAGCTGCGGTGGTGCGAGGCGCGGCGGTGACGCTGAGGATTCCTGTTCGTCGGCAACAAGTCAACAAATGTCTGAGCCGTGGTCATAGTAGGAATTTCCGGGCAGACAAAGGTAGCCTTGATTATCAAGGTATATAAACCATGTGCTTGGGGCCCGAAAGAGCCCCCCTTGGCGTTCTAGTTACACTTACCACCGGTAAAAGGCTTGTCAGACGTGATAGAGATCGCGAGCGCTCCACAGGTGACAAGGCAGATTGGCCACAGTGGGAGCAGCATTCCGTCAAGCAGGTAATGAGAAGTAGCTGTTATAAATCATAGATAGAGAGCCGGACCTAAAGAAACGTGGAACGGAGCGTGACAGACTGAAAAAAGGTGGAGTTTGAGCGCAAGTGAAGAAATAGAATTTGGGATGGAGCTCGTAATTCCAGGCGTACTAAGTCGGAACTGTGCCTACCAGTCCAGGACTGCTCCGAAGCTAGACGCCAGCTGGTGGTTCTAGCATTCTTCGGGCAATAACGGTCCGAGTACTCCAATTGAAGTCAAAGAAGAGCAGGGAGAGGTGCTAATAATCGCTAATTGCAATCGTCAGTAGGATCGAAGGATCGTGAACCATCGCACACATGAAACATACTAGATCAACCTCCACCACCACTCTGTGGTGCCTCGACGGCACTATTTATTAGTTGATCATCATCCGAGTTAGCACAGCCTATCCCACTTCCTCCAATCACAGCTGCTAAAGCGTAGCGACACTAGCCGTCGAGTCGCGATCCTGCTAATTGTTCGTACTTGTACTTCCTACCCACGGGGTTAGATGTAAGCGTCACAGGGTTTATTGGGGTGAGAGCTGGGCCAAATATACCCTGTCATGCTTACATATCACCCCCCGGATAGGAAGTACGAAGTAACGAAGTACAACTCCGAACAAAGCTATCCCTTGGCGCCGGCGGCAAGAGGTGCACTTCGTCACGGCAAAAGTCTTTTCAGGGTGCCATAAAGCACACCTTGACAGTTTGCCTCTTTTGCAATGGATTGTCACTGTTTGTTCACTCCACCGTCATTCCGTCTGCATGTCTTTCGGGAATGCCGAGCACTGAGTGGCGCCGTAAATAATGCACCCTGCCGGCGCATGGAATAGAATCTGCAGATCGATTTGATGACTTGAAGATTGACTGCAAGAAAAACAGGTAGCTAGAGTTTGTTGAGTTCTGTGTCAAAAATCTAAAGCGTACAATACATGCAATAATTGGAGGCTGTCAATGCTGTCTTTGCTGCCGAAATACTCAACCACTGGCAACTTCATTTACACCAGAATCATTTACACCAGAATGCTTAGCTGCATCAAGCTAGCGAATCCGCGGTATAGATCTCATTCCCAAAAACCACACATGCAACTATACATCCACAGGCCTACTAACATTCAAGCTGCGATCCAACCTGATCTGCGCGTCCTCCTCTTCCGCGTCGCCCAGATGTTCTCCCGGCAACAGAACAGCGCGATCAATGGCTACCGGCAAGCCTCGGTGCCTCCCTCGAATCATCACCGCGCAGAGGATCAGCTTACTCGCCGTGTGCCACGCACCGCAGAAGCTGTAGGCCTGCTTTGGCACGCCGACACTGATGCCCACGGTGCCGTAGGCACTGATGATCTCGAAGATGTAGTTGAATACGCTAAAATTGACCGGGTCGCGCTCAAAGGAGCCCGTCTCGATCATGTTGATGAAGAGCACGGCAAGGACAATCCACCACAAATCGTGCGCGAGCTGGCCGCGGAGTTGCTGCCGGACGAAATAGCCTCTGCGCTCGCCGGAGCCTTGTTGCGTTGTCATTCTTCGCTTTATCCCCCCGTAGGGTCCTGGCTTGTTGATTGCTTTCTCCTCGCCCTTTTGAGAGTCTTGGGCGGCGATAGGGTCGTCGGAGTAGATACCTAGGGATCGCTCTTCGTAGACGTTGGAATTGCGCATAGTGATCACAACGGGGTAAACGCTGATATACATCATGATAACGTAGAGGACGAGGAGGCCGATACGCAGAGAGGGAATGGGAACAACGTAAAAGCCACCGGAGCGGACTGCAAGGGCTTGAAAGAGCCCATCGATGGCACGGGTCCCGGAGGGGAGGGAGAGGTTTGCATTGCCGATCTATTGGGTCATGAGTCATTGAAGGAGGAAGAGAATGATGGTTATCGCACTTACATTGAGAAGTTCGAAAGCAACCCAGTCGATGCCATCAAGGCCGATCAATATGGCGAGCAGCCACCAGGTGTGTTTCGATGGGAAGAGCGTGGTGTAGCACCGCCGCTGATTGGCTGTCAGTGAGACGTAGAAGGACCAATGTTAGACTTACATACAGGGTGGTCGAGCAAGAAACGGAGGGTTAACTTATATTCGTGGAAGTTTCTATCAGGCAGGAGCCGGTACAAGCACCAAATGATAAAGCGCAGTAAAATTGGATAACTGACTGCTCGTTAGAAACATAGAATTATTGGCATCGAGAGCATACCAAGTGTTGCCAGCTAATATCAACAAGCCCATTGTAATGAGGGTGTAGTCCGATGTTTGAAAAGCAACCTGCAAATCACTGATTAGCTATCGGTACCATGACGACTGGGGGCCAAAACATACCACATTAGCATCTAGCAAGGACATCCCTGAATTGTTGAAGGCTGATATGGCATTAAACGCTCCGACCCACCTATGATTGGAATCAGCTGAAAGCTCCGATGATGGTCTAGAAAACCCACCAGGGATTCAGCCCATTTGCTTCGGCCACATCCCTGCGGTTGTGCGCAATATACGCACCGAGCCCCAAGGCTCCAAGAAATTGCCAAAGCACAAAGTATAGTGGTACAAGGACTGCCAAAACCTCGATGGCCCTATACTCCACGCCGCCAAGCTGCTCTCGCTCCGCTAACGTAAGGCTGCTGAACTGCGAATTCCTTCCAATGAAGCCGGGATAAGCTAATTGATGGGCCCCGAGTATTTTGTTTTCGCCCATAGGTGTTGGAGGCACACTCTCTAGTCGATGTTCTGACCGTAGCGGAGTATTCAATAGATTTTGCCTTGCGCCTACCCCTTGAAACGTGAAAACCCGCTTGTGTGGCCGCTCTCTCAATGGCGATGCTGGTGATGCAAACGTTATGCGGTTGCGAACGCCTTGGGTCGGAGACTTCAAGTCTTCTCCATCTTGGGCCGGATTCGATTCAACTCCAGTATGGGCCTCCTTGTTGGCACGATCATGCTTCGCTTCATCGATCGCACGCAACTCCAGCTTTGGACGGTTCGACGGGAGCTGTTCTGCTCGCGGGAAATTTCCCGGGTTTTCAAAGGGCTCACGGTTGGCTCCATTGAATAATGGCCCATCTTTGATGACGCTGCCCCGAACGATAACACCATCCACCTCAGGTCCCGTCTGCGAGGTATTCTTCCTTCTTGACAAGGAAATCGGGAATGACATTGCTCGTTTTGAATTGCTCCTCGCCCTTTTTTGTCGCCGTTGCTCTTCAACGATTGTCTTGAATCTTCGCTCGAAAGCGCGTTGCCTAACTGTGAGTACAGCGAACGAAACGAAAATCGTCGATCCAAGCATGATAAGGAAGAAAAGGATAATCTGCTGCCATGTGTTCATCTGCGAGAGATTGATGGTGTTCAAGCCTGCCAAGCTCATTGCACTGACGGTCAGGAATAGGGAGTCCGTATAGCTAATGCTTCTGGGGGGCGTGGAGGAGCCCCAGAATATAATGCTGGAGAGCAGACATGTCCCGATAAAGTACGCATAGTGTAGAGTAATGAAATTAGCCGGAGGGAGGTGGACGGCGATGGCCCGGTAAACGCGCGAAAGCCTGGGAGGGAATCTAAGATGAGAGGATGAGACTGATGATTGTGTCAGCATAGCGTTCTCGAGGTCGAATCTTCATTTGATTACAACTTACTGACCATGAGAGGCTAAAGATAATTGACGTTGTTGCGATTGAACGTTTGTAATAAAGTCTTCAGTTGTCGAGCGGACAATCAGGAATGTCGGCACGCCGAGCTAACAGAACTTGTCGCCGTGAAAGAGTGTCAAGCGTAAAGTAAAGATGGACTCTCACAATGAACGGAGGAAACAAGCGACTGAAAGTGAAGGAGGTCAACCCCTTCAGATGAATGCCAACCCGAACAAGATCTGGCTGACAAGTGAACCTGCCACGAATGCGGCTGAGGTGCAGGGCCGAGCCGTGCCCCCTAGCAAGCTAAGCCTCGGAGTAGAAATTGGAGAAATCGGCATAGAACAGTACTCCGTACTACATTTGCTTTACCATTCTCGCACGCGGCGATCAGAGAAAAACGTTGATCGCTGTAATATTTGCATCCTTGTAGCTGCCTCGAACATAAGTCAGGTGTCGTCTACTACAGTAGTGCTGGTGCGTCCAGTCTATTTTTTAGATTACATTGATGAGAATTCCAAAACGCTGGATACAATTGATTGGGAGCCGTCGCCTCCGAAGACCACTAATGTCGATAGTCTGCCATTACGCAGCGCCATAGAAATAGCATGAAAACCAAGGGCCGTTAGACACCGAATGAGCAGAGAGTTGAATGCCCTGGCATCGGGCAGATCATGATTCGTGACGTCGAAGGTAGGACGAGATATTCAAATGTGTTGGCAGCGTATTGATTGAGGATACGACGTTATCGGAGACGGTGTCTGGAAAGAAGCTCATTGCCGCAAGAAAGGTTCTCCCTACTCGGCCTCTGAAACTGCAGAAGATTGGGTTTGCGGATCCTTCAATCCAGCTCTGGTATTATCGGCGTTCATGTTTCGAAGAATTGTTGAGTACTAGATAGCTGAGGCGATTAAAAACCGACGGGGTATCTTCGCGCGACAGCAGTAAACTCTGCACCCACCCAAATCGCCAGTACGCCTTTCCTGAACGTTGCTCACGGGCCGAATGCACCAAAGAGCTACCCGCAAATACGGAATAAACGGATTTGTCATGATGTACGTAGGCCAAGGGTAATCGAATAAAGCTGTCGCCCGAGTTAACCTGGTCTCCTAGCGGTCAAAACATGCCTATCTGGGTCAGCTCTCAACAGGCGAGATAACAGGATGAAGGGTGCATTCAGTTGCAGACCATCTGTGATTGCAACACGCCGACACCGAGATTGGATATCATAGCAGACTAAGAGTAAAGGGGACACCACTCACAGCTCGTTAAAGGTATGATACTTTGTCCGGCGAATGTCTTCTGCGGCACCGCGAGCTGCCGTTCTTACTTCGTCCGGGGACTTTTCTGCTACCAAAGTCAGGGGTTGCATGGAGAGGCCCTCAAGCGCTCGTTCCTCCATCCAGCCCGTGTACCAGAAACCTAATTGCTTCTTGTGCATGTCTGAAGGCCATGTGTTGACCGGAAGTTGTATTACTTCCTCACCTACTTCCTTAAACCCCACACTTTCCAACATAGACCTTGACATCGTGTTGTACTGAATAGGCCTGCGGGCCCTTCGTGTGGCATTCTTCAAGTCGCCATACCACCATTTCAATGGGCAATCAGTAGGCATCGAACCATCATCGCAGCGAAACTCGAAATCCATCTCGATCTGTTCAAAGTGGCCAATGCCAGGTTTCAGATGCCTGTACCATACTCATAATGTATCTTTTGTACAATCGCACTTGGGGAGAAAGGCCAGAACTTACGTCAATATGTTTCGATACAGCTTCTCCCAATTGCCAACGCTACCACAACCCAGACAGAGGCGGATAAGATCGAACGAATTCTCTCCTAGACCCCACAGCGCCTCTTCATAGTCTCTAGGTGCGATGAAGTCTACATTGCGAGGAAGGCTGTCTCTGCGGCGGTGTCAGAAATTGCGATCGAATTGTTCCAGATTTTGTGCGGGACATACTTCGGCTGTATCTTGGCTAGATCCATTCCATATATCTGAAACTCACATCAGCCGGAGGTCGAAATCGCACTCGCTGGAGAGACCGACATTCGCGGTAGGATACGCCCTGTGGGCCTAATTTTAGCCATATCCCTATTAGACAGCCGAGTCCGCCAACCCACTTTGCCATATCGAAAACCCAGTGTCCCTCGCCACAGCCCAGGTCGAGGATCCGGATATCGTTCTGATTTGTATTGATGGGGGCACTGTGGAGCTTATCTTCTGTCACTCCGACCCCCAGCCACCGCCCTACTCGTGCATAGTTGATGATCATGTGGCCGATGCTCATGTGGTCTTTCTCTTCCTAAAATCACCAAACTACTTAGGCCGACATATCGTAAGTGAGCTGGGCGGCAAGCTTACCTCATCGCAGGGAAACATATACTGGCGCTTGTGGTAGCCATGATATGTGCGGCCGTTTTCTACGTAATCTGGAGACAGAGCATACCTAACAAGGAGCAGTTGATCAGCTTCTTGCGCTGGAAGGCATGCTTTGGGGGTTCCTACCCATTCATTGCTCGGAAGCTTGTCGAAGCCCGGCAGCCGGTGCTGTTATCCGCGAAAACCGCTACTTTTATGCTTCCCATGGGCAAGCTTGGTCTTACAATTATCCCACATCGAGCTTCAATGGCAGACCGGTTGATCCAGCGTCAGCAGACGAATCCACCAAGCACGCGCCAAGGCCAAATGTACATGCGGGCCGAAACAGTATGATGGCAGACGAAGGGAAAGCTGGAGTGAAGGGTGCATTAGCAGACCACCGGGGCCTGTAGCAGTACTTGTAGTTGCCAGAGGTTCCCCTCCCCATGTTATAGCTGGGACGATGTGCCGCCAACATTTGGTACGAGGGTCCAGGATGACGCTAATCGGACCCAGACTGGCGGTACTTCGTACTTTCGCACACATTACGATTGTGGTGGTCTAAGGTAGTGCCCTCGGGACCGCCAGGGAATTGGGAGCGGCACGCACTTCGCGAAAAGCATCCATGAGAGGGAAAGCATGGGGGTTGCCATAGCTTTAGCAACTGCTTAACCACCTTGGTAAATTACCTTACACAAGCGCAAAGCAAGTCCACGGCACCCAGACGGTACCTTGCCTTAATGTGCATTCATCGAACCGACCTTCTATTTGTTCTCATCACAATTCTCGCACAAGGCTCAACCAAGACCTATGGAATTCCTCGTACGTTGAATCAAACTTCGCAAGCCAGACGACGGAGAATAAGCGGAAAGCCCGAAGAGGACCGTGCGAAGCCCTCGTGCTGTCACCACGATCATTGTGGCCGATCCCTTGGACTTGCAGACGGAAAAGCTGGGTCGCCGTGTGCGTGAAGCAATGCACCTCGGAGGGTATGCGTCTGGAACGTGCAAGAGCACATGCCCATGATGCATGCCCTGCTGCATGTCGCTCTATTGATGCTACTGCACCGAAACCGTGGGAAAGCGTCGAGAACATCTGCCTCTAGCAGAACCAATGATTGATCCGCTGCAGCGCCCAACGGTCTGTTTGGCGTGTCGCCTACGCCGATGCTCCAACAATAGACCGCCAGTGTTTGAAATTGTTAGCCTTTGGATCGTCAGGCTGACGTTCTGTTTACTGTCCCTTCAATTTCCTTCGTTCCGCGCTGTCGGATCTCTCTCCATCAGCGTTTCCCATCGAGCGACGTTAGATACAGCAAGCCTAGCCACGGCAATTCGCTGACCTCTGGGCATGACGAATTTCAGAGGAAAGAATGGCGACTGGCGAGCAGAATAATAACCGAGAAGGCCACAGAATTCGCTATTCAGCCATGGAGCCAGGGTTTGAAACATGGTTTTAGCTAACGGCTAGCTATTGGTAGCGTTTTCATCATCGAACCGCATTACCAGACTGTCGGGAAGGGCGTTCCAGCTCGCTGGGTCATTACAGCGCAGCCCTTCCCCAGTAGAAAGACTGGGATATGCAATGTGCCAAAAGAAAACTTGTGCCGTTAATGACGCGGAGATCCATCGCTTAGATCGTCAGCAGAGCAGGAAAACGCTGCTCGCTCGGTGACACTCTTCGATGCGTAAGTACTGCCTTATGTGATAATATTGCACTTTGAGCATAGCCGCACTTATCTATGGTGGCCTGAGCACGCCGTGTCACAGTGAGAACCCGATCAGGTTTGACAAAACGATGCCATGGCGCCCTAGCCAGAATCGTTGCGATTCCAGCCAGTTGTTCCGTCAACCCGTTTCTGCATATTGGACATCGGCCTTACTGCATGGTGGCGCGCTGCATCCGGTAGTATTTTGATCATCTGTCCTGGTCCAGTGTTGAAAGATCGTGATCTCGTTGCAATCAGTGCCGAGATTATCCAATGTCTGGCGCGATTGTCACTATCATAATATTGAGGGATACTCTTGAAGAGGTATCATTGAGCGGGTCTGGTAGGGGGTCGACCTCCTCTTTTGTGCAGCTGAGTACATATGAGCAGGGCGTAATCGCAACGGTTGCCAACAACGAGCTGGCGATCCAGGCCAATTTCCGGAGTCTGCGCTCAGTGAGAACATCGCAAACACAGAAGCTGAGTGTTTTACCCTCGATCGTCGATAAGATGGTAGTACGAACGGAGTGGGCTAGGAGAGGTAGTCTCGTACCCCCGTACCATGTAGAACGAAAGGGATGAAGCGCCAACGGACTGAGGGACCGGCGAAGACACATAATCGAATGGACAAAGCGCTCAATAAAGTTGCGTGCCCAAGCCCCCATTCCAAATGCAAGAAGGTCGACGACCATACTCCGTAGAATCCGGGCTTTCATCGACATTGTTGGTCGCTGGAAACACGTACTTAGGGTTCGCCTACAGTCGGATAGATTCACTTTGTTCAACTCACAAGGGCATGAATTTCTTACATAGCTCAATTCGACGATTGACCTTCGGGTTGCCTGCATCAACAAGTCTTGAAATACTGGAACAACATGCGGACCTCGGAATTACTCCAAAGCTCGTCTTTATCTCTGCCTTCGGGTTCTTACATTTACAGCGTGATCCCAGTAACCAGCAGTAATACCGTCGCTGCAATATCTTCAGATGATACTCTACGTATCTTCGATTCGACAACGTTGCAGGTAACCTCGAGTTGCGCTTTCGGCAAAATCCATGAGGGGGTGACTTGCCTGAAGAACCTAGATGCCAAAGCCGGTGTTCTGGTGACTGCAGGCCGAGATGCGAAGATCCGTTGCTTCGACCCACGCACCGGGCTACAAAGCCTCGACTTTACTCACGGTAACAACACTCGGTTGCGTGGTAGGAGTCCTTGTGTCTGACGCAAGATTAACAGGGCCTAATGCACCGTACCTGGCGCTTGCTTGCAAAGGTGATAGGGTCGCTGCGGGAACAGAGCTCACACAAACTCAAGCTACCATCTCTGCATGGTTTGTTCATTTCTGGCAAAAGACGTGTATGCTGAACGGCTGATAGCTGACAGGGACTACAGATCGCCTAAGCAGCCGTTCACAAATTATGTTGAGAGTCATAATGACGACGTCACTGAGGTACGGACCGATGTGCAGAAAATTTACCTTGAGGTCGACGGAATTGAAATATCTAGCTTCAATTCCACCCGGGCAACCCCTCTTGGCTCTTGTCAGGCAGTACCGACGGACTGGTCAACATAATCGACACCGCAGTTGCAGATGAGGATGAAGCACTTGTCCAAATCACGAACCATGGATCTTCAATACACTGTGGTGGATTTCTTTGCGGGGGAACCGAACTGTATTCGCTTAGCCACGACGAGACCTTCTCCATCTACCAGCTTGAGGCGTCCAGTGACACAGACACCACGATCCCTCCGCAAGTATTCGGAGATCTTAGGCTTCGAGTAGGCTGCGACTACGTCGTTGATGTGGTCTCTTCCAGCGACGGAACGGCCGTCCTTGGCGTAGGCTCTCACAAGTACTTCTCTCCCTCATGTTACAAACGTTCCGTCGGATAGGGCTTCGAAAGGCTATGACCTCGTCTATGCTCCTGCTAATGCGGTGATACTCAAGTGAGAAGTCTCTGGACCTTGTCCCGCTTCGTTTCACCTCAGAGTGGGTTCTTGATTCCGATCGATTAATACGACTCCCTGGTGCCCACGGAGAAGAGGTTGTACGATCAATGTGCTTCGATCACTCGGTGAGTACTTAGCAGATATAATGGTCTGACTGTATAATGATTTTCTGGCAGGAACAAACCATCTTTACTGGCGGAGAAGATGGCTTGGTCAAAGCCTGGCGGGTGCCTGGAGCCGATACAACCGATATGCCGGCCTCCTGCGAATCCGAGGACGTCAAGAAGCGGAAATTCAAAGGCGCTCCAGAAAGCAGTAAAGCCCGGTTCAAGCCTTACTGAGTTTTCGGCAGTACCCGACGGACCAGCTTCCAATGTAGAAAGCTCTCCAAAATTCATCAGCATCATTGGTGATTGACGTTGATGGGGATTTCACAGCAACATTTGCGGTGGAAGAACGCTTTTGACAGAGGTTTTGCCATGTCCGCCATCCTAACAACCTTCGCTCGTCTTCCTGTTGCGTTGAAGCATAACCTGGAAGTCCGGTCGACATCGATTCGTGGCTGAGCCTCCGAGTCTGTAAACCATCAGCGACCCTTGGGTCTACACCATGAAGCTTTACGGAGATCTCTGGAGCTGGCTTGATCATCATCGATGAATGATCTGTACATCCCCCCAGGTTTTCAATCGGCTCATCAACTCCCGCTCACTGATCATGAACTCTGTGCATATCTCATCAAAGCAGTGCGAGCCATCAAGGAACTCTCCTAGTTTTTTTTCAACCTCGCCACTTTTTTCTCTCTTCTTCCACATCCCCTTGTCAGAAAGGCCCCTCTTCTTGTTCATCATCTTGACCTGCTTGACTGCCGAAGGCGATATGGCATACTCATGCACACGATACAGGAATCCTTTGATGACCCCAAACGTGATGAACCGCCTCACATCAACACCGACCAGCTCCGCCTCATGCTCTGCATACCAAGCTTTTACAGTCAACCCCTGCCGCAGCGCCAGATAAAGCTCCACCAAACCCCTCTCACCCACCTCCTTCCTGTCGTCCGTAACCCCAGCGTCACCTCCCTCTTCATCCGCCAAAGTCACATACCTCGCACACTCCGCCTGGACCTCTGTGTCTTCCACGAACCCCGCTATCTCCGCCGTCGGCGCATAGATAGCCCCGAATTGGAACACATCCAGCAGCAACAGACACCCGTAGTAGAGCAAATGCTGCACCGCCTTCCGCGTGAGCTTATAGTCCGCATCCGCTCTCAACGCGATCTGCTTGACACTATTCACGCCGTCGATGAATGGCAGGATCCGCAGCATAGTTAGATCCCAGTTATCGTCGACCAAATCCTGAAAACGGACAGTGCTCAGCGGGACTTGATGCGGCAGCAAGGGCGGCGGAGGCGGATAGCAAGGGAATAGCTTGACATTGAGCGTATTCGCGTCGTCGATCGGAATCTGCGTCTCGCAGTAATTGTTCAAATCCTCCATCAGCACCTCGCACAGCGCATAGATCTTGCCCGTGTTTGGGGCACTGGCATCTTTGGACAGGAACCGCGACTGCTCTTCCAGCGTGCGCAGCAGGCTTGCGAGTTTGCGCACCACGGTGGTGTACGACGCGAAGGGTGTTTCTTCGTCGAGAACGAGGGCGAAGTTGAAGAGGAAGGCGTTGCGGGGGTAGGTTGGGGAGGAGAGGTGGATGGGGTAGGAGAGGATGCGCTGGCCGGCGTGGGCAAACTGGATGAGGCGGGAGCAGAACTCGGGGCGTGGGATTAGGAGGGAAGAGACGGTGGGAAAGGAGATTAGAGGGGTAGTGGTGCTGGTGGGAGATGGGGTTATGGAGCCGATAGGGACTTGGTGGAGGACTTTGGGGCCTGCGAGGGGGGTTAGTGAGGGGGCATGCGGCGGGACGGGGGGATGGCTGACCTTCGGTGTTGTCGAAGATGGCGAAGAAAATTGCTCGGATCATTGTTGGAGGAAGCTGGCAGCCTCGAGGGCAATGTTTGACAAAGTGAATCACATACTGTGTATGGTGCTTGAGAAGAGGATGGCGCTGCTTGCTCCAGGGCGCGACGACCGGGTCCGTGCTCGAGCTCCACTTACTTTAAACCGAGCATATCTAAAGTAGTCTCTTGACAATGACCTTGTCTTGATCCTATACCTTCCATTACCATCCCAACTTTCCCATCAACTCCTTCAGCTTCCCCCGCACGTCCCCCATCCCCCAAGACAGCCTCCCGAAAATGCCTACCCGCACCCCCGTCAAAACCGACAAAGCCCCTCCCCCACTCCCCGTCTACTCCCAAGCCATCATCTGCAACGGCATGGTCTACTGCTCCGGCAGCATAGGCATGAGCCCCGAAACAAGAGCAATGGTCGAAGGCGGCATCGCAGATCGTACAGTCAGTGCTGTGTCACATTTTCTGGCTATCGCGCAAGGCTGATACTGCGGCTCGAATTGCGAAGACGCAATGCCTGAAGAACCTGTCGGCCGTGCTGGAGGAGGCGGGCAGCTCGCTGCAGAACTGCGTCAAGGTCAATGTCTTCTTGACGGATATGACGAACTTCACGGCCGTCAATAAGGTGTACGAGGGGTTCTTTGGGGAGCCGAAGCCGGTAGGTGGAGATTTCCTTGCTCCCTTCAAAGTCTATTTTCAATGCACAGTCTCTAGGGGAAGTGGAACTGCTAGCCCTTGAATGAGATGGGATTGCAACATCAGAGGATGCGAAAACGTGACACCACGACCAGACCAGAAGTTGAGGTTGTCGTATCTCGTTCTCTATTGTCTCCCACCACCTAGTACTATGGACAGCCAGCGATGGCAGCACAAAGTACCTTTCAAGCTGACAAGAGCTATCGTAGTGTCGAACGTGCGTCGCAGTGAAAGAGCTCCCTATGCGAACGGACGTCGAGATCGAATGCATAGCTCATCTGTAGGTAAGCTCCGCTTATCCTACCGTCCTACTCTATGCTGTCCTCTAAGTCGTTTGACCCTCAGATCCGTAACCTCTAGGTCAGAAACCGCAAATGTACAAGAGCCTTCGCAAGCTTCGCATACAGCGCAAGCGCACATTCCTTTCATTGGCGACTTCTGATTTCCCATTCTAGGGACGAAACCTCAACTCCAAGATCTAGGTTCTTCCTCTGTCTCTATCTCCTCTGTATCTTGACGAGCGTATCGGCAATGCTTTGGGCAGGGTCCTATCGCGCTGTCTGGGGCGGGTCGTTTGCGAAGGCCGTGTACGAATCATGAGGGTATGAGAGCATACGTTATAGCTGCAATGAAGTAATGAAGTAATGATTTCGGTCAGTCTTATATGAATACTTGATTGAAGATTCCCTTCTACCATAACGCGCTGTACCATTATCCCGAATTCCGTTCAGTTCTCATGCGCCGCATCCGGCGACGGTGTGTCTCAATTGCTCATAGTGCTACAAATCTCTCAGTCCGGATAAAAACACACAAACTGCATTCAAGAACCGCTCAAGCCCCATCACATCGTTTGCCCCTGCCATTTCCATTATCACAATCCGACGTCAGCATTCCTACATTGTGCGACCCAATACGTCGACAAATCTCCATCGACAGAAAATACCCAAAACCACCCATCATCTCTTTGTTCCTCCTCGCAGCACCACCGTCAAACCCACATCTCGACCGCATGCGGTCATGCCCACCACTACCCCAACATCCCAATCCTCCCCTCCCACCGAGCAGCCCCCCACCCATCTTTCCCTCCTCTCCAACAACACCGATACATCCACCCCCTCCCCCTTTCTCACAAGCCCCATCTCCAGCATGCCTCCCCCCTCCTCCTCCACCACCTCCTCC
>JAABUS010001452.1_pt1 | contig 51403 bp, 11 predicted proteins | sample 5560161 | NCBI WGS metagenome assembly JAABUS01 (sample SAMN10711885, study PRJNA513376) | rock metagenome | isolation source: Antarctica rocks | place: Antarctica: Victoria Land, Trio Nunatak nord | collected 2016-01-04 | reverse complement strand
TATTTTAAATCTTATTATTAATTAAATTATAAACTTTTTATTAAATAAAATTATATTTATAAAATTAGAAGAGAGAATTAATACCGTTAGAATAATTATATTGAAAATTCTATAAATATTATTAACTTTACTAGTACTCTTTTTATATTTTAATATATATTAATAACTCCGAAATCCTCGATTCTAGACTATTTTATATCGTAAAAAAGTAATATACTAGAAATATATATTTATTTATATAAATTATTTTCAATATATTATATATCGATTAAATAATAACTAGATAGTAATTAAATAACTTTTTTTTAAACTTTAACTTTTAATAATATCTAGACTAGTAATTTTATATAAGAATATAAATATTTTATAATTAATATTTAATCTAGATTTCTAATTTTTAATTAGTTTTTACTAGTATTATTTTATAAAGTTATAAAGTTAATTTTAGAATTAAATTTAACTCTTCCGTCAAGACTTTAACTCTAATTTTGTAATCTTAATACTAGAATTTATTAAAATTATAAAATACGTAAAATATATTAATTAAATAATAATTAAATAGAATTATTTTCTCGAATTTACTAATACGTATTTCTATTATTATTATTAATATATATTTTAATATTTAATTTAAATATTACCCTCGTGAGAATTTTATATAAATAAATTAATTCTAGAGAATAAAATTAAATAACGTAATAAATTATTTCTAAAAGTCGTTATTATTAAAAGAAAAAAAAAAACTTTATAAATTTAAATAGTAAATTACGTAATTTTTAATATTAAAATCCTTAAAATTATAAATTCAAAATATACTCGTAAAGAACTCGATATTTATATTATAATAATTCTAGATACTCTTCGTATACCCGTTAGATAATTTAATATTTTTAAATACTCGACGGGCGCTCGAAGTATATTTAGAATTATTTAAATACTCGAGATCGATTTCGAGTATATTAAATATTTTACACGTACCTTCTAATCTCTAAAATTAAATTTTAATTTATCGATATAATAAATAATTAAAATTAAATAAATATTAAAAATTTAAATAATATTCGTCTTTTAATTAAACTCGATAATTATAATATTAACTCTTCTAAATTCTATTATAATTTAGATAAATCTTCTAAATTTTATAAAAATTTATCTCGTTTTCTATATTTATTAATTATAATTAATAATTAATAATTCTTTATATAAATAGAATTGATTTATCTAAAAACTCGTAATAGTCGAAGATAAATAATATAAATAATATATTAGCGATATTCTATATTAACGATATAATTATTATTATAGTCCGTTAATACTAAGATACTACGTCGATTAAGAGATTTATATTATTATATCGAAATTCTTTTAATACTTTAATAGTTAATAATATTTTATTTAATAAATATTATACCTCGAATTTTAATACTACTAAATTTCGTAAATCCTTATATATATTTATTTATAGTATTAATATAAAATATCTATTAATATATATTTACTTTAATAGTAAAATATAAATAATATAAAAGATTTTAATTATCTATAAAGGATTTAGTATTAATATATTAAAATTTAATTAAGAGACTAGTTTTATTATAAAAGTACCGAGATTTAATTTAATAGTATTTATATTAAAGTTTACCCCGTAATAAACTCTTTACTCTTATTATTTTAATTCGATTTTCAATAATTTAAATTTATTATTATTATTAATTATTTCTTTAATATTTTATCCTTTAATTATTATTATTATAATTAGATATTCTATATTAATTTCAATTAATACTTCGTATATTTATATTTATATTAATAATTAGTATATTTTATTATTTATTTTATAGAAATTTTATTTTAAAAAAGATTTAGATTAAAATATTTCTATATTAATATAATATAAAATCCAAAGCCGTTAATATAGAGTTAGTAGTTTAGAAATAATAAAAAAGACGTAAATTAATTATAAGATTTATTATTAAATAGTTTTTAAATCCTAGATTTAATAATAAAACTAATCTTTAAAGATTCTAATAATACGGGGGAATATTAACTCGATATAGAATTATTAAAAATTTAAACCCCGCGATATTAAGACTAGAATCTCGTATTAATAAATAATAATATTATAGAAATAACGAAGCGTAGGTATATATAATATACTAGTATTTTATAGCGGGGCGTATATATATATAATATATTACTACTTTATATAAAATTTAAATATAAATAAATAAATAATTTAAATAATAATTTAATTAATTTTAATTTTAATTTTAATTTTATTTATTATTTTAATTTACTTTTATATTATATTTATATTATAATTAATATTTATTTAATTCCTAATTTTATTCTATAATAATAATATTATTAATAAAATATATAAAAATAAATTATTATATAAAATCAATAAAATTAATAAAGAGATATTTAATATTATTTTATATAATTCATATATTAATCGAGTATATTTAATAAATTTATATATATAATAAATAATTATAGAAATTAATAATTATTTATTCTTTATATTTATTTCTAGATATATTTAAAATTTAAAAATCTATATTTAAATATTAATATAAATAAAATACCTTAATAACTCGAGAATATTTATTATTCTCGAGAATTTTATTCTTATATTTAAATATATAAATTTATTAAAAATTATCTATTATCTCTTTTTATTTAGAATATTTAAATATTAAAATTTTAAAGAATTAAAGAGTTAAAGAATTAAAGAATTAAAGAATTAAAGAATTAAAGAATTAAAGAATTAAAGAATTAAAGAATTAAAGAATTAAAGAGTTAAAGAATTAAAGAATTAAAGAATTTAAAAATCTAAAGATTTATGAATTTAAAGCTTTAACGATCTAAGGATCTAAAGATTTAACGATCTAAGAATTCAAGAATTTAAAGATTTAAGAATCTAAGAATCCAAGGATCCAAGGATCTAAAGGAAGAAGTAAATACACCGCTCATGAAAGTTATCTAGAAACCTCATCAATCATCTTCTTCGCTTTCAGTATCCCTTTCTCAGTATCCTCAATCGCTTTCTCCACCAAGTCCATCGTGTCCTGCATATTCGGTAACATCCCTCCGCTTAACAATTTCCCAAGGGCCTCCTCAGACATCTGTTCCACGGCTTTTTCCAACGAACAGCTAAGCTGGCTGACCAGTTGCAGGGCGTCACCAAGTGTCTCATTCGACTGGTCAGATACGTCGGCATCCATGACGTGCGACATGGTAGTTTTATGTTGCTCGGCTACTAAGTCCTGCAAAACAGGGAATCTCAGATGTGCTGCAACACCTCTCGATACGAGAAGAGCTCGGAGCGCCACTGGGGCGGAGTACCGCGAGCCTAGATCAATATAGAGTTGGATGGCTTGGGCCACTGAAGACCGCATATACTCCCGACGTAGCTTGACCTTGGGGATGCTGGATCGCCAGAAATTTTGGATTCGGCCTACAGCCTTAGTCTCCGCCTGCGTGAACTTCTCATCAAGTATGGTACTTGACGAAGTTTTGCCGGCGGTAGTGTCGGGGGAGGTAGGATGTATCATGAGCGAGCGCACATCATCCATGGAACAAGTCGTCACTCCAGCCTCATTTTGAAACTTGCTGAAGGATTGTGATTGACGTGGCTCGTTCGACACGATTACCAGTGGATTCTTGCCTTCGTACATCGCAAATGAGGAAGGAAGTTTTTGGCCTAGCTCGTCGGGATTTTTGTGTTCGAGATGATCTGCACGTATAGAGGAGCAGCGAAAGACCTTCCGCATCCACAATTTAGCGACTAATCAAAAAGCATCAATCCCCCCAAACTCACCTCATTTGCATATTGCCTCGCAGTACCAATCCCACTTTGAAATGTTGGTAGGTTGACGAGCCCAATCACCAGAACCTCTGCGTTTCGCTGCTGCAAAAGTGACTGATGGTAATTTCTTCTGCCGTACGAGAAAGACCATCCTTGTTGTAGCGCTTTGTCCAAACGGCTAAGGAGACGAGAGAAGGTCTGCACTAGTTGGAGCAGGCATTCATGATATTTGTAAGTATCTTCCCACACCAATGACCTAGGTGAAAGGCTGCTTTGACTCATTTGCGGGATATACAGCTCGATCCAGGATTGAGGGACCATGAACGCCCGCGAGGAAGTTTTCAGGATCTGTACGAATTGTTAGAGAATCATCGCTTGTGCGTTGGAGGTTGGAGAGGAATACCAGTAGTAGCGCGAGATACTCAATGATAGTAGTGACAGCATGCATTGACGAAAGCTCTTGGACATCGAGATTCTCTAAATCGGTCAGAAACTTTGCCAGCCCTCCTCGCTGCAGTGGATTAGCTCAGTGTACAGCTAATGATACGACTAATGATATGCGCGATACATACAAACAGCGAAGCGTTCGGGGTTCTGGTATCATCTTCAAGCCAATTCAGGAGCCCAAGGTGCTGTTGCATGACCCCTCGATTCGAGATGTTCCGAAGCTTGTATGACAGCGCCCGGAAGAAGCGAGAGTGGAAGTTTTGGCCTGTGAACGTTAGCAAACCCCAAACTGTGTTTATAGGCAAGGCGTACCAAATGTCTTCGCAAATTGCATTTGTTCGAGCAGTGAAGAAAAATCGCTTCTCTGCGCCCAGTCTTTACCCAATCTGTGATAAAGTAGGTCTTCGAGACATGACCTAATCGCCGAGGCTTCGCCACTTCTGAGCTCCTCAGCTTGTATCTTGGAGATGATCGAAGCGTCTTGTTCGAACGGGGATACGTAAGTGAGTTGGCGAAGAAAGCGCTCAAGCCAGCGGCGTCCTGAAAATGAATTGTCAATGGCATGTAATCACGTCTGTTAGAAATGACTGACTAATCGGGAGAAACTTTTCCTGAAACTCCCTCATCATGATGTTGCGGTTGTGCAGCACAGTCAGGTCACAGAAGATGGCGCTCACACGTCGCAAGTCCTAGATTGGGATTTAGAGATGGGTACAAAGTACTGTTTCTGGGCGCCATACCTCAATAATGCGTGAACAATCGACCGTCCTGAGGGGTTCATGCAGCCGAGCGCAGTTCTCGCCTCGTCTCTTTATCGAGCAAAATCCTGCAAAACATCAGAACCTACTACAACGGGCAATAAGCCTCACAAATTTACCTTTCGAAAGATACTGCGAACAGCGTAGCGGATGCTTCTTCTTGAACAATTCGTCGGCTTTGATATCCAGAGCCAGTATTGCAGATGCCAATCGATCGAGCACCCACTGCTTTGCCATCTCCGTCAGGTCAACAGCGCTAGCGTCAGTTATGACTTCACGCAGCGGTGACCAAGGTAACAGGACAGATGGCTTTTTCGAGTCATCCGTCGTCCAGACGCCCGTCAGCAGGAGCATGGTTCTCCTAGCTTTGCTATCGCCTTTTAGAGTAACGTCTTTGCTAACCTTGAGCGCCTCTTGGATCATCTCGAACGGAAGGCTATCCAGATCAGACGCCTGAAACATTGCTATGGTGTCGAGGATTGACTAAAGAGGTCAGATATTCAGCGTTATGGTGAAGATGGGCACCTTCCGCGACTCACCTGAAGACTTAGGAAAGCCTTCATCTCCGAATCTTCCAAGCCCGCATATGCCTGAGTGGTCGAGCCTTGAGAGTGAATTCGATGGACATCTTCCCATTCTTGAAATTTGCGTGCGACATTTGGCAGCAGTATGCATCCAGGTTCTTCAAATAACTTTGCCGCTACATCCTTTGGGGAAGTACTCATCATTCGGCCTGCCCAGACGTAGTCCAACACATTTAGGATCTCGCCCTCCGGTACCCCAGCAGCGGACTTCAATGATTGGTGTTTGGACCAAACGTTGAGCGCCTCCTCGAAAAGACACAATTTGACAAGTAAAGAGAAGAGATCTTTGTGTCTCTGCTGCTCCACATAGAAATTGACCAAGTCATCGTACATCTCGACTTCGATGAAGCAAGCTTCCTGTTCAGCATGTGATCCAAGTATTGCGATAGCGTCCTTGCGATGCTTGTGGGATATCTTCCCTTGCTTAAGCAGCAATTTGCAGGGGAGGCTGTATGTTCGATAAACGCCGAGCGGGATTTGCTCACGGTTTCTGTACGATAAATGTTAGTCCTCACAGGCTCGAATAAAGAGATGGGAGGCGCCCACGAGCTTAGGTACGAGACCAGTCGATCGAATTTCCTCCCTTTGCGCAACATAGCAGCTGCTTCGATGTATCTCCCATCCCAATGGTAACAGTCAGCAGCTTTTTCATGGAGATCTGAGTCCGCGAAGAGCTGTGCGGCTTTTCCATATTCGCTATTTTGCAACCATAGATCTAGCAGTGTGCGTCAGACAGGAGCGTTGACAGTCGCGCAAAGTCCCACTTACCCGCAGCGCGCTCGAACTCGGCCATTCTCACCAGATTTCTAGATGCTTCGCCGATGAGATTCATTTCCAGAAAAAGTCCAACCGCCGCTTCGATATTTTGCCGGAAACCTTCGACATCGGCTTCAGCAGCGCAAATCCTTCCATCCTCCTCATGGATATTGGCCCTCGCGATGATTTCTCCTCGACGGTCCTGCGCTTTCTCAAAGCACATGAGCGCCTGAGAACTTGTGGTTAGCAATTCGAAGCAGAAGTCCCTGGAAGCTAGGATTGACCGACATCCTTATAACTTCTTTGCTGCATCAGCTGTCCCGCTCTTAAAGACCATCTCCGGGGGTCGTTCGAAGTACCAGGCCGAAGAGTTTCGAGGCTCGTCGCGAACTGAATTGAGTTAGTACGCCGACTTTCGATAGGAGGGCTACTGACGTTCGCATCGTTGAGTCGGGTCACTTCAACCAGCGATTCTGGCACATCTTGTGTAAGTAATTTCACGACGGACGCTATGGCGGTCTCGTCGCTCTCGATGAAAAAGAGTTGAATACGCGCTCGTGTGACGGCGACATAAAGATGCTGGCCGGAGGTGTCAGTAATGAAGAAGGATTTGGACTGCTACTTACCTTGAGATCCGAGCACATCCCCTGAGGAGATTAGCAAATATGAACTACCATAACACGGCAAGAAGGACCAACCGAATATTTCCTTGCATCAAAGAAGGCAGTTTCATCCTTCACTAACGCATTCAAGCTTCTTACGCCCCCAGGGTTAGGGCTTTCTGAGAAGAAATTCCATAAAATGACGTCGTCAAATTCCATGCCTTTGCTTTGAAGAATAGTGAGGACCAGAGCAACATTTCCAATCTGACCTTGGAGCCTCGTCTTCGTTTTATCGTCCCGAACGAGAATCACTTGCTCGGCGCCGAAGTCGGCAGATCGCTCAGACAGTCTGACGTGGCCAACGTTGCTCGAGACGAGGATCTCGGTCCCACATCCGACTAGACAGAGGTCAGAACGTCACAAGAAGAAATATTTGACGAGCTACCCACCGAAGAGTACAGGCTTTGGGCCCAAAAGACGTCCAATCTCTGGCTCCAATTTGTCTACCATGTCCGGGAAGCCTTCTTGGTCAGTACTGGGTCAACAGCGTAATCTGCGAAGAGGAATGAATACCTTTCCATAGCATTGCCATGACTAACGATGCCAATGCCAAGATTCCTTGATGAGATCGATAGTTCTTATTCAGCGTGAACATAGTGGCTTGTGCCAGCTGTACCTGATTTGCGGCGGCGCTGGCAGCGGCAAAGTGATGATGAAAAAGCGCTTTGATATCCGCGAACCGGAATGTTGAATCTTGAGAAATTGCCTGCGCGGTATCGCCGGCTAGAATGATTGTATTAGGTACAGACTGTCAGACAGGTCCTCGCAATAGAACTCACCAAAATGAAAGCCCCGACTGTCCTTGATAAAGCTCAAGAGCAATTCGAAATCCAAACCGCGTTGATCTTGGACTTCTGTAGAGTGGTCAATGCTTGACCCCTTAATTAGACGTGACCCATACCGTCGATATATACTTCGTCGAAGGAAGACCCCAACAATTGCTGGAGCAGCGGATCCCCACGCACTGCCCTAAGCAGTCTCACAACGCGATCAACGTGGTCAACACCCTCGCAGGCGATTTTCAGATTCTCATAAGCCTGAAACGCCTCATACACACGAGATCTCTCGGCCTCTGATTGAAAAGCTGGTGCCAGGCGGCTGCTTCTAGTCAAATATTCTTCGCGAGAGAGAGGCGTCAGCGATTCGCGAGAAGTAGCGGATCCCTTGATCACACCCATAATCTCGGCGAACACCAGATCAACAGAGACATGCTTTGTGATCCTGTGGGGAAGATGTGGCCAGTAGTCCAATCTGAAAGTCTGAAAGTCAATGAGCTGTCTGCTTGGCCGCTTTATTGTCAATTTGACCTCTTGAGCTTGATTGCCAGCATGCGCCTCTGAGTTATGGAAATTCTTGCGATCCATTGCTCTAATTCGAGATAAGTGGGGTGTCAGCAAAGACAAATTTTGACAACGGAACTCGACTCGTCGTAGGCTCATACCTTACTGTGTTCTCCAACAGTTCGAGAAAGCGGTCGAATGTGCAGACGAGTGGAAAGCTATCATCGCTCAATGTGAGCGCACTATCGTTTGTACGAGTGCTCTCAGCGAAGCTCATCAATGGGTCGTCATCTTCTTGAAGCGCCTCTAGATTGAGTGACTGTGACGTTAGGGTCTCTATCAGTCTCCGGACGTAGGTCCTCAACTTATCGACAAGGAAGCTCGAGCGCGTGAGAAGGACCTTTTTTGGTGACCAAGTGTTATTAGTAAACCACGAAAACTGCTAAAGCATAGCGTTACTGACCTGTCTAATCCGTCTCTCGCCTAGCAGCCTCCTTCTGGCTAGATGCTTCCCAACCAACTTGAACACCAGACATGTCGTCTTGCCAGTCCCACTGCGACCCAAAATGAGGCTTGCCGTCTGGAAATGACCTATCACTTGGATCTCATCTGGAGATAGATCGAACGGAAATTCGGCAGTTAGGTCATTGGCTAGGATCGAGCGAATCATAGGCGCCGTCAGGGCATAGAACTTGTTTGCCATGTCGATAGTGTCCTGGTCCACAACCCTCACATCTAAGTCTGTAGGGCGACGGGATGAAATTGTAAAGTCTAGGGGATGGTCACTGAACTGCGCAGGAAGTTGTTTGCCATCAAGAGAGGGCGGTCGCTGTTGACAGCGACGAATGATCTCAGCAGAGTAGGTTCGCTGAAGGACGGCAACCCGCTCGATGGATTTAGAGATCTGATCAACCTTTAGTATATAATTGGTAAGAAAGGAAGACGGGTCGGACTACTTCAGAAAGGTTGCCGACTTCCCAAGCTTGTGTTTATTAGTGCTCCGTCGAGTACAACGTTGCTTGAGCGCTTACTTTTGATTAATTGTTGCGGTACTCCCATCTCACCGGCGATCCCTATGTCTACCTGCCACAGGATGAATGTCTTCTGTCCACATTTGGTCATGGCAAGGGGCACCCTCAGCAGCTTTCGTTGCTCTTCGGACCCCGCCAGTCGGTATTTCCATTCTCCTGATGCCAAGCCGAGTATCTTTTCTTGGATGGTACCGAAGTGACCTGATCGACTTAATTAATTGATCGGATCTGTTGCTTCTTTGAACAGGGAATACTTACCCGAGCGATTTAGGCCTTGAATGCTCTTCAAAGCTTGTACAGATAACAGCACTTTCCAGACCCCGACCAATTTGCCAAGTATGTCGACCTGCAGATTGGACACGGTGGCGAGACTCTTGTCGCTCACTGCTACGAAGTTCGTCCTGGGAGTTGCAAGGCTCAAGGCTTCTTTGCACAGCTTACATGGGAAGCTCTTGACTATGACACGAAGAATCAAAACCGTCTCTTCACCTTTGAGGGTCTGGATGGCTTGCTGAAGTTCGCTTCGTGAGCTCGGGACTTCGAGTCCAAATTCCCGGAGCGACACTAGTAGATCATCGTCTAGTGTGAGACCATGGGTATCTGGCGCCCCCAGCGCCTCCTGCTTACTGGTAACACGGGCTTTTCTATTATTCGGGTCGAGCGCTGTCATGCGAGCTGATGAGGAGGTTGCGTCTCGGATCGACTGTTGTGATCGTAATTGTGATTCCCGTTCAATATGCTCCTGTAACCTATAGAGTGCTCTCGTAAGACCCATTAATGTGCCCCATCGCTGGATCTCCTTTGGGATGCCGTGTTTGACCGTACAGGACCCCACGAGGTCCACCAGCCTTCGAGTCCAGGTCTCCAAAGTTGCGGCATCTTGCGTTACGGTAATCGGCAAGCAAACCCAATGACACACGGTCTCTCCACCAGACTCATCGGATACAAGGTGCTCCAAGATGTTGCCATAGCCTGCAAGCACAGATGCTAGCTTCCGCAGCGTAGGGGGCTGGGATACAAAGCAAACGTTAAGAGCTGGTACCAGAAGCTCGACCACTCTGGCAATTTCGATAATGCCAGGAAAGGTGGGCAGTATCTCAAGGAGGAGGGTGACCGTTTCCGATGCTATGCGGTCTCTCGCGGCAGGCTCAGATGGAAGGTATTGGAAGGCGCGATCACGAATGGAGGCTGGGTAACGTCTTATCGGCGGCTTTGGCTGGAGTTTTTGGAAAGTATGAAGGCGGTGGAAGAGATGAACGAGGCGATGGCTGTGTGTAGTGAGGTGCAGAAGAACTTCCTCCTTGGTATCACCTTGGGCAAGGCTGGACAAGTGCTCAGGATGTCTGATGATATCGTTGACTGTCTCGTCGTAGACGTTCCTGCTGGGCTCTACCTCGCTCTCGAGGAGACCAAGGAGCGTTGGATAGCCTCGCATAGTTATTGGAAACAGAAGCTGTGTGTAGACAGTGATGGAATGGTATGGGTTGCAAGGCTTTGTAGCTGAGAGTGAGCTCAGCGGCTCCGATGAGATGTGGGGTGGACTGTTTTGGAAACGAAGTGGCGTTCCCCCCAATTAGTCTTGGCGCGTCTGCAGTCGTCTCAGTAAGGGCGTTTGCTTTCTTTTGCAGCTCGTTGAATTTGGGCCTAGTGGCTCTTGGCAAGGGTCAAGTAGTTTCAACTCCAGACCTTCTTAAAAGAACAGCAACATCATTCAGGATTCAACGCAGCTTACTTGCAAGCACTTAGAAATCCCGACTGGGTTCGAGGCTGATGTAGAGGGATTGAGGATGTTGCGGATGGAAATACACTCTGAGCATTTGTCTTCAGCATGGGATAGCATCATACAAAGTTTCTATCTGCCGATCTCAATCATCGTGCTCCTCGTGCGAGGCTAGTCGAGCCCTTACTTTTGCCCAGACTCTTATGGCTTTAGGCCCAATCACTCATCCTTTCTTTGGTCACTTCAGAGACCGGTCAAAGTCCAAGAGATTAGCCACTAGCTCCGTTGGTGATCAATTCTTTTTCGATCACTTCAAAGATCCATGACGTTTAGAATTCTTAACCTCGATTTTCGTAATTGATAGTGGAAATCCAGAGTTGATACCCACAGATTCCTTCACTACAAGTAGTATTATTTCCAAACGCTTTATAAGATTCAATAATCCGGAGTACCTTATCTTAACCTCCTTTGATATAAAAAGTTATGCGCCTACGAAAGTAAGAGAGGATCCAGAGAGTTTAGTTAGATAACTATATTTAATATTTAATAATTTAGAGGTCGTAGAGTCGTTAGAGATATATATACGATAATTATAAAATAGAGTAAATTTGTATATATAAATTTTAAAAGTGGTTTTTAATATATATAATACTTTAGACAAAGATCGAATCCCGGAAATATACTAAATATCTTATTGAATATTAATATATTCTAAGACTAATATCTCCTAGCGGAATCCGACGCGAGAAGAGTATTATTAATAGAATATTTATAGTTTTTTAATAATAACTTTTTAATTAATTATTTAGCGCCTATAGTAATTAGTACTAACCTAGTCCTAAACTAATAACGAAAGTTAATTAAAAAATATAATCGAGAATCTAATTACTAAACTCTTTTTCTAGATACTATCTATAATAATTTCTTAATTAATTACGTCGTATCTTTATAGTCTTTAGCGTGAATAAAATTAATAATAATTTTTAATAATATTAATTTATATAATAAATACCTCTTTTATTAATAAACTATATATAATAATATTAAATATTATTATTATCGTTCTTTTTCTATCTATAATATTTAATATAATTAAATTTTATTTATTAATTTAAAATAATATCTTTAATATCCTATTTACTTTAATTGAAATATTAAATAATTATTATCGATAATATCGTTACTCTTCCTTTATCTAGTTTAATTATAAAACGACTATATATATTCTTTATCGAGTTATTAAAGTAGAGTTTAATAATTTAAAATAATAATATATAAAAATAAAAAGAGAAAAGAAAATATAAATAGTTTTTTAAATCTATATATATAATATAGAATTCTTTAAATATTATATAATATATAGTTTTAAACTAGGTATTTTACTCAATTAAAATATAAAATACTTTTAAATAAAGAAAGAAATTATTAAAGAAAAAAAAAGAAATATTATAAAATTAGAAAAACTAGTTAATTTAAATAGAAAATTAAAAAGATTAAATTAAATATAAATATCGTTATTATTATATTTAATAAAGAGAGAGTATATATTCTTTTATAAAAGAAAAATTGTATTAAAAATTTACTACTTTCAAAATTTCCTTAAAGGCGCTTTATAAAAAATTAGAAAAGATTTAATTAATTTAAATAAATAATCTAATATTCTAATTTAATATTACTATTATTTCAAAATCCTAATTAATAATAAAACTAGAAATGAAATAATCGTATCTATTTATAAATTTTAAATATATAATCGACTATTATAAAAACTAGTTTAATATCGACGAATAAATTATTTCATTTATAATATTATAAAATAATAGAATTTGAAAGAGTTTTATTTCAAAAATACTATCTAGATTAAATTAAATATTAATAAATAAATTATATATTTATATATTTTATTAAATTATTTATAATATTCTAAATTATTAAAGTAAAATTTATTTTAAAATAGAAATAAAATTATTTAAAAGAATAAAATATATAGAACTATAATTAAAAATATTAATTTATACCGTTAATTCTCTAAATATAGGTTCTAAATTATCGTTATATTAATATAATATAATAAAAAGAGTATAGAGTTTATCGTCGAGATAAAAATAAATAAATCGATAATTATTCTAAATAAATAATAAATAAATAGATTTATTATAATAGTTACTATTTTAATAAATATAGTATTTATATTATTAATTATAATAAATATTACTACTTATTGAAATCCCTTTGTTAATATTTTAAAATTAAATTTTAAGGTATTAATAAAGACGATATTACTTTTTTTAATTTACTCTAGTTATTTTATAATAAATTTAAAAAAGAGTAGATTATTATTACTAGTATTATAAGTTTAATATATTATATATTATTTAAATATATTAATTAAATTAATAGAAGAGTTTTTCGAATAATATTTTAATAGATTTACTTTATATCTAATAATCTTTACTAGTTATTAAAAAAATCTCTTCGATTAGAAACTCTAATTTATCGACGATTTAATTTCTTTATTATTAATTATCTACTATTAACTCTAATTATTATAGAATTTTACTATTTCTTCCTATTTATTTCTCTTCTATTTTAATCTCTATTACTCGATTAATTCGTATCGTAGATTTTACGATTATATTAAATATATTATATAATAATAGTATATCTAATCCTAGCGCTTTAGTATTTTTATATTATAGAATTTATTATACCTAGTTATCTTCTTCTCTCTTTATTTCTAGTTACTTGAATATTTACTATTTATTACTCGTCTCTATATTATTAATTAAATTTAGTCTTGTTAACTATTATCTATTAAGTATTAATTATTAAAATTAGGCGAGACGAAAATGAAAATCGAATAAATCGATTATTTAATAAATACGAGAAGAGAAAAGATCTAATATACTTAATAGAATATTATAATAATTAAATAATTAATTATAGTTCCGCTACTTTATATCGTAGTCGTAATATAATTAATAGTCTAATTTTACTTTTATTAATTATTATAATATTTCTAATCTTCTTTTAATTTTTTTCTCTAAATAATTATAATTCGAGTTCTAGTTCTAACTTTAATTATAATTAAAGATATAATATAATATAACCCGATTATAGACTATTTTCATAATAATAAAGATATAAAAAGAATTCTAAAATTAGAAAATAAATAAAATAACGAGAGAGAATAAAAAGTTTCGGATTTTTAAAGTTGAAATAATTAATAAATAATAATATTCAAAATGAAATAGTCTACGAGATATAGTAAAGTTGAATTTTTATTTATACAAAATTAAAGTTATAGTTATATTATAAAATATATTCATGAAAAAAAGTTTTAAAGAGTTTTTATTCTTTATAAAAAGATATATTATTAATAATAGTAATAAATATTAAATTTAATTATATTATATATTCGATAATAACGAGAGCGAAATTATTAATATTAAAATAATAAATTATTAGAAAAATCTATATATTAAAAATAATTAAATAATAGGTTTTATTTTTAAATAATATAATTTATATATTTTTAAATCCTAGAAATTTTGAAATTTTGAAATTTTACAAGAATTATATTAGAGGTAGTTTTTATAATAAGAAACAAACCTCGATTTAATTAAAACGATTTTCAATTTATTATAATTAAAATATTATTTATAATATTAATTAGAAAATTCCTTCCTCGTTATATTTATTAAATTATTATTTTAACTCGTATTAAAGAACTCGTTTAAATTAAATATAACTTCTCTAATTATTCTAATTATTATATTATATAATAGAGTATATATACACGTATTTATAATTATATATAAAGATAATAATAAATAAAATAATATATATATACGTATATATAATTATATATATAGATAGGAATAATTTATATAGAAATATATATATATAGTTTATATATAGATATAGTAATAGTTATATATAGAGATAGTTTATATTTAGTTATATAGAAGAAAAGAAAAAGAATATTTAATATTTTCTTTCTTTTTTAATTATAGCGTCGAAGTAGTACTATAAGAAATAATTAATAATAAAATAATTTAGTCTTATAGAATTACTATTTATAATATATTCTATATATTTCTTCTCTTTTTTTCTATTTTATATAATATTTTAAATCTAGAATTAGTTATATATATATTTTTATTAATAATATCGATTTATATATATAATTTTTAGAATATTACTTTTTAGAATATTAGTTTTCATAATATTATTATTACGAGGTAGATTTAGAATAAATATTATTAAATTTAATCTCGATATTATTATGAAAAAACTAGTATTTTAATTTATTTCTAATATATTGGATTCGTAACTCAAAAAAAATTTAATATTTTTTATATTATTAATATTTCTATATTATTAATACTTCTATATTATTAATATTTCTATATTATTTATTAATATATATACTTTAAATATTATTTCTAGTAATACTACTTTTTATTTTATTTATAAGGTTTTTACGAATTAATCGATATTATAGTAGATTGCAAAACCACCGAGGCTGGCGCTAGTGGATTTTTTTTTTTTTTTTTTTGCGCTACGGGCTTGGCGGGGTCAAAATCATGAAATAGTTATATAGCGATAGCTAGCGCTGCGATATATATAAAAAATAGATATTTTAGTAATCCTAGGCTGGCCCTGCTAGGGCAAGCTTACTATAGCTTAAACGCAGCGTTGGTAGTTAATATAATAGTACTAACTATATATATCTTATATGTAGGAGTAGGAATAGGCTATATTAGAAGCAAGAATGAGCTACATATGGGAGCAAGAATGGGCCATACATGGGAGCAAGAATGAGCTATATATGGGAGCAAGAATGGGCCATACATGGAAGCAAGAATGAGCTACATATGGGGGCAAGAATGGGCCATACATGGAAGTAAGAATGAGCTATATATGGGAGCAAGAATGGGCCATATATGGAAGCAAGAATGAGCTACATATGGAAGCATGAATGGGCCATACATGGGAGCATGAATGGGCCATACATGGGAGCATGAATGGGCCATACATGGAAGCAAGAATGGGCCATACATGAGAGCAAGAATGAGCCATTTATTTTAATAGGAATAGGCTATATATGGCTAATTGCTGGCCCCATACATAGCCTACATACTGTGTTACATATTACTACTTCCATGTATGGCCCATTCTTACTTCCATGTATGGCCCATTCATGCTTCCATGTATGGCCCATTCTTGCCCCCATATGTAGCTCATTCTTGCTTCCATGTATGGCCCATTCTTGCTCCCGAAAATAAGGGTTTTAGCCCGATACACATCAGCTACTAACGCTACGTTTACGCTATAATAAACTGGTTTCTATAGCCTTATTCTAGGCCTATTATAATATCTACTTTTTATATATATCGCAGCGTTGGCTATCGTTATATAGCCGTCTAAAACCTGACGATTTTAACCCCGCCAAGCCCGCAGCGCAAAAAAATAAAATAAAAAAAATCCACTAGCGCCAGCCTCGGTGGTTTTGCAATCTACTGTATTAATAAGATATTTTATATATAATTAATTCTAGATATAAGACGTAGTATAAGGATAGAAAGAAGGAAAATGAGATTTAGCGTAACTAAAGATCCCACTAGATCACTTGATGTAAGATCACGTGTTCCCGTAATAGGTACAGGTAAAATATTGAATTCTCTGGCTTAGAGGTCAGCGCCTGAAGAGCATTTGTTTCAGGCTGCCTACCCCGCCCCAACCTCTTGCGGCAACTCTCAGCTGAGGCTGAAGTTTGTTCACAGCGAAGAAGACACCTCTGAGTTCGCTCTTGCTCCTCTGTTTTCACTTCGAGCCTGCAGTCTTCCTGCCACCGTGCGCCATCATCTGCTCGTCATTCAGCACAGCTGACCGAGGTCCTCTGCTATGCGTGCTTTCGCCCGATTCGCTATCCTATCCTGCTTCTCCCTCTTCCCCTGCCTCCTTGCAACACAGGTTTGCTACTTCCCTAATGGCAACCCTCCGTCCGCCTCCCAGCCGACACTACTGCCGTGCAACACTACCATTAATGCTGTACACTGCTGCAATCAACACGATGCCTGCCTAGCAAATGGACTTTGCTGGGGAGGTAGCATTGGATTTGTCAGTCACGCTTGCTGCTGAGGACCGACTGAATGTTATCAGACTTGGAGACAGATGCTGATCCAGAGTACCATAGGCGTATCGCGGTGGCTGCACAGAGAAGACATGGGAAAGCCCCAACTGCCCCAACTACTGCAACGATCGTGGGTACCCGCCTCCCCTGTCTACTCTGAGTCCTCCCTCCTCCTACGACCCTTCTCCTCCACTACAGCCTTCCCAACCAACATCCTGCCACCTCGCTGACCTTGTCTGCCTATGAAAAACCAGAGTATAATAACACGTGGGCCAACCTTTGGCCTTGTCCTCCCCGCACCGACGGCAAAAACTGGTGGTGCGGTAACCAAGACAACGGTATTTGCTCCACGAGCACCTCAGCACAGATCTTTGCTTGGCCCACACCTGGGTCTGTGCAAACCGTGCTCAACCTCGCCACCACTACGACTGGCCCGGATAACGCTTTCCCTGGGGCTGCGACCTCGAACACCCCGGCTGGTTCAAGTGGCGCTGCAACACGGACTGGGAATCCCACCGTGACAGTGACCGCGGCTTCTTCGAAAGATAACACTGCTGTTGCCATTGGAGCCGGGGTTGGGGTGCCCTTGGGGGTGTTAGTATTAGGCTTTTTGGGGTTCCTATGTTGGAGGGAAAGGAAGAAGTCGTCTTCTTTCTCCTACTCATCGCGTACAGGAAAGCAGCAGCAAGCGACATGGCAGGATAAGAATGCGCCTGGGCTGATTCACGGAGGAGAGATGAGTGGAGAGGAAGTAGCGCAGGAGATGCCCGTTAGGCCGACGGATTTGTCGCAGGAATTAGATGGGAATTATAAGACGGGGAAGGCATAGTAGGGTGTATTATATAATTCTTAAAATGTTTGAATATCCCACCCATGGATGTCTCTAGCACAGTAGGAGCCAGTTGTTGCTAGGAATTTTTGCGCCATTAATCCGCGGTATTTGTAAAAGCTAGTACTGCGCAAAAGCCAGGTGCTGTGCCATAAAAGCCAGTGAAAGGTTACACTACAAAAGCCAGTACTATAAAAGTCGGCACTATTCATTATTACAGTACCTACTCACTACGCTGTGAAATAGGGAAGGCCCTTCCCTTCCCTGGAATCCGCCATTTTTTATTTTTTTTGCGCTACATACAAACCTAACTCTAATCGTACCTTAGCACCTAAGTAAGTCAAGTTTAATAGTATACACTACCCGAGTATCGCGGTTAGCCGAGTAATATATAAATATTATCTTTTTTTCTGTTCTCATTACTATCTAATTAACGTTTACGTTAAATATTTTAAAAAATAATATAAATCGTAATTTCTTATTTTAGCGAATTTACGCGTTTCTTTTAATAATTAAAAAATATTCGTAATTCTAATATCGATTTTCATTAATTTATTTTGATTTTATTTAACGACTCGAGTAGTTTTTATTTATATATTCTATATTCTCGATAATAATCTAGTCTTTTTTCTAGTAAATTATATTAAATTATAATTTACGCGTAGTTTTCTCGATTTATATCTTATTATTATCTTTGAATTTTAAAATTATTTAACGTCGGTAAAACGAAAAGTAATTCGATCGTAGTTTAAGACACTCGACGGGCGCTCTAGGAACCTTAAATATAATATTTATCTACCGATTCGATAAGCGCCCGAGGTATATAATTAAAGAATTTAAAATTATTAAAATATATACCGAGTAAATCTAAAACTACTACTAACGGGTATTAAATTAGGGGTACGTTATTAATTTTAAACTCTTATTTATAACCCCTATTTATAACTATAACTTTATTCTATTTATAATTATAACCCTATTCTATTTATAGTTATAGCGTATTTCATAGTCTTATCGTTATTGTATTTTTATAACTATTACTATCGTACCTCTAAATCCTTAATATATATTTTAATATATAGCTTATATATTACCCCCGTAAGGATTTCGCTTAAATCGATCGATTTCGGGGATTAAAATTTACTAGCGTTAAAGATAGTTTTAAGGGGTCGCTATAATCGATAAAGATAATTATAGAATATTAAAATTTTAGGTAATAAATCACGTAATTTTTTAAAATTAAAGTCTTTAAAGTTTTAGATTTAAATTACGCTCGTTAAAAACTCGATATATATTTTATAATAACCTCGGGCGCCCGTCGAGCGCCCGTCGAACGATTTAATACTCGAAGAGTACTCGGCGAGCGCTCGACGGGCGCTCGAGGCCGTTCGGGCGTCTTAAATTTATCTCGGGCGCTCGAGGTAATTTACTCAATAACCCCGAGCCGTTAAAACCGGTTTTCGATTTACCGACGAATAAACTTATTATATTATAGTAATATTATTCTTAATTAATTAAAAATTTAATATAAATTAATCTTTAATACTATTATAATTTTTTATATTTTTCTCTAATATATAATTAGATTCTATTATATTTTAATAATATTTAAAATATATTATATAATATCTAATTCGTTAATTTTTAATATTATTAACTAGTTCGCTTTTAATTACTACTACGAGAATATATTAAATATAGAGCGAGGACTATATAAAATAAAATAAAATACTCGTTGAATTAAGATAATATATACGTTTTTTAATATATTAAATAGAATCTATTAAAAAGATTTAGAGAATTCGTTTTAAATAAATTAAGTTTTATTAAATATATATATATAGAGAGAGACTCTTAGTAATAATATTTAAAGAAATTAAAAATAACTAACGTCGAGTAATTAACTAAAGTAAATAGAGTAAATTAATAACTAGAATAATTCAATAATATATTATATAATATAGTAGAAGAATTGAGAATATATATTAAATAAATAAATAAATGAAATTACTAGTATGAAAATTATAATAAATAATATTAATTAATTCATAAAAGATTACGATCCTGATTGTGATTCTAGAGAGTTGAAAGTACGTTCGAAAAACAGACACGTTGCCCCTTGAATGTATAGACAACGCACGATGTTTGGTGTAGATCGCGAGCCAGGAGTCGACAGATATTAGCTTCTTTTCGTAGAAATTCAAAACTTTGTAGGCTGTTATCTCAGCACAGCTTAGCTCCAGAGTTCGGATAAGCCATAAATCTATATTGCAAAGGGAATTTTGCAACGCCATCCTTGTTCATTACATACACAAGACCTTAGGAAGGAGGTTTGGTGGTGGGAAACCTTAGGACAGAGTAGCCGCCTGGAGTAGCTCTCCGCCTGGGAAATACTCCCCAACCGGTCGGAGAATCTGGCGCCTTTAGTGCCACGCAAGGAAAGGGAAGGTATATCAGGATAGTACGGCCTTATTCGTATAAGATGCGGCTGAGGCCTTAGCGTCTTGGCGTCTCTACTAGTGGACATCATTGAGGCTGTTAACCGCTTTTCTACACGGAGTGAGTGCGCACGTTGTGTATGTCGCTGGATATGCCAATGTTTTTCTTGTATGACTCCTCAGGTATTTATCTAACCTGTGGACCTTTGGATTTTGTTTTTGCGGTGTAGAAACAACGCTTTGATCCGTATTCGCAGGGACGCGGTGTCTTGCAAATGGTACCGATTTATCTATCGAACTCGTATGGATAGAGACCGCGATATGTTACATAGTAATGGCTCACCTCTTCGATTGGTTACATTCGCGCACGTATCCGTAATGAAAAACCAGAAAGCGGGGAAAAGTCTGATATCAACGCCTTCCAATTCCAACGCTTCTCCACGGTATAAAGGTATCGATCATGCACCAAGTTTCTTACCCCTTTGATACCCACAACGCCTTAACGTTCTTCGAGAAGGTGTCTTTTTGATTCCCATATGGATTGTCCTTCAAGTCCTCGGCATTGCCCTTGATCAACACGGCGCCGGCATCGCCATACTCCTTCGCATAAAGCCACACCTGCCCTCCGTTGTGACAGGTTATACTCTGCGCCTTGTCCTTCCATTGGGGTAAAGTGTCTTCTCCGCCTCCGCCCATACACCATACATTACCCCCGAATTTCGGTTCCGTGAAGAGGCAGCAAACTGGATCGGGTCCGTCGGTTGGTCCAATGACAGTAAAAATGGCTTCGCCATCGATGTCGATGTTAATTTCTTTCATATCGTTTTGAAAACTGGTCAGTTTCTCTGACTTCCTGGTCGGATCCTGGTTATCTGCATACGTCCGGTCAGTGTAGCGACCAACACGCATATGCGCCTGTGGAGCAGCTTTCCAATGGGTTGCCAGACTCCAACCACCAGGTGGTAAAGTAAGCGAGTCCACTTTTGAGATTTCGAACCCTAGGCCACTCTGTTTATGATACGAGCCCGGAGGAAGACAGAACGGCTGGTCTGTACCATGGATAATACAGACGTACTCCGTCTGGGCTAGTGGCTTGAAAGGTGTCTGGGGTGGGGGCGCTACGAATCCGTCGTTGTGACCATCTGTCGATTGTTTAGGATCCGCGCTCGTCTGTGGCTTCTGGCCGTTAGTGTCACCGTCGACTGGGACTGCAACGCCATTCACATTGATCGCAGCCGTAAGGCCGCAAGCGATAGCGGATGGGAGACCTCTCAAAGTGACATTATAGTCAGGAAAGTTGGAGTCGCCTGGGTGCGCGATGAGTTTGCAGTCACCATTCGGTGCAGGTATAATGCGATTGAAGACTTTATCTGCTGTGTCGCCAATATTAGGAAGGTGGATCAAAAATCTAAAGAAGGGCGTAAGTATTACTTTATAATATCTTATTAAGGGATATTTACCTTTTGATCTTGAACTCGGGGTTGGCGCATACTTTGGAGCTATCCGCGCCTAACATTCCAGCTCTACCTGCTGCTACACCTTTGGAATTATGGCACACGATGGTTGCGATCTTATCACTGCCGTCATCTTGCTTCTCCGGATCGACGACGTAAAAGGCAGCCGCCATGTCCTTAATCGTTATAGCATAGCCGTCGTTGAACTGTTGAAGAAAGACGATAGCGTCAAAGTTGTTCATTCCCATCGCCATCGACAAGGTGCCTGCGCCGTATAGTGCCTGACAATCCTTGTTGCCAGGGACGTCTTTCGTGCCTTGTTGGCATTGCTCTGGTCCACGCTGTCAGCCTTTATTATGAGGTAGTCGTAAAGTAAAGAGTACATACCGTTGCCGGTATGGCTTTTGTCACCGAAGAGTTTCCATTGAATTATCCCTTGAATATCTATACGCTCCGCTGGAGGATGTGCATCTTTAAACGTACCCGGCAGGACTAAAAAAGTTAGATACGTCAGTCCAGCTTCTCTGCTTTGTGAGGAATTATATGGGCTCTCGGCGTCTGTATCAGACTGAAAAAGGGGATGACTGGGGAAAGAGAACGTACTGGCAAACAAGGCAGCAACAGCTCCTCCGACAATCCAGCCCAGAGGACCCGTTACGGCAAGGCCAGCAGCAACACCCACGGCTATACCCACGGCGCCGATTGCTCCTCCAACCCAATTATGGTCGACGAAATCAAGGATGACGAAGACGGCCCCGACCACTGTGCCTGCAACCCCTAAGGCCCCCAGTGCCTCTTTACCAACCGTTACAAATTTGGTCAGGGTGCCGCCAGCTCTCGCCATACTAACTGATGACCCTCTATCTGTGGTCAAGGCGCCCATTGGCACAGGCCTGTCTGTCAGGTCATAAATCCCAGCATCAATATCGAGGTCCGCAGGATCCATGGTGGGTGCCCGTGGGCTGCCTCCGAGTTCGTTTTGGCCGCCCGATTTGCTGTCATCGCCATCGGTAAGGGTTCCAGTGCAGGCCTCAGTTCTCTTCCAGCTTTTCTTACATTGTCCTGTTTTGATGTTCAATATCTTGCCTGCGGTGTTGTCTTTCATGTTGCCAGTAGGACTAGCGTGCGTTACTTCGATAGTCTCGATGGCAACAGTGTCGCCGGCTGTGTTGGTACTGATAGACCAAGCTTCATAATTATCCATGAGACGTTTGGCACCCGTATTGTAATGTAGCCCCAGCTCGTTCTCGACGATACGCCGAATAAGGTTATGGCAGGTATTGAAGTTGCCCTTATTCTTTAAACCATTACGGTAAGTATCATCTGCTTTCAATTGTCTGGCCTCGATGCCGTCACCTGTATTCGGATCGAAAAAATCAGCATTAGTCTTGTCGGTAGTCCCTAGATCAATCTGTATTCTGTTGTCTTTCTCCGTTGGTTCTTGCAGTTTATTAGCGTTTCCAGGAACTGTGTAGTCGAGGTGTCGGACATTGTACGCTTTCACACCCCCCCGCTCTTTACTCTCAATTTCGATCCTAATTGGTCCCTCCGTATCGCTGCCGCCAATCCAGAGGAACGAATGCTCGGGAAATGTAGTTCCATCTGCCGCGATCCACGGGTTTTTCCAGTCTATTTCATACACCAGAAGTACTTTTCGTGAAGTCACTCGGGGAAGCAGCTGGTTGTGTTCGTGCGTTTTAGGGTCCCCTGGTGGAAGTCCGCGGGTAATGGCAATGCATAGGAGCAGGACATGGATTAGATGGTGGAGAATCATGCTGGTCAACCTGGAAGGCTCGATTCGGTCTTAGTCTCGACAAGAATTTCAGATCAGTTGTAATGAGATATCGAAAAGGCTGTTGGAGTGATATTGCGATACTATATGCATATATGTATATATTTTGTTCTGATACTGCTGGTCTCAATTTCCCAGGCAATCAATCCTTCGAGGCTGTACACGAACATTGACGCGTAGCATTGTAGGGAACTGCAGCGGTACACCACAATAGATGACACAGATCCTTCAAAATCCTCCTCTGTTGCATCTATCGCAGCAAGAACATCACCTTTGTATACCATTGGTGGATATGACGCCGAGTGGGATGTGCGTATAACCATGTTGAAACAAACAGAAACGCCGCATCAGGTCGCAACTTCAAGCCTTAATACGTCCTATGAACCGAGGGCCTGTTAGGTGAATTCTAAGCCCAGGCGTAATCCCAATCCCAAAATCCTTCTTTGTATCCACCGCATTAAAGCGTAGCGCCTTGTATATTATGGTGGGTGTAGAGTCGAGTGTAACGTCCATGTGATCATTTTGAAACAAATAAAGACGCCGCATTAGGTCACGACTTCAACCTTTACCCCATTCGGTCAGCTGAGCGTCTGTAAAAGCGAGCTGTAGGCGCCGCCGTGCACCGCCCGTTTCAAGGCCAATGTTGAAACGTTCACCCTCGTTCCGCTGAAAAACCCTTCAATTTCCTTCGCCTTTTTGTAGTGTTTGACAATCAGCTACGCTGGCGGAAAGCTCCGGCGATGTACATGCCGCATGGCGCAAGAAAGACGAAGCTGATATTTACCTGTCGCTCCTCCATCACTGCAACAAAATTTCCTCGTTAAAAGGTGCTGTGCGCAGCCACGTTTCGATCCTCAAACAGTATGTTATAACGCGACCGAGGTGGCGATGAAACCTACTGACAGCAACGAGGTAATACGTCTATGAGGCGGCTAGGGTTGGTGTGAGTGGCACGGCAGGGCTGAGTATAGCGCCTGCTGAGCCTAGAAAAGGGACAACGAAGACTTCACGTGCGGCGTTTGCGCCATGAGATGGAATTTGCATCACACTTACTGCTCTTCATGGAAGAAACGGCAGGGAAACAGTACGTGTTGTTCATCTAGAATCGTTTACCTATCGAAGATGCTGGGGTTATTGTGCTGCCTAACCCCACCTAGACGGCGGCAGATCACCAGGATCATTCCACGCCTCCTCTTCCTCTCTCTTCCTGACCTGATCTGTCGTCTCGGAGGGTAGTACTCTCACCGGGTCTAGTTCGAATGCGAATTCAATTTTCTCCTCTCCACTTTCAACTTCCAGTAAAACATTCAAGCAGTATGTGAGCTGTGTAAGGGCGCACTCGAAGGTAGGCGCATAGTTATGGGAAAGGCTTGGGTTGCGAAGGAAGGCTCCCAGGTCTAGGCCTTGGGATGTTATCCAAGGCGCTCCGCTCTTTGAATCAGCGGACAAGTATTTGCGTGACGCTATCTCGTATAATTCTGTGGATTGGTTTTCCAAATTGTTGTCGCTCCGGATGACAGTCTTCTCGACGAGTTGCACGATGCTCGATCTGAGCAGAACCGTGGGAGTTGAAGAGCCTTCAGTATCAACGTTATCGACTATATGGCGAAGCATGAGGGGAAATTTCTGTTTTGGAATTAGGACTTGAGGGCTATTGAGGGCCAATTTGAGACATGACTGTTTGGCAATTCGATCTTGACCGGCAAGAATTTTTTCCTGAACGGTGGTTATAATTTGTGGATCCGGCACCGCGACTTCTCGAGTCCTGGAAAACTCAATCGACTTGCTGGCCGTGAATCGTTCGTGAGAGATCTCGTCTATTAGAAGCACGTCGAAGCTGTACGTAATAGTGCTGCCAGTACCGAAGTAGCCGGATGGTGGGAGGCTTTGCTTTCTGGTTTCCCTTTTTAGATCTGGCCCCAGGAGGGCGTCGAAGGGATCGACATAGTCGGATGCAGAATCGTGAGGAAAGCGGAGCGTAGAGGGGAGTATCGTGCCTAACGAAATCAACAGCCGTGTTTGGAGAACCGGTTTTTGGATCTCCAGAAAGGTCTCGCTGCTTTCGTATATGTCTTCGTCGACTCCATTAGGGATGACGACACGTGTTTTGCAGACGCCGACGAGCGTAACGGTGAATGTCTTGACGTCGAATACCTCTCCTGGTTTTGGACGAGGTTGGATGACGCCAGTAAACCAACTCCCAGGATAGGCGATTTTTTTTCTGGCATCTAAATGGATGGACATGGTGTTGTAGAGAGCTCTCAAGATTGTCGGATGAGTTATATGCGTGCTCGGTGAGTGATCACGACTGGCCAAGATGATTCAGGGAGGCGAATCGCAAAGATCCTTTTACTTAGATAGGAGGAGAAAGGTGGGGTGTAGCACAGCCCCTCTTTGCCACGAGCAAAGCGCTCTACGACCTGTGCCCCGAGAGAAGCGATAAGGCACAACTCTCGAAGGATTCAGGATCCAGGATGAAGGATGAAGGATTCAGAATCCAGGATTCAATGGAATGTTTCATTGATACCAGCTAAACCAAGTTAGGGTAAGAGTCATAGCGGCACAAGGATAGTGGCGGCGGCCGCAACTGGATTCGCCGTTGCCGCTGGAAGAGATAGCAGCCAGGCAACAGGCAAGTACAGGGTAACTCACGAATCAACAAATGAAGTGCTTGACGTGGGCATAGGTGGCAAGTTTGGATGACATACGATACGCAACAAGTAGAATTTCATGCGCATGTCCTTTCCCATTTCCATCGTAGCCTACCGCCAGTCACTTTGGAATCCAGGCCTACTAATAGGCCGTGTTGGAGGTTGAACAGTTACTAATCCAACTATGGTGTTACTGTTGCTACGTATTTGACGTGTATGGCTTACTAAGCCACGCTAAGCAAATTCAGCTAAGGCTGTAGTGAAGATTCTACTCAAATACTAATACTCTCATAGAAGCGACAACGTTGTACGTTAGTAATAGTACTAGTTTAAAAAATATTACTCTTAAGAACTAAACCTAGTATAATCGATATAGAAATAAACTTATTAGAATTTATTAAATTTAATATATATTTTATTATATAATAATATAAATAATAAACGAAAATAAAATATCGATTTTATTATATCGATATTTAATATAGTTAAATTATTTTTTAATAGAATTTTAATCTCTAAATCTCTTTATAAAAAAAAATTTATTATAAAATAAATTAATTTCTTATTTTGAAAGTTTTAAAACTAAAGATAAAACTAAAAATTACGAATATTCTAATACTATATAATATATTAAACGAGGATTTGTATTTAGAATTAGAGAATTAGATTAAATAATATTTCTATCGTCTTCTTTCTATCGTAAAAGTTATTAAATAATTTAGAAATATATAAATAATATCCGATATTTATTAATAACTAAAATAAATTTATAAATAATAATATATAAAACTAGTTCCTATATTATTATTATAATAATAGAAATTATTAAAATAAATTTAATAAAAGTATTGAATTAATATAGATCTCGTTATATTATTAATAAATTTAAAAAAATCGAGAGCCTCGATTTTATAAATACTTTTTACTAGTAATAATAATTTTAAAATAACGAGATTTATTCTATTAGAGGTTAATTACGACTAGGAGAATAAATTTTTCAATAAATATTATTAATTCTCTTAGAAATTCTATTATAAAAGAGAATTCAATATTGAATATACTAGTATAGTATTTTTAATACTAGTTTAATATTCTTAAAATTATTTAAAACTATTTAAAATTATATAAAATTATATAGAATTATTTATTTATATAGTTATTATTACTATTATAAATATACGTATATATAATTAATAAATATAAATATATATAATTATTTTTACTTCTATAAATAGGCGTATATCTTTATTTATAATCTATATATATACGTATATATAATATTCTATAATCGTCTCTATTAATAATAACGACTTCTCGAAACTAGTTCTAATACTAGTAGCTTTTAATTCCCGGATTTAATTAATTAGCGCAAAATCGGGGCTCCGCGACACCGAATCTATAACGACGTATTATTAAATATAGTTATTAAGTATAATAATAAAAGAGTTTTAATTATAAATAAAAAATAAAATTATATATAAAATAAAATTATATATAAAGTAAAATTATAACTATAAATTAAATAAACTATAATTATAAATAGAATATATTATAACTATAAATAGAACTATATTAAAAAGTTATATTAATAATCTATTTTAAATTCTTAATTTAGAGATTTTTATAAATTAAAAATATTCTTAAAAGTGCGCTTAAGTTTAATTTATATTTATAGTATTTTAGAATTAAAATAAAATATTATTTTATTTAAATTAATTTAATTAATTTATAAATATTTATAGTATTTAAAATTTACTCTATACTTTTATAAATAAAATACAAAAGTTTGAAATTATTTATATAATATATAAATTATAGTCGTTGAGTATATAATAGAGCCGATAGATTCTAATAAATTTATATTAATATTAATATATAGTTCTATCGTTTATAAATGAATATTTTAATATTTATATAAAAAATTATTATAATTAAATCTAAAAAGACTTAAGATACTAAATTTATATAGAAAAATAAATTATATATATTAATTCTATAAATAACTAATTATTGATTTAATATCTATTATTATTTATAAATAAGTTTATAATTTAGAATTCAAGTAGAAATTATTTATATTTATAAAAATATAGTTTAATTAAATATAAAGTCGATTATTTATTTTAATATAAATAATTATAAAGTATATTATATATAAACCTCTCTATTTTATCGATTTTAAAGATATTACTCTTTTTAAATTATCTTATTTAGTTAATATTGAAATATTATTTAATTATTTAAAATTAGTATACTTTTTATTAAATATTAATAAAAATCTTTACGAGTTTAGTTTTATAATTAATAAAATACTTCTTTATAAATTATTTAATATTTAATAATAAGATTATTAGCGATTTAATTCAATTTTATTATTATATATAATTTTATTATTTATAATTTTATTCTCTTTAACTTTATTATTTAAATTTATTAATTATTTTTATAATTTAGATATTCCTATAATACGCGCTCTAATTTTAATTATATTATAGAATAGATTAGGAATAATCTTTTCTTTCTTTTCTTTCTTTAAAGGAAAAAGAAGAGCGAGGAAAGAATAAATTAAAATTATTCTCTTTTTTAAATTAAGAAAAAGAAGAAATTCTTTAATATTCTTTTCCTTATCTTCTAATATTAACTTTATATATAATTTATATATAATTAATATATACGCGTATATATTAATTATTAATTAGAATTATAAATATTATAGTTAGTAAATATTTTTAGAGTCTTTAATAATATTTTATTAATAATATTAATTATTATTCCTATTTATAAATTATATATACGCGTATTTTAATCGCTATTTATATAATAATAATAATATAAATAAAGTATATTAAGGCTTAATAGCGCGATTAAATAGATTAATCTTTATATTATCTTTAATCTAAATATATAATATATATTATAATATCCTAGAATAATTTCCCGTTAAATAATCTTTTCTATATATACTTAAAAGAAAGGAAATATATATATTTAATTAATATTTAAAAGGTAATTAATCCTAATTCTATAAAATTTAAAAATACCGAGTTAAATATTACTTCGAAAATATTAATACTAGAGATTATAATAATATTAAAATTAATAACTCCTAAATCTTCGCCTCGATAAAAAGGTAGGATAATAATCGAATTTATTACTCCGTCTTTACTAATTAATAAAATAATATTTCGTATATAGAATTATTTTACCGGCTAAATAAACTTTACTCTAAATATTATTTAAAAATTAGAATATTTTAATACTAAGTATCCGATAAATATAATTAATAAAGTATTTATTATATAACGAATCCCTAGTATTTAATTATAAAATAAACTTTAATTATATTCTATATAAATAAAAAAATAAATAATAATATAAAAATAATAATCAAAATTACTAAAATCTTTTATATTATCGATAACTTTAAAAATAATATATTTATTAATATAAATATCCTAGGTTAAAAGAAAACCGTTATCGATCTTTTTAATAATTAAATAATTTTAAATAACTACGAAAATTATATTAACGGTAATAATCTCGTTAAAAGAGAAACTATAACTACTAGATTAAAACTTCTTATTCGAATTATAAATAAAAGAAGTATATACCTACTTTATAAATTTAATAATTAACTTTATTAATATTTATAATAAGAGGAATATATCTTTTATTATTCCTCGCCGTTAATAAATAAAATTAATTATAGAATATAAAGTAGAAGAAGTATATTTCATTAATTTAAATAGTTATTCCCTTATAGTAAAAACTTATAAGGACGACGTAATTATATTATACTTTATTAATTTTTATAATTCGAGGCTAATTCAAAAAAAATCAAGGTCGATTCTTTTATAAAAACGAAACTATAGAATAAAATTATAATTTATAGTAATAACTCCGATATTATTATTACGATTTTAACGTAGAATTAACTAAATTTATAATAAAGATAATTATAGTTATAATTATAATACTAGCCGAGTAATTATTTATAGTAACTCTTAATAGTTATATTATTATAAAAGACTATAAAGGTCTTAATACGATTTTCTTTTATTATATAAATAGTATATTTTTAAATAAATAGGAGCTTCGTATTTAAATTCCCTTAAAACTTTTAATTATAAATTCTAAATATAAATATTTATTAAATTTTTGATTAAGTTTATCGAATTTATTTAATTTTAATTTATATTAATTATATTATAGAATAAAGTAAGGAATCCCTTCCCTTCCCCGGTTAAGGAAAGAAACCGGGGAAAAAAAAAAAAAAAACGAAGATTTAATAATTCCCTTCCTTAAAGTAGAGAAGGGAAAAGAATAATAAAGAATTCCTTCTCTACTCTTTTTATAAGGCTAATATTATAGCCTATTAATATATTATCTTAACGCGTATTTTAATTATATTAATTTTTATCTTAACCGCGAGTTATATTAAACGGTTTAGTATATTTCTAAATATTTTTACTAGATATAATAAATATTTTAATATATTTATTTATATATTTATAAAGATTTAATAATTTAATTATACTAAATATATATAAATATTATAGAGTAATTAAATTAGGTTTATTAATATTAGGTATATTAAATCCTAAACTTTTAATAAATCTTTAATTTAGTAATTATAATTTTCTAGGATAACTAAGATTATTTATATTATATAATGTTATAGTAGTTACTAGTACCGCGCTAGTAATTTATTTCTATATCGTTTATATTTTCCTTTTACTTCTAGATTTTATTAATTAATTATTTAATTAATAAACTCGTTAAATTACTCGGATATTTTAATATCCGGCTCTTTTATTATTTAATTTCTTATAATTATATTTATCTTTATACCTAGTATTATTTAGTAGTTACTTTATCGCGGAATTCTCTCTTTTAATAATAATTAAATAAGAATTTAAATTTATATTAAAATCCGAGGGGTATAAAGATTAATATATTTAAAATAACTAGTCTCTTTAATTAAAGTTTATTATAAATATTATTATAATATTAAATAATAAATAATAAAAAAGAATAACTTAGAATAATTTTTATTAATAATTTTATAATTATGTTAGAAGATTAAGAAACCTAGAACTAGCCTATATTTAGATACTAATTAAATTTAATACTAAATAATAAATATTAGAATAAACTAATATATTATATATATTATTAATTATTTCATAATCAACGAAGAGAAATAAGTTTTAGGCTAGTCTTTATTTATATTTAATCTAAAATAAAATAATCGAGGTTATTTATTTAATAAATAAAGAAAAAGAAAAACCGAAGAGGAGTTAAATAAAAACCTTAATATAATAAAATTAAGAAATTATTTAATAACTTATTTTATAAAAAAGCTTTAAGTAGAGCTAGCTAAAATTATTAATTAAAAAATAATTCGACGAGTAAAAAAGAGTTTAACGCGTAACAAAGAATAACTTAATAAGCGAAGATCGATATTATTAATAAAAAGTATATACTAATCTTTATATTAATTTATATTATATTATTTAAATAGGATTAATATATAGTAATATAATAAAGTTTTTTAGGGTAAATATACCCGCGTTATTACGAAAACCGTCGGCGCGTCTTTAGATAGAGAGATAATTATTAATAATAATAAAAATCTAAATTAAATAAATAAAGAGCCCCTAAAGGATTTAGAAAATTCATTAAAATTAATAAATTATATATTTTAAATTTAATAAAAAATAGACGACGAGGAAAATTATAGTATCGAAAATAATACTAAAAAAGAAAATTAAAAAGATACTATTAAAACTTTAATTATATTAAGTTAATAAAGTATAATACGAGTAATTTATAATAATTATCGAAGATATTAAATAGTATTTAAATCGTTATAAGGGAAGATTAAATACTATAATAAATATTCGCTAAAGAAATAAAAATATATAGGGTTCTTTTATATATAAAGAAATAATTATTTAATATATTTTTATACTAATCTATATATTATTTAATATTAATTATAGGTTAATATATATATAAAGGGTTATAAAAATATTTACTATAATTTAATAAAGTCTTCGATAAACTCGAGCGCGTATTATAATATAATATAATCTTTTAGTTTATTATAAATTTAAAGATTTATAAACTATTTAGCGGAAATTAATAGAATATCTAAAGAATAAATAAGTACATAGCGCTAAATAAGGATAATTATAAATAAATTATAATATTAAGACCTAATTAATTATAATTTAATAATTACGATTTTATTAAATATAAATAGGTACTAGATAAAGATAAGGAAGGTATAAAAAAAATATTCGGGATACTCCTAGGACCGGAGTATACCGAGATAATAAAGAGGGTAAAGATATTTTAGAAATCTAATAAATATAAAAAGCTCGAAAAAAAGTTAAAACGAATTATTTAGTTTAAAAAGTTTACGAAGTTACTATAGAATTAGAAAGAGGTGATAAATTCGTTTAGATTTTTAAATATATTTTTACTAGGTATAACTTATTATTTAAATTAATATTCATTATAGTTAGCCTATTAAAACACCCGAAAATTCATTAATATAATAATTTTTATTATTATTATATTAATTTTTATACCTATCTTATTTATATTTTATTATTAATCGTAATTCTAACTCCCGTTTTATCTTTTTCTATCCTTTAAAGTCCTATTTATATTTCTATTATTTTATAAAGATTTTTAGAAAAGTCTAGTCTTTTTAATTAATTTTAATAAAATCGGTTCTAGAGACTCGTTTCTCTACGTAGCCTCTAAATCATTATAACCTAAATATTTAATTATTATATAAGGCCTAGATATCGCTTATAATTTAAAGAATAATTCTATATTCGATTTCTTCCTTATTATTAAATTTTTTAACGTAGAGTCTTGGGTCGAATATAAATATTTCGAAGAATTTTAGTTTATTATATACTCGGAAAATTTAGTTTATAAATTTATATATTTATCTTTTACGCCTTCTTAACTTTATTTATAATATTAATATTTTATTTATAATATTATTATAAAACGTTTTATTTAAGGGTTAAAATTATATTCTTTAATTTTTCTTTTTTTACGAGTTAGACTAGTAATAGGAGTCCTAGAAGATTCTCTAAATTCTTTTTTTATAAAGTTATTAAACTAGTCTTTATTTATATTATTAATTAAATTTAAATTTAAATTTTTTATTATATCTTCTTCTCGCCTCTTTACTTTTATTTTATTTTTTTAATTATTAATATCTCTTTTTAATTTAGGTCCTATTATAATATTATTATTTCGTTCTCTTTAAATTAGAAGCGATTAAAGATTATTAGAATTAAGAAAATTTCTAGACTATAAGATTTTTAGGTTAAATATAATTAATTAATAATATTAAATACTCGTTTATATTTAACCCCCGTAGAAGGTATAACTAGAATATTACGGGCGGTATAAAAGAGATAATTATAATATAACGAAAATTCCTTTTATTTATTAAATATAGATTTATTTTTATTATTAAATCCTATATTAAATTAGCCGATATAGTTATTAATATAAAGATTAATATAAATACTAGATTTATTTATTTCGCGGTAACTTTAAAATTTATTACTCCGATTTTTCGGAATCGACGTCTTCTTCTTACCTTTAATAAAACGTTTAAGAGTATCTACGCCGATATCTCTTTTAATATATACTTTTTTTTAATTAATAATAAGTATACGCCGATTAAACTACTTCTTAAATTATTTCTAATAATAATCCTCCTACTTTTTATTAATCTCTTTATTCTAATTTTAACTTTAGAATATAATCGTTTTTCTAGTAAAATTTAAGAGAGTTATTATATTATATAAATCGCCTAAAGTTAATTAAGTTTAAGAATAATATTATTTGAATTTAACCTAAACCTTTTTTAAACCTATTAATATAAACTTTTTTTAATTTATATTTTTAATTTTAAACTTTTTATTTTTATTTTTAAAATAATTAAATAGAGTATTATAAACCGAAAAGATTATATAAATAATCGGTATATATAAAGTATTAATTATTTATATATACTAATAGAATGGTTTATTAAACTCGATAAAGTAGTTTATTTAATTTTATTCGTCGTTATTTATTTATAGTTATTCTCTTTATTTATAAAAGAACTCTTTTAATACTAGTCTTAGTCTTCGGGCCCGGATTAATATATAATATATTAAATTCTATCTAGTTATTATGTCCTAGAAGAGCTTTAATATAATAAATTTATTCGGGTATTTTTTATTATATATTCTTTATCGCTAAATTAATCTAGTCGATGAATATTTCTCGTTATTAAGTTTTTTTTAAATATTTTAAAAGCGTTTACGTTATTAACCGCTTTTATTAAAATAAGTAGGGGTTTTACGAATTTATATACCCTAAACTTAATAAATAAATAAAGGTAAGTATAAAGATTAATATAAAATTAAGAATATATACCTTTATAAAAATAAATAGGATCCCGGGTTCTTTTTTTATATTAAAAATTTTTTATTTATTTATTTTTTCGTCCTAATCCTTCTAAAAGTCTTTATTCGTTAACGAGATTTTAATAATATTAAGAAATTCCTTTAAACCTAATTAAATAATATAAAAAAATACGGGATATAATAAATTCTAGTATTTATAAAAAAACCTAATTCGTTATAAACTTCGCGAAGTTTATATTTAAACTCCTTTTTTATAACTATAAACTATATACTCTCCTCCGCGGATATTATTTTAAATAATTAATATATTATATATTATTAAAGACGTTATTTATAATAATCGATATAATACGATCCTCTAAATTATAATAACGAATAATAATATTTAGGTACCCGGCTAGACTTTTATTATTATATTTATCTTTTATAAATTTAAAAATTAAAAGTCCCTTTTAATATTACTATCGCTAGTCGATAAAGTATATATTTATAATTATATAGCTCTACCGGTTTCTAGAAGATTATAAATTTAATATAAAAATAATTTTAATACCGTCGTTAGGTAAATTTTAAAGGAGAAGAGATTAAATCTTTTAATATTTCTTTATTATATAGTTTTTAATTATTAATATAAAAGAAAGAGTAAATTAAATATTAATATATTTAAATATTCGTTATATATTGATATTATTAATAAATCGTAAAGAGAGTTTAAGCCCGATAATTATTTATATAAATAATTTAAAGAAGTCCTCTTAAGTTACCTCCCGGTTATTAAATTTTAGTATATTAAACTTTTTTTCAATCCTCTAAATTATATAATTAAGAATTTATATTTATATTTATATTTATTATCTAAAAAGATAATAATATACCTAGTTTTTAAATAAAAGTATATATTAAATTAATTTTATTTTATATATTAAAGCTTTCCTTATATATTTCTTTAATTCGAGGTACGTTTTTATACTATTTATAATATTAATTCTTAATATTATATAATTAAATTTTTTATAGATATTTCTCGGCTCCCTAGTACTTATTATAATATTATAATCGAAGTACTCTTACTCCGGAGTTAACTTTTACGAGGTTTATAAGAAATTAAATATATAACTCTTTATTTTATTAATCTTATATTTCTTTTTTCGATTATAATACTATTATTATAAATAAAATTATACGAGGAAGTCGATAGTTATTTCTAATTTATATATATAATATTGGTAGTCGCTACCTTTAATTATAAAATATTCGGTAGAAACTCTTACTATAAACGAGGTATCCCGGGGTATTATACCGGAAGGAGAAGAATATTAATTATATATAAAATTCTTTAAGGCGAAACTACTACTTTAAAATATTCTAGATATAAATTATACGAATAAATAAAGAAAATAAGAAAGTAAAAGGATTTAACGGTTATATTATAATTATATAATTTATTTAAATAAACTATATTTTATAGTAGAGAAATACTTTATAATAAAAATATCTAATAAAATATAATAATAAAGTAGATCTACGGTTTTTTTATATATAATAGGTTAGGCTACCTACTATAATAATTATAAATATATAATTATCCGATATCCGTACCCTTTTTCGTAAATTCCTACCGAAATTTAATTAAATTCTTATTAATTAATATTAATAATTATACTTTTAATTATTATAAAAAGTATAATTAATATTAATTTTAAGCTCTTTAACGGTTTATATAATATAATAATAACTAGCTAGGGATTTTAATCCTTTATTAATTAATATAGTTTAAAAGTAATAAAAAAGATATTTAATATATACAAAATTCCTCCTAAAAAAACTTAAGTAAAGAAAGTCGCGGTATAAGATAAATAATTAAAAAACGGTAGTAAATAAGATTTCTTTATATTAAACTCGAATTCGTTAAATTTACTAGTCGTTACTTTATAAGAAATTAGGTTTTTTTAAAAAATAACCGACCTTTTAATATAGAAATTATTCTTTACGCGCTTTATCCGCGAAATTATATATATATTATATAAATGTTATTTTCGGATCTAATCTACGGTATTAAACGCGTTATAAGAAATTATAGAGGCGATATTAATTAAGAAGTTTATAAATAAATTATAAATTATCTCTACCGATATAATAATTAACTTCGATTATAATATTTAATCTTTACGCGATTTATAATAAACGGGTTACTCTAGCCTTAAAGGATATATATTTTATATAATAATTAAAGAGTATATTTATTAACTAAAGATATATTATAAGATATATATATAGTTTAAGAGCTTATTATCTTTATTTTAATTTTTATATTTAATAATTTAATAGAGTCTTTCTTCGAGTTATAAATTTTTAATTTACGATTTATTTATAAATTAAATTATTTAAATTTAGTAATTATAAAATTAATAAATAATTTTATTAGTTTCTATAGTTTATTAAATTAAGATAGAAGTCTATACTTTAATATATAATATTCTATTAATCGACTAGAAATAAATAATACCGGCGCTAATTCCGAATCCCGTTTTTAGTATTATAAATTTTATTATTTTATTTACCTCGTACCTTAACCTTACCCTAATATCTAAACTATATTAACGATACTACTCTAGGAATCTTTAATTAATCGAAAATAAAACGTAGTATATTTATTAATATATAGATTAATATAATTAGTTTTTAATGATTTATATAGGCGCTTTCTTCTTTCTATCCCTTAATTCTTTCGTCGTTATAAATAAAGTAAAATTAAATATAATTAGGGAATTTATTAATAAGACGCCTAGTTATCGTAATATTTATTATCGTTATATTTTTTATTATTATACGTAAAGTCTTCTCTTAAAAGATTATTTAATTTTAACCTAGTAAAATTACTAGGATAAAGATTAAGATAAATAATATTAATATTATATATAAATTATAATCAATAACTTCTTTATTATTTATTTAAAGCGAAATTATTTAATTATAAAATAATATTATAATAAAGTTACTGGGGTAAAGTCTAGGATAAATAATATTAATTAAAATTATAAAATATAAAAAACGCTTTCTTTATAAATTATCGAATCTAGTAGCTCCTAAATAAATATATATAAAGATATTAAATAAGTAAAGTCACTAGTATAAAGATTAAGATAAAAGTATTAATTATTTTTATAAATTATAATATCGTTTGGATACTCCCCTAGATAAGTTCGAATTCGACGAGTTTATATATAATAAGGAATCTATAATATACTATAATCTAGAAAAACCTAGAATTAATATATATAACTATATAAATAAACCGCTATTAATTACTTTAGTTATAACGGCTTTAAATATAATTTTATATACGAGTCCGCCTATATCTAGTAAATATAATCTAGATAATAATAATTACTAATATTAATATAATCCGTTTATTAACTATTTATTTTATCTTCTTTATTTAGATTTAAATTAATTTTATTCGTACCGTAAAAAGAGACCTCGTAATCTATTATATAAATAATACTTTATTACGGAGATTAAATACGTAGTTAAATACTAAAAGCCGGTTATTAAATAAAAAGAGCCGGATTTTACCGAGATATTAATCGGTATTAAATATAGTTTAAAAGTTTTATTATAAATTAATTAATTAGAGCTCGAAGATCTAAAATTATTTAATAAAAGAAAATCTACGCGTTTAGTTATTTAAAATAAAATACCTATAAACTAAAAAACTCGTAAAGATAAAAAGATAAAGGAGAAAAAGAAGGCCGTAGGTTTAATTTAAAATAAAACTTTAGGTAGTAATTTTCTTAACCCTTTTTTCTAATATTATTTTAATTATTATATTAATATATTACCTTAGTTAAAATAATAGTAAAAGTTTAAAATAAGAAATATTTAATTTATATCCTAATCTTATTATAATTAATATATTAATTTATTATTATTTATAGCCTTTAAGGTTAAGAAATCTTAATTTTAAAATAAAAAGAAATCTTAGACCTTAAGAAAATTTATAAATTATAAATATCTTACTTTTTATTCTAGATTTATCGTAATTATTATATTAATCTATTAATATAGAGAAAGTAAAGAATATAAAGGGAGATTTAATTTAGTTATCGGGTAAGAACCTAGTTTAAAATAATAATAAAAGTACTAGTATATACCCTCTAATAATTTAAAAAGCCCTAGCCGTAATGAAAACCCTACGATAATAAATTAAGAAGCGGGGATAGAAAATAAGAGTTATTTTTATAACCCGTTAATATTATATAAATTAAAGACGTAAATTTTTTGTCTTTTCGCTTAGTTTTATCTTAATTAATATATTAATTTATTACTAATATTTATACTTCGCTAAATTCGATATTATTAGAAAACTATTAAGCTTTTTATTTTTAAAACGCTATTTTAGTATCTAGTTCGAAAGATTATATAAAATATATAATTAAATTATAATTTCCGATAGTAACTAGCTACTTTAAAGATATTATAAAAAATAACGAAGTACTATATAACTATATTATCTTCTAGTAAATTTTAAGCCTATTATATTACTAAATATATTAATTTTTAGAATTTATAGTAGCGAATTTTACTATTATATATATTAAGTATATAATTATTTAGGCGAAAGATATTAAATTATTAAAAAATCTAACGGGGGTATATAAAGAAAATATTAATATTCTATAATATTTAGTATAATAAAATCTTAATATATTATATCTACTTTCCTTATAATAAATCGTGAATATATATTTAGTAAAAGGAATTAAGAATATACTAGAATAACTAGTATAACCTAAGGTTAGGATAAAGATTAATATAATTAGAGTATACGTTAAAAGAGTATATTAATCGGTTATAATTATTAGCTTTATAAAGAGAGTAAAGATAAGGAATAATAAGGAATCCCTTCTCTTCTTTATTTTTTTGTAATATTTCTTTCCCTTCGTTATCTATTCCCTTCTCTACTCCGGGGAAGGGAATAAAGATTAGTTTTATTCCTTCCCTTCCCTATTCCGCGGCGTAATATTAATACGAAGCCTATTATCCTTTAATTCTTAATACTCTTCTCTATAAGTATTAATTTCAATTTTATCGACGTTATATTAAAATATTAAACGGAGAGTTTTAATATTTTAAAATTAATAAAGGCCCTAGCCCTAAATATTTAAAATAATATTAGAAAATATAATATTATAGAAGAAGAGAATCGTATTAAAATCGCCCGCCTAGACTATTATTATAGAAAGCGCGAGAAGTTTAATAATTAACTATTATAACTCTAACTATTCTTCGTATTTAATAAGAATATTATACTAGTTATTAAATAGATAATTTTTATAATAACCTATATAAGAGGTAATATATAGAAATAGGTTAAATTATTCCTAAAATATTATATAGAAGTAGTAAACGACACCGATAACTTATTAATAAAATTTTAAATAGAGAATTTCTTTAGATTTAAAGCCGAAATTCGTTATTTATTTAAATTATCTAACGAAAATAATATAATAATTCGCGTTACTTAATATTTAATATAGTATAAATCTATATCCGATTACTCGGCGTAGTTCTAATATTATATAATATTAATAAACTAAAACGATACTACTTTTATAATAATATATCGATAAGGATTAAAAGATAATATAAAAGACGAATTTATATAAATAGAAGTCGTTATAAAGGACCTCGATATATTTATAGAATAAATAATTAAAATTAATAATAAACTATATAAATATATAATAGAGAAATATTATAATAGAGAAATTAACGAATAAAGATATTTAAAATTTTATAATAACGGATATAGTTCGGCTAGTTATTACTATTATAAAAAACTTAACTTATATAATTATATATTAATAGAACTCGATTTTACTAAAAAGGGGCTTATGAGAGGATTTTAAAAAAGAGATAAATAATAATAAAGAGGTAAAAAAGTAATAAATTATTATAATTATAATAAACCGGGTTATATTACCAAGAATTGTTATTCGAAAAATATAATAAATTAATAATAGTTAAATATATTTAAGAAAGAGATACCGGATAACGTAATCGGGTCCCTTAAGAATTTAATATAAAATAATATTATATTTAACAACCTATTAAAGAAATAAAAGAATATTAAAGAAAAATCGCTTAAAGAATTCGAGAGCTCGAAGAACTAGATAATAATAATAATAAAACTCTAAAAGAAGATTTAAAGAAAGGATAGAAATAAAAATAAAATATAATAAACTCTAAAAATTAATTTTAGGTAGTAAACTACTTCAATAATTTTCGAATTTAATTTATCGTATTAAAAGAAAAATCTAAAGAAAAGAAGAAAGAGAAAAGATAACCCTCTAGAATTAATTATATTTATAATAAATATTACCTATAATATAAAGAGATATACTAATTAATATACGTAAATAAATATTATAAATACTATTATAACGGTTTAAAAGAGTAGAAATATATCGTAAAAATAAGATATAATTATAGTTAATAAAATAATTACGTTAGAGATAATTATTCGTAGTATTTAATTAAGAAAAGAGAGAACTAACTCTTCCTAGACTACGATAAAAAATAAAAATTAGAATTACGAAACTAGATAAGATATAATAAAGAAATGAAATATTATAACTAGGATAATTAATACTATTATTTAACTAAAGATTACGAAAAGTACTTCGAGTCTAAAAAATACTATAGATTTCTATCTTTATTAGAAAAAGACTAGTCTCTTATATTAAGAAGAAATATAAAGAGATTAATATACTAATTTTAAAATAATATCTATATTTAATTTAATACGATATATATATATAGATACCGATAAGAGTTAACGAATATAAAGTCGTTATAATAATAAATTTAAGAATAATTAGTAACTTAATATCTCGAATAATAATTTAGGTAACTAGTTTATTAACTCGAAAAAAGAAAAAATAATATAAATTTTAATTAACCGAGGGGTCGAAGTTATTAATAATAAAAATAAATAAGAAAATATTTCTACTATTAATTATTATTTAATATTATTATAAGGAAATTATCTTTAATATAGTGGGGATAATTATTTACTATATTATTTCAAAGATATTTGAGTTAAAGAAATATAATCTAATAATAAATTAGAAAATAAGAGTATTTATATTTCCTTATATTAAAGACGTTATTAATATAATATTTATACGCCTATAAAGGATAGTTATAAATAAGAAGTCGAAACCGTAACCCGGTCGAAACCTATAGTATTTTATCTTCGAATAAAAATAACTTTATACGAGGATTTAATTTAATAAGTACTAGTTAAAGAGATTAATAGGGCGAATAAATTAGAGTTTTTAAAAATAAAAACGAACCTCTTAATATCTTTAAAGAGTATTAATAATAAAAGTATCTCTTTTAAAAAGAGATAATTATAAAAGTATTACCTAAATATTAATTATAGGATTATAAAATCAAACTCGAATTAAATAAAGAATCGATATTTAGACCTATTTATACTTTATTAAAAAAAAACTCGGAGTATTTCGCGGGTATATTAATAAGAATCTTAAGAAAGAATTTATTCGAGAATTTAAATTATTAATAAATTATCTAATCCTCTTTATAGTAAAAAAGGATAAAAGTCTATAATTATATATAAACTACCGAAAGTTAAACGATATTATAATAAAGAATCAATACCCTTTAAATATTAACGAGTTATAGGATCGGTTTATAATAGCGAAAATCTTTGTATAATTAAATCTTTAAGGTACGTATAATCTAATTCGAATAAAAGAAAATAAGGGGTAGAAAACTATTTTTAAAACTAAATATAACTATTACGAATATCTAGTAATATTCTTTGGATTTACTAACGTACTAGTAACCTACTAAATATTAATTAATAATATTATACGAGTATATTTAAATATAACGGTAATTATATACCTCGATAATATATTAATCTAATCTTTTAACAAGGAAGAATATATTTAATATATATATAATAACTTAATTTATTTATTACTAACTAGACTTCTCTTTAAATTAAAGAAATATAAGTTTTATAAAGAATTAATTAAACTTTTTAGATTTATAATTAATACTAAAGGTATTTATATAAGCCTTAAAGAAAATAGGAGTATTAAGAAATAACTTATACTATATAATATTAACATAGTATAGAGCTTCTTAGGATTTACGAACTTTAATAGAAAAATTATTAAAAACCACTCTAAGAAGGCTCTATTACTAACGAATATTATAAAGAAAGATATTACTTTCTAATAAAGAAATGAATAATAATAATCTTTTAAAGTATTTAAAAAGGCCTACGAGAAACTACCGGTACTATATTTCTTTCAAAGTAACGAACTAGCTCGAATAGAAACCGACGCTTTAAATTTAATAATAAGCGCTTATATACTCTAATAAAGAGACGATAAATAGTACTATATTATATACTATTTACGAAAGATATTATTCGTAGAATAAAACTATAATATATATAATAAAGAATTACTAGTAGTAGTTTTAATATTAAAATAATAAAAAATTTACGTAGAAAACTTTTTAAACCTTACTATCTTTATAGACTATAAAAACCTTCTTAACTTTATTACTATAAAGTAGTTAAATCGAAGATAGATTAAATAGTTAAAATTATTAAGATAATAAAAATTCAAGATCTTTAATACTCTAGGAAAGGATAACGGTCGCGCCGACGTATTTAATAAACGAGAAGACTATATAGAGGAAAAGAACGTAATTATATAACTAATTTTTATTTAATAATAAACTAGATCGCTAGTCCTAGTATAATAACTAGTAGCGATACTATATATCTTTATTCCTAGAATTATTAATAATATTAAGAAAGAATATATAAGCGATATTTTAACTAAGATATTAAGAAGTTAATAACTATAAATTAAACTATTAAAATATAATAAAAAAACCTATCTTCTTAAAGGATATTTTAAGGAAATTATTTACGATTATTATAATAATCTAGTTTAAAAATACCCTAGAGTTATTAAAATTATAAAATTTATCTATAAAGAATATAATACGCTAGGACTACGATCGCACGTCGAGAAATATATTAAAGAATATATCGAATACTAGTAGAATAAGTCTACGAGGTATATTAAATATAGTTAAATCTAATTCGCCCTAGTATTAGAAATACCCTAAAACGACGTTATAATAGATTTTAATATTAAACTACTAAGATTAAAGAACTCTATTATATTAGAGGTCTTCAACTCTATTATAATAATTTATAATAAATTTAATAAATATACTATAATAATATTAATTAAGAAAATTTATAAGGTAGAATAAATCGCTTTTATATTATTAAATTAATTAATTAAAGATTACGTAATACCTAAATTAATTATCTTTTACTAAAATAAATACTTTATCTCTAATTACTAGAAAATACTTATTAATACTATTAGAACTAAATTACGAATATTAACCGCGTATTATTTATAGACGGATAAATAAACGAAACTAATTAATTAAATAATAAAGACGTATTTACAATATTATATCGATAAAAAAATAGAATAATTAAATAAAAGTTTAATATAATAAAGTTTACGCTATTCTTCGCGAACTATAATAAATATATTAATATATTCCTCGAGTTTAAATAAAGATTAAATACGTAAAAGATTTTAATTTATATAATTAATATAAAAGTATTATACTAGGATATATAAACCTAGATTAATTAAATAAATACTCGGACTAAGAAGAGACTAGATAAATATCGAAAAAAATATTTTTAATTAAAGAAGGGGGATAAAGTTTATTTCTTAATAAAAAATATAAAAAGTAAAAAACTAAATAAGAAACTAGACTATATTAAAATCGGATTATTTTCGATTAAAAAGAGTAAAAGACTAGTTAATTATAAACTAAATCTTCTAGCTAATATTAAAATATATTTAATATTCTATATCTCTTTATTAGAGTTAGTAAACTCTACGATATTTTTATAAAAAACCTTTTATTTTTATATAAAAGAAGAAATAGAATTCGAGGTCGAGAGAATCCTAGAATTTAACTATATAAATTAGAAATATTTTATTAAATAGAAAGGATATAACGAGGTAGAAAATATATAGGAATATAATACTAATTTTACGAATTATCGATAATTTTTTATAAAGTTCGTTAATACTAGAAAGAGAATAAATAATATTTAATTAATTGAAATTAAAGAATAACTCGAAGAGCTCGGACGAAATATTAAATAAAAAGTCGTTTAAATTAATAGTATTAACGGTTTTAGTTACCCGCTTATTTAATTCTAACTCCTCGATATTTTAAAACTTTTATTCTATTAATTTTTCTTTCTCCGCCTCTACTTTATTATATTAAAACTATAGATAAATAAATTTCGCCTACGTAGTTTTTATTTTAAATTATAGATTCTCTTTTATTTTTTCTATATAATATATCTCCTCTAGTAATATTATATAGTCGTATTTCCTATTATTATATATATATCGAGTATACCGATTTAACCTAGGACTAATTATATAGTTTTTAAAATTCGATACGTAGGTTCTATATAAATATATAATTATAATAAAAAGAGTTAAAATAAACTCTTTATAACGAATAATAAAAGACTTAAATTTCTCGATTCGATAAAGAGGTATTAAAAAGAATAATTTAATTTCTAAAAACGGAAATCGAGAGGGGGGAGTTAGTATTATAATTTTAATATAAAATTAACTAAACCCGCGATAAAGATAATTACGGTTATAATCGTAATACTAACCGAGCGACTATTTATAGTAACTTTTAATAATTATATTATTATAAAAAACTATAAAGAGTTTAGTATAGTTTCTTTCTATTATATAAATAATATATTTTTAAATAAATAGAAACTTCGTATTTAACTTCCTTTAAAACTTTTAATTATAGATTCTAAATATAGATATTTATTAAATCTTTAATTAAGTTTATAGAATTTATCTAGTTTTATTATATATTAATACGAAGTCTTCTATTATCCTTTAATCTTTAATATTTCTTTCTACGAATATTAATTTAAATCCTATTAACGTTATATTAAAATATTAAACGGAGAGCCTTAATAATTATAAAGTAATACTTTTATATTTAAGAAAATATAAGAGATATAATTAATTTACCCGAATTTAAATAATTATTAATTTCGTTTATTACGGACTAATAATCGTTTAATACGAAATTTAATTATAAAGTTTATTTATTAAACCCCGATATAAAAGTTTTAATAGACGAGAAATTCGATAAAATATATTAATAAAGGAAGATATTATAGTTTATCGAGTCTTCTCTATTTATTTTCCCCGTCTTCGTTATATAATAAACGATATATAAAGGCCTTAAAAGAATACCGATATAGAAGGGAAAAATTATAATCGATATTCGTAATTTAAATAAAATTATTATTTTTAATAATTACCCTCTTCCGATTTAAAGCGATATTATTTCGTTAATATAAAAATATATTTATATAAATATTATTAATTATAATAATTAATTTTATCTCTTTTTAATTAAGGGAGATAATTATTATAAATTTATAATAATTTTTTACTATAGTTCGGAGAACTATAATATTATAGTAATAAAATAGAAAGAGTTAATTCCGTATATTTAATATAAAATAAATACTTTTCTTAACCTATATTAAGCCTTCGCGAGATACTACGTCGATAATATCGTAATTTTCTTACAAATTTATTCCGAGTATATCGAATATTTTATAATCATTTTCGCTTTATTTATAGACCTTGAGATTTTATTTAAATTTAAAAAACCCTTTTTAATTTACCTCTCCGTTATACTTTTAAGATAAAAAATAAATAAATAAAATTTAATTATTATTTAGGAAAAAATAATAGTAATTAAAAAACTTTATTTTTTAAATATATTATAAAGTTTAGAAATATATATCGGAATAATAAATAAATTATAAAATAATATTAAATACTTCGCCTAGATTATTAAATTACTTTAATACCGGAAAATTTAATTTTTAAAAACCTCGCCGTCTTAAAGCGAGAATATACGATAAATATATTTTAAAAAAATTTACTTTATATTTATAAAAGAGGAATTGACTTCTTTTAAATTATTTTATAAAATATTTATTTTTAAAACTTATTTATTTTATTAAAATTTAGCTCGTTAATAATATAATAATATTAATATATTAAACTTATACGGAATTAGCGCGATAATATACTATATTAGAAAAGATATTTAAAGTAATAATCTTCTCCGTATTAATATATAATTAATTTTATTCTTATTTAAATTATTTAATTCTACGAAATCGCTTTATTTATTTATAAAATTCAAAGTAATAAACTTAATCTAAACTTTAAAATAGATATTATATTTAATTATATTAATCTTAATAAAGAAAATTATTATCTTTATTAATAACTCGGTAATTATTAATATTACTCGATAAATAATACTATCGTCGTCCTCTTCGAATAGAATAAATTTATAGTTAATTAAAACTTCGTAATATATATTATAATATAATCTCGATATTCGTTAACGTTCTAGAAAATAAAATATTATATTAAATACTTTCTCTCGCTCTTTTAGTAAATAAGAATATCTCGATATTAAAGATCTCGGTATTTTAAATAATATCTTCGTTTTTTATATTACTTTAGTTAAAATATCTTTTAAATACCGTTTTAAATTATAAAAGCCGTATTTTAATAATAAGAAATAATTAATAATAATAACTTTTTTTATAAATAAAAAAGATAAATTTAAAAAGAAAGCCCTAAAGTCTATAGATAATATTAATATAATTAATACTAATATTTCATTACTTTTTAAAAACTTATTTATATAATATTATAAAGACGATTATATTAATAGAAAATACCTATATATTTCGAAATTAATAAAAGAGAATATATTCGAATTCGTATATAATAAGTGAAATTATATAGGATTTTATAGAATATACGAGAATATCGCCGATAATTATTATATATAGTATTTAACTAGAAGATTTAAATACTATAATTTATACTATATTTAATATTAATTTAATTAAATAAAGAAGTATATATTATATAATATTTTAAAACTAATCCTAACGGAGTTAAAGATTTATAATTATATTATTATTGATTTTATTATAGTACTCCCTATATTTATAAACGAATATAATAATTTATTAATTATTATTTATAAATTCTCGAAAATAATTACTACGATTTTAAAGAAAAATATATTTAACGCCGAAAAATAAATAAGCGCGCTATTTTTCGCTTTTACTAATTAAAGAATTTTAAAAGCGATAATTTTTAATAAAAACCCAAATTTCTTTTAAATTTATAAAAAATAATCTTTTAAATATTAAAAAAATTAAATTAATAATCTCGACTACCTATTATTACCCTTTATTTAACGGCTAGTCGGAACGAATAAATGAAACTATAAATATAATATTATAATTTTATTTAATATACTACTCTAATAATTTATAAAGTAAGTTCGTAATTACTTTATAATTTATTATAAATAATTCTTTAAATTTAATAACGACGCTTTTATTAAATAAAATTATTTATAATATTAAATTCTATAATTAAATTTTAGTCTAAAATATAGTTAGAAGGATAGATTTTACCGATATTAAAATTATTAACTAAAAAGAAACCGTTAATACGATTTCGTTTACAACGATTAATACTGAATTTCGATATAATAATAAATATATACCCTTAATAATATAAAAAGGGGATATAAATTTTTCAAAATTATATAAAGATTATAGTATCCTAGGTCTAAAAAAATTATAAATTTTTAAATTAAAAAATTAACTCGTTCAAAATTCTAAAATAAATACACGGTTTAGTTTATAAATTAGAGTTACCGCCGATAATAAATATTTACCCCGTTATTTCGGTTATTATTTCTAGAATTTACTCCGTTAAAAGAGCTAGAGGCCCTATTAGAATATATAATATAATAAATAGAATTTTAAAAAGATAGAAGGCGTAATTAATAATTATTATATAAAATTATTATAAAGTATATAAATAATTTAAAAAACGATATTACTTTATTTATTTATTAATTTTTATTTTATTTTCGCTTTATTACGCGACGATAGTTTTGTTATTTAATAATAATTATTTTCTCAATAACCCCGCTACGTTAATATAGTATTTTTAATTTACTTAAATAATAATAAATCGTTTTTTCTCGCTCTATATAATTAATAAATATAATTACTAGTATAGTATTTAATTATAGTATTTTATATAATAAATAATATTAATATATCTTTCCTCTTTTACTTTTAATATTAATAGTTTATTTATATTACTCGCCCCGATCGAGTATAATATAATATCTTTATTTCAATAAATCTTTAATTATAATATAACTAAATTATATTTAAGAAAGATTTTAAAAATATTAATAAAATTAATATTAAAGAAAAATAAAATTAAAGTAAAAAAAGTGACTTAAATTACTAAAACTAAAATAATTAAAATAATAAATAAAAATAGTAAAGAAAAGTCCGGCGCTTTTATTTCTAAATAAAATAATATAATTAATAATAAGTAAATTATTAAAACCGAAGTTAATAATAAGATTAATAATAAAGAGGTTAAAGAATTACCGTATAATAAATTTATATATAATATAACGGAAAAGAATAATATTTAATTATTAACGGGTAAAAATCTTTCTTTATTATACCCCGGACTAATTATTTAATATAATAAAAAAAATTCAAATATACGATTTGAGAACTAGTTAAAGGTATTTAATTTAAGAAATAAATTATAAAATAAATAAATAAATAACGGGTAATTAATTACGATACGATTTATAAAGAATAATTATATAAAATATATAATTATTTTTAATTACGCGCAATTATACGGGGATAAAAGAAATTTATTATAGAAACTAGATTAATTAATTTTAATAAAAGAGGGAAAATATTATTAATATATTTTTATAAAAAGATATAATTATCCTTCGACGGAAAAGATAACGAGAGTAAAAAAATATTCGATATTATCGAAAAAACTAAATAAAAAGGGCTCGGGGGTAATAAAGTTTTTAATTTTAAAAAAGTTTTTAATATAAAGAAAATCGATATCTAAAAAACTTAATAAAGATAATAATTATAACGAAAGTAAATTCGAAGTAGAAAAGAAGCTCTCGTCTTTAAATTTTTTTTTAAAGAAATTAATAAAGAAATTTTAATTCGAATAATAATAATTTAAAAGACTAGAGATAGAGTAAAGAAACTAGTTAAAAATAGAAAGATTTTTTTTAAGAATAATTTAAAAACTAATTCGATTAATATTTATAAATTATTTAATAAATAGGAAATTTACGCTAAAAGAAATCGAGGTAAATAATTTTAAATATTTTAATTAAGAGTAAAAAGGAAATATTATTAAACCCGAAAAATCCGAGTAAAGAAATACGAAAATACTAGGAAATAAATAATCTTTTATTTATATTAATCTTTATATCGATGAATATTCCTATTAAATATATATAATATTTAGTAATAAGGACGATAAATTAATATTTAATAATTAAGAAAGTTTTTCGTTAATATTCAATAATCTCTTCTATATAACTCGTAATATTTTAACCGTATTTTATATAAAAGTTAAATATAAGCGAGTTTTTATATCGTTATCTAATTATATATAATCTATAAACTTTATAATCTCGAGATATTATTAATTTTTATAAATCTAAATTATTTTTAATTAAAAAAAAACGAAGTAGTAGTAATATAAAAAAATTTAAACTACGAAGAAATAATAATTTTTAAAGAGTATATAATAATAGTATAAAAACGGGATAAAATTATAATTAAAAATAATAACAACTTTATAAATCAGAAATACGAAGGCGAGTATATTAATTTTATAAATAAAATTATCGTTTTAAAGTTTCAATAATAAAGATAAGAGAAATAATAAACTTTTAATTTTAATTATTAATTTAATATATAATTAGAAAAGAATTAAAGAATCTAGTTCTTAATTAAAAGTTTATAAAATAATATAATAATATGTAAAAACTATATTTATAATAAAAAGACTTAGGTAAATAATTTAAAAACTAATATTTCTAGATATTAAATAAACGAGAGGAATTCGAAATATTTATATTTTATTTAAAACTTTACGTCTCATTATCTAATAAAGAGAAAAAAATTAAATATAAAATATTTCTTAAAATCGGAGGTAATTCATAGATTTAAGGAGTTAAAGGATAAATAAAAAAATATTTTTTTTTAATTAAAATTATATAAAGAACCTAATTTTATTTTAAAATCTTTGAAATTTTATATAAAAACGACCTAGGCTCTAAAGTATAAAAGGAGTTAAAAAAGATATAAAGAATTAGAATATTTAATATAAATAAAATAGATATAAAAATAAATATAAATATAAATATAAATATAAATATAAATATAAATATAAATATAAATATAAATATAAATATAAATATAAATATAAATATAAATATAAATATAAATATAAATATAAATATAAATATAAATA
>JAABUS010001451.1_pt1 | contig 51411 bp, 47 predicted proteins | sample 5560161 | NCBI WGS metagenome assembly JAABUS01 (sample SAMN10711885, study PRJNA513376) | rock metagenome | isolation source: Antarctica rocks | place: Antarctica: Victoria Land, Trio Nunatak nord | collected 2016-01-04 | reverse complement strand
AGGGCGCTACCTCAAGGAGCGCAACCCTGGCGTGATGATCGTCGGCGCCGATCCCGAGGGGTCGGTCTACTCCGGCGGCTCCGGCCGGCCGTACCTGGTCGAGGGTGTCGGCGAGGACTTCTGGCCGGATACCTACGACAAGTCCGTCGTCGACCGGGTGGTCGCGATCAGCGACCGGGACTCGTTCCTGACCACCCGCCGACTGGCCCGCGAGGAGGGCCTGCTGGTCGGTGGCTCCTGCGGGATGGCGGCCGCGGCAGCGCTGCAGGTGGCCGCGGAGCTGGACGAGAACGCGGTCATGGTCGTGCTCCTGCCCGACTCCGGACGCGGTTACCTCTCCAAGATCTACAACGACGACTGGATGGCCGACTACGGCTTCCTGACGTCGGACTCCGGTGAGCCCCGGGTCGGTGACGTGCTCGCCCGCAAGGGCGACGAGGCCGGCGCCCTGCCCGAGCTGGTGCACGTCCATCCGGAGGAGACCGTCGGCTCGGCGATCTCGATCCTGCGTGAGTACGGCGTATCGCAGCTGCCGGTGGTCAAGGAGGAGCCGCCACTGATGGCGGCCGAGGTAGTCGGGTCGGTGGTCGAGCGAGAGCTGCTCGACGCCGTCTTCACCGACCGGGCCGCGGTGGACGCGCCCGTCGCCGCGTCGATGTCCAAGCCGCTGCCGACGGTCGGCGCGGGCGAGCCGGTCGGCGTACTGGTCCCGATCCTGGAGGCGGCCGCGGCCGCGGTGGTGCTCGACGACGGCAAGCCGGTCGGGATCCTGACCAGGTCGGACCTGCTGGGCTTCCTGGCCGCCGGCTGACGTTACGCTCGCCGAATGCCGAGAGTGCGCGCATGAGCCGCCGGGACGGATCACCCGAGGTCGGGCCGCACGAGGACAGCGGCTGGGACGCGTCGGCGTACGGCTTCGAGACGCTCGCCATCCACGCCGGTCAGGACCCCGACCCGACGACCGGCGCGGTCATCACGCCGATCTACGCCACGTCGACCTACGCCCAGACTGGCGTCGGTCAGCACAAGGGCTACGAGTACAGCCGTTCCGGCAACCCGACCCGGACGGCGCTGGAGACCTGCCTCGCCGCCCTCGAGGGCGGGACCCGGGCGATCGCCTACGCCTCCGGCCTCGCCGCCGAGGACTGCCTGCTGCGGACCGTCTGCAAGCCCGGGGATCACGCGGTGATCCCGGACGACGCGTACGGCGGCACGTTCCGGATCTTCTCCAGGGTGCTGGAGCGGTGGGGGGTCAGCTACACGTCGGTGGCCCTCGGCGACCTGGACGCCGTACGGGCGGCGCTGCGGCCGGAGACCTCGGTGATCTGGTGCGAGACGCCGACCAACCCGTTGCTCAATATCGCCGACATCGCGGCGTTGTCCGGATTGGCCCGGGAGGCCGGCGCCCGGCTGGTGGTGGACAACACGTTCGCCTCGCCGTACCTGCAGTCCCCGCTCGAGCACGGTGCCGACGTGGTGGTGCACTCCACGACGAAGTACCTCGGCGGGCACTCCGACGTGGTCGGCGGCGCGCTGGTGGTGAGCGATGCCGAGATGGGCGAGGAGCTGGCCTACTTCCAGAACGCGATGGGCGGTGTGCCGGGGCCGTTCGACTCGTGGCTGGTGCTGCGCGGGGCGAAGACGCTCGGCGTACGCATGGATCGGCACTGTGCCAACGCGCAACGGGTGGTCGAGCTGCTGACCAGCTCGGACGCGGTCGAGCGGGTGCTCTACCCGGGTCTGCCCGAGCACCCTGGCCACGAGATCGCGGCCAAGCAGATGCGCGACTTCGGCGGCATGGTGTCGTTCACGCTGCGCGGTGGTGAGGCGGCGGCGCTCGACGTGGTGACGCGCACGCGGGTCTTCACCCTCGGCGAGTCCCTCGGCGGGGTGGAGTCCCTCATCGAGCACCCGGGGAGGATGACCCACCTGTCGGCGGCGGGCTCGCCGCTCGAGGTGCCGGCGAACCTGGTACGGCTCTCGGTCGGCATCGAGTCGGCCGAGGACCTGCTCGCCGACCTGTCGGCCGCGCTCGGCTGACCTCTCTATCCCAGGCAACTCCCAGGACGCTCCACGCTCGGCCACAGGCCGGGGCGGCAATCTCGTCGTGTCGGCTCCACCGGGGAGCCGGCGACGACGACAAGGAGCAGGACATGAACAACATCGCAGACCGCACTCGCCGCTGGGGCGCTGCCGCGGCGCTCGGGGCGGCCGGCCTGGTAGCCGGCGGCGTGCTCGCCGGCACCCTGACCGCCAACGCGGCCGACTCGTCCTCGAGCAGCACCAGCCCGAACGTCGCCACCGCGCCGGCGGCGGGGGCGCAGGGCGGCACCGTCGACCAGTCGAAGAGCGTGCGGCCGGACGAGCACCTGCTCACCGGCGACACGGCGAGCAAGGTCCGGGCGGCGGCGCTGGCGAAGTACCCGGGCGCCACGATCCAGCGGGTCGAGAGCGACTCGGACGGCGTCTACGAGGCGCACCTCGTGACGTCGAGCGGGGAGCGCGTCACGGTCGAGGTCGGCAAGGACTTCGCGGTGACCGGCAACTAGGCCGGTGGGCCGGGTCGCGGCGGACCCGGCATGGCACCGGGGTCGGGCGGCACCGGCACCCAGTCCGGCGACGCCCCGGCGGGTACGTCGGGCGCGTGAGGTCGCCCTTCGTCATGCCGGCCGTGGACGGGTGCCGCAGGAGAGGACCGAGGCGAGTCGCGGTCAGCCGGCGGCTAGCTCCCGTGGCCGGGCTTGTAGATCATGAGCAGCAGGATGACCAGCCACAGGACGCCGACCGCGGCCGACACGCCAGCGATCCGGCCGGCCTCGACGTTGACCTTCTCGCCGGCGTCGAGCCGGGCGATGGCGCGCCGCTGGTCCCGTTCGACGAGCCCGAACAGCAGGCCGAGGGGCGGCGAGGAACAGCGCGATCGAGGCGCCGATCCAGAACTGTTGAAGGAGTACTCGCCGCGCACCAGCCCGAGTGATCAAGTGCTCCTGGGCCACGACCGCGAGCAGGGTGGTGCTTCCTCCCGTGCACGCAATAGAGCTCCAAACGGCGCTCCCGCCGCGGCACTTCCCTTGGGGAAGGGGTGGGAACGCTTCCGACGATCGCTCCGATGAGCACGGACCGGCCCCACTCGATCGGGGCAACCGTGTCAAACCGGTTGGCATCGCGATGGCCGCCCCGACCAAAGACGGTCTGCAGGTGCCCAAGAGGCCTCCTTCGCGGGCACGATCGAGATGCTGTGATCCCTCGGCATGGAGCCTGAGCGACAGCGCTCATGCTCGAATCACCTGCGCACCGAAACGGGCCATCTCCTCGCGTTGCGGTGAGAACTGCAGCAACATGAGGTCGACTCCGGCTTGCTCGTACTCCCGAACTCGTTCGCTGATCTGCTCTGGAGTTCCGACCAGGCCGGCTCGCAGCCCGCGGTTGGAGACGCTGTACTCCTCCAGGGACACCTGGGACTCCAGCTGGGAGCCGGCGACGAAGTCCTGGTAGGAGGCGTAGGCCTCCGGACTCGAACGCACGTCGAGCACCCGAGCGAGCTCAGCGGCCGCCGCCGTCTCGGTGTCCCGGCAGATGACGTATCCGGACACCCCGAAGAGCATCGGCGGCCTGCCCAGCGCCTGACGCCGCGCATTGAGGTCGGCCACCTTGGCGGCAATGACCTCGGGCCGGTCGCCGTGCATGACGTACGCGTCGCCGTACGCCGAGATCACCTCCTTGGCCCGCGGCGACTCCCCGCCCATGTAGACGGTCGGCGGGTTGGACGGTTTGGGCTCGAGGACGCAGCTCTCCAGCTGGTAGAGCGGACCCGAGTGCGAGACCGTGTCCTCGGTGAGCAGCCGGCGCAGCACCGTCAGCCACTCCTCGGTGCGGGCGTACCGGGCGTCGTGGACGTCGAAGGGTGCGCCGTACTGGGCGGCCTCGTCCTTCCACCACGACGACACGACATTGAGGCTGATCCGCCCCGGCGCGATGGTGTCGAGGCTCGAGATCGCCTTCGCCGCAAGCGACGGCGAATGGTAGTTCGGGCGCACCGCTAGCATCAGTTCCAGCCGCTCGGTCACCGCGGCGACGGCGGGCGCGAGGGTCCAGGCGTCGAGCGAGGGGGCCCGGTGCCCCTTGATGTCGTTGAGATTGAGCTCGGCGATGAGCGAGAGGTCGAAGCCGTGCCGCTCGCTCTCGACTACGAGGTCGCGCAGGTAGGGCCAGGCGATGCTCATCCCCTCGTCCGGTACGTTGCGCAGCCAGCCCCCGAAGACCGGCATCCAGTAGCCCCACCGCATCCCGCTAGCCCTTCGTCTTGGTGAGGAGGCCGCCGAGGAACCGCGCGACCTCCCGCGGTCCGGAGCGCTCGGCTTGGCGGTCCACGTCGGGGTTGTAGTTGGTGTTGGTGTTCACGTCGTAGGTCACCAGCCGGCCGTCGGCGGTCTCGATGAACTCGAAGCCGGCCACCTCGATGCCGTGGCGCCGCGCGAACTCGAGGTAGCGTCCCACGATGGCCGCGTCGAAGTCCCTGCGGAGGGCGAACAGCCCCGACGCGGACCCGGCCACCAGGCACGACTCGTCGGAGTCGATGGCGCAGGCGTCGGCCGGGCAAAGCTGGAACCCGCCGCGGGCAACGTCGGCGGTCAAGGCGTAGAGGAACGTGCCACCGACCACTTCAACCCGGGTGATGAAGGGCGCCGCCGGCTCGACGTACTCCTGGAGCAGGGTGATGGCGTCGGCCGGCGGCTCGTAGTCGGGCGAGTCGAGGTAGATCGCGAGCGCGTCGGCCGTGTCGAAGCGGCGTACGCCGAGCCCCTTGCCGCCCTGGTTGTGCTTGGTCACGAACGGCGTCGGCAGCTTGCGGGCGACCGCGGCCAGCTCCGCCTCACCGGAGACGGCGATCGTGCGCGGGACGTCGAAGCCGGCGGCGCGCAGCGCGGTCAGCTGGTCGACCTTGCTCATCTCCAGCTCGAGCACCCGCCGCCCGTTGACGACCCGCCGCCCGTGCGCCTCCAGCCAGGACAGCACCGCCCGGGTGTGATCCTTGGCGCGCGCGTGTCCCCGGGTCTGGCACGAGGCGCTCATCCGCGACCAGAAGACACCGGCCGGTGGAGGCTGGTCGAGGTCGAGCACACCGCCGTCGAGCAGCCACTCCTCGTACGGAATGCCCTCGTCGTCGAACGCCCGGGCGAACGGGGGGATCCAGTCGGAGTTCTCGTGCAGGACGAAGACCTTCGCGTCAGGGGTCACCCTGTCAGTCAACTCCGATCGAACACAGGGCCTCCAGGGCCAGCCCGTAACTGTGCCAGCCGATGCCGGCGATGACGCCCGTGCACACGCCGCCGACGGGATCGGTACGGGGATCGTCGGGCACCGTGAAGCTCGCCGCCGCAATGTCCTCGAGCTGACACCCGTTCTCGCGGACGAGCGCAGCCAGCAGCTCGGCAGTCGCCTCGCTCACCGCCTCGGGCCCGTTTGTCTCCACGGTGATGGCTCCCCGGATTCCGCGGCAGGCCACCGGCTGTTCGGTTTCCATCGCACTCTCCTGGGACCAACAGAAAAGGCGTGGAGCGAGTGCTCCACGCCTTGAGGTCTCGTTCCGCGGTTCGGCTAGCCGGGCGCGTCCCTCAGGGATGTCGTGAAGTGGCCGCACCGATACCAGGAGGTCGGCGACAGGAAACTTCCGGAGAGGGCCATCACGCCCATGCTCGGTGTTGGACGGCCGTCTCGTCAACCCCGCTACGGTCCGAGGCGTTGACGGGGCCGTCGCCGGGCCGCAGAATCGCCGGCATGATGCTCCGGCGGTGCACGAACGGATCCAAGTGCTGGCGGCAGCGGGCCTCGGAATTGGCCCGCGTCTAGCGACGTGCGGCAGCCGAAGCCCCCGGAGATTCCGGGGCTTTCTTCATGTCTGGGGAAGTGTGAGACCCACCCTGCGAGTGCAACCCGACCCCCGGACCTACGCCGAGCTGGCCTCCCGGTGGCCGTTGGTGCCGGTGTGGACCGAGCTGTTGTCGGACGTCTCGACGCCGGTCGGGCTGTTCCCGTCGCTGGCGGGTTCCGGGCCGGGCGTGATCCTGGAAAGCGTCGAGCGTTCGGAGCGCTGGGGCCGCTACTCCTTTGTCGCGGGCGATCCCGCGGCGGTCGTGACGGTCGACGCTTCGGGCGGGCGGCTGGAGTCGGTGTCGCGGGAGCTGCCGTTCGACCCGACCGGGCTTCCTGCCGCCGCCCTGCCCGCGTTGAAGTCGCTCGCGGCAGCGCTCCGCGCCCCTCGGCTGCCGGATCTGCCGCCGCTGACCGGCGGCCTGGTCGGGTACCTCGCCTACGAGGCGGCCGAGCTGCTGGATAGCGCCCCGCACCCGTACGGCGGAGAACCGCCGGCAGCCCCGATCTGCTTCCTCGTGATCGACCGCGCGGTGATCTTCGACCACTGGCGGCAGCGGCTGCTGCTCGTCGTTCACGGCTGCGGTCCGGACGGCTACCGCCGGAGCGTCGCTGCGCTGGAGGAGCTGGTGGACAAGGTCTCTTGGGCGGCACCGCCGCCGCAGTTTGCGGCGGCCGCAACAGAGGCCGTCGGGCGGCCCGAGTCCAACGTCGACGACGACCGCTTCCGTCATGGTGTGGAGCGGGCGAAGGCACAGATCCTGGCCGGGGAGATCTTCCAGGCGGTCCTGTCCCGCCGGATCTCGGTGCGGACGCCGGCTGGCGGTGTTGCGATCTACCGCCGGCTTCGGGCGAGCAACCCCGCGCCGTACATGTTCCTCCTTCGTACGCCGGACGTGGAGCTGGCGGGTTCGTCACCCGAGCCGCTCGTCCGGGTGGAGGGCACACGGGTGCTGACCCGGCCGATCGCGGGGACCCGTCCCCGCGGTCACGACCCCGACGATGACAAGCGGTTGGAGCAGGAGCTCCTGGCCGATCCGAAAGAGCGGGCCGAGCACTCCATGCTGGTGGACCTTTCCCGCAATGACCTCGGTCGGGTCTGCCGTCCCGGATCGGTCGAAGTGACCGAGCTCATGACGGTGGAACGGTTCTCCCGGGTCATGCACATCGTCAGCACCGTGGAAGGCGACCTGGCGGAGGGCCGGTCGGCCTTCGAGGCCCTGGCGGCCGCCTTTCCGGCCGGAACAGTGACCGGTGCGCCGAAGCGGCGAGCCATGGAGCTCATCGCCACCGAGGAGCGAACGGCACGCGGACCGTACGCCGGCGCCGCCGGTTATCTCAGCTTCGCCGGAGATCTCGACTTCTGCATCACCATTCGAACCGCAGTGGTTCGAGGGGAGAACGTCCACGTTCACGCCGGTGCAGGGATCGTCGCCGACTCCGATCCGGATCGGGAGCTGGCCGAGACCGGCGCGAAGGCCGCCGGGGTGTTGGCCGCGGTCACCGGGGGATCGGCGTGATCCTCGTCGTCGACCACTACGACTCCTTCGTCTACAACCTGGTTCAGCTCGTGCAACGGTCCGGACGGGAAACCACGGTGATCCGTTCGGACGAGCGTTCTGCGGCGGGAGCTGCGGCGTTGGCGCCGGACGGCGTCATCCTGTCGCCGGGCCCCGGTCGCCCCGAGTCGGCCGGCTGCATGGTGGAGCTGGTGCGTGCCCTGCCGGCCGACACCCCGGTCCTGGGCGTCTGCCTGGGGCACCAGGCGCTGGCCGTGGCATTGGGAGCCACGGTGGCGCGGGCCCCCCAGCCCGTCCACGGTAAGGCGTCGCCGATCCGGCACACCGGGCGCCCGCTGTTCGCCGGCGTGTCGACGTCTTTCTCCGCGGGTCGATACCACTCCCTGGTCGTCCGGCGGGAGGGGCTGCCCCCCGAGCTGTTGGTCACTGCGGAGAGCGAGGACCGGCTGGTGATGGCCCTCGAGCATCGAGACCAACCTCGGTTCGGCGTGCAGTTTCATCCCGAGTCGATCCTGACGCCGGACGGCCCGCGCATTCTCGAGAACTTCCTCGCTCTGGTCGGTCCGCATGCCGGATAGCCCGCACGACGGCGGCTGGGACCGCCAGGCGTAGTAGCCGGACTCGGATGCCTCCAGCACGCGGCAGGCCATCTGCACGGGCAGCTTCTCGGCAGCCATCACCGCGACCGCGGAGAACCGCCTTTTGGGCGCGTCGCCTCCCGCAGCAGCTCCACCGCTCGGCGGGCAACCGCCAGCTCGGCTTCCAGCTCGGCGATCCGCCGCTTCGCCGAGCTGAGCTCCGCCTTCTCGGCGCTGGCAAGACTGCGACCAGGTTGTTACCAGGCCGCGGTCGATGCGGTCCTGCCGGCGCCAGTTATAGATCGACTGTTGGCTGATCCCGAGATCTCGGGCGACGTCAGCTACGGTTTGGCCCGGCGTCTGGTAGATGGGGGATCTTGCGGCGGAACTCCGGCGGATATCCGCGTCTGCCTATCCTGACCTCCGGGCCTCAGGGCAGCACCAGAATCCAGTAACCGGGCTCCACCGAAGGCGGGGACACCAGAGTGTCTACCGAACCCAGGACGCTTCAGTTCGACTGGCAGCGTGGCAACGTGACGCCGCAACGTCACGGGTTGCGGAAGAAGGAGACGCCTATCCGCGGTCGTCCCTCTCAAGGTAAGGCTTGTAAAGATCACTGCAGCGTGGTAGGGGACCACCTCGGCTACCGCCGTCAGCCCAGCGCGAGCCCGCCTGCCGCGCACAAGCGCCTGCGCAGAAGAACTCCTCCAGAACCTCTAGCCATGGCGACGCCTCGGGGAGTAAGACTGGTGTCCGACTCAGTCCGACCGGAGGGGTGGCCCTGTGAACGTAAGGATGAGGCGCCGTCGACTGCTCGCTGGCGCGGTCGTCATCGCTGCTGCGGTCGCCGTACCGTCGGCCGCCCGGGGAATGACAGACACCGTGGGCCGCGGCGGCGGGACGCCCGGCACGGCCGCCAACTTTCAGCTGATCGGCCACAACCCGCTGTTCAACCGGGGCATGAACGCGGCACCGGCGATCTACCGCAACTACATCTACGTCGGCAACCGGACGGACAGCTCGGACGGTCACACCAACCCGGGCGTCCTGATTGCGTCGATCGCTGACCCTGCCCACCCGAAGGTGGTCGGTGCGATCGGCCGGCCGGAGGAAGCAAACCGTGGCGTGACCTCCCGCGAGCTGCGTGTGTGGTCGAGGCAGAAGCTGCTAATCGTCATGAACTTCCGGTGCAGCTCGTTCATCCACGACTGCCCCGTGGGCACCGACGAGCAGTTCGAGTTCAACCTCAAGTTCTACGACCTCACGGACCCGGTCCACCCACGGCTGATCAAGACCTTCGTCCCGAAGTCGCGGGCCGGGGTACCGGTCAAGCCGCACGAGATGTACCTGTGGATCGACCCGAACAACCGGGATCGGGCGTTGCTCTATCTCTCCACCCCGACCCTGTCCACCAAGCCGGCGGACCCGAACCTGGTCGTCGAGGACATCAGCGCCGCCTCCCGGGGGGTGGTGCGCTTCGTCACCCAGTTCAACGCCAACGCCTTCTATCCCGGCGCAGCCGATCCCGCCCGCTACGACTTCAACCTGTTCACGCACTCGATGTCGTTGAACCCGGTCGGCAACCGGCTCTACCTCTCGCAGGAAGCGGGCGAGTTCCTGGTCGCAGACTCCAGCGAGGTCGCCCGTGGCCTCCAGAACCCGCGCATCCACCTGTTGACCGACCCGCGTGACCGCCCTCGGTGGCGCAACCCGAACGGTCACTCGGCGGTCCCGATCCCGGGCCGGCCGCTGGCGCTGACCACCGACGAGATCTACGGGTCCCTGCTCGGCCCCAGCCAGGGCTGTCCCTGGGGTTGGGCTCGGCTGTTCAACGTGGCAGAGCCGGCCGAGCCGCGGTTCGTCAGCCAGTACCGGATCGCCGAGAACGTGCGCTCGTTCTGCAAGACGCGTGAAGGTCGCAACGACGAGTTCGTCAGCTACACCTCCCACAACCCGACGGTGCTGCACGATCTCGCGCTCATCTCGTGGCACTCCGGCGGACTGCAGGCGATCGACATCTCCAACCCAAACGTTCTCCAGCAGGGTGGCTGGTTCTCCCCGGTGCCGCTGCGCCGCGTCGCCACCGAGGACCCGGCCCTCTCGGCCGGACCTAACAAGGTCGTCATGTGGAGCTACCCGATCATCCGGGACGGCCTGATCTACGTGGTCGACGTCCGCAACGGCCTATACGTGCTGCGCTACACCGGTCCCCAGCACGGCGCGGTCGATCGGACGAAGTTCCTGGAGGGGAACTCCAACCGCGGTGACCCGATCAACGACAACTAGCAGATCTCCGGCGGCTGCCGGCCGTCAGCCGGTAGAGGACGGGGTGCCGCCGGTCGGGTCGGTGCCGTCATCCGTGGCGTCGCTGCGGTCGTCGTCGCTCACGTCCGCCATGGCGACGGTGTCCGCCAGCTCCTCAGCGCTCATGGTCGAAGCTCTTGGGTCGGCGTTGGCGCCCGGCAGGCCGCCGGTCTGGCCGACGCTGGTCGCCTGCCGTGGGGTCTCGGTCATGCCCGCGCCCGTACCCCACCCGGTGCCGGCGTACGCCGGAATGCCGAAGCCGGCGTGCTCCACCGCCGTACGGCCGGCACCGGGGACGTGGGCCAGGGTCAGAGGTCGCGGCGGGAGAAGGCCGCCCGGGCGGCGACGGCTACAACCAGCAGGTATCCGGCCGACCAGAGAATGATCGCCAGTGCTGGCGGCGAGGTCGAGGCGAACGGGATGCCGCCCGAGACCTGGCCCACCGCTCCGGTCTGCGCCAGGAATGTCGGCGACTGGGCGAAGTACGACGCCCCGCGCCACAGCGCGTCACTGGGGAAGGCCAGCGACACGGCGGTTCCGACGTTGGCCATCCCGATGTTGTCCACCGCCGTACCGATGAGCTCGACGATTCCGCCCAGCCAGGCGAGCCCGAACAGGCTGAAGGTCAGTACGCCGTTGCCGAGCGTGGGGAGCAGCGTCGATCCCAGCATCCCGACGCTGACCAGGAACAGCACCTCGAGGGTGAGCAGGGCGAGGGTGCGGACGGGGCTGACCGGCTCGTAGCCCGCCACTACGCGGGCGATCAGCAGCAGCGCGCCCGCCATCCCGACGACGTAGACCACCAGCAGTGACGCGAAGGCGAGCCAGCGACCGAGCAGGTACGACGCGCGCGGGACCGGCCGGGCCAGCACCGCGTGCAGCATCCCGGAGTCCACGTCGGCAGAGATCGCCCCGACCGACAGAAACAGCGCGAGGAAGGCGGCGAGGAACTGGACGGCGTACAGGCCGAGCACGGTGAGGACGGCGGCGGCGAGCGAGCCGGCCAAGGCGTCGGCACCGCTGCTGTCCTGCACCTTGCGGTAGAGCAGCGCGAAGCCGAGGGCGAACAGCCCGACGAAGACCGCGCTCAACGCGACCAGGCCCAGGAGCAGGCGGCGCCGGACCGCCTCCTTGAGCGTCCAGCGAGCGACCTGCAGTGCCTTCACGCGGTCTCCCCATGGACGAGGTCGACGAAGACGTCCTCCAGTGAGCGCTGCTCCGGCACCATGCCGTAGAGCCGGTAGCCACCGCGTACGACGAGGTCCGCGACGGCCGGCGCGACATCGGTCCGGTCGACCCCCAGCGTCACGCCGGTCGCCGTCACCTCGGCGACCGAGCCCAGCTCCGCCAGAGCCCGCAGCAGCTCGCCGTCGACCCGGTCCAGCGAGAGCCGCAGCCGGGTGGCCGGACCCACGAGCTCGCCCAGCGGGCCACTGCGCACGATCCGGCCGCGGTCCACGATGGCGACGCGGTCGCAGACCAGCTCGACCTCGCTGAGCAGGTGGCTGTTGAGGAACACCGCGACGCCCTGCGCACGCACCGCCCGGATCAGGTCGCGGACGTCACGGCGGCCGACCGGGTCGAGCGCCGAGGTCGGCTCGTCGAGAAGGAGAAGCGCCGGGCTGGCCAGCAGCGCCTGCGCGAGGCCGATGCGTTGCGTCATTCCCTTGGAGTAGCCGCGGATCCGGTCGCCGCCACGGCCGGCCAGTCCGACCTGCTCGAGCACCTCGGGGATCCGCCTGCGCCGTGCTGGCGCCGGTACGCCGGCCAGCCGGCCGTGGAAGTCGAGCAGCTCCGCCCCCGTCGCCCACTCCTGGAAGCGGAACTGCTCCGGCAGGTAACCCACCTGGCGGCGGCCGCGTGGGTCGCCGGCCGGGAAGCCCAGCACCCGGGCGAGCCCGGCGGTCGGCCGCACCAGCCCGGTCAGGATCTTGATCGCGGTGGTCTTGCCGGCCCCGTTTGGCCCGAGGAACCCGAACACCTCGCCTCGCCGGACCTGCAGCGTCAGGTCGTGCAGTGCCACCCGGTCGCCGTAGGACTTTCGCAGCCCGACCATCTCGATACTGGCGACCGGATCGACGGCGGGCGGCATCGCGGCAGGCGCCGCCACCGTCTCAGCGGAGACTGACCGCGACATCACGGATCACCTTGGCAGGCGCCGGCCCGGCGACGCCGTAGATCCGGCCGTCACGCTGCCAGAGGACCGCGCTGCCCAGCCCGGTGTTGTCCCCGAGCAGCAGCCCGTCCGCGCCGGCGACGGTGGTGGACTTCCAGTGCACCTGGCCGGCCGGGATTGGAAGCGGCAGCGTGGTCCGCCAGTCGCCGATCGCCGCGAGCTGGGCGCGCGTTGCGGGGCTGAGGCCGGGAAGGTCGAGCAGGAAGCCGCGCAGCTCGTCCAGGCTGGCTCCGCCCTCGGCCCGCGCCTCGATCGACCGAGCCTGGCCGATCAGCACGCCCGGGGTGCCGTCCTGCGCGTCGTACCGCAGCACCACCGCTGCCGGCACCGAGACCACCAGGCTCGTACCGTCGAAGCGCTCCGGCAGCGCCTTGCTCCTGCCGCCGCGTTGGCCGACCCACTGCGCGGCCTTCTCGGAGTCGAAGGTGAAGCGCAGCTGCCGCGGCTCGCTCACCAGGATCTGAGGCGTCCGACGTACGCCGGCAGGGAGCCGGGCCGGGTCGGGGACCGCCACCGGAAAGCCGACCCGCCTACCGGCGGTCGACAGCGAGTCGACCTGCTGCGGGGTCGGGGCGTCCAGGTTGCCGGAGACGGCGCCCAGGTGCTCGAGGTCGGCCAGGGCGTTGACGTCGCGCTCGTTGACCGTTACGGCGGCGAACCGCTCACTGCGGAAGTGGCCGAGGAACTCGCTCGCCGCGCTGCGTCCTGCCGGCGTGGCGAAGACCGACAGGGCCAGGGCGACGGCCGCCGCGGAGGTGAGCGGACGCCGCAGCCGGGTGCGGAGCCTGTCCCGCCGGCCCGGCTGGAGGAGCGCGACGGCCGCGACCGAAGGCTGCGGCAGATCGGCCATTCCGGACCGCACCCGGGTGAGCGCGGCCTCGGTGTCCGCGGTGGAGGGCGTGCGCCCGGGCGCCAGCGCCGCCAGCGCGGGTACGACGGCCTCGGTGGTGCCGGCCAGCTCCGCTGTGCGGTCCCGGCAGGAGGCGCAGCGGGCGACGTGCCCGCGGACGGTGGTGCGATGCTCGGTCGGCTCTGCGTCGAATGCCGTGCGCAGGGCGCCGTCGTGGGGGCAGGTCATCGATCGCTCTCCTGGTTCTCATAGTTCTTCCGGAAGGCCTTCTCGGCCCGGGCCAGCAGGACCCCCACGGAGCCGACGGCGATCTCCAACGTCGCGGCGATCTCGGCGTAGGAGTGGCCCGAGTGCCGAAGCAGCAGGCACGCGCGGTGCCGTTCGGGCAGCGGAGCCAGCGACCGGCGTACGGCCGAGCGCATCTCCTCGCGCAGCACCGTCGGCAGCGGCTCGGGGGAGCCGGTGTCGCGCTCGGCCAGCCGACCGGCGCGCTCGAGATGCCGGCCGGCCCGCAGGCGGGTGCGGACGCGGTTGTGCCCGACGTTGAGGCACACCCGGCGGAGCCAGGCGAGAACCTCGTCGTCGGGCCGGTGCAGGACGGCCGCCCGGGTCAGCGCGATAAAGGCCTCCTGTACGACGTCCTCGGCCTCCTGCCGGTCGCCGACCAGCCGGTAGGTCAGGCCGTACAGCGAGCCGTAGTGTGCGCGGAAGAGCTGGTCGAAGCGGTCCCCGGTGGTCGCCGCCGGCGGCCGGGCTCGCTCGTCCACAACTGCCACGGTCGACCTCCAGCTGGCCTGGGCGACGCACAGTGTCACCACCATCGAAACACCGCCCGGCCGGGAGTTCTTACAGTCGCGGTGAATGGCCGCTAGCCCCGGCGCCGGTCCACGGGGACACGGCATCGACAGCACCCTGGTCGGGCAGGGGCTGCTGAAGTTCCCGCGCAAGGAAGCTCCGCAGCGTCGGCTGCGACACTGGCCGGCAGTCGACCGAGGAGACCCTGATGGGGTTCAAGAAGTCGCGGCTCGGACCGCGGATCGCCGCCGCGGCCCGCTCGGGGGAGCGCTACGGCGATGTGCACGTCTTCCTCGGGGGCACCGGCGCGGTGGGCGGTACCGTCGTTCTGGAGCTCCTCACGATCTACGAGGAGATGTTCTCGATCGCCGCCCCGGCGGCGGACGACGTCCCGGTTCTCGTGGCGACCGGCACCAGCAAGGACGAGATCGCGGCCTTCACCCGGCGGCTGTTCCGTTTCCAGGAGTCGCGTCATGGGAGCGCCTCGCTGCCCGAGCGGGTCCGCAACGGCTACCTTACCCACAGCGGGATCTACATCGCCCTCGAGCGCTTCGCGGTGACGGCCCTGCCTGCGCTGGCCGGGGTGACGGCGCTGCCCGTGGAGGGGCGCCCGGCCGGCGTGGAGGCGGCGCTGGCCGCGATGGGCGCCGCAGCCGGCTCCTCGCCGGCGGAGCTTTCCGCCGCTCTGGCGGCCGCCGTGCCGACCGATCCCTTCAGCGGCTTTCTGGCCGGCTACCTGCGCCAGCATCCCTCTCCGCGAGGGACCGAGCGCTTCCGCTCGGTCGTGGTCGGCATCCCGATCCCCAGCCTCCTCGCCTACCACGAGCGGGCGCTCGACCTCGTGGTGACGCAGGTTCCGTCGTTGCGAGTGGCGGCCGACCGGCTCAAGGAGCGCTTCCTCGACCTGCTTCGGGACGATCTCGTGCGCGTCCGCACCGTGCTCGCCGACTCCCTCGTGGTCGCCCACACCACCGGCGTGGGCGGCATGTACGACCAGGACGAGGCCGGCAACGTCTCCATCCGGCTCGGCTTCGCGCACAGCGCCGCCGACCAGCGGCTCGCCGCCAAGCAGCAGTACGCCGAGAACCTCACCCGTCGGTACGGCGCTGCCGGGATCTCCATGCTCATCACCGCCGCCGCGATCGGCATCGACGAGGTGCGCATCCGGGAGCGGGTGCCGATGCACGGGGCGCTGCAGGCCAAGCTGTTCGACTTTCCGGCCGAGCTCTATCCCGGCTCGCGCGGCAGCAGCGGACCGTCGGCGCCCGCGTCCGGCGGGCGCAGCCGTCAGTTCCTCGCCGCCCACCGTCCGGTCACCATTGCACTCGACGACCCGGACCCCGGACCGGTGCGACTCGACAGAGGAGAGCCGCTGCGGCCGTCGTACACCCTGCGCAGCGGCGAGAACGGCTTCGCCAGCGTGGCCAACGCGGACGCGCTCTACCGGGTGATGCGGGTGGCCTCCGCCGCCGAGCTCGGGCTCGTGCTGGCCACCGTCGCGCTCTTCGGCGACGACCCGGTCTCGCCCTGGTTCCGCGACTCGGTCTGCTACTACACCGAGACGGACAACTCCCGACAGGTGCTCGACTTCCTCGCCCAGCCGCGGCTGCGCTCGGCGCAGCTGAGCGGGCTCGACCCGATGGCGCTGCAGGACCTCGGCTCGGCCAAGCACCAGGGCGAGCTGCACACGCTGAGCCTGCTGATCCTGCTGCACCGGCTGCGCACGCTCGACGTCAACGCGATCGACCCGTACGTCGACGTCGAGCGCTTCGACCCGGACGCCTTCCTCATCGCCCACAGCTCGGCGCTGACCTTCGAGGACGTCGTGTCCTGGGAGCTCCAGCCGCTGGCGAGCGAGCTGCGCACGCTGGTGTGCGCGGAGACGGCCGAGGAGCTGGAGGGCCTGCTCACCGCGGCCGGCCCCGAGCTGTTCCCGGCGCAGGCCAGGGCGCGGCGACTCGTGCTCGGGCGGGTCCTGCAGGCCGCGTGGACGGTGCCCTCGCTCGGCTCGCCCGTCGTCTACGAGGACGGCGGGACGGCCTTCGTCCGGGCCGGCTACTACCTCGCCCCTCTCGAGGCGCTGATGTCGGAGCGCACCTCGCTGCGCGACGCCGTACAGAAGCTGCACAAGGACAGCGGCAACCCCTGCTCCTACGACGTCTACCGCGACTTCCACCTCTGCGTCGGAGGCTTCGTCGACCTGCGCCCGCACGCGATCCTCGCCTCGGCGGGCAACGACTCCGAGGACCTGTCGGATCGGGTGGCGACGTACACCTCCGACGTGGAGCTGCGCCGGGGCCTGGCGGACCTGGAGCCGTACTCCTTCTTCACCACCTGCGGACTGCTCGCGGTCCTGTTCCGGCTGCGGGCGCTCTACCGCCTGCTGCAGGAGGGGATGATCGAGACCGGCACGCTCCAGACCTTCCGCTGGCAGGTGCCCCGCGAGCAGGGACGGCTGATCCTGCTGCCCGGCATGGTCGAGGCGCTGCGGATGGTCTCGGAGGGGTTGGAGAAGACCACCGGGAGCGAGCGGCTGGACGGGATCTGGGGCTACGAGCGGCGCGCCGTACCGGACCGCCGCGGCACCATTCCGGGACTGACACAGCTACCCGCCGACCGGGCCGGTACCGACCAGGCGGGTACCGACCGGTCCGGTGCAGCCGGCTGACGGTCAGGCCGCCGGAGTGTCGAGCACGGCCTCGATCTCGAGCGTGATCGCCACCTTGTCGCTGACGACCACGCCGCCGCCCTCGATGGCTGCGTTCCAGTTGACACCGAAGTCCTTGCGGTTGATCTCACCGGTGGCGCTGAAGCCGACCCGGGTGCCGCCGTAGGCGTCCGGGCCGAAGCCGTTGACCTCGAGGGTGAGCGGGACGTCCTTGGTCACCCCGCGGACCGACAGCTCTCCGTCGAGGACGTGGTCATCGCCGTCGCGGCGGAGGCCGGTCGAACGGTAGGTCATCGTCGGGTGCTCATCGACCGAGAAGAAGTCGGACGAACGCAGGTGGGTGTCCCGCTGCTCGTTGCCTGTTTCGATCGAGGCCAGGTCGATCGAGGCGGTCACACTGGAGTCGAGGGGGTTCTCCGCTGTAACGATCTTGCCGTCGACCTTGGTGAACCGGCCGCGGACCTTGCTGACCATCATGTGTCGGACGCTGAACGAGACGTCGGAGTGCACTGGGTCGATGCTCCACGTGCCGGCCAGGTAGCCAGGGATCGCGGTAGCCGTGGTGGCCGGTGTGCTCAAGGTGCGCCTTCCATAAAGGTTGTACGAGCAACGGGTGTCGCCGACACTAGGTCAGCTAAGTTGAACCGTCAATCATTCCCGGCTAGCCTGGGTCGTGAGCACAACCCGGTGGCTGGCGGCCGACGAGCAGCTGGTGTGGCGAGCGCTCCTGGACGCGACCCGGCTGCTGTACGAGGAGATCGACGGCCAGCTGCAGCGTGACTCGGGCCTGTCCCACGCTGACTACGAGATCCTCGTCCGCCTGTCGGAGGCACCGGAGCGGACGCTACGGATGAGCGACCTCGCGGGGCGCACCCGGTTCTCCCGCAGTCGGCTCTCGCACGCCGCGACGCGGCTGGAGGGCAAGGCGTACGTCGTACGGTCGAGCTGTCCTTCCGACAAGCGGGGCACACTCGCCACCCTCACCGATGCCGGCTTCGCGGCGCTGGGTGCCGCCGCACCGGGCCATGTGGATGCCGTCCGACGGGCACTGCTCGACCCGCTGGCTCCTGAGCAGGTCGCGCAGCTGGGCTGGATCGCATCCGTGATCCGCGACCAGGCGATCCGCCGGTCCGGCCGGGAGGACAGTCGTTCCGCCGGCTCAGCGGTCAGCTGAGCCGGCACTGCCTCACAACGGACCGGTAGTCCGCGTACGCCCGATCGAACATGGCCGAGTGGTGGGCTCCGCTGATCAGCGATGGCATGCCCATGTTGAGCGCCTGACCTGGTGTGATACTGCCGGCGCTGAGCTGGTTCATCACGCCGATGTGCTCAGCCAGGGACTTCTCGACCCGGGTGGCCACCTGAAGGCTCGCGTCGGCTTGGCGGACGGCCCGGCCGCAGTTCGCCGCCGCCGCCGCAGTCGCAGCGGTCGCAACGTCCTCCACCTTGGCATCCGCCACCGGGGTTGTCTGCGGGCGGTCCCGCTGGGCATGGTCGGGCTGGGCGGCATGTGACAGACCGACACCGGCAGAGGTCCCGCCGACCCCAAGAACCAGGCCGGCCACCCCAGCCGTGACGAGCCGACGAGTCGCGGCCGATCGGTGGTTACCGCTCATGGTGGGTCCTTCCGGTAGCGACTGCCCTGTTTGGACGCTCGCTCTATTCGGCGGAAAGGCAGGCCGACACAAGTGGTGGACGGCGTCGACTTTGGGGCCTCTCGAGGGCCCAGAAGGCAGGCAGCGGCGCGAGGTGGCTACCGTCGACCGATGGCTGTGGTCGTCCGGGCCGGCCAGCCGGCCGACTACGACGCAGCCGTAGCGGTGTGGCGGGCGGCCAACACGGCTCGACGGGGGGGCGACCCTGGTCCAGCGCAGCACGAGCTCCGGGTACGCGGCTACGCCGGCGAGCCGGACGCCTTCCTGCTCGTGGCCGACGATGCCGGCGAGCTGGTCGGCATGTCGCTCGGGATGCAGGCCCGCGCCGACGACGGAGCCGACTCGCCGGTCCCGGGTCTGTGCCACATCTCGATGGTCTTCGTCGCGCCCGACCGCTGGGGTGAGGGAGTGGGCGGCCAGCTCGTCGACGCTGTGCTGGCCGAGGCGCGCGGCCGAGGCTATGACCAGGCGCAGCTATGGACCCATGCCGACAACGGCCGCGGTTCGCGGCTCTACGAGGGCCGCGGCTTCCGGCGCAGCGGCCGGGAGAAGGACGACGACCTCGGCGAGCGGATCGTGCACTACGAAAGCGAGCTGTAGTCGCGAGGTGCGCCGCCCCGGTCATCGGCCCGGATGGGGCCGCCGGCTCGGCGCGGCGGTTGTCCTGCCCGGATGCTGGGCATGATCTTGGCTTCATCATCCCCGGGAGTGGCCATGCCTGCGAGCGACGTTGCCTCGGCCGCCTCCGCGGCCGCCCGCAGTCCGTGGCTGCACCGGCTGGCGCGACTCGGGCTGGCGGCTCGTGGCGTGACGTACCTGGTCATCGGCGTGCTGGCGGTACAGGTCGCACTCGGTGAGAACCGGGAGACTGACCAGAACGGGGCTCTGCTCACGGTGGCGCGGCAGCCCTTCGGAACGGTGCTGCTCTGGCTGCTGGCGCTGGGCTTCGCCGGCTACGCCGCCTGGCGCTTCACCGAGGTTGCGCTGGGCGAGACAGGCGGGGACCCCGGCGCCAAGGGCCGGCTCAAGTCGCTCGTGCGCGGGCTTGCGTACGCCAGCCTGTGCTTCACCACCGTCTCGCTGCTCACCGGCACGGGCAACGCCAGCGGCGGTAGCGCCCGGCAGAACGTCACGCTCACCGCTAGAGCGATGCAGCACAGCTGGGGGCGGGTCCTGGTCGGCGGAATAGGGGCAGTTCTGATCGGGGTCGGCGCGATGCTCGTCGTCGAAGGAGTACGGCGGAAGTTCGAGAAGCACCTGCGGATGGCCCAGATGAGCGCCACGACCCGCACGGTCGTCGAGAAGCTCGGCATGTTCGGCACGGCCGCCCGCGGTCTTGTCTTCGCTCTGGCCGGCTTCTTCCTCATCGCGGCGGCGATCAGCTTCGAGCCGCGCAAGGCCCGCGGTCTGGACGGTGCGCTCAAGAGTCTCGCCCGCAGCGACGCGGGCCCGTGGCTGCTGGGGGTCGTCGCTCTCGGTCTGGTTGCGTTCGGAATCTACGGGCTGGCCGAGGCGCGCTACCGGCGGGTGGAGCGGGCCGCGTGAGCGCCGGTGCGGTGGCCGTGGTGTTCAACCCCACCTGCGGCACCGAGCCGGCCGCGATCCGCGCCGCGCTGGCGGCCGTCGGAGCTCCGGACGTGGAGTGGCTGCAGACCACGACGGATGACCCTGGAACAGCGCTCACCAGGGCGGCGATCGCCGACGGAGCCCGGCTCGTGATCGCAGCCGGGGGCGACGGGACGGTGATGGCCTGCGTAACGGCGGTCGCCGGCACCGACGTGCCGCTCGCTGTCCTGCCCGTGGGGACCGGGAACCTGCTGGCCCGCAACTTCGACATCCCGCTCGAGCTGGCGGCCGCGGCGCAGGTGGCGGTCGGCGCCACCCGCCGCCGCGTCGACGTCGGGGCGATCGGCGATGAGCGCTTCGCGGTGATCGCGGGAATGGGCTTCGACGCGGCCATGCTCCGCGATGCACCGCCGGCTCTGAAGAGCCGGTTCGGCTGGCCGGCCTACATCGTCAGCGGGCTGCGGAACCTGGCCCGCGGCCCACTGACCAGTTTCGAGCTGCGGTTTGACGGGGCGTCACCAGTACGCCGACGAGGTCGCGGTGTCCTGGTCGGCAACGTCGGCCGGCTGCAGGGCGGCCTGCCGGTGCTGCCCGATGCCCGCGGCGACGACGGTGTGCTCGATGTCGCCGTGCTCGCCCCTCGTCGGCTGCGGAACTGGGCCGGCCTGGCGTGGCGCATCGTGCTGCGGCGCCGGCCCCGCCCGGAGCAGCTGGAGACCTGGCGCGCCGCGCAGGTGGACATTCGAGCCGGCCGGCCGCTGCCGGTACAGCTCGACGGGGATGTCCGGCCGTCCTCCGACCGGTTGGTCGTGGAGGTCTGGCCGGCTGCGCTGACGCTCTGCGTGCCGTAGCTGCACGGCTGCGAGGACTGCGCCGTTCGCTGGCCGGGCATACCGGCGTACGGCCTGGTGCGGGCGCCGGGGGACCGGTGCGCCGTGACGCCGCTTCATCAAAGGAGAGGCGTACGGCGTGGACCTCGACACCCGGTCGATAGATCCTTCGCAGATCGTGGACCGCCGCGGCGGCCGCGGCGGAATGCCAGGCGGTGGTCTGGCCCTCGGCGGTGGCGGCCTGGGCGTGCTCGGGGTGATCGCCATGCTCGTGCTGAACGTGCTCGGTGGTGGCGGCGGATCCGGGTACGACGTGAACCCACGCTCCAACGGTTTCCCGAGTTCGGCCCAGGGCCGCGGCGACGCGCCGCTGCAGGCCGGCTCGACCGACAACGAGACGCGCTTCGTCACCGAGGTGGTCAACCTCGTCCAGCGCTCGTGGGACGCCCAGTTCCGCGAGGCCGGTCGGACCTACCAGCCCACCGAGCTGGTCCTGTTCACCGCGCAGACCCGATCCGGTTGCGGGATTGCCTCCGCGTCGACCGGGCCGTTCTACTGCCCCGCCGATCGCCGCGTCTATCTCGACCTGAGCTTCTTCTCACAGCTACGGTCCAGGCTCGGCGCGCCCGGCGACTTCGCTCAGGCGTATGTGATCGCTCATGAGTTCGGTCACCACGTCCAGACGCTCTTGGGCATCGACTCCCAGGTGCGCAGGGCGCAGGAAGAGCGCCCCAGCCAGCGCAACGAGCTGTCGGTGCGGCTGGAGCTGCAGGCCGACTGCTTCGCCGGCGTATGGGCGCACTCGGCGTTCGAGGAGGGCCGGCTGGAGTCCGGCGACCTGGAGGAGGGCCTGGCCGCCGCGGCCGCCGTCGGCGACGACCGGCTCCAGCGGCAGGCGACCGGCTATGTCGACCCGGAGAGCTTCACCCACGGTACGTCGCAACAGCGGCAGGGGTGGTTCAACACCGGCTACCAGAGCGGCAGTCCCAACTCCTGCGACACCTTCGGCGAGGGGTGAGAGGGACGCCGACCGCGCTCCGTCGTTGTGGTGACTGCGTTACATCGACGTGGCGTTTCCTCCAGGGACCGCCAACGGCGACCATGCCGGGCGTTGAGGCGGGGTCAGACTCGGTCGAGCTCGAGATGCGGCTGGGCCGGCAGCTCGACCCGTACGCGGTCATGAGGGCGGACCGGTCCACCGGCGATGACGACGCCCATGATCCCAGCCTTGCGGATCAGGCGCCCCTGCTCGTCGCGGTCCAGGACAGCCTTCATCAGGCCGGGCTGGAAGTCTTCAAGCTGATAGCAGGGGTTGCGGAGGCCGGTCACCTCGACGATGGCGTGGGCGCCGAGGTGCAGCCGCGTGCCGCGAGGCAGGCCGAGGAGGTCGAGGCCACGGGTGGTGACGTTCTCACCCAGCTGCCCCGGTGCGACGTCGAAGCCTCGATCTCGCAGCTCGTCGTGGAGCTCAGCATGAATGAGATGGACCTGCCGCAGGTTCGGCCGGGTCGGGTCGGGTCGGCCCGGACTCGGGAGCGATGCTGCACGGTCACGCCGGCATGCGCATCGTTGTCCACCCCGACACCGGCGACGAGCTCGATGCTGCTCTCGTTCGGCTTGCTGAACTTGTGCACACCACTGCGGCTGACCGCGACGACTTCCCCAGCGTACCTCTGCCGATACACCCGGATATCCTGACAGAGCCACGTCCGCAACCGATCGGACTACGGGCGCTTCCGGGCGAGCAGCCACTGAAACGATGACTCGCCGCCAGGCTCCTGCATCGTGACGATCTCGTCGATGAGGAGGTCGAAGCCGGCTGCTTCGAGTAGTGAGCGGTTGATGTCGGGGCCGTAGCTGCTGAAGTACATGGGGACGCCGATGAAGTCCTCCTCCATCCCAACGGTCTCGCCCCGCGCGCTCAACGTCGCCAGGAGGTATCCGCCGTGTTTCAGCCAGCCGGCGATCCGCCGGAATACCTCCGCATGCTCGGTGCGGGGGACGTGCGTCAGTGAGTAGAAGGCGGTTACCGCGTCGAAGCTGCCAAGCGGCAGCGTCACGGTCGCGAGATCCGCTTTGCGAAAGCGTGCAGTCGGGACGTTCTCCTGCGCGCGCCGCAGCTGCTCCGCTGAGATGTCGATGCCCAGGACGCTATGCCGGTTGGCGAGGAGTGCGGTGCAGGGGATCCCCGCGCCACACCCGAGGTCGACCACCTGCGCGCCGGGCTGGAGCCGCGACTGCAGCTCGTTCAGAAAGCGCAAGCGGGGATCACCTGTCGTCTGGCTGATGTACGCGAGATAGGCGTCCGCCATCGCGTCGTACCCCGCCTCGACGGTCGCTCTCGCATCGTCCACAGCGCGAAGCGTTTCACGTGTGTGGGCTGACGCGGGCTGCACGCTGGGTCCGGCGCTGCGACTGTCTGGCATCTCTCTCCAGGTTTGCCGTCGCCAGCACCGGCCGCGCCCCGTTCCTCTGCCGGATGCGCGTCGAGAGTGCGTAGTCCGTCGCGGCTGCCGGTGTTCGAGATGATGCTGTGGTGATGGGCTCGCTGCTGACCGCCGTGCGTGTGCTCACCCGGCTGACCCGTGCAGCGCATCGCGCGATGAGCCCACTCGCAGGACGGGCGCTCCCGGCACCGGGTGGCGGCACGGTCGTCGGCACGGTCAGCCTGCTGTGCCGCTTCCCGGTGAAGTCCACCGCCGGTGAGCTCATGTCCTTCCACGGCGGTCGGCGACCGGGGGGTGCTGCACGACCGGGAGTGGGCCGTCTACACCGCTGACGGCGGATCGCCAGCGGCAAGACCACCCGTCGGTTCCGCAAGGTCGACGGCCTGATGAGCTGGCGGTCCACGGTCGCCCCCGCGGACGCGTCCGGCGGCGAGCTGCCCACGCTGCACAGCCCCGACGGCGACACCTACCGGGTCGACCAACCGGCAGCGGCGGAAGGCCTCAGTCGAGCGTTCGGCGAGCCGCTGACGCTGCGGCGGGAGACGACGGTCCGCCACCACGACGAGTGCGGCGTCCATCTGGTCACCACCTCCTCGATCCGCCGCGTCGAGCAGCTCGTAGCCGGCCGGGTCGACGTACGCCGGCTGCGGGCGAACATCGTCCTGGACACCGAAGGCATCGGCTTCGAGGAGGACGCGTGGACCGACGCCGATCTCGCGCTCGGCCCGGACGTCGTGCTGCGGCTCGGGCCGGGCATGCCCCGCTGCGTCATGGTCGACCAGTCCCAGGCCGAGGTCCCCGCCGGACCACCGGTGCTGCGAGCCCTGGGACGTACCCACGACGTGCTGCTCGGCCTGCAGGCACACGTCATCCGCACCGGCACCGTCTCGATCGGCGACACCGCTCGGCTCACGCCCCGTACGCCGGCAGTGACAGGGCAGCCCGCCGTCGGCCGACGTGACGGTCCTGCTGAGCCTCAGAATTATCCGCGGGGCAGGCGCCAGGCATGGTGACCTGCTCCGAACCGGTGCTCGGTACGGGCGGTGCGGCGTATTGCCGAGGATGCGGCGGGCGACGTCCTGCTGCTTCGGCGCGTCGGCGAGGACACCCTGGGGGCTGCCCGGCGGGGGCGTGGACGCTGGTGAGACGTGGACACAGGCGGCGCTGCGCGAGTGTTTGGAGCACCGGCTGGGCGGTCCAGTTCTTCGGCGTCGTCTTCCTGGCGACCGTGCTCCGTCGGAGCGGAATCCCGGACGGCGAGGCATCGGCATTGGGGTTCTTCGCCCTGGATGGCCTTCCGGAGCCCCTCTTCGAGCCGGACAGGCCGGTCTTGGCAGACACCCGGGGGCAACGCGGAGACCGTTCCTCCGTTAGCGATCGACGCTTGACCAGGCCACCGAACCACCACGCACCCGGGTCAGCCGTCGTCACGCCAGTCGAGCCAGCCGCCGTGGGGTGCGGTGAGGGCAAGAACGGTCGAGCCGCCTTGGCCGAGGACGAACGACCGCTCGTCCGTCGGTAGCGCCGCCGTGGGCAGGCCGGGCAGCACCCCGGGGGCCTCGTTGGACAGCCAGACGGCGCCCAGCGAGCGCACCGACGCCGCGAACTCCTGCCGGTCGGCCAGCGAGAGGTAGATCAGCACTGCCGAGTGGAAGACGACCAGCGTGGCCTCCGCCGGCGCCTCCGCGGCGAGCGGCAGCAGCTCCGCCAACAGGTTTCCGTCGACGATCCGCGGTGGTTGCCGGCGGGCGATGCGTACGGCGGTCCGGAGCCTCGCCAGTCGTTCGGGCTGGTCCGGCCAGACCAGCGCCTCGAGCCAGCGCACCTCCTCGGCATCGTTCACGTCGATCGGGTGCAGGTCGACTCCCGCCCGCCACACGACCTCCGGAATCGACGCCGGCAGCGGGACGGGGCCGCGCGGCGAGCAGGAGAGCAGCAGCTCGGCGTCGGCAGGGCCGACCCGGTGCCCGTCGTAGTCGTAGGCGTAGCGGTCCAGCAGCAGGCACAGGCCGGCACTGGTACCCACCTCGAGGAGTGCTAGCGGCCCCGGCAGCTGCCCGAGCGCGGGCAGCAGCGTCGCGCAGCGGCCGACCTCGTTGGTCTGCGTACGCCGCGCCAGCATCACCGCGAGTGCGGCGTCCCAGTGCTTGAGCAGCCAGCCGCGGAACGCTTCGAAGTCGGTCACCGGTCCGTCCAGGAACCGGACGGCGCCGAAGAGCAGGTTCGGCTGCCGCTTCGGCTCGGGCAGCGCGTCGAGCCGGTCGATCAGCTCGACGTCGTCGGCGACCGCCGCCGCGAGCCACTCATAGGTCTGCGACGACCCGCGAGCCGAGCGCGCGAAACTCCGGTAGTCCTCGGCGGTGTCCATGGCCGAACGATGTCACTCAACGGACGCGGAAGTGCTCGGCATCCGCCCGCTTGAGCTCCATGCCGATGCCCGGCCGGCCGGTGTCGGGCTTTAGGGTGCCACCGGTCGCAGGCAACGCGCCGTCGAAGAGCAGCCGTTCGATCCGCTCGTGGTCGTGGAAGTACTCGACATGGCGCAGGTTGGGTACCGCGGCCGCCGGGTGCGCGTGCAGGCTCGGTGCGCAGTGCGCCGAGACCTGCAGGTTGGCCGCGGCCGCCACCGCGGCGGCCCGCAGGAACTCGGTCGCACCACCGCATCGGGTGGCGTCCACCTGCAGGCAGTCGACCGCGCCGGCGCCCACCATCCGGGCGAAGTACGGCAGGTCGTAGCCGTACTCACCGGCGGCGACGTCCGCGCGAGTCTGCGAGCGGGCCGTAGCCAGCCCGGCGAGGTCGTCGGAGGAGACGGGCTCCTCGAACCAGCGGACGTCGTACTCCTCGAACCGCCGGGCCACCCGCACGGCCTGGCCGACGGTGTAGCCGCCGTTGGCGTCGACGTAGAGCTCGGCCGCCGGTCCGATCACTTCGCGAGCCAGCGCGATCCGCTCCAGGTCGCGGCTTTCGCGATGCCCCCACGACTCGCCGATTTTGATCTTCACCCGCGGGATCCCCAGCTCGTGCACCCAGCGCGCCAGCTGCGCCGTCGTCTGATCCGCGTCGTAGCTGGTGAAGCCGCCGCTGCCGTAGACCGGCACCTCGGTATGGACCTGCCCGAGCAGCCGGCACAGCGGCAGGTCGAGCAGCTGAGCCTTGAGGTCCCACAGCGCGAGGTCGACCGCCGAGATGGCGGTCGACGCGATGCCGGGCCGCCCCAGGTTGCGCACCGCCCGCACCATGGCATCCAACGAGCCGGGTACGTCGAGCGCGGGCCGGCCGACCACCACGCCGGCCAGCAGGTCCTCGACCAGCGTGGCCGCGGCGCGCCCGGTGTAGCTCCAGCCGAGCCCGCAGGACCCGCCAGCGGTCGCCTCCACCACGACGACCGTGGTCTTGGACCACTCCAGCGTGCCGTCGGCCTCGGGCGCGTCGGTCGGCACGTCGTACGCCGACACGTCGAGCCGTGTGATGGCGGGATCGATCACCGTACGGCGGGTGCGCGCAGGCCCGACCGCGAGCCGGCCACCAGGCGGTCGGCCGCCCGGGCCGCCAGCGCCATGATGGTCAGCGCCGGGTTGGCGCTGCCCTGCGTCGGCAGCACGCTGCCGCCGCCGATGACGAGGTTGCGGATCGCCCAGCTGCGGTGGTCGGCGTCCACGACCCCGGAGCTGGCGTCGGAACTCATCCGGCAGCCTCCGACCAGGTGCGCGTACCGGTTGATCGTCATGACCTCCGACGCGCCGGCCGCCCGCAGGATCGCCTCGAGCTTCTCGTCGGCGGCCACCACCAGCGCCCGGTCGTTGTCGCACTGGCTGTAGCTGAACTTCGCCACCGGCAACCCGTGACGGTCCGTCTCCTCGGCGAGGGTCACCCGGTTGTCCGGCAGCGGCAGGAACTCGCAGAGCGCGCCGATGACGGCCCAGTGCACGTAGTCGCGCATGTACTCCCGCAGGCTCGAGCCCCAGTGGCCCTGTGCGGTCACGTGTTCGGCGTAGGTGATCGGTAGCGGCGAGACGCCCTGCAGCGAAAAGCCCCGCTTGTAGTCCTGAGTCGGGTCGGTCTCGTAGAAGGCCTCGGTGGACACCTCCGGCGGCGGTGCCTTGTAGGACCGGATCTCCTCGGCGAACCGACCCGCCGACTGCGGGGCGCCCTGCACCATGACGTAGCGGCCGACCTGGTCGAAGTCGTTGCCCAGGCCGTCCGGCCAGCGCTGGGTGGCCGAGTTGAGCAGCAGCCGCGGCGTCTCGATCGAGTAGCCGGCGACCGCGACCATGCGGGCGCGCTGGTAGCGCTCCACGCCGCCCTGGAGGTAGCGAACCCCGGTGGCGAGACCTCGGTCGTCGTCGACCACGACGGCGGTGACCATGGAGTCGGCGCGGATCTCGGCGCCGTGGTCGAGCGCGTCCGGTACGTGGGTGATCAGCGGCGAGGCCTTGGCGCCGACCTTGCAGCCCTGCAGGCAGAAGCCGCGGTAGATGCAGTGCGAGCGGTTGCCGAACCGGCCGTTGGTGATCGCCACCGGCCCGACCTTGACCTCGATGCCGAGCTCGAGGCAGCCGCGCTGGAAGACCATGCCGTTGCCGCCGATGGGGTGCGGTGAGTGCGGGTAGCCGTGCGGGTCGCCCCACGGCCAGTGCTCGCCGGCGACCGGCAGCTCCTGCTCGATCTGCTCGTAGTACAGCTTGAGGTCGGCGTAGGAGATCGGCCAGTCCGCGCCCACGCCGTCGTCGGTGTGCGTCGAGAAGTCCGAGGGGTGGAAGCGCGGCGTATAGCCGGCGAAGTGCACCATCGAGCCGCCGACCCCGCGGCCGGAGTTGTTCGAGCCGAGCGGCACCGGGTCGGAGCCGGCCAGCACCCGCGGCTCGGTCCAGTAGAGGTGGTGCGAGCCGGCCTCGTCGCTCACCCAGTCGCGGTCCGGATCCCAGAACGGCCCCGCGTCGAAGGCGACGACTTTCCAGCCTGCCCGCGCCAGCCGCTGCAGGAGAGTGGCGCCGCCGGCGCCGCAGCCCACGATGGCCAGGTCCACCTCGTCGTCGTCGTCGAACCGGCGCATCGAGGCGCGGAGCTCCTCGTTGACACGGCTGCCGTCGTTCGGGACCAGCCAGGCCGAGGCGTTGCGCCGTCGTACGCCGCCCGTCCCGCCGAGCCTCACGACTCTCGGCCGGCGGAGCGGCGGCGGGCGAACTCCACGTAGTCGGCCCAGGGCGCCGGGTCGAGGCCGGAGACGTCGGCAACCTCCCACGGCTCGCGGGCGTCGATGCCGAGGTTCTTGTAGCCGCGGGGGTACGCCGGCCCGCCGAAGCCGATCTCATTCCAGGCCCAGGGATGCGAGTAGAACGCGGTGCAGGCGTAGCGGGTCCACATGTCCCAGACGTGCTTGGCGGCCAGGCCGCGCCAGTCCGAGCCGGAGCGGTCCTGCACCCGCTGCAGGACGTCGGCCTGGTCTTGCCAGCTAAGTGGCGCGAAAGGGTCGCCGTAGGCGTCCTGCGCGTCGGCGTCCAGGGCGGCGAAGGAGTGGCGGAAGGCCTCGCCGTCCTCCGGCATGTCCTCGTGCCGCCAGCCGTCCGTCGAGCCTTCGGCCAGCCGTACGTCGACCATGGCCAGGACCGGCACCTTGGGCTCGGTGCGCTGGTCGAGCAGCTGGTCGAACAGCGCCCCGCCGGTGGCCTGCTCGTCGGGGGTGAAGAAGGCGCGGGCCGGCGGGCTGCCCAGTCGCGCCTCGACGATGGCGGCGGTGGCGGCGTCCCAGGTGCCGGCCTGGGCCAGCACGTCGTACCCCGGAAACCGGCGCTGCTCGCCGCCCGGAGTGACGCCGGTGACGGCCCGCGACCGGCGCACTCAGTCGCCCTCGCGGCGCAGCACCGAGGCCAGCAGGCCCATCCCGCCCACGATCGTGACCAGCAGCGGTGCCAGCAGCGGCGGGCCCATCTCGACGTTGTAGCGGGCCAGCCGCCAGCCGCCGGGGCGCTGGCCGATGCCGCGGGCGTGCAGGTAGGTGCCCTGCAGCCCGCTGGCGACGATCGCCGCCGAGGCGAGCGGCAGCGCCGTCTTGGCGGCCCGCCGGCTCACGAAGCCGGCGATGCCGGCCGCGAGGCCCACCGGCCCGAGCGCCACCGGCAGCCACATCATCCGGTTGCCGAAGCTGGCCCGGTCGTGCTCGAGGTAGATCTCCCCAGCCGTGATGATCGCGCCGATCCCGGTCAGCGCCGACAGCGAGCGCTCGAACCGGCCGGTCTCGACGTTGCGCACGATCCGGTCCACGAGGTGCACCGACCGGTTGGTGGCGGCAGCGGTCACGACTTCGTCCCCGGCAGGTACTCCTGGACCTTGCTCTTGAGGCCCTCCTTGACGACGTCCCAGCGGTCGGCGTCACCGCGCACCACCGAAAGCACGGAGTTCTCGATCTGCTCGAGGGTGGCGTGCGGCGGGATGGGCGGTACCGCGGGATCGGTGACGAACGCGATCACGGCCGGCCGGTCGGCCGCCAGGGCCTGCTCCCATGCCGAGCTCACGTCGGCCGGCTTGTCGACCGAGATGCCGAGCAGCCCGAGGCTCGTCGCGTAACCGGCGTACGGGAACGGCGGCAGCTCCTGCGACGGCAGGAACGCCGGCGCGCCCTCCATCGCCCGCAGCTCCCAGGTCACCTGGTTGAGGTCGGAGTTGTCCAGCACCGCCACGACCAGTCGCGGATCGGCCCACTCCCGCCAGTACTTCGAGATCGTGATCAGCTCGTTGATGCCGTTCATCTGCATGGCGCCGTCGCCGACCAGCGCGATGCACGGCCGGGTCGGGTCACCGAACTTCGCACCGATCACGTACGGAACGCCGGGACCCATTGTCGCGAGGTTGCCCGACAGGGAGCCGCGCATCGTGCCGCGAAACTTCAGGTGCCGCGCGTACCAGTTCGCCGACGAGCCGGAGTCCGAGGCGACGATCGCGTTGTCGGGCAACAGCGGGGAGAGCTCGGCGAAGACCTGCTCGGGGTTGATCGGATCCGCGCTCGTCTGCGCCCGGCGCTCCATGATCTCCCACCAGCGGGCGACGTGGCCCTCGACCTCCTCGCGCCACGACCGGTCGCCCTTGCGGGTCAGCATCGGGATCAGCCGCCGCAGGGTCAGCGCCGCGTCGCCGACCAGGTTGACCTCGTAGGGGTAGCGCATCCCGATGAGCTTCTGGTCGCGGTCGATCTGCACGCCGCGCGCCGAGCCGAACTCCGGCATGAACTGGGTGTAGGGGAAGCTCGAGCCGACCGTCAGCAGGGTGTCGCAACCGGTCATGAGCTCGTACGACGGCTTGGTGCCCAGCAGCCCGATCGAGCCGGTGACGAACGGAAGCTCGTCGGAGAGCACGTCCTTGCCCAGCAGCGCCTTTGCGACCCCGGCCCCGAGCAGCTCGGCCACCTCCAGAACCTCGGCGGTGGCGTCGCGGGCTCCTTGCCCGACCAGCATGGCCACCTTCGTGCCGGCGTTGAGCACGTCGGCCGCGCTCGCCAGGTCGGCCTCGGCCGGCACGAGCTCCGGTGTGCTGACCCCGAGGCTGGAGGGCACCATCTTGAACTCGTGAGTCGGGGGCGAGTAGTCGAGCTCCTGCACGTCGGCCGGCAAAATGATCGCGGTGACGTCCCGCTCGCTGTAGGAGGTCCGGATCGCCCGGTCCAGTACGTTGGGCAGCTGCTCAGGGACGGTCACCATCTGCAGGTAGTTGTGCGCCACGTCCTTGAACAGCGTCAGCAGGTCGACCTCCTGCTGGTAAGAGCCGCCCATCGCGCTGCGGTTGGTCTGGCCGACGATCGCCACGACCGGCACGTGGTCGAGCTTGGCGTCGTAGAGGCCGTTGAGCAGGTGGATCGCCCCGGGTCCCGAGGTGGCCACGCAGACGCCGACCCGGCCGGTGAACTTGGCGTAGCCCACCGCCTCGAACGCCGCCATCTCCTCGTGCCTTGCCTGGACGAACTTCGGCACGTTGTCGGCGCGGCCCCAGGCGGCGAGCAGCCCGTTGATTCCGTCGCCGGGGTATCCGAAGACCACCTCGACTCCCCACTCGCGCAGCCGCTGCAGCAGGAAGTCGCCGACCGTGGTGCCCATCAGCGGTCCGAAAGCAGCGACTCGAACGCCGCCGCGGTCACCAGGCCGTAGGCGAGGTGCGGCACGAGGTCGGCCGCCCAGCTGCTCGCCGGCCAGGACGACGGGTCCGCCACGCCGAGGGCCGTCGCCGGGACATCGCTGCCCGCCATGGCGGTCATGCCCAGCCCCACCCCTGCGAGGAGCACCGGCGGTCGCAGCCCGGTGGCCCGGACGAGCCCGTACGCCGCCCCGAGCCCCAGGCCCGTGACGTAGCCGAGCAGGGCGCCGACGCCCTCCTTGCGGTTGTCCACCGGCTCGCCCGGTTCGAGGCCCTTCGCCAGGTCGACGCCGCCCTTCTCGGCCATCTTCTCCGCGACCTGGGCCGGCACCTCGCTCGAGGGGCGGGCGCGTGCCGCCATGTCGAGGTAGGTGACGATGTTGAGAGCGGCGGTGCCGGTCGCGCCGGCCGCCAATCCCACGAGCAGGTGACGGCGCATGCGAGCTCCTTGACGTGGGGTGAGAGACGACCGGAGGTCACCCTCTCGCGGATCGGTAGCGCCGGCTGGTTGGCGCCCCGGTTGTCACGAAGGCGTAAGCAGCCCGGCCCGGCGCTCGGTCAGCGCTCCTCCGGCGTACGCCGCTGCGCCTGCCCTGCCTTGCACGAGCCGGAAGTCCTTCACGCGTCCCGGCTCCCGGCCATCGGCGTCGAGCACATCCGGCCGTGCAGCTCAGCCGTTCGTACGCGCCGCCCCCGGCGGTCGCTCGATGACGTGCACGCGAAGCCAGGCTCGAGAAGTCGGTGATGTTGTGGGCGGACGCGCGCGGGTACTGAGTAGCCCGTGCGTCGCTCCGCAGCCGTGATCGGTGTCCTCGGTGTCGTCGGGTGCGGGGTGGGCCCGGACAAGGACGGCCCGGTCCGGGCCGCCCGCGCGTTCTACGCGGAGCTGGGCGGCGGCAACGGGGACGGGGCGTGCGCGCAGCTGGCACCGGGACTCGCCACAAGCTCTAGGAGTCCGAGGGCGAGGACTGTGCCGAAGCCGTGACGTCGCTGGATCTTTCCAGTACGACGGTCCGCACGGTGGAGGTATTCGGACACGGGGCTCGGATCGTCCTCGACCGTGACACCGCCTCCTCGTCTCGGGAGTGCCGTCGGCGCAATCGGCCAGACGATGACGGTTTGGAGAACTCGCGTCATGGGCGCCGGCGTACGCCGAGGTGGTCAGCGCGGACCCGGGCCGCCTGCCGGGTGCGGGAGTAAGTCGTAGAAGTCGATCGCCGTCCCGCCGCTGAGCGGCGGTGCGCTTCCCGGGAAGGAGCGTCGACCCGTCCTGGCCGTACCGCCGGCGGTGCCATTGCGGGTCGCGGCGGCGACCGCCGTTGACAGCCGAGAGATGGCGTCGGCCGCCACGCTCTCGCTCAGCCGGGCATAACCGACCACGAGTGCGGGCGGGCCCGGCCCGCCGCGCATGGCGCTCGCGCCGAGCACGCCGAGGCCGACCCTCATCGCCTCTTCGACCACCAGCGCCTCGTCGACCTCGGCCGGCAGCTCCAGCAGCAGGTGCAGCCCGGCCGCCAAGCCGGTGACCCGACAGCCCAGCAGCTGCCGGGAGAGCTCAGCGACGAGGCGGTCGCGCCGACCTCGGTACCGCCGCCGCAGCCGCCGCAGGTGGCGATCGTAGAAGCCGGAGTCGAGGAGCCGGGCCAAGGCGTGCTGCTCGATGACGTTCGTCCCGAAGTCGTCGTCGCGCTTGGCCTCCGCCACGCTGCGGAGCAACGCCGGCGGCGGAACCAGCCAGCCGAGCCGAAGTCCCGGCGCCAGCGACTTGCTGACCGAGCCCACGAGGGCCACCCGGGAAGGGTCGAGGCCCTGCAGGCAGCCCACCGGTTGCCGGTCATAGCGGAACTCGGCGTCGTAGTCGTCCTCGATCACCAGGCCGTCGACGTCGCGGGCCCACCGCAGCAGCGCGGCTCGGCGGCCGGGCGAGAGGGCGACCCCCGTCGGGTACTGATGCGCCGGCGTGACCACGACCGCTCGAGCGCCGGTACGGGCCAGGGCCGCCACGTCGATGCCGCTGCCGTCAACCCGGACGTCGCGGATCCGAAGTCCGTAGCGACCCAGCACGCCCCTCTGCACGGCGTTGCTGGGGTCCTCGACCGCCAGCTCCTCTTGACCGTCGGCCACCAACGCGCGGGCGCACAGGGTCAGCCCCTGGGTGACGCCGGCCACAACCACCACGTCGTCCGCGCTCGCCATGGCGCCGCGCACCCGCCGGAGGTACGCCGCCAGCTGGTCACGCAGCGCGGTGGCGCCCCAGGGGGCCAGGTAACCGAGCTCGGAGTCGGGGACCCGCTGGAGCGAGTGGCGAACGGCTGCCGCCCAGGCCGACCGGGGGAAGGTGCCGAGGTCCGGAGCGCCCGGCCGCAGGTCGAGCAGCGGAGCGCTGACCGGTCCGGGCCGGGCCCGCTCCGGCCGCGCCGGCATCGCGGCGCCGGGCGCGACGGCGGTCCTGGACCCCCGCGCGGCCACGAGGAACCCCTCGGCGACAAGTTGGCTGTAGGCCTCGACAACCACGCCCCGGGACAGGCCGAGGTCCCGAGCCAGCGTGCGGCTCGGCGGCAGCGTCGTCCTCGCGGCCAGTCGCCCGGTGCGCACCGCATCCCGGATCTGGCTTCGCAGCTGAGCGGCCAGCGGCCGGCCGGCGTCCCGGTCCACGGCCAACAAGACGTCGAGCCCGCCGCCCGCCATGACCGGTTGGTCCTCCAAAACGACGCTGAATTGGCCCTGCTGAGGGGCCACACGCGCTCTTAGCCTAAGACCAGCTGGTCGGCGCGGCAGGGCAGTCGACCGTCCGAGTGGCTTGGTGGTGCGTCGTCGGATGGCAACCAGCCCAACGTCGCCCTCGGCGCCGGCCACCGCGGCCGTCCCGTCCGGCGCCGAGCGAGCTGCCAGGCCCGGTTCGTTCGCCGACACTCGCGGTCCGATCCCCGTCGTCGTGCTGGTCGACCATGGCGAGCTGATGATCCGCGAGATGGCCGCTCATGTGCAGCGGGCCGGCCACCTCGTCGAGCTGGTACGGCCCGACCCCGTTCCGCTGGCCCGAGTGAGCGAGCTGCGCCCGGACCTGGTGGTGCTCAACCTCGATGCGCTCGGCGCTGGTGGACTGGGGATGGTGCCCCGACTGCGCTCGCTGCTCCCACGCGTTCCCGTCGTACTGGTCAGCCGGCATGCCGACGAGTCGGTCCGCATCCGGGGGCTGGCGGCCGGCGCCGACGACTTTCTGCCGTTGCCCACCTCGCCGGTGGAGCTGGCCGCCAGGGTTCGGGCGGTCCTGCGGCGCACCTTCGTCGATCGTGGCCGGGTGCTCACCGCCGGTCCGCTGGTCGCCGACGAGCTGCGTCGGCGGGTGGAGATCTTCGGCGCGGAGGTGCGGCTCACAATGCGCGAGTTCGACGTGCTCGTGTACTTGATGCGGCGCCCTCAGCACGCGCTGCGGCGAGAGCAGCTGCTCCAAGATGTCTGGGGCTACACCTTCGGCGACGCCTCGACGGTGACGGTGCACATGCGCCGGCTCCGCAGCAAGGTGGAGCTGGACCCCTCCCGCCCCACCGCGATCCGCACCGTGCGGGGCGTCGGCTACCTCTTCGACCCGGGCGGGACCGCATTCTGGTCGCGCCGCGCCGTGGAGGTTCGGTCAGAGCGGGAGCCGGGCGTCTTCAGCGACGCGGATCCTGGTAGCGGCGTTTATGAGACCGACGTGGCTCATGCCCTGGGGAAAGTTGCCGAGTAGCTCGCCGGTCAAGGGGTCGGCCTCCTCGCTGAGCAGGCCAGCGCCAGGCACTGGACCAGCCAGTAGCTGCACAGCAGAAAGGTCGGCTCCAGGCGAGGGGTGTTCGGACGCGGCCGTACTCCGGCCGCGGCCCGAACTTCACCTCGACCCGAGGTGTCCCGTGGAGCACGCGGATCACCCGCACCAGCGCGTGCGGGACCCGCCGACCCAGCGCATGCGTGTCACTGTCGGCGTCGAGAACCAGAGCGTCCGTCACCGTGAACGCAGCGTCCGGGGTGCCGAAGTGCGTGGACAGGACGAGCGTTCCCGGCAGGTAGGACCGCGCGGCGTCGTACTCACCGGCCGGGCGGATCGATCAGTGACCGGCACCCGGGTCGAGCAGCCTGCCGAAGATCGAAGCAGAGTCGAAGCGTGGCAGGCCAGCCAGTCGACCGAGCCGGTCTCGCTGACGAGTGCGGCCGAGTGGCAGTCGGACAGGAGCGCGTAGTCACTGATGGGGCGGCTGCTCACGGGGTTACCAGGCTCTGCCGTGGCGCCTGCGGGCGTGGAGCCGCCTGCCCCGCAGTCGCGGAGGCGTCCCGGGGGAACTGCGACTCGGCGAGCCGGCCCGCCAGGCTGTCGAGCGGGGTCCGGTCGCACGGAGAGCTGCGCCGAGTATGCCGAGGCCACCGGTTCAGGCTCTAGCCCGCAGATGTGAAGAGTTGAGGAACTCGCCGTCGCGGAGCTAGCTGATCGTCCAGCGCCAGGTGCCGCCCCGGCCGCTGTTGCCGGTCGGGTCGGTCGCCGCGACCGAGACCGAGTGGGCGCCGCTCGACAGCTGCGAGTACGACGTCCCGGTCGTGCACGCCGCAGCGGCTCCGCCGTCGAGACTGCAGGTGAACCGCGCGGAGGTCTCGTCCGCCGCGAAGGAGAACGTGGCCGTGTGCGACGACGTGTTGGCGGCCGGACCGGCCGTTATCGACACGTCCGGGGCCGTGTCGTGGCTACCCCGGCGCAGCCGCGCCAGGTCGGCGGCCAGCTCCTTCTGGACGCCGGCGTACGCCGCCTTGCCGGCCTGGTTCTGCAGCTCATAGGGGTCGCGGACCAGGTCGTAGACCTCCCGCTCGCCGGTGTAGACCCACTCGACGTACTTCCAGCGTGGGCTGCGTAGTCCCCAGAACTCGTCCCGCTTGGGCTTGTGGTACTCCAGCAGTACGTCGGAGGGCCACGTGCTCGCGGTCCCCTTGAGCAGCGGCACCAGGCTCAGGCCGTCCTGGTGGATGCTCGGTCGGGCGCCGCCGAGCTCCGCGAAGGTCGCGGCCAGGTCGACGCTGCTGACCTGCGCCGGCACCGTCCGGGTGCCGGCGGACGAGGACGGGAACCGGATGAGGAGCGGCGTACGCAGGCATTCCTCGTAGGCGCAGCCCTTGAGCTCCCAGCGGTGCTCGCCGAGCGCGATGCTGTTGTCGGTCATGAAGACCAGCACGGTGTTGTCCAGCTTGCCGGCCGTGGTCAGGGTGTCCACGAGCTTGGCGATCGCCTCGTCGACCGCGAGCATCGAGCGGTACTGCTGGCGGCGGAGCCGGTCCTGCTCGGCGGCCTCGGCGGCCGTCAGCAGCGGCAGCTGCCGCACCACGATCGGCTTGTCCGACACGTCGGCCTCGTTGAAGTTCGGCGACCGCGGCATCGTCAGATCGGCGAACGCGTTGGCATGCCGTGGCGCGGGATCGGCCGGCAGGTGCGGCGCGGCGGTGGAGTAGTACAGGAAGAACGGCGAGGTGGACGTCCGGATGAACTCGGCGGCCTTGCCGGCCAGTACGTCGGTCGAGTAGTCGGCCGCGGTCGTCCCGTAGTGAGTTGACCGACCGTTGACGTTGAGGTCGTAGTCGAAGTAGCCGCCGACCTGCTGGAAGGCCACGAACGAGCTCCAGCCGGGCGGGATGTAGGTGGCGCCCTTGGCCCACGGGTAGAAGTTGAGGTACTTGCCGAACAGCCCGGTCCGGTAACCGGCGCCCTGCAGCCAGGTGGCGATCGTGTCGGTGTCGCGGAAGGAGGAGCCGTAGCCGTTCTGCAGGACCCCGGTGACGTGGTTGTACTGGCCGCTCAGGATCGTCGCCCGGGACGGGCAGCACAGGGGGGTGTGATCGACCGCGTTGCTGAACTCGACCCAGTGGCCGCCGGGGTGGCTGCGCAGGTACGGCATCGCCGTCATCGAGTCGATGGTCTGGTCGTCGGTGAGGACGAAGACGATGTTGGGACGGGCGGCCGCGCCCGAGCCGGCAAGCCGTGCGGCCGGTTCGGCCGTGGGGTGCGGCGGCAGCAGCGGCACGGTTAGCGCGGCGGCGAGCAGCAGTCCCACCCGCCAGCTCGGCCGGACACGACGGGTCATCGGGCGCTCCCTCACGGGTGCAGCTGAGCCGGGCAGTTGAGCGGACAGGTTAGACGAACAGGCCGTTTTCCCAGCCCTTGTGCACCGCGTGCGCACGGCTGCGCGCCCCCAGTCGCCGGGAGAGCTGGGTGATGGTGGTCTTGACGGTGCTCGGGGAGACGTAGAGGGTGCGGGCGATCTCGGCGTTGGACCGGCCTTCGGCTACCAGCCGTAGCACGTCGAGCTGTCGCACCGTGAGGTGGGCGCAGCCGTTCAGGTGACCGTTCCCGTTGCTGCTCATGGTGGCTCCGTCGGGTCGTCCGTTCTCGCAACTCCAACGACGCTGGGCGGCCGAGGGTGTGGTCGGCGAGGGAGATGTAGCGGCGGCGGTACGCCTGGGCGGGCGGTCGTAACGGTGCGGCGAAGGACGAGTAAGAGTGCAGTAAGGAGGACCAGATTGCGGAGCGTCAAGAGCAGGACCGCCGCCGGTCGGGCGTGCAGCAGGGAGAGGTAGCTGCCCGGAAAGACCCCTTGGGACAGCGCCGCCGCCGCCACCACCAGCCCTACCGCCCGACGGTGCCGCTGGTCGGTTCCCAGCAGGGTGACCGCGCCCACCCCGACCGCCCACACCAGGTACTGCGGGCTGAGCACCTTGCTGGTCACGAGCAGCAGGAGTACGGCGGCGAAGGCAAGCCCCGCCGGATCCTCCCGGCCGCCGCCGCGGCGGGACCGCCAGGCTGCCAGGGCGTACGCCGCCAGGCCCACCAACGTGGCGAGGGTGGCGAGAAGCACACCGAGGTCGACGAAACGGCCCACCACCTCGTAGGCGCCGTAGCGGCGGACGATGCGCAGCCCGCCGGCGTCCGGTGCGAAGGCGTGCACCAGCAGGTAGGGGGTTGCCGCGACCGACTCGATCTGCAGCCCGCGGTCGCGGGTGTGGGCAGCGAAGCGCAGGGCCTCGCCGAGCCGACCGACGGCGGCCAACGTGGCGAGCGCCGCCCCGCCCAGCACCAACATCGTGCCGGCGGTGCGGACCGGCGTACCCCTCTCCCGCACGCCGACGAGCAACACCGCCGGCCAGAGCTTGACCGACGCGCCCAGACCCAGCAGCGCACCGGCGGCGTACGGCGAGGCGACGAGCACCCCGGCGACCGCCAGCGCCGTGGGCACCAGGTCGAACCGGTTCAGCGCCACCGGTCCCACCGCGACGATGCCGACCACCCAGGTCCAGGCAGCGCGCCTCCCGCCGGACCCGTGCCGGCGGCGCAGCAGCGCGAGCAGGACGGCGAGGTCGACGACGAGCATCAAGGCCACGAACGTGGCGGAGTAGTCGAGGCCGGTCAGCGCAGGCCCGAGCAGGACGCCTCCCGCCCCGGGCGGGTACTGCCAGCTCGGGTCGGCGGCCGGAAAGTGCCCGGTGCGCAGGATCGCCGCCCAGGAGGCGTAGAGCCGGGTGTCGCTGGTGACCGCGCCGGGACTGGGATAGCCGCTCCAGTGCACGACGGCCACCATCGCGGCCCGCGTCAGCAGCCAGCTGATCAGGACGGCTGCTGTCGGCAGCTCGATCCGCCGCCGGGTCACCCGGCGCACGATACGGCGAGCGCCGGCCGGCCCGGTGCGTCGTGGTCAGCGGATGGCGCGGCAGTGCGGGCCCAGGTAGGGCCGCGGCCGGGTCGGTCCCATCCGTAGCGGCGGCAGGTCGCTCCGCCGCGGGCAGTGCAGCCGCGTGTACAGCTCCCGGCGTACGCACAGGATCGGCAGCGGCTGTACCGGCTCGGACCCCGGTCGTGCCGATGAGGAGGACATGCGCTCAGGCTGACAGGGCGCCGCACCCTTCTGAAGCCGCCGTACGGCGTCATTCACCGACTCCGAACGGCCGAGTGGGAGCCGAGGGCCAAGCTCGATGCCGCTCCCGGGCCGCCGCCCCGGCTCTAGCCGAACCGGCCGGTGATGTAGTCCTCAGTGCGCTTCTCGGAGGGATTTGTGAAGATCTTCCTCGTGTCGTCCATCTCCACCAGGTACCCGGGTTCGCCAGCGCCCTTGATCGTGAAGAACGCCGTGACATCGCTCACCCTGGAGGCCTGCTGCATGTTGTGGGTGACGATGACGATCGTGTAGCGGTCCTTGAGATCGGCCATCAGGTCCTCGATGGCGAGCGTCGAGATCGGGTCGAGCGCAGAGCACGGCTCGTCCATCAGCAGAACCTCGGGCGCGACCGCGATCGCCCGGGCGATGCACAAGCGCTGCTGCTGGCCGCCGGAGAGGCCGGCGCCCGGCCGCTTCAACCGGGTGCGCACCTCGTCCCAGAGGTTCGCGCTCTTGAGCGAGGACTCGACCGCGTCGTCGACCACGCCCTTCTTCCGGACGCCGTTGAGCCTCAGGCCGGCCGCGACGTTGTCGTAGATGCTCATGGTGGGGAACGGGTTGGGTCGCTGGAACACCATGCCGATCGTGCGGCGGACCGCCACGGGGTCGACCGAGGGGCCGTAGATGTCCTCGTCGTCGAGCAGCACCTTGCCCTCGACGCGGGCGTTCGGGATCACCTCGTGCAGGCGGTTGAGTGCACGCAGGAACGTCGACTTGCCGCAGCCCGAGGGGCCGATCAGCGCAGTGATCGTCTTGGGCTCGATGGTCATCGAGACATCGCTCACAGCCGGGAACTTGCCGTAGAAGCAGGTGAGCCCGGAGACGTCGATGCGTTTGGCCATGGGAGTCCTTGGGTCAGCGGCGGACGCCGGCGCGTCGGGCGACCAGACGGGCGACGATGTTGAGGACCATGACGATGAGGATAAGCGTGAGTGCGCCGGTCCAGGCGCGGTCGATGGCGGTGACGTTCGGCTGGCTGGCCTGCTGGAAGACGAAGAGCGGCAGGCTCGACTGCGCCCCGTGGAACGGGTCGAGGTTGATCGAGTCGGTGCCGAAGGTCACCAGGAGGATCGGTGCGGTCTCGCCGAAGATGCGCGCGACGCCGAGCATGACGCCGGTGACGATGCCGGGCAGCGCCGTGGGCAGGACGATGCGCAGGATCGTCCGGTAACGCGGCACGCCCAGCGCGTACGACGCCTCGCGCAGCGCATCGGGGACCAGCTTGAGCATCTCCTCGGTGGAGCGGACGACGATCGGCAGCATCAGCAGTGAGAGAGCGATGGCGCCGGCGAAGCCGGAGAAGCCGCGGCCGTGCTGCAGGTAGAGGATGAAGAAGGCCAGCACGAACAGGCCGGCGACCACCGACGGCAGGCCGGTCATCACGTCGATGACGTAGCTCGTCACCGTGGCGAAAGTCCCGCGGCCGTACTCGACCAGGTAGATGGCCACCAGGATGCCGACCGGCACCGCGAAGGCGCTGGCCAGGCCGACCTGCTCCAAGGTCGCCACGATCGCGTGGTAGGCCCCGCCGCCGCGATCGGTCGGTCCGACACCGCGCATCGAGTGGGTGAAGAAGTCCAGGTCGAACCGCTCGAGGCCGCGGGAGACGACCACACCGAGTACGGCGAGCAGCGGCGCCAGGGCGGTGCCGAAGGCACCCCCCACCAGCGCGGTGGCCAGCCGGTCACGGGCCCGCCGGCCGCCCTCGACGAAGGCCGACGCGCCGACCAGCCCCAGCACGAAGAGCAGGTAGGACACCACGGCGATCGGGACCAGCCCCCCGGTCCCCCGGACGGCGGCCAGCAGCAGGCTCAGCCCGACTGCCGCGAGGGCGAAGGCGGGGACCGCCCAGCCGGGCAGGGCCCGGCGCCGCAGGCCGGTGCGCTCGGGGGACGGGGCCGGTGGGGCGAGGACGGTGCTCATCCCGACGCTCCCGCGAACTCGCGCCGCCGGGCGATGACGGTCCGGGCGGCGTAGTTCACGATCAGTGTGATCACGAACAGCGCCAGACCGGACGCGATGAGTGCACCGCGGCCGGTTTGCCCGGCTTCGGCGAACTGCAGCGCGATGTTGGCCGCGATGGTGTTGCCGCCCGGCTCCAGCAGGTGCAGGTTGATCTCGTAGTTGGCGGCGAGCACCAGCGCGACGGCGATGGTTTCGCCGAGGGCCCGCCCCAGCCCGAGCATGCTGGCGCCGATGACGCCGGGCCGGCCATAGGGCAGCACCGCCGTTCGAACCATCTCCCACCGAGTGGCGCCCAGGGCGAGCGCGGCCTCCTTGTGCTCGGTGGGAACCTGCAGGAAGACCTCCCGCGAGATCGCCGCGGTGATCGGCAGCACCATGACGGCGAGCACCACGCCGGCGAGCAGCACCGAGCGTCCATAGGGACCGGCGCCGGAGTCGGTCGAGAAGAGCGGGATCCAGCCGAAGTACTTCTCGAGCCAGCCGGAGAAGTCCACTACGTACTGGTTGAGGAACAGTGCTCCCCACAGCCCGTAGACGACCGATGGCACGGCGGCCAGCAGGTCGACGACATAGCCGAGGGCGACGGCGAGCCGGCGCGGGGCGTAGGTCGAGATGAAGAGCGCGACACCGACGGCGACCGGTACGGCGAGGACGAGCGCGAGCAGCGAGCTGAGCAGGGTGCCGAAGGCGATGGCTGCGACCCCGAAGACCGGGGGGCTGGAGTTCGGGAACCAGGTCCTGGTCGAGAAGAAGCTGCCGGTGTTCGCGCGCAGAGCCGGCACCGCCTCCACGACGAGGAAGACCCCGATGCCGATGATCAGCAGCACGGACAGCGCCGCGGCCGCGACGGCCAGCCGCCGGAAGAGCCGGTCGGTGGACCGGCTGCCGGAAGCGCCCTCGAGCCCGCGTCCGCCCGAACGCCGGCCGCCGCCGCTGTCGCGCGGCGCGGGTTCGGCGTCGGGCACCCCGCCCCGGTCTGCCGGCGTACTCATCGGCGGTCCTTACGTCGCGCTGGTCGCGGGTGCGGTACGCCCCGCCGGTTGTTGATCGGCGAGGCGTACCGCAGGGCATTCTGTCCGTACTGCCGTGCCTGCGCCCGGGGCAGGGGCGGCAGGTGCCGGCGTCAGGCGATGGTCGTGACCGCGTCCCGCACCTTGGGTGCGATCTCTGCGGGCAGCGGAGCGTAGGCCAGCTCCTCGAGAACCTGCTGTCCCTCGTCGCTCGCCGTGTAGGTCAGGAAGGACTTGACGAGCTTGGACTGGTCGGCGTCGAGGCCTTTCGCGCAGGTGATCTCGTAGGTCACCAGGATGATCGGGTACGCCCCGGCCGCCTTGGTGGCGTAGTCCAGCTTCAGCTTCAGGTCGGGTGCCGTGCCGGCGACCGTCGCGGCGGCAACCGCCTTGCCGGCGGTCTCACCGGTCAGCTCGACGGGGTCGCCACCACCGGTGGAGATCTTGGCGACACCCAGTCCGGCGTTCTTGGCGAACGACCACTCGACGTAGGTGATGGCGCCTTGCGCGCCCTTTGTGGACTGCGTCACGCCGGCGGACTTGGCAGCGCCCTGCCCGCCCGGTGCCTTCCACTCCTTCGCGTTGCCGAAGGTCCAGTCCGACGCCGCCGCGGCTGCGAGGTACTTGGTGAAGTTGTCCGTCGTACCGGAGGAGTCCGAGCGGTGGATGGCCTGAATGGGTGTGGACGGCAGCTTGGCGTCGCCGTTGAGCTGCTTGATCGCGGCGTCGTTCCAGGACTTGATCTTACCGGCGAACATCTTCGCCAGCGTGGGTGCGTCGAGGACGAGCGAGTCGACGCCCTGGAGGTTGTAGGCCACCGCGATGGGGCCCGTCACCATGGGGATGTTGACGGCCTTGCCGGAGGCGCACCGCTTGTCGGCGGCGATCTGCTCCTCGTCCTTCAGCGCGGAGTCGGAGCCGGCGAATGCGGTCGAGCCCTGGTTGAACTGCTCGATCCCCGCGCCCGAGCCGACGGGCTGGTAGTTGATCGTCGCGCCCGAGCAGGCGGCCTGGTAGTCCTTGATCCACTTCTGCATCGCGTTCTCCTGGGCGCTCGAGCCCGAGGCCGTGATGCTGCCGGTGGCACACTCGGCGCCGCCGATCTTTGCGCCGCCCCCCGCGGCGTTCGACGGGGAGTCGCCACTCGCGCCAGACTTTTCACTGTTGTTGTCGGTGCCGCAGGCGGTGAGCGCAAGCGCACTGGTGAGCGCCAGCGTGGCGACCTTCGAGATGGAGCGGCCGGTCCGCTGAACCTTCACGTAGTGGTCCCTCTCTCTGGGGGGCCGCCGGGTCGGCGGCGGAAGTCGTTCTTGTCCGTTCAATGGGGACGTTAGGTAGCGGAGGTGACCGCACGGGACGCCGCCGGTGAACGCGCGGTGAACTGTCGGCAGGCCGGCGGCGTCGGCTGCCCGTCCCCTCCATGGCCGGGAGGTGAACAGGCGCCCGACCAGCGGATGGCAGCTCTGGGGCGAGAGGCACTCAGGCTGTCGGGATGTGCCGCTCCAGGGCCACCAGCCGGTCACCGGCAAGGTGCAGCACCCAAAAGGAGCCCTTCGGTACGGCGGCATCGACCGGACGCGGGTGGCCGAAGTGCCGGCAGATCCCCCAGAGCAGGTCGGGCAGCACGCGTCCCTGGCTGCACATGACCAGTGGGTCCGGCGACTTGAGGATCTCCAGGCAGCGGGCGAGGGCGGCGTCCGGGTTGGCCGGGTAGCCGACCTCGGAGAGCAGCGGCTCGGTCTCGACCGGGACCCGGTGTGCGACGGCGTACGGCTCGACCGTCTCCAGGCACCGCAGCACGTCGGCGGAGAGCACCCGGGAGAAGCCGTAGCAGTCCAGGAGCGGGCGCAGCGCGGCCGCCTGCGCCCGACCGGTCGCGTCCAGCGGCCGCCGGGCGTCGTCTCCCGTCCATCTGCTCCGGCTGCCCGCGCTGGCGTGGCGGACGAGCCCGAAGGCCACCGTGTCCACGGGCGCTGCGACGAACTCGGCCAACGTCTCGCGGTCCCGGTCCATCGTGACCGTCGTCCCGGCGGCTTCCGGGGTCAGCCAGGCCAGCTCATCGACCTCCGCACCGGCCTGGAACTGCCCCGAGTCGGCCCGCATGGCCCAGAACCGCACGGTCTTGGGGACGGGGCCGGACTCGAGGTTGCGGACGTAGCGCTGCATGCCGAGCGGGCGGCCGACCAGGCTGCGATGTCCGGTCTCCTCCACGACCTCGCGGACGGCACCGAGGAGCACGTGCTCATCAGGCTCGAGCTTCCCCTTGGGCAGCGACCAGTCGTCGTAGCGGGGGCGGTGGACCAGTGCCACCTCGATGCCCACGTTGTCAGCATCGGTCCGCCAGAGCACGCCGCCACCTGCGGCGATCTCCCCGTCGACCATCAGTGCTGCATCAGCCGGCGAGCCAGCGGCGGTGGCGCGGGCGGCGTACGTCCCGCCAGATGTCGGTAAAGGCCGACCGAGCGGCGCGAGCCGCGTCGCGTTGGTGCGCGTACAGGACGCCCAGGGTGAAGCCGGATCGTTCGCCGCGCCGGGCCGCCGCGGCCAGGTCGCGGAGGAAGTCGGCCGCGACCACCGCGTCCTGGTGCTCGCCCAGTGCTTCCTGGACCCGAGCCACCTCGGTGGCCAGCGCCTTGGCGTCGCGCCCGAAGACCGCTACGCACGCCTCGGCGGCGTACCGGGCCCTCTTGGCGGTGATCCGGGTCCGGTGGAACGCCTCGTCGGAGGTGCCCGGCCGGTCCAGCTTGCGGGCGCGACCAGCCAGCTCGTCGAAGGCCCGGGCGACCAGCCCGGGTAACACCTCGCCCGCTGGCGCGGCCGCCGCCCCGGTGGTCGGCGGATCGTTCGCCGCGCCGACCAGCTGCTCCAGCAGCGCGAGGTAGCGTTCGCCGCGCAGCGCCTCGAGAGCCTGCTCCCGTGCCTGTGCCAGGCCGCCGGCGAGGCGCGACTCCAGCCGGTCCGCGACGGGACCGAGCACCACCTCGCCTGGCAGCGTCGCCAGGTCGCGCTCGAGCCGGGCGAGGAGCACCTCCCGGTCGCGAGCGCCGCCGAGGACGTCGGCCACCCAGGCCAACTCGTCGCGCAGCGCGTCGGCCCAATCCTTGTCGAACAAGGGCCCGAAGGAGCGCAGGGCGCTGCGCAGGCGCCGGGCCGATACCCGCATCTGGTGTACCGAGTCGGGCTCGTCCCGGCGCACCCGGGAGTCCTGGGCGAGGAACGCTCGGACGTTGGTACGCAGGTGGGCGAGAAGGGCGTCGCGCGCGGAGCCGGCCGGAGTGACCCGGCCCGGCGGCGGCGGATCCGGCGGTGCGCTCGCCCGAGCTCCGAGCGCGCGGACCGCCTTGGGGAGCGACTCGCCAGCCACCGCACCGGCTGCGGTCAGCTCGGCACCCACCCGCTCGAGCAGGCCTTCCGGGTCGGTGCTGTCCGGTGCCGCCTCCACCTCGATCTCGCGGAACCGGGCCGCCACCCGCCGCCCGTCCAGCACCGACACGACGTCGTCGACCAGCTCGCCCAGGAGGGCGCCGCTCTCGTCGTACAGCAGCCGGGTCAGCCGGGCCGTCCGCAGCGTCGCGACCGGCGCCAGCACGGCCGACCTGGCGTACGCCGTGACCAGCTCCCGAAGCTCGGGTGGCACGCCGGAACCGCCGGTCGGCAGCTGGATCTCGTCACGAGCGTGCGCAGTGCCGGTCGGCAGCTTCAGGTGCCAGCCGGCGTCTGACCCGCCGGTGCGCTGCCGCAACGTGATGCCCTCGCGGGCGAGCCGCAGGTCCTCGGTGTCGTAGTAGGTCGCGCGCAGGCTGGACTTCTCGCCGGCCGAGACCTCGGCCACGCCGGTAGCGTCTCCGGTGAGCGGCGGAACGGTGAACGGGCCGTGGACTCGGAACTTCGCCTCGACCTCACGCATCGACGGGCGTCCGCTGCCGCTTCCGGGCAAGCAGCTCCGCCTGGTATCCCGGTTCCGGTCGGTCCTGCTCCCCGTGCGCCGGCCGGCTCCACTCGCCGTCCGGCCCGAGCGACCAGGTCCACTCCCGGTCGGCCATCGCCAGGTCCAGCATGTCGGAGATCTCGGCCTTGGCAGCGGGGTCGGTCACCAGCACCGCCGCCTCCACCCGTCGGTCGAGGTTGCGGTGCATGAGGTCGGCGCTGGCGATGTAGACCTCCTGCTCGCCGCCTGCGACGAAGCTGTAGATCCTCGAGTGCTCCAGGAAGCGGCCCACGATGCTGCGCACGCGGATCGTCTCTGACAGCCCCGGGACGCCCGGCCGCAGCGCCGACATGCCGCGGACCACGAGGTCGACCGGTACGCCGGCCTGCGAGGCGCGGTACAGCGCGTCGATCACGACCTCGTCGACGATGCTGTTGACCTTGATCCGGATGCCTGACGGCCGGCCGGCCCGCGCGGCGCCGGCCTCGCGGTCGATCCGCTCCACCAGTCCTTCGCGCAAGGTGTTGGGTGCAACGAGCAGCCGGCGGTAGCCGGTCCGCCGCGAGTAGCCGGAGAGGTGGTTGAAGAAGTCCGTCAGGTCGGCGCCGACCTCGGAGTCGGCCGTCAGCAGCCCGAGGTCCTCGTAGAGCCGGGCCGTCTTCGGGTTGTAGTTGCCGGTGCCGATGTGGGCGTAGCGGCGCAGCCCGTCTGGCTCCTGCCGCACGACGAGGCACAGCTTGCAATGGGTCTTGAGCCCGACCAGCCCGTACACCACGTGACAGCCGGCCCGCTCCAATGCCCTGGCCCAGCGAATGTTGGCCTGCTCGTCGAACCGTGCCTTGATCTCGACGAGGACCAGCACCTGCTTGCCCATCTCGGCCGCCTCGATGAGCGCGTCCACGATGGGGGAGTCGCCGCTCGTGCGGTACAGCGTCTGCTTGATGGCGAGCACATGGGGATCGGCCGCCGCCTGCTCGATGAAGGCCTGGACGCTGGTCGCGAACGAGTCGTACGGGTGGTGCACGAGGACGTCGCCCTGCCGCAGCGCGGCGAAGAAGTCGCCGGAGGCGTCCTTGTCCCTGCTGCTCTTCTCCGCGTCGAGCAGCCGGGGATGTGTCACCGGCACGAACGACTGGTACTTCAGGTCGGGCCGGTCGAGCTCCGCGACCGCCCACAGCGCGGAGAGGTCCAGCGGGCCGGGCACGCGGTAGACCTCCGCATCGCCCACGCCCAGCTCGCGCACCAGGAGGTCGAGGACGTGGGGGTCCATCGACTCCTCGACCTCGAGCCGGACCGGCGGCCCGAAGCGGCGCCGGAGCAGCTCCCGCTCCAGCGCCTGGAGCAGGTTCTCCACCTCGTCCTCGTCAACCTCCAGGTCGGCATTGCGGGTGACCCGGAACGTGTGCCATTGCAGCACCTCCATGCCGGGGAACAGCTGCGGCAGGTGGGCGCCGATGACGTCCTCGAGCGGGACGAAGCGCTGGGGGGCCGCCAGCACCAGTCGGGGGAGCAGCGGCGGCACCTTGACCCGGGCGAAGTGCTCGCCGCCGGTCTCGGGGTTACGTACGACGACCGCCAGGTTGAGACTCAGGCCGGAGATGTAGGGAAAGGGGTGCGCGGGGTCGACCGCGAGGGGAGTGAGCACGGGATAGACCCGCTCGCGGAAGAGCGAGTGCAGCCGGTCCTGCTCCGAGCCCTCCAGCTCGTTCCAACGCAGGACGCCGATGCCCTCCTTGTCGAGCTCGGGCAGCATGTCGCCGATGAAGCACCGGGCCTGCTCGGCCACGAACTCGTGCGCGCACCGTGAGATGTGGTCGAGCTGTTCGCGCGCCGTCAGGCCACTGGGCGCGGTGACGGCCAGGCCGGTGGCGATGCGCCGCTTCAGGCCGGCGGCCCGGACCATGAAGAACTCGTCGAGATTGGTCGAGAAGATCGCTAGGAACTTGGCCCGCTCGAGCAGCGGGACCGACCGGTCCTGCCCCAGCTCCAGCACCCGCCGGTTGTAGGCGAGCCAGCTGACTTCCCGGTCGAGGAAGCGACGGTCAGGCAGGCCGGCTGACGAGCTGGCCGGCGTCGGCTGGGGGGGCGGCCCGTCGGTCGACGGGACGACCGGCTCTGGAGCCAGCGCCATCTCGCCCCCCTTACGGTTACTCCCTGGGCAAGGGATCAGGGTACGGCCCGCGGCCGGACTAGCTGGGGGCGAAGACGCGCTCGCCGGTGACGAGGTAGACGACCCGACGGGCCACCGAGACGGCGTGGTCGGCGAACCGCTCGTAGTAGCGACCAGCCAACGCGATGTCGATAGCCGTGTCGACGCCGTGCGGCCAGCTCTCGTCGAGCATCACGGTGAACAGCCGTCGGTGCAGGTCGTCCATGACGTCGTCGTCCTTCTCCAGCTCGATCGCGGTGGCGACGTCCCGGGCCGAGATGACGCTCCCCGCCTTGGCAACGATTCGCTCCGCCACCTGGCCCATCTCGAGAATGGTCGATCGCAGCTCGGGCGGGACGGCGCTGCCCGGGTAGCGCCGGCGCGCCAGCTTGGCGAGGTGCAGGGCGAGGTCGCCGCTGCGCTCGAGGTCGGCCACCATGCGCAGGCTCGTCACCAGGACACGCAGGTCACTGGCGACCGGTTGCTGTCGGGCCATCAGGTCGAAGGCGTTCTCCTCCACCTGGTGGTAGAGGTCGTCCACGACGTGGTCGCCCTCTATCACCGACTCGGCCATCGCGAGGTCGGCGTCCAGCAGGGCTGTGGTCGCCCGCCCGGCCGCGCTCCCGACCAGCCGGGTCATCTCGACCAGCTGGCTGGTGATCTGGTCGAGGTCTTCGTGATAGGCGTCGCGCACTGGCTCCTCCGTGCTCGTAGCGCATGCCCGTTCACCGGACCTGGCGCCCGACGATAACCCGGCCGCGCTCGGAATCGAGACCCGAGAGCAAAGGGCAGGAGGCCGGCAGGTGAATACTTCTCGACCTTCGTCCTGGCCGCGGCCCGCGGCCGGCCGCCGCCGCCTCCCCCACCTACCATGAACGACGTGGCCTCGCTCTGGTTCCGGCGTCGCGGGAGCGGCCCGCCGCCTGCCAGCCCCGACACCAGTGCGGCGACGACCGAGGCAACTGCCGTGCTGGCCACCGTCGCGGCCGCGCTGGACACCGGCGCGGTCCTTCTCGACAACCACGAGGTGGTGCTGGCCAACGAGGCCGCCCTTGGCATGCGGGTCGTCCGCGGCACCAGCTTGACCGCCCCGGCGCTGTCCCGCCTCGCCCGCCAGGCACGCCGCCAGGGCGTGCGGCAGAGCGAGGACGTCGAGCTGCCCTACGGAGCCACCACCCGCGCGGTCCGGGTGACCGCCGCACCGGTGCCCACGGGCGACCAGGTGGTGTTGCTGCTGCACGACCTGGCCGAGTCCCGGCGGGTGGACGCCGTACGCCGTGACTTCGTGGCCAATGTCTCGCACGAGCTCAAGACGCCCGTCGGCGCGCTGCTGCTGCTGGCCGAGGCGTTCCGCGACGGGGTGGACGATCCGGTGGCCGCCCGCCGGTTCGCCGACCGGATGCTGCACGAGGCCGGCCGGCTGGCCCGCCTGGTGCAGGAGCTCCTCGAGCTGTCCCGGGTGCAGGGGGCCGACCCGCTGCCGGATCCGAGGGCGGTTCCGGTCGCCCGCGTCATTGCCGATGCCGTCGACCGGGTCCGCCTTGCCGCCGGCGCGGCCGGCATCGAGGTGGCGGCGGCGGACTCCGGCGACCTCGAGGTGTGGGGCGACGAGCGGTCGCTCGTGACGGCGCTGACGAACCTGCTGGACAACGCCGTTACCTATTCGGCGCCCGGCACCAAGGTCGGCCTCGGCGCCCGTCGGCGGGAGACCCTGACCGGCGACGAGATCGAGATCGCGGTCAGCGACGAGGGGATCGGGATTCCGGCCGGCGACCTGGAGCGGGTATTCGAGCGCTTCTACCGGTCCGACCCGGCCCGGTCCCGGGCGACCGGCGGCACCGGGCTGGGGCTGGCGATCGTCAAGCACATCGCCGACAACCACGGCGGCCGGGTGACGGTGTGGAGCTCCGAGGGCGTGGGATCCACGTTCACGCTGTACCTGCCGCCTCCGCCGGCGTCGGCGGCCGCGGAGCTGGCGAGGACGCCGGCCGCGCTGGCGGTGTCTCCTCGATGACCCGCCTGCTGGTCATCGAGGACGAGGAGTCATTCTCCGAGACGCTGCAGTACATGCTCACCCGGGAGGGGTTCGAGGTGGCGCTGGCCGGCACCGGCCCGGACGGGCTGGCGGAGTTCGAGCGGGGCGGCGCCGACCTGGTACTGCTGGACCTGATGCTGCCGGGGCTGTCGGGCACCGAGGTGTGCCGCGCGCTGCGCCAGCGCAGCGACGTACCGGTCATCATGCTCACCGCGCGCGACAGCGAGGTGGACAAGGTGGTCGGGTTGGAGCTGGGCGCCGACGACTACGTGACCAAGCCCTTCTCCTCGCGCGAGCTGGTGGCCCGCATCCGGGCGGTGCTGCGCCGGCGCAACGACGCCGGGGAGCTGCTGCCGGCGGTGGTGGAGGCCGGCCCCGTGCGGCTCGACGTCGACCGGCACGTGGTCACCGTGCAGGGCGAGCCGGTGGGCCTGCCGCTCAAGGAGTTCGAGCTGCTCGAGATGCTGGTGCGCAACTCCGGGCGGGTGCTCACCCGCGGACAGCTGATCGACCGCATCTGGGGAGCGGACTACGTCGGTGACACCAAGACCCTCGACGTCCACGTCAAGCGGCTGCGGGCCAAGGTCGAGCCCGACCCCTCGGTGCCTCGGCACCTGGTGACGGTGCGGGGGCTCGGCTACAAGTTCGAGGCCTGACCAGCCGCGACGGGCTCGCTGGTCCGTCCGGGGTACTCCTCGCCGTAGGGCGGCGACCTGTGGACAGCCGGGGCCGAATCGCCGGACAGCGTTCGCCTGCCGGTCACCTTCGGTCGCCGGTCCGGTCACCTCGCGCTGCGACAACGGAACCATGCCGCTACCACTGCTCTGCCGTGCCCTCGCGCCGGTCGCCGTCGTACCCGTGGTTCTGCTCGCCGGCGCACCGGCCGCGCCGGCTGCTTCGCCACCCGACCGGCCCGCGGCGGCGACCGCTTCATTCTCCCCGCCACCGATTCGGCACGTCTTCGTCATCAACCTCGAGAACGAGGGCTTCAAGAGCA
>JAABUS010001449.1_pt1 | contig 51441 bp, 54 predicted proteins | sample 5560161 | NCBI WGS metagenome assembly JAABUS01 (sample SAMN10711885, study PRJNA513376) | rock metagenome | isolation source: Antarctica rocks | place: Antarctica: Victoria Land, Trio Nunatak nord | collected 2016-01-04 | reverse complement strand
GAGGGAGTGGGAGGGGGAAGGGGGGTGGGTGGAAGTTGTGAGGGAGGGGGAGGGAGGGGGAGAAGGGGAGGGGGGGTGTATATATTGGTTGCATGGCTGGTGATGAGGAGTAATAATCTCTTGGAGTCCGTTTCCCGTGTCACTAAGCGCTGTAGATATGTTGGTGCCGGGTACACAATATCCTAGGACTGTTTGTCTATTTGGCGATGGGGCATAATTGGACGATCAGTCCGTGGCCATTCCGTTATTATGTTATTCGAGCGTGGCAGAAATACGAAGCTCATTTTGCTCTGCGAGAAACGCGCTGGGACAGATGTTTGGGAGACACCGTGGGCTAATTGTTGAAAACAGAACGCTCAAGCTTGTCGTGATAGCCTAGGTATTTTCGAGCTCTACCTAGTCTGTAGCGGCCGTCGCTGGTTGCTTGAAACCCTCGAAATACTGAAGATTATTAGAGCATACTACGCCGGACTCTCCTTGCTGCTCACCTTTTTCCTGAAAGGATTGAGATCACTAGCGGTAGTCCCGGCCGCTGCAGCCCTGTCTTTCGTTCTCGGTACATCTTTAATATCTTCGTCTGGCAGTCTTCGATATGTAAGAAGCCTTCTCGACCCTGTATATTCAAAATTGGTGAGTGATCCCTCTGGATTTCAGTGGGCGGGACCTACATTTGTTGAAAGGCTGCACACAAACACTGACAGTCTCCAAGCGGCGGTGCGTTGGGATCTCGAGCTCGACTTCTTCGTCATTGGCCGTTGGCATCCATAGCGACAGTCTACTGTTATCCACGAGATGAAGTGCGGCAAACCCAAGTATGTCGTCGAGCATCGTCTCAAAGCTGTACGGCCGCTTCGGCGGGATGTATTTATCTTGTCTTTCATGGTCAGTACTGGCTGTGTGAAAAAATGACGACCTACAAATGTGCTGCCTCTCCATTTATATAGATAGCTTCTTTGCCACTACCACCCTTCGTCCCAAGGACCTTCAATCCCTCACGCACCCCGTAAGGCGGGTCACATATGATACCATCCAATATTCGTGCTTCTCTCAGCGGACAGAATGTAAGGTCCGATATGAAGCTATCCAGATACCTGTCTAGCAGACCATACTGTTGGAAATTGGTGATAATATTCCGACCACTCTTGCCTCTCACCATCCGGCCATCTAGATCCGAGCCCATGGTGACAGCCCCGAAGTGTGAGCACGCAATAGGAAAGCTTCCAGTCCCCACAAATGGATCGTAGAACAACTTCCCAGGCGCTGCCAACGTGATATTAGCCGTTACAAGAGCGAGCTCCGAATCCATGGATGTAGTGCTGATATAGTTCCTTTTCTTGAGACTATATGTATTAATAGCATCCCTCTGGCTACCACCAACCAATCTCCCAAAGTATATCTGCTTGGGCGTTGACACCCCCCATTCGTAATCCTCAAAGATGCAAAATGTTTGCTCCGCGCCGATCATCGTTATGGGTCCCTCGAAGCCGAGATAGCTGAACGATTCTACCATTTGCTTCTGTTCTGTGGCAGACCGCTTGCCCTGATAGACGTCGACCATAAAACGGAACGACGAAGTGGCGTACAAAGGCCATTTGTCGGAGGTCCTGCGCTTCACCTCTGCGTGGACTTCTTGGTAATCGGTACCATAACCCCACAGCTCGTAGATGCCCTTGCTCAAGATACTTCGACTGATTAAATCTCGCGCAGCAAATTCATCGTGGATCTTGACAGTACAGAACGGCGACTACACGAGAACAAAAAATCAGTCATTTAGAGGAGAATACAAGAAAGATCTTGAGCACAATAGAGATCGACGACCATCAGGAAACATACATACTCGCTGTAGAAGAGAACTTCCACGTTCACCTTCGCTAGAATAGCGAGAGCTTGTAGCTCGGACCTCCTGAAGCCTTCATGGACTTGCACGAAACGTACAAGATACTCCATGCTTAAAATGTAGCGATTTTCGTTGAAAGTCAATCCGGGTCAGGAGCAAAGAGAAGCGCTGATGGCCATCGTCATGGTTTGTAAAGGCTGTGGCAGGTGGGGGATGTTATTCTCAATAAGCAATTTACCACAGCATGGTCACGTAGGGCTGGGTCGTCAATGTTCTTACCATTCAACGAGCCGTTAGAAATGCGTGATACTTCGGTCGAGGTTGATAATTCGCGTGTATCAGGATGCTTATGTTCTTACTTATAAAGGGCGCTTAGAAGTTACTGAGACCTTCGAAAGATAAGTCCCATTCCTTTTCTATGATCAGACTACTGTAGGGTCTGTGTCGAGTATCCCAAACATATAAAGCAAACAAAGAGCCAGCAGATATGCAAATCAACCAAAGATATGCCGCTAGTCGAGCTGATAAACGTGGCGCCCGAGATACAGCAGTACTTAGCTAAAGGCAGGCACTTGAGTTGTTTTCCAGACTATATAAAAAGCTTGCTATGTTCGTTTACTGACCGGACTACAAAAGGCAAAGTAGAGTATATATCGCAATAGTCTCTTGAAATCCGCTTATGCAAAGAGTCCTCCTAAGATCACTCGAGACTCACACCTTCTTCGGAGCTCCCACTCGATCCTTATCTTCAGATAGTGACCCAGTATCTACAAAAGCAGAAAAGTCCACCACTGCCATGCCATCAACGCCGCTTGCTCCATACTTTACCTTCTGTAAGATTCGATTTCCCAGTAACAATCCTCACACTGATCTATTTACACGTCCATCGCACCAACCAGCTGGTATGAATAATCTTGCTGGACAAGTATCACGGGCCGTCCCAGAATGGTGTATGTGCCAAGATCGGTTGAATCGGAGGAGAAGAGCCCAAGCCACCGCACCACGCCATCTCACAGCTCATCTATTTGCTCTGGCTCTCGGTCTCGAACAGAAAGCCAGCCTTATACCCATATCGTGGCGGAGGACCCGTGTTAGATTCCCAATTCATGTTTCCCTGCTGGGGACCTGCAGCACTCCAGCTCATCGATCCCAGCAATTGGCTCCAGTCGCCATCTGCTGACGGGCTCATACCTGATGGCAGAGACGTGCTACCTGTTGGGAAAGGTGTACTTCCCGAGGGTAAAGGTGTGTTTCCTGTGCCGAATTCCCAGCCTGGGGGGATGGTGAAGCCATCGCTGTTGGTGGATTGTGTCGTGGGCATGCTGTAGGAAACATCGCTGCTGTCGTTATTGCTGGAAGACGTGGTTTGGTGGTTTGGATCCCGGGCGGAGGGAAAGGAGAAGGGGTTCGGGCTTCGCACGGCGTGGTCAGCATTGCGAGCTTCGTCTTGATGTGGTGAGTAGGATGTTGCGGATGAAGTATTAAGGGAGTCTGAAGGCGTAAGGCCTGTGGGCGTATGATTGGATGGTGGTGTTGGCTGTTCGAAAGCCACGTCAGGCCCTGGGTTGCCGACTTCCCAACCGCCGGGGAAGAGGCCGGCGGGCGCGGTAAAGGATTCAACGTTGCTATGGTCACCGGGACAGATATCTTGCTTGGGCGATTGGGCGGACTTTGGCGGCCGGTGGTTCTCCCCGGAAAGTACGTCGAAGTCGCGCAATGGCGCGGAGGCAGAATTTGGATCATGAGGTACGAAAAAAGTCTGGGATTGCGTATTGGGACCGGACGATTGTAAGCTTCCTACTCCTGGGAAAAAGACGACACGCCCAGATAGGCCAGGGGCACCTGATGATATCGATGCGTTATTTGCTACACCAGTATCCATATTTGGATATCCGCCCGATCCGGCATGTTTGCCACATTGAAACTAATACGAGTCAGTCTGCATGTCATATATAGTGGCACCCCATAACACATGAGAGAACGGCACTTACTGTATCCTTTAATCGTGTCGTTAGTTCAGGGTTCTGCAGCATGTGGTCTAGTCCGCTGCCTTGTATGTCAAGACCTAGCTGGATAAGGAACGACTCCGAGAGCGGGTTCTTAGTTTTTAGCCATCTCATAGCAGCCAGCAGGAAATTCAGCGATCGGCTAATCTCCAAGTCTCTAGCATTCGCCTTCAGCAGTTGAATGAAGACCCGTGCTGCGACGTATAAACAGAAAGGCATGTACGGATTCATCTATTTCGATTAGCGGACAGATTGCTCAAATATAAACCGTCAATCTATCTTACTTTACCAGTGTCGATATGACTGATCAGCTTCAGTATGTTTGCAATCTCTGTCGCTGCAAGCGTGCAGCGATCCTTGCTTTGCTCCAAGACAGTCACCGGAAGACCATGCATTTCCGCGTTAAAGATAGCCGCTTGATGCAGGCAGATCGTAGATGTATGAATAGCCATGTTTATGAAAACGGCATTGCAATCACCAACTCCAGCCGGTAACCTCAGGTGGTATGGAAGCGACATCGCCTTGTGTAGCAAAATATTGTCTAGGCTACGATGCCTTCTCCAAAATTCACCCTGAAGATCATCTTCCCGGTCGTCCGGGCCGGGTCTATGTAAGTGGTGCAGATTCTTGCCGAAAAAGTGGGCCATAAAAACGACTCCGGCAAACGAAGAGATTGAAGACGACCCTTGGGGAGTCATGGATGCACTCAAGGATTGAGTTGTTTCGGGCGTGCTAGACTGGTATGCTTGCTCGCTTGCTGGTAAATTGCTCCTGATCTAGTGTGCTCATCAGTCATTAAACTCTCTGGCAGCGGAAGGTCAGACCTACATCTCTTTCGTCAACGATCATTGGCCAACCCGTCCCAACGCTGGCGAAGCGATCACTACAGTAAGCCATCCAGAAGGCCCGTCTGCGCTCTTCTCGCTCTGTCCAATCCTTTGGCGGAGCGAGGCATTGCTTAACATCAAGACCGGCCCCATCCATTCGGTTCAAACCCATCATTGAAGCAAGCCTCGCGGCACGAGCGACGCTCATCCATGCTCGAGGAAAAAACATGTTCTTAAATTCGTACATGGAGATAAGAGACCAGGTCTGCGAGTGTGCAACACTTACACAGTCCTGACCTTGACCTCTCATCTCGTCGTACTCGGCATATTTCCTGGCGCGACGGTAAAGTATGTCTTGGTGGTACGAATATTTCTCGGACACGGAGGCAGAATTGGCCCACATAGCGTACCGCAAGCACACAGCGGGGCGCATGTGGGGGGATAGATTCATGCCTGCAAAAAATCGATATTTGTGAATTACTGGACATGAGGGATGAATGTTCTCGAAGTAAATGCTTGTTCTGTCCAAGTGTCAGCAATGCTGACTATGTTCACCACAGACCTCTTACAACTCGTCCACTGCATCTTGTGTTGGTAGAGGTTCCTCCAGGCCCAGTCCTATCATCTCCCATGAAAAATTCTCGTCAATAGCCAAGTCGATGTCGGGTATCATGTTGGCCGTCGGAGAAGCTGCGAAATTATTCGCCGTAGATAAGAGACCGTCCATTGGCATTGCCATATCAACATTCATAGAGCCTGCGTCGTAGGCAATATACGAAGTTGCGCTCTGAGTTGTGTTGGCAAGCATTGCCGGCGACTGCGTCAACGGCGCCGCTGAAGGGCTGCCGGAATCTTTCTTGAGTTGAGTTTCAACTTGTGCTGTCGACCCCAACATATTAGCTCGCTCTAGTCGAACATGCAGAGAACACAAACCGAGCCTGGCCTCCAGCTCCTTGACATACCCCCTCTTGGGTCCGCTTTTCCGTCGGACTTCATCGTATGCACACTTGTGGTTCAATCTGGAGCAGGTGCCGCAAGATGGCCTCTCTCCATCACACTTGAGCTTCCTCTTCCTACATATGACGCAAGCGACCCTCTTCTGCTTAGGTTCCCCAGGCTGATCGTGGTTCATTGCGCGCTCTGGTTTGGTGGGGGATTTGTTGTTGTCGGTGGAGGGCAAATCCGGCTGCCTGGAGAGGTCATTGAAGTAGTCATCCTCGGCTTGAGCACCGTTGGGCGACATCATAGCATATGCTACTCAGGAGATATGGCCCCTTGACAAGTCATGCTTATGAGAGCGAGTCTCTTTGATGTTGCAGAGCATCGAGCATAAATAAGTGTGCTTAATCCTGGAACCTAGAGTCGTGATGCGATTCTGACGACCGTAGCGGGATCGACATTTCACCGCCCATGTACCCTTATGCAGCCCTAACTCCGTCTATCGAATCCATGAACAATCGGGCACCCCGATCGAGCCAGATAACAAGATGCGGAAACTGAAGCGAGCTCACTCGTTCTTCTGGGACCAATGACGGCGTTGCGCCAAATCTAACAGCGGTTGTTGAAACAGCCTGTGGTCCGTGCTGACGCAGGAACCAAATGGAAAACTCCACAGAATAATTCAGCGATCGCTCAGAGACAAAGCTCAATGGATACTTTATGGTGATCCAGGTTTGTAGACGGCTTGAATGATGCTGGCTAGTCTTGGACGCTCAGCCTTTTAGAGATCCCACAGGGGAGAATGAAGGATGCTCGATCGGGCGCTGTCATGCTATTATTCCTTGTATCTCAACGTGCCACGGGATAGGTGTTGAATTTCGCTCCGTTTGAACCATCCCTGGTGGAGGCTGAGCTGATCGTGCTTTGTTTCATTAGCCGAGCTATCCTACCGAGGGCACCTAACGCCCAGCGTGATAATACCGGGATTTGCGACTACTGTACCACCGCCATTGTCAATCCCATGCGGTGGCAAGAAATGGTGCACTATTCCATAGCACAATTCATTCTTAAGAAACCGTTTGACGAAGCGTTGATAGATTGTCCGACCAGTTGAGACCCAAAGCTAGAGAGCCAAACGGTCAAAGCGCTTCACTTGATGGGTGGGTCCCTCGGAGAGGATCTGAACGACGTCACGAATGTTAATATTACTGGAGAACTCCCTGAAAAGTGCACCATGCCAGCGCATGGGATAGCAACGCCACCTGAGGAGAATATGACGCTCAGTGATCTGCTTGGGTTTGAAGCTGGCCACTATAGGAGGTTGCCGTCCGGTACGTCAAGGGAACACTGATGTGTCTCTCGAAGACTCAAATCAAACCTTCACCATGATCCTGCCATCTAATCTCGGCTCGTCGAACCAGCTCCTCGTACAAGGTCCATGTGAGAGCGGAGCTGATGGCTTTCCTTCCTATGCGGAGTCCAAGCCCGTCAAACAAGCTTCGAAAACCGTCTTCTGTGGCCATTAGCTGACTGGCCTTGACCATGTTGCGATATTTGTCCGGCATGAGCTGCAGACGGGTCTTGATGGCGTCGAAGGGATTTGTGATGGTGGTGGCTGCGCAGGCAGCAACAATCCCTGATAGGAAATTGATAGTGACAGATGTGCCACTGCGCATCTTATGCATATTCGCCGTCCCTTCGCTTGTAGACTGGTTTTGCAATTTGGTCAAGCGACTCTTGCACTGCTCATAGAACACTACGTACAACCCAGCGTATGGAGCGTCCCGGACGGCGGTGGCGCCAAATCCGGACATTAAGCCTTTCAGCCCTTCAGCCTTCCATATCGCGGAAGCAGCCCCCCATAGTGACTTGTAAGAGTAGAAGCTTGACTCGTAGCGAACTTTGATGACCGTAACTGGCGTCATGACGAATCCTGCCGACACCCTTGCCAACGCACCCGTAGTGAGATTCGCAGCATTAGAAAGCTTAGGTAGGGAAGATGAAGATTGATCGGGCTTGCGTTCAGAAGAAGCTACCACGCCGGCCGAGGTGAGAAGATGTGAGCTAGCGACATGCTGTCGAAGGGTGTTCAAGGTGGAGAAGTAGAGCGCCGAACCCAGACCGGTACGTATGACTGAGGGTGTCGTACCCCGCCAGAATTTTTGCAGACTGTTGGGGCCGCTGGCAATTTCACGGATAGTATTGAGCAGCGAAGTGGAACCTGACTGTTGAACGCGCGTCTTGAGGAGATCGGCGGGTTGGAGAAGGGAGGCGGAGAAGACACCAGTCCCGAGGCCGGCGAGGAAATGGAATGCTAAGAAGGAATGCGCAGATCAGCGGTGACATCCCATTGATAGAATGTGTAGAGAATAACGGTGGGCTCACTGGTTGATGATCGTGAAGGACCACTAGACATCACGATGTCCGAATGAGGTCGAGTCACCCAATTTTCCGGCAAGAGTAGCTCTTGCCGATCGGCGCCAACATTGCGCATTCGCGTTTGTTCACCATCATGCAAGAAGTTCTCGTCATTAGTAGCAAAAGAATGACCGTGATATAACTTCAACGTTGACGTCGGGTCGCAAGATCCGATTCTGACCGAAGGACATTTTTGCCAAGCCCTTTGCCAAGCAGCAAGCCTTCATGTAGGTACTTTACTGATATACCTTATGATCCCCCGTCGCCAGGCTAAAGTAGATCACGGAGAAGTACTTCAGTTGCAACACCCGGAGGCGGTCGAGGCAATTCACAGTAGACCCTTGAGAGATGGAAGGCTTGCTAGTTCCACTTCATACAACGGCTAGAGAATACCGGCGAACCGTCCAAGTATTCAAGCTCCCATCACATGGCTGAGCTCTGACGGTGAAGTCTTTCAGCAGATGCAACTAGTCTTCTCAGATAGTGACGATGCCGGACCGAGAACAAGAGCTTGGGAAGGACGCTCGAAGCAAATCTCCTGTGCAGACCACTCTGCCCGCGACGTTCAACTTGTCCAGAAAACGAAATACTAGTACAGACTCACCATACTTCTCCAAGTCCGAAACGAGTCAGCAAAAGATCGATGAGAAAGCAGCTCCTAGTGCTCCGCAACCGAAGATCAACCTTTACGCTTCACGTCGCGCCCCCTCAACCTCCCATCAGAAGCCTAGAATTCCCAATACCAGATCGAGCACCCTCCTCTCGCACGTCGCTGCAGAAACAAAATCTCTCCTCCCAAACCTCCTCCTAACCACGCCACACGCACCACCAACAGCCAAGCTTTACGCGCCAGAGAACCTTCCTTGTCTCGACCCTGGTGCATGTCCCAAGCTTGCCTCAACGACTATCAAGGTCGTCAACGCCGACAGCATAGATGCTGCTCTTGGAGTCTCCGCCACAAGCCGTACAGACAATCCCAATGATAGTACAGAAGCGAAACCGTTTCTCGTCCTCAACATGGCCAATGCCCACCACCCCGGCGGTGGGTGGCTGCATGGTGCCCTAGCCCAAGAGGAAGTTCTCTGCTACCGCTCCAGCCTCTCTTTTACACTGAAACGGCGCCTCTACCCTATACCCGACTACGGTGGCATATATAGCCCCACCATAGTGATCATCCGTGAGAGCCTTGCACGTGGTCATGATGTGCTGGATCTGAGCAAACCAGAGGAGTTGCCTGTTCTAAGTTTTGTCAGTGTTGCTGCTATCCGCGGTCCCGCTATTGCAAAGACCTTGGCGGGGGCGGAGAAGTATAAGCATGCAGGAGATCGAGATGTGATGAAGGAGAAGATGCGCGTCGTGCTACGCATAGCGGCAGCGACTGGGCATCGCCGGCTTGTGCTGGGTGCATTGGGGTGCGGAGCTTTTGGAAACCCGAGAGTCGAAGTAGCGCGGTGCTGGAGAGAGGTCTTTGAAGAGCAGGAGTTCCAAGGTGGATGGTGGGAAACTGTGGTTTTTGCGGTGATGGAGGAAGGGGGCAAATGGGATGGGGATGGTAATTTTGGGGTCTTCTGGAGGGATTTGAATGGCGCGGAGGTCTGAAGCGGCAGGCCCTCAAGTTATCAAACTCATGTCCGAGTTAGTCTCCTGCAGAGGAGCCGATACACGGCTAAAGTGAGGCGCCCGAAGGCACTGAAAGGATGGACTGCATCTGGAGTTGAGCATCTCAGCAGACAATTTCTGGTCAAAGCAGAACCACGAATCCACGCTACAATGGCCCAGCATTGTACAGGTTCTTAAGAATTTTCAATTGTAGGTGGAATCCTGAATCATCCACTCAAATTACTGGTTAGTATGCGTCTTCTATATCTACACTTCTACGTCCAGATTCACCTTCTATACATCATTGAGCAGAACTGACTGCCGAACCGCTTCGCCTCCTTCCTTACCGTTGTCTCTTCTCCCCCCCACATTACCTCCTCCCACTCTCATAGACTCCCAGATACAGCCCGACAAAGAATACTATTGAAAAACTCAAGTTCACCAAGTGAGATGAGCGAAGGTTTAGCCCACAGTGCCAGATATATGATCATCTCTTAGCGTCCAGTCAGCACAGGCTTGATGTCAATGTGGACGAAGGAGACTGGATGTAGCCAGAGGACGATGGCATACTGGACAACCCTGGCCTCTTTATCTACGAGGAGAGGTCGATTAATCTGGAGAATCGGATGCAACCCTTGCGATATTCGACAACGTTAAGAAGTGGGTGGGTTCTACGATGGATGGATCAGCAATGGGTACCATATCATCCTCTAAAGGCCCCATATCAACTCATGCTTATGAATGATGATCAGAGGTCAGGCTTGCAGGCTGTCAGGATGGTCCAGAAATGCCAGGGGTTTCCATAAGATGTGCAATGGCGCGCTTCATACTGAAAGGATATCACTATCATAACCTCCGTGACTAATTTTAACGAGACAGAATTTTCTCTTTATTGGACACGCAAAGAAAGCTCGCATGCTTGATCAGTCCTCGAGACGATTAGCTAATGAAATCCTCAATGAGTCCGTCGAAGATGTAGGTAGGTCCTGGTGCTCTACTAGCCGTGCCTGCCAGCCTTGTCAAGATACAGCCTGATATCGTTCATGCCCTTTTCAGTCGCCCTTTCCATCGCAGTTCGGCCCTTCGCATCGCGTATCGCAACATCCGCGCCGTTCTCCAATAAAAGCTTCGCAACTTCAGTATTATTGGCATCCACCGCAAAGTGCAGCGCAGTACCAGCCTCATCATATTTGCTGTCACTAAGACAATACTCAAATCCGACCTCGTTCACATTTGCACCCTTCCCTATCAGGAACTTCACCATTTCGTAACGGCCCTTCTCCGCTGCAGTGTGCAAAGCTTCACTGCTGTTTAGATCTGCCCCACCCGCGATCAACAAGTCCACAATGTCGAGATCGGCATCATACTCAGCTGCAGTAGCCAGCGCAGACCAACGAAATGCATAAGTACCCTGATTGGCATCCGCGCCATGCTTGAGGCAGAACTCGACGTGAGATTTATTGTTTCGTTTGACTGCCAAAATGAGGTATGTACCGATCGCTTCGAGGTCTATGTTGATATCTAATTTGCTGGTTTCAACCAGGCATTGAAATGAGGGGAAGGCGGTAGATGTGTAGAGGAGGTCAAAAGATGGATGCGATAATGGAGACGCTCCGAGAGATACTAGGTATGGAATTGTCTCGGTGGCATTCTGGCGGATGGCGTGGGCGAGAAGCTCGTTCAAGATTGGCAAGCTTGGGGAGCCAGATATTTCAATCGCAGAGGATAGAGTTGCGAGTTCGTTGTTCTCAATGGGAGCGAGAAGAGCGCTTGGGGGCGGGGCAGTTGGCATCGAGATTTGTTCGGGTGGCCTTTGCGCCTTGTTACACTGGGAAACCCTTAAAGAGGAAGTCGTCACAGGATGCCTGAGTTAGATTTCTTGCGAAATGTCTGATCAGATCTTGCTTCTGTGGCAAGATGGTTGCGTCAGTAAGTACAGGTCAGTGAAGGTAAGACAGGTATATCTTGCGCCGCCACGAAGGGTATGTCCAGTGTGGGCTGTGCGTTGCTGCCTGTAATTTTTCTTCGGGATTAGGTGGCGTAAAATAGGGATGGTAGAGTTCGGAAATTTAGGAAGCTTGATTCGTAGTGCAGGCTGTGCCGTATCACTGGATCCTACATCCTACCTCCTACAGGACGAAAAAGCGCCGAGCCCTGTGATACTCTCTGTCTGGCATACAGGGTTGATGCTGAGCCCCAACTTGGCGTCCTTGCACAATCCTATTTCCGAAGTACAACATCAACGAGCCTCCTTTGATGCAACGCTATGAATTCATAATAGCATTCATTGGTCAAGATCTTGGAAGAAGGTCAGAGCTACAGCGATCAAGTGTTACCTTGGCCGCAAAAGCTGAGAACGGTGGTTGAGTCTCAAACATTATCGTGTTTCATTATAAGGAGAATAACTTCGCTTCCGTCGGAGTAGGACGTGAACACACCGATTCAACACACGAGGGTCTACAGTGCCTCGGAAGGTGGGCAAAGTAAATCATCGTCATGGGCCCCACTTCTCTGTCAACCACGTTCTCGGAGGAATTCACCCCCAGTGGAGGCTACTTTATGCAACTTGCCTCAGTACTCAGACCTCATGCTTATTCTGCGTTAGTTTTATATCACTTGTTGTTGCTAAATTCAGCAAGGTGACCGAGCACGCTTGAGTACACAACCGTCTGATTGAAATCAAAACAATGCTGTCACCAGCTGTGGCTATCGGCGGTTGGACCAGGCTCAGCAAGGGGCCAGGCCACCTGCTTATCGCTAGTCCCTGCTTCTAACACTATGAAGCGCCTGTCTGCGATCCCCTAGGAAGAGAACGGCAAAGTAAGGTATTATGTGCAGTGTTGTTTGTTGGACCGTGATTTGAGCTCCATGTATCGTGGTCTTTTCACTATAGTCGGTACAGTATATGTTTCGCAGTCACTTTCTACTTAGTAGCAATCCTTGGCGGTATCAGAGCAACAACTACAGGTCGTCGCACATGACGCTGTTAGGAATCATAGTTTGGAGTGTCTGGCATGAGTCTCAATGGAAAGCGATTCAAGTTTCCGCTCGATGGCATCAAAATCCGCCATGTCCATTCTTGCTGTGTTTCACTCTTTATCAACCATGTATCATGGCCTTATGTAGTATGACTGGCTGTCTAGTTTCAAATGGTTGGAGGAATATCTTTGCGACTGCTTTCGACGTCCTTGAAGGAGCTTTGGTTGTTTCAAGAAAGACCTGATGGCTGTCACCTGTCTATTGCTCTGCCCCTGCGGATGGAAACGTTCCTTCTAGCTATGGCGATGCTCTGTTCAAGATTATTTTGGGACGAAGCATTACGCGTGGAGTCTGACAAGCACAGCTCGTGAGTTCTATATAAACGTCGGCTTCGTCGAAGCAAAATGTCTTTCCATTCATATCATTACGTCCGAAGCCTACTCATCTACCTGAGATCTTCCAATAGGAGTTTTTTATTCATAATAATTCCCGCTATCCTGGTACTGTACTGCACACAAGAACAATTATGCGTTTCTCTCAACATGCCAGCTCAGGACTTACAGGGCCTAGCGGATCTTTCATCATATTCCTAGCGTTTGCGCTGGCTGCAATGAGACTGGTCACAGCAGTGGCTCTCAGAGATGGAAAGCGTTCTCCATTTAACCTACTCGCACTAGACGACCCTTACCCTGACGACTATCCCTATCCAACAAAGGCCGACATCCCTCCAAGTGTAACGACAGCGAAAGATAAAAGTCTCTTCTACACTCTCATGGGACCAAAAGGAGGCGCCACCGCGCAACAACTCAGAGATTTCAGAAAATCAGAGTCAGTCCACGTCGTCGGTGACACCAAATTCACGATCTCACCCGGTTATGACGAGCCCAAAACCGTCAAAGACAGCAACGGTAACAATGATGACATTAAGACCGATAACTACTATCGACGGTTCATCGATGATCTTAGCACGGTTTTCGCAGATAAAAGTTCAGGCGAAGTATTCCTCCTTCTCCCTCTCTCTATCGACGGAGCAAATCCAGGGCAGGTCGCTTGCAAAACAACTTGGATACGCGTGGAATTTGACGCCTTGAGGGCCAACCAGAATGTAGAAAAAATTACGCAGGTGGACCCCGGAGACTTCACAAAGAGGAAGCAAATCCACCCAGCAACAGGCTCGAAGCTTTTCAGACGGGACGATTCTGGCCAAGCCTGCCACGATTACGTGGCAGGTACATCACCAAACATCGTTCCTCCCCCAACAGGGTATGACGATGACAGTAACGCCGCTTCTTCTGCGCCCACAGCTGCAAGCCAACCGCAATCCCTGGCCAATCCTGAGTGCGACCAAACCAATACCTACCCTCTCTCCGATACCCAGGACCTGGCATTCCTGCTAACGACGGCGGGCACCGGCCAATGCTGTACCAGTACGAGTGGAGATTGCGCAATGGTCATGATGGATAACAGCGTTATGGCCAGTTTGTGTGGACCAACTGGACATTCCCAGCAGTGCACTGATTGCGCAAAACTTGGAGATGCGATGAACAACTTGAATATTGATTGTCAGAATAATTATAAAGTTGGTGGTAAAGTGGCTATCCCATATCTGGACCAAGTGACGTTGGAGTTGCAGTCGAAACCAGGCACTTAGGATTGGAGGACTGACTATGGTTGAAAGGTTTGCTCGAGGATCAATTTACCAATTTGAATTACTGCGGCCGCATTTTCCTGCTTTTTGAGAACGGCGAGAAGCCAGTGTGCTATTGTACAGCACAGAGCCAAAAATTTAGGATAGATGCAATGGGAAAGGGTGTTAATGAACTTTCTAAGCTTATCATGACTCTCCTCCACACGTAGTTCATATGTTGATTGGTGGACACCTCCTGTTCCGTGAACATAGCTTGTCAGAACGCGGAAGTTCAGGGTTTCCTAAGGAGGACCCTTTCAGGATATCTCGGGATGTCACAAACAGAAAAGGAGAACCGTGAATACCCCTACTAACAGTGCCTTGATATAGGCCTCTGGAGAGAGCGCGGTTGACGGTGTTCGTGGAGACATTTGGGAAAAGCCGCTTCTTTCGGGGGATTTGAAGCGGGTTCTGATGGTGTTAAAAGGTAAGTAGATAAGGAGATCAACGGTGAAGACTGCGAATGCACCAGCGACGAGGATATTTGTATTCGTTTTGATGGATGCTGTTCGAGAGCATCCTGTCCACTATGGCACACCATATGCCAAAAAGTGCATTAATTCATTTTCGCATTTTCACCACCATGTCAAAGTCGCTTTCCACGGTCGAATAAGATCAAATTTTAGATCATGGCAGAATCACTATAGTGTCTATCAATTGACCAAGAGATTGTGTCAAATTTCCTACGTTTACAAGATGTATTCTTAGGTTTTATTCTAGGGTTCGTGCAATCTGATCACAGCCCTAAATATAACTCTAAACTTTGATATCCACGACTTGACTAGAACGTATATTGTGACATATTCTTTCGATCAATTGACAGACACTATAGTGATTCTGCCATGATCTAAAATTTGACCTCATTCGACCGTGGAAAGCGACTTTGACATGGTGGTGAGAATGCGAAAATGAATTAATGCACTTTCTGCCTTCTGGTGTGCCATAGTCCACGTCGGCGCCAGGTAACACAGGGCTCCAGGGTTATTTTAGGCTGTGGCTGACAATGTGGCGGTGCGTTCTCGGCATTTCAGGTTTGATGGGAAAGTCCATGCGCCCTCGAATCTTGCTTGAAATTCATCGAAGAGCCCCTCGGATCAGTCTTCTCCATCGTTGCACTATTTGAGGAGCCCATTGCTAAATTGCAGAAGGACGATTTGTTGGTCTCATCAGTCGACGTGAACACAGTCTGAGGTCAAGAAAAATCACGCTCGGTCGCCTGAAACCCGATACAGGCGACAGATTCTTGTAATAGGGGGGTTGGCCCATTATAAGTCGGAGCGTACTTTAACGTATCCCCCAATCGTTCCCAACTGCTTCGCCCAACAGCAGGGCTCGACGTCGCAGTGCGCTTCTGAGCGCCAATTGCTAGGCAGGTTTTCACATGCATTGATCATCAAAAGCTTGCTTCGGGTTGCGCATTCACCTTGCTGCGTACCATCAACAGGCTCGTTAAGCCGCAAGTTCTATATCAGGGATCTTTCTCACTCCAAAGGAAACCAGTGTACGAGCGTTCGCGCAAAACCGAAAAACCTGATTACATATCTTCATGCACCTTTTCAGCGTTTGATGCAATCCGACCAATTACGATCACTCTTATCGTGAAATCCTGATCTACTTTTCACTTCTACCAACAGAGCCCGAACATCCTTTCTCACATTCGCTCGCTTCGCTTTCGCAATGCCTCGTCACTATTCAGACGACGACTACTCCTCGGAGTCACCCCCACGACGCAAGTCTGACCGTCGTCGAGATAAGAGCCGCAGTCGGGGAGGCTACAAGGAAGAAGAGATTATTGAAGCTCGAGGACCTCCAGCTGTTGCAGCACGACGGGATGCGTTGATACGACGCCAGAATAGTGATGAATCGATAGAGGAAGTGCGCCGCGAGTTTCCTCCAGGAGGAGGCGCTGGATATGGGAGGAAAAGTACGAGACGCGCAAGGTCGGATGGCCGAGGACGGTATGATGACGACGATTATGATGACCATTACGATGATCGACGGCACAGGGGAGATAAGAGGAAGAAAAGTAAGAAAACCTTTGTGAGATAAGGGAAAGTTGCCTAATTAGGAAGTAGGCCATCGACGTAGAGACTATTCGTCAACCGAGTCCGAAAGTCCACCTCCGGAGCGTCGCAAATCCGTTGGTGAGCAAGCTCTAGCAGCTCTGGGCATTGGCGGTCTTGCCGGAGCTGCAGCAGGCGGCGGACGTGACCGACCTCGAGATCGGGACAGAGACCGGGGAGGCCATCGCCGTCGCCGGTCGTACTCTTCATCATCTCGCTCACGTTCACGCACTCGTGCTCGATCCCCAGTCGATCAACAAAAGAAAATCCAACAAGCAGTCAAAGCTGCCTTGGTCGCTGGCGCCACTGAGGCCTTCCGCAGCCGGAAGGAACCTGGTGGCTGGACAGGGGACAAGGGAAAGCGTGTCCTTACAGCGGCAATTGGTGCTGGCGGTATCGATGGTATCATCAACGGCGACAAGGATCCCAACAAGAAAGGTACACGACATACGATTGAGGCGGTCATCGGAGGTCTCGCCGGTAACAGGTTGATCAATGGAGCACGAGATCGTTCCGCATCGCGCACACGATCTCGCGACCGTGGCCGCCACAGTGATGGTGGTGGTGGAGGTAATATGCTGGAGAAACTCCTAGGCGCTGGAGCTGCAGCAGCGGGTGGCAAAGCTTTATTAGACCGCGCTCGGTCAAAGTCGAGGGGCCGCAGAGGCGACAATGATAGCAACGACAGTCGAGATGCGCGGCGACCCAAACGGAGCAAGAGCGTCAGCGATTACGCCAGGCAAGGGATGGCTGCTTTTGGTATAGGCGGTGACAAGAAAACCGATCGTGGCTCACGTCGTGGATATGACGACGATGATGACTATCACTCTAGACGTGGCACAAAAGAACCAAGGCTTCGTGGTGGTGGCGGTGAAGGAGGTGAGGGCGTCAGTAACAGCTCGAGTTCCGGTTCCGGTTCCGACTCCGATTCGGATTCAGATACTGTTTCTTCCTCAGATGAAGAGGTTAAACAGAAGAAAATGCGTGGCAAAGAATACCTCACGGCTGGCGCCGCGACCGTAGCAACCATTCACGCCGCTCACAGTGTGTATCAATCTGTCCACATGCGAAATGTACGACACAAAGAAGTCCTGGAAGGCAAAATGTCTCCCCAAGAAGCGCGGAAGAAGAAGAACAAGGCTCGACTCCAGGACGTCGCCAGCATTGGCATTGCCGCAATCGGTATCAAAGGTGCGATCGGCGAATGGAAAGAGATGAAAGAGAAGAGGGACGAGGTCCATGAGTTCGAAAAGGAGAGGCAAGAGAAGCGTGAGAAGAGATTGATGAAGTTAGAAGAGCGGATGGAGGAGAGGAACAAACCTCCACCACCTCCAAGCAACAATGCGCATCCCATCGCTTACTCACACTCGAGCCCGAATTTGACACAGGGAAGTTATCCTCAGGGGCTATGTCAGCCTGGGCCTTACTGGAATGGACCGCACTATGCCGATGCTAACCCTTACACTGCCGGAGGTCTACCACCGCCTCCAATGGGTCCGGAACAGCAATGGTACTGAGTATCGGGGCCATACACCGACGACGAGTGCGAGTCCAATAGGTTTGATGGCATTGGGAGGAGGGTTCCAGCGCGAACAACGAAGCCCTGAGGAAGTACCGTTTCTTTATGGTTGCTAGGCAATCGGAGTACGCACGGAATATGAGCTATGGGCGCCCAGGGTCACATGGTATATGATATCCTTTCCTTGAATTTTCTTCCACTTCCATAGGGTGTGTAGTTTGGCGGGAGTAAGGCATAGCACGACTAATGGAACAACCTTGCGTTGAGTAAGATATCATAGCCATTGATACGACAGACATTCTTTGTTTATGTGTAGAATAGTCTTCAATTCTTAACAACGAGACATTATCATCGACTTGATTCGGTGGTTTTGATATGGACCTATTCTAGATCAGGAAAGCACAACCCATGGCGGGAGTCGAAGTTGCCGGGAGGACTCAGCCGCTTGCGCAGCGTCATTGAATGCCACTTCTTGCGACTCGAGCATATTGATCATCATGAATGTATGATTGGCATTCCATTATACAGCAAATTATCGCGCAGAAAATAGCAGTATAGGTCGCCTCCATTCTGTTTACAATGGCGCCTTTCCGCAACCCTTTTGGCCGCAAACCTCCTGCTCTCAACGGCGTTAATGCAGTGCAAGATGAGAACCTCCGACCTGCGTCTACCAATCCTTCGGAGAAAGGGTCGCAGAGGGGCTCATATGCAGATTCGAGGGCATCATCATCATTGAGCATCAAAAGCAGAAGGGAGGAACCGGCGGAGTACAAGTTGAGTGGTCAGCCTCCGGCTTGCGCTGGCAGAGCGCGTACCTACATGCCGTGACTACATGAAGCTAACCTGTAGGCAGTGGTCAATGATAGTGGCGTCTATCTTCCTGTACACAATTGAACCAATCTAGCAATGTTTTACTGACGATGTATAGCCTTCCCCTCCAGAAAGAAAGAGCTTCTGGCAACGGTCGCCTACATCCACTACGAATTCATCAAATCATCGGAGTCTGCTGAACGAAAATGAGCCTTTCTCAATATCACGAGAATCATTTGATTCCTACAGGAGGTCCTTCGTACGATGCTCCCACTCCAAATCAACATCACGTTGCTGACAAGCCGCTCCAGGACATCTCGGCCCGTTCTCCGATCCAATATCCTCAAGACTCCACCACGCCCCGTCAAAGCTCAGACTCCCGGTCTCGTCAAAGCTTAGACTCGAGACTCCAACGGCTTACGCGACCGATAGCCAATGGATCGGACACCTTCGAGCCGCCCAAGTCGGCCGACGAAGAGGGTTTCGAGGACGTAGGCTTGAACGACGAGGCGAAACAGCCGCCGAAGAAAAGAGGTATATTTGCACGGTTCGCAGACAACTCGGAGAATCAACCTACGGCAGACAATGCTCGACCTGGCTCGAGCCATCGAGGGTTTCATCTTCCCGGCCGGAAGCGAGGCCAGAGCGGAACAGGGGCGGAGTTGGCGAACATTGAGAAACCAGCGAACGATGGGGGAGACGACGGCGTCATCAGATAAGCATACGACTTTCGACCAGAGTGGCGCATGAGGACACGATACGGATGACGTTGTAATGAATGGTAATGTTGCGATTCCCAACGAGAAGTATTGCACGGGCGAATGATGACTGAATGTCGTTAACGGCGTCAGCTTGGGGAATGAGTATGGGCACATGAACCAGCTTGTTGTAGAGCATGAGCCTTCGCTAACCACGTGCATTGGATGATCGGGGCGGCGTCTGCTTGCTTGGATGAAGCACAATTGAGCAGATAACAGTAATGGAAGGAATCGTCTCGTAGTTACCAAATGGCAATGACCAATTTTCAAACAGTGCTCAAGATGCATCTATAAGCTGGAATAGAAAGAGGCCCCCTATCAGAGTTGCAGAAAAGAAAATCATGATTTAACCCCCCCCCCCCACCCCGAGGGGCCAAAAAAATTCCGCCGCTTGAGCTCCGCAACCCGCTCCGCACACAAACTTCTGCCTCCTAAACCTTTCCCTACAATTCTTTCAACAATAGTACAATGGCCGGCATCAAGCGAAAAGAAGCTCCAAACGCTCGAGACAATTTAGCAGTTGCGAAGAAAAAGGCCAAGAAGAAGATCGCAGCAGTCAAGAAGCCGAAGACCCTGGCCCCGCCGCCAGAATCAAGAAACGATGCAGAATCTTCTATAGTATCGAAAGCTAGCACCAGCAGCGATTTAGAGGCAGGTGCGGACTCTTCGTCAACTGACGAGGCTGCCATACTTGGACCCAGCGCACAGGAAAGAGGCGAAGCAGAGACAGACTCAGATCCCGTTGCCGAGTCGGATACCACGGAACAAAGTGGGGATGACGACGGTATCAGCTGGCCTTCGGATGACGAGGAAGAGGTGACGGTGGTGACATCTAAGACAAAGAGTAAGGCAGAGAAAGTTGCAGATGAAGAAGATGTAAAGCACCCTAAACGCATTGGGGTTGCGGAGGGCTCAAATGATGCCTCTACTGGTAGGAAAATGTCATGGACTAGCCTTTTGAGAAAAGATGAAGCTAAAATGGTTATAGGTACATCATCTCGAGAGTCCCATGCGAAGCAAAAAGCTATTGCCCAAGAGCGAAAAGCATCGAAACCCAATGCGGACTCAATTGCCCGCTCAAAAAAACTTTGGGAGCGTCTACGCAGGAAGTCACATGTGCCATTGGAAGAAAGGAAAACACTCGTAGCCGAACTGTTCGATATTATCTCAGGCCATATCAAAGACTTTGTGCTGAAGCATGACTCCGTACGAGTTGTTCAGACAGCGCTGAAGTACGCCAACATCGACCAAAGGAAGATGATAGCCAGAGAGCTCAAAGGCGAATACAGAGGCTTGGCTGAGAGTAGATATGCTAAATTCCTGATCGGAAAATTACTTGTCCATGGCGATGCGGAGATTCGAGACATCATTGTGCCTGAGTTGTATGGCCATGTGCGGCGTTTGATAAAGCATCCTGAAGCATCCTGGATATTGGACGACATTTATCGAGGTGCTGCGACCCATCAGCAGAAGGCCACACTTCTGAGAGAGTGGTATGGCGCAGAATTCGCCCTATTTAAGACCAAGGGTCAAGAAAACTTGTCTGCAGATTTGCAGAAGATACTGGCAGCGCAGCCTGAGAAGAGAAAGCCGGTCATGCATGCCTTGCACGACCTCATCAACCAATGCCTACAGAAGAAGACGACTGGATTCACTATGCTGCACGATGCGATGCTTCAGTACTACCTCAATCTTCAGCCCGGGGGGCTAGAAGCTACCGAATTTGTGGAGCTCCTCAAGGGCGACGAGGAAGGTGATCTCCTCAAGAACCTCGCTTTCACCAAATCAGGAGCCCGCGTTGTCTCTTTGGCTCTCGCTTACAGCAATGCAAAGGATCGCAAAATCATTCTTAAAACTTACAAGGACACGATCCAGATGCTAGCGCATGATGTGAACGGTCACCAGGTACTTCTTACGGCTTACGACGTCATTGATGATACCGTCCTTGTTGCGAAGTCGATATTTCCTGAGCTTTTAGGGAAAGATACAGCAACCGAGGAGTCTCAAAAAAATCTTCTCACATCCATCGTAGACCTTACAGGTCGCATAACAATTCTCTATCCTTTCTCTGGAAATGCTAAATGGCTTCTGCCCGATGAAGACCGAGCATTGCTTGATGAAGTGCATGCTATACGCGCCTCAACGTCGAAGAAGGACCCAACAACGAGACGCAAAGAGCTGGTTGCTGCACTATTACCACCACTCCTTTCTCTCATCGAAAACCACGCGGAGGGCTTGGTTCAGACGAGCTTTGGCTGTCAGTTCATAAGTGAGATCCTCCTCAGCGCTACTGGCCCTTCGGATCGGGCTTTCAATGCAGTCGCCGAACTTACTGGCAGTCCGGAAGTCAAAGAAGCCTTAGTCTCGCCTGCTTCGGGGAGAATGCTGAAGACGCTTGTACAAGGTGGCCGATTCAATCCCAAGACCAAAACGGTTGATCGTACCGAACCGCCATTGAAATTTCACGAAGTCCTTTTCAAATATATAGAGGACGATATACTTGCATGGGCAACAGGTGGCAATTCATTCGTCGTTGTCGGACTTTGGGAGGCAGGAGACTTCTCGAAGCACGAAACCCTCAAAAGCAGATTGAAGGAGGGCAAAATCCAGCTAGCCAAAGCTGGAGAAGCAGGGAACAAGGGCTCTCAATTACTACTCCGGAAGCTGGAAGTCTGAAGAGCAGAGCCTGACCCTCTGGAAGGATACCAGTACTGCTCTAGCTAAGGGTTAATGCCAATCGAATGCCTAGATCTATTGCGTTCCTCCCTGCCAATACCTACTACTACTTTCCCATCACTACACCCGTCTCACAAGGTTATATCAGCGCTATGTAAGCTGTCTCAAACAGCTTTCCTGCTGTCACTTAGCATGAACGGGGCCCCCATCTGGGTCATGTAGAAAAAACGAGAAATCTGGAGGAGCTTGACGGTTCAGCAATTGTAATGAAACATGTCTGTGATGTCCCGCGCCAACTGGAGAAAGACCTTGAAGCTCGGAATTGTGGGTTGAACAATGCTAGCACAGCAGCCTTCTCTCTTAGCTCGAGAAGCTAGGAGCTTCGAGAGAGAACATAGCATCGTCCACTGCTTCATGCTTCATGGCTTGAAAAATCAACTCGAGAAGATTCGGATCCTTCCAAGTCTGAAGATCTAGTGAAGCGGAGAATGCTTTAGAAACTTGATAACCACAACAAACGTTAAAGAATAACGAAGCTACCGTATCCAATCCTTCTTCCCATGCTTGTTCAAAGTTAATAAAATATTGTCGTTAGCTCCTCCTTTATCATTCCTCAATCCCCCGTATCCTCACAAACCCTACTCATGCGTTTAAATCGTACCTGACCGACATGGACCATGCTATGGAGTACCTTAGAACTTGCCCTCGCAGCTTCTCAAGAAGCTTTGAAGCTTTGGTTGTTCCAAAGCCAAAGTACATTACCTTAATGTCGCTAAACTCCTCTGGCGACAAGCGTCGGGTAAGTGATGGTTGCGCCTATGCAGCCGAACACCGGGCGTGCAGGGATCGTTCAACAGCCGAGTGGGTGTAATCTCTCGATCTTACATTTGGGTCGTCGTACAGACCTAGAGTCGTACTTGCGCCGGCCGAGCTCGTGTTTACTCTCCTTGGCTGATGATATTCCTGTATGATTGAGAGTACTCGCTCTATCATCCCCTTCTCTGCTCTTCTGTCTCTCGTTCCAATGGCTTTTTATCGTTGAATGAGCGTCAATCTTCAGTCATTCTATTCCCCCACACAGGTCGCCCATTTGACCAGCACCACGCCACTTTTGCGCTTCCGCACGGTCAACCTTGAACCGCTCGGGTCACCATCTGCAGAGCTCTTGGCAAAGTCTGCTGAGCACTGTTCGCCCTCAGCATGCAATCGTCCACGTCCCACATGCCTTCGGGTCTTCCGTCGCCTACACTCACCAACCCAGATATGATCTTACCGTATGACGCTCCCTCGCCCAGCTCGGATCCTTCCACACCAAGACGAGCTCAGCGCCCGCCGTCCCCCCCACCCCTTGACATCACCAACGCTGCACACAGCGACGATTCAGAGGGCATCGACCACATGAAGGGCGCCGTGCGCAATTGGTTTCGCAACGGCGAACGGTCAAAGCTCCGCAAGGCCAAGAAGGCGGAGGATGTCTCGCCAGATGTGGATGGGTGGTCGAGAGACTATCGAACACCGCCGAACGGGATAAATGGATTTTCGGTGCTCGCATCGTCTCCTATCCTCCGCGACGGCTATGCCATACCCATGGCAGGAACCGCAATGCTGGATGAAGGTGCGGAGCGCCAGTGGCGGGACTTCTCGGGCTTAGCTGAAGCAGACGCAACGAGCCCCTACTCGGAAGGTTCACACGAGAGCGTCTTGGACTTGGGGCGGCCGAAATACGGCTTCCCTCCGCTGGACAACGAGAAGAACGGGTTCAGCGCACCACCTGACGTGGAGGGCGATGATCCTCATTCTCACGCAGCGATGAGTATTCGAGCCGAGCAGATACTGGCCAACGCTAAGAAGCGGCTCACTGTGAGCTTCCTCGAAGATTCCACGTACTCAATGGACGGCGCTGACTATTCCAGAATATGGAGGGAAATCTCAATCGCGCCAGAAGCACGTTGCATAGCAGGCCCTCGTCGTCTATGTCATCTTTGACGAACCATAGTAAAGAGCCAATCTCTATGTATACGCTAACCAAGAGTAATTCATCGCCTTCTGAGCACCGGCAAGCCAACACTCCACCCTCAGCGGGAAGTAATAAAGGGCATACTAGAATCTTCAGCGAGAGTTCGGTGCCCTCGACACTGAATACTCCTTCCAATGAGCGGCAGGAGGATGGAACACAGGCACCGAGATCATCGAGTGCAATGGGCCCTACAACAATAGAGAGATCCGAGGACGAAGGTCCAGAGAACTCAAGGAATTGGTTTTGGACCGGCCTCACTCGAAATGCCAGTCATGCTCACAGGCACAATTACTCCCTCCCTGCGCTTGACGAAGATGGGCCCGCTCCTGCATCATTTGTACCTATTCTTGCCAATGGTCGCATTTCCGAGGAGAATGAGCCGTCAAGCGAGAATCTAGGTCGAGCAACAAAGGCTTCCGAGTTCGATGCTCAGAACCCGCCTGCACAGGGACTGACAAGGGCGCGCTCGACGACGCAGATGCGGGATCTCCGCGATCAGATGCAGGATTTGAAAGGCAAGATCTCGTCTCTGAAGAAGAGAGCTCGTGAAGACTCGATGCGGAGGCGCAGTTTGCAAAGCTTGCGAACTGCAAGTCCGTTTACAGCGGCGGAGCAATGGTACAGTGATGGCGCCCCCTCTCAGTCACAGGCGTCCACAGAAGCAGCAAGTGACGCGCGCGGCGCGATTGCAAAGGAAGGAGGCTTACCGACCAGCGAGAAGTCAGAAATCAGAATCACGCCAGAGGCGGAGGACAAGCGTGATGAACCAGATCTCGACCTGACTCCTCGCAACAACACGGCAATGCAGGTCAAGCGACCACCTGTAGAGATCCCTGAAGACCGATCAGCTTCCGATCCTGACATAGCCCCAGAGTATAGTCCATCCAAAGGGACCGGATACCAAGGCGACGCACAGCCGCCAGACTCCGGCATCGCCGGGATAGGAGGAGATGAAGAAGAAGAAGAAGAAGAAGAAGACAGTCTCTACGGCGACCACGACTACCACGAAACCTCCCCCTCCCCCCTCGGCGAACGCCACGAAGACCGCCCCGACGCCTTCGACTACGAGCACTTCTTCCTGCACAGCGGTACCGGCACTCTCGCGCGCAAGGACCTCTCCCGCAGCAGCAGCCGCAGCTCGACCTACTCCGTCGAAACCACCAAACCCAGCACCAGCACCGCCTCCGAGCCCCCAACCACCCAAACCTCCAGCTCCGAAACCTCCTCAGAAGCAACGCCCCACCACAAAGGCAGCCACGCACACTCCCGAAACGGCAGCGTCGCCTCCATCTCCACCGTCGCCACCTACGCCACCGCCACCGAGGGCAAACTCTCGGACACCGACTCCGCCAGCGACGACGAGTGGATCCTCCACCACCCCATCGCCGGCGCCTGGCAGCCCGACCACCTCAAGCGCAAACATCACCCCCGCCCCGCCCCCAGCCCCAAACGCCACGCCACCATGGCCGCGAACCCCATCCCCTCGCTCCCCTCCCCTTACCGCCATCCACCCCTGACGGCTCTGCTGGAAGCGGCTCTGCAAGCTGATGAGGATGATGAAGCGCGGGTGCTCAGCGATGGGGATAGAGATCTGGTGGAGCGGTTGGTGGGGAGTTTGGCGATGGTTTGTAAGTGTGTAAGGGCGGCGGAGGGGTATGAGGGGAGGGTGTGGCGACGGAGGCTGGATAGTGCGAGGAGGGTGCTGGATGGGGAGATTAATGGGGAGTTGTTCTGAGGCGGGGATTGCCTTGTTTCTGTGATGGGTTTTGGGGGGGGGAGTTGTGGGTAGATAGTATGGTGTGAGCGGGTTTGGATAGATGATGTGATGAATGTGAATGGAAGAAGGGGGGGTTGTAGATATAGGGATTCGCCGTTGGATCTCATGATTCATAATTGATTATATATTTTGCTTGTATACATCTCCGTACCCCTGGCACTTGATCACACCCTCCCTCGTCATGCCGCTTACACACCGTCCGCCGCAGAATCAACAAGCGAGTCCTCCTCTGCCATCACCCCTCTCGCACTCTCCTTGCCTCTTTCTCACGACTCCCCACAATCCCCCCCTTCCGCCCCACCCTTCGCTACGCTCCCGCAATCTCCGCCCTCAACGTCCGCTCTCCAAACCGCAGAGTCCAGACGGAAGCTATCGATCTAAGGGAGAGGGGCAATGAGAGGAGAAAGGAATGAGAGACAGGAACGAAAAGAAAGGGAGAGTGGGAGCAGGGGGGAGGAGAGGCTGAGGAGGGATAAACGTTGACTTCAAGCTATGGAATGGGAGAATCGATATCGGATCATGGAGTTGAGCACGGAACATACGGGGAAAGGACAGAAGAAGAGGAGGAAGCGTGAGGTGGACGGGGGATGTTCGGTTGGGAGTGAGAGGGGGGCAATAGGTATGAGGGGAGGTTGGGCTGGTGGTGGACGAGGAAGAGTGGGTGTGAGGGTGTGTGGGGGGAAGAGTGGGCGATAGGGGCAATAAGGGGGAGGTGGAGATGGGACGGCTGGAAGGATTTGAGAGGGGATGTGGTAAGAGATGGGTTCGGGGGCATTTGTTTTCGATAACATCAGCTGCGATGGTATAAACGTCACGGTTTTGCTTTATCGCAACGGGAAGCAAGTGGGATGGTGGGAGGTTATGAGGTTGCGAGGAGGGTGGGGTTGGGGGGACGTCAACGGGGGGAAAGTAGGAGAAGGATCGGGATGGGGAGGGGGTGGAGGGAGAGGATGATGAGGGCGGCGATGATGCTTTGGGTTCTTGTAAGGTGGAGAGGAGAGGTTTGCCCGCGTTCAGGGATTTGCTGTCAAAGGGAGTTGCAAAAGGTACTTTCGGGGTTCTGGAATGGGAGTATGGGTTTGAAGGCTCTTCTCAGCCGACGAAATCGAAGCCGCTGAAAGGGGAAATTTTGTGTGCGGGGGATTGGCGGATGGAGACAACGTATTGATACGTGGTAATTGGATGCTGCATGCTGAATAGGCGTCCCTATCTGTCGACATTGAGTTGGAGAAGACAACGGAGAAAAAGGGAACGAAAAGCACCCCTTCTTGAAAACTTGCGCCTCTTTTCATCGCCAAGTAGGCAAGCAGTGAATGACTGCAGTCTGCCTTCATCACGTCTTCGCGAAGTCTTGCCCAGAATGAGCGAAGACGTGCCCGTTCTATCACAACAGCCACAGCACACCCTTCATTCGTCCTCTACCTTTTCATCCACCAAGTTCATGCATCTACCAGTCCAAGCCTCAACGGCAACGTCTCCAGCATGACGCCATTCGAAACTACTACATCGTGCCGTGTCTGAGCTGGGACTCTTTCAAGCCGCCCTAACGTAGAACCAAAACACTAGCAGTAGAATTTTGGCGAGCCAGTCTGTGATGATGCTTGGATACTTTGGAGACAAAGGCCAGCTCGGGGAGCTTGCGACACTGAAGTCCCATCAATCAGCCATCGGATTACGAGTTCCGACTGCTTACCAATCTTAGCAGCGAGCTCTTTCTTGCCACAAGTATTGAGTGAGGAGCAAAGCCATTTTCCTCAAAGATCGGATAGCAAAGTATATGGGCAATGAGGCTGCCATACTAAGATGAACAAGTCTGAGATATCGATGTTGATGCTTCAAGATATCTTCGACCCACCGAGCGATGTATATATGTACATGGAAGAATATGTAAGGTCTAGCCTGCGGCGTGCAACCACAAGTGGAAGTCTGATGAAAGAAGGGGTTTGAAGAGATAGTCATCACAATCAAGCAAGCCTTTGCGAAAGCGTGGCGACGTAAACCTTGCAAGTTACGTCCCGAGGTAAGGTGTGCTTACAGAGACACTCATGGTAGAGGAGTGATGGAAACTCACATTGGTCTTTCGATATAACGAACGACGGTACGTTCCACACAGTGGATATCAGAAATTCCAGCCTCGGAGCTTGAACCCCAGCAATTAATTCGTCAGTGAGGAAGAAGCGTATACATGCACTCTGCAAGTGCCATCGAGGCCAGATCTTGAAAATGATTTTTCACGACTACGATTTGCGGATCGTGCAGACGGATCGATGATTCGTTGCGGTCTGCGAGCACAAATATGAATATTTATACCCTATTACGCATTGACGACGGATTTTACGTTTGCAATAACATTCGAATCGTTGAGGATCACGAACCCCAGCTGTCATCTTGACCACAGCAGTTAGTATCGCGTCTGCACCTGGTCGGACCTCTTGAGCCACGGAAATCGGTCCGGAATTGATCGTGCCTGCCACCTGGACTTGCTAGCAGACAAGTTTATGGTGGCGAAGAAGTATGGTTACACCATCGGAGTATCATGTCTGCCTACCTTTGAGGTTGGACTGGGAGACGGTAGGGCAGACTGTAAGATTGAGCGCTGAGCTTCGCAGGGTAGATTTCTGTATAAGTCAACCCCACGGCCCAGCTACTTCGCACAACACTTTCCTCGCTACCTTCCGAGATCATAAGCAGGGTCGATCTCAACGATCTTAAAGGGCCTATGGGTGCGAGAACAGAGGTAAAGTAGATCTCATGTAGTCTACAGTCTTGCGGCATAGCATTGTAGTGAGCGGGCCACCGTGCCAGCAGACTGTCCCAACATTGCTTCGTTCAGACTTAGACTGAGATAGCGTGCAATTAATGATTACGTAGAGATCCCTTTCAGCTCGGTAGCTCGCAAAGAAGGTTCGAATAAGCTCTGGAGCCGTTACGGCATATGTGGGGGCACGACCAAGTTCGCTCAATCTCCCAGCGAGTGCGGACGTTGACAGAGATGTAGCTCCCCCACCCAATGCGCTGACCCGCGACTAACCCCATGGAATGCGCAAGCTGCTCACCTGATATCCGTCAGTGTTTGAGCTCGCTCCCGAATCAACGAATCGTGCCTGTTGCTGGTGAAGAGTATGCAGTCTTGCGCCCGGCTCTATGATAGACCCCGAGCTTCCCGACGGCAGTCTGCCATGTGTTGTTGGTACAGTAGCCTTGGGTCAAGCCCCAAGCTCAAGTGGCCATGGCTGCAAGATCGTGGATTTATGGATGCTAGACCACAAGTGTGACGGCCCAGGTTTAACAGTAATTGTGGTGGTCAGCTGCCGAGCGATGTAGAGCCTCTTACAGCCACGAAGAAGACTCGCAGTCCGATGTCCACAGTCGCACCGTGTAAAAGGGTCCGGTGACTAGGTAAGATTACCAACCATATGCCAACGGAAGGCAGTAACGCGGTCATGCATAAGCCGGAGATCCAGATCTTTCATGGAAGCATTTACAGTTCTTCTTATGCCAGGTGATTGGCTTTTCCCCTACCAGTGTCCACAATCCGCATCCGAGACATGACACGCCAATCCAATGCAGGTGCGAAGGAAGGGCCATAGAGCACAACGAAGACGCAGGTGAACACGCGTCCAGGTACAGATTTGCGAGACAGAAATTGCTAATAGCGCTACTTCAACCATTTGAATTCTTTGCCCATCAAGGATCGACGAGAGTGCCTCACCCCTATTTCTTTGGCACTTTCGACTCTAACCGAGAATGACGTTTATGTCGACAAAGTACATACACGTGAACGAGAGGCTATTCGTATCAAAAGTGTGCGACGACCGCCGAAGGAACCAGTGCGTCCTTTGAACTTACCGATTTTCAGAAAGACTCCGCAATGAGCCATGTGGCAAGCGGGAGAAGAGACCCATAGTTTAGGATGTCTGATGAGGTTGGACCGTGTAGAGCGTTCTGTAGATGGTTCTGAATCAAACCGGTGATCATGCCGGAACCAATTGTCACCGCAAAGAACTCTGAAATCATGAGGAGCCTGTGTCAATTGGGGCCTACCTCTCTATACTCTTTTCGCCTAGTTGCCGTTCCTGCTTATCCAAGCGCTCCCCAATAGATAATATCGTCTTTACGGACAGGACAGAGGGTGATTATAATGATATATGCCTATGCGCATGGCGCTGACTAAAATCCGACGCCCTCGGCCACGACAAGATTGTCGAGTTCTTCGCTTACGGAAAGCTTCGCTAGGGCAGAATGCGTGAAAGCGACGAAAAGCTCGGCTAGGACTATCTCTCTTGGCCTCATAGCTCGAAGCTAGTTGAAAGGTTGACGACCGTAAATAATCCCGATAGATGAACGTCATGTAAGGAAATAGAGAAGCTCATGCTAGACGTAAACCTAGTTGTGCGCATGACACCTGTCTCTGCTTTTTATGCGGGGTTCTACGATAGGATACCGAAGGCCCTGGGAGCGTCTCGCATCTTGGCGGCGGGAATGGCTCCGAGAGTCGAGACATTGAATTTTGCGGTCGAGGTCGGATTAAGCTCATTCCTGCTGAATGCCTGTTCGCTGGCATATTCGCGATCCAACTACCGAGATGGATTACAATTCTGGCAACCTGCTGAAGGGGCCGGTTTAAACGATGGTGTAGGAGTGAGTCTGGGATGGGCTATTAGCTGTGGGCAGTTGGCATGTACTTAAGGGTGTACCGTTGATGCTCTCAAAACCCAAGTACCTATGCACATCGTCCTTTCCGTTGGTTCTCAAATTCCTCATCGGAGCGGGCGTAAGGAGCCTGCATCTCACTATAGGGCATGGACCCGATGAGACACCCTGCAGCTGCCCTGCATGCTTCATCCGTTAAGGTAGTGGCGCATCGCTGTCTTGGCTGTGGTCCTGAAGGCCACGACTCGACCAAAACCGCGATATTGCGGCGGTTCCGAAAATCCGATCCATGTCTTGACTACTCCCAAGCCTTCGAGCCCATGCAGTAGCGACCAATGAGACCTGTAGGCTGTTGAGGGCCGGTCGAGGTAAAGTATCTGGAGAACAGCCGGACGCAGGGTCTGTTCACGATGGCACGACTGCACGAACGTTCAAGTTAGCATTTAAGAAGGCCTCTAGTTTAGGACAGTGCTAGCGCACCGCCCTCATCGGCCGATGCCAACCCAAGTTCTAAGCACTGGCTGGAGGTCTGCCAACCCTTATGAAGAGAAAACTTCGAGTGCCCCAATACTGAGAAGCCAAAACTCAAGATAGGTCCGCATGCGTTGTCAGCCATCGACCTAAACGTTTGTCAAGTGGTTGTGGCATGAAGGTTTCCCTGACCGAAGTGGACCCTGAAAACCCTTTGCCAACGTCTTGGAACGCTAAGCCAAGCGCCCGAAGCGAACAGTGATTGATTGGGAGTAAGATCCGTCCAACGGGCATGAAGCGGACCTCTGCCCGAATTTCTGACTAGGGAGCACCGGAGAGGGGAAAGAAGTGGCGAGCAGTGGCGGGCATGCCTCCTCCGAGCTAGGAATCTTGAGTCGTTCAATTCGCTGCGCAAAGGCTGACCCACAGGCGGTACGGAGTACGAGATAACGATCGTCGGACATCCAGTAACACAATCGTCTGAACAATCTTCCTAACTCTAATTTCGAGCAAGGGTTGCGAATAGAGTTTCTGGCGAAGCGGTGGCAAGTGGCAACATGGGAAGAATGGAATTGTATCGAAAATGCCATGCCCGGAGAGTGGGGAGCCATGGCAGAAGTAAGATTAGATCGGAATAGACTCCTTGACGAGCTTCGAGAACCATGAGCCATCTCCGGGATTCGAGGTGGAGGTGGGTCCTGACGAGATGGGCTTTGACCCATTTTGCCCTGTCCCTGATTCTCCAATGCCATTCCCGGCCCCATCGATCGAATCGCGTGAACCCTGGATCGTCTTTGGTAGTTCCCTTGCCCAGGCTCCTCCAGATCATAATAGGCCTCGTCCTCGACACGCACCATATTCGGATAGGGAGCAACTTTCCCATTCCAAGCTTCCGTCACTTTCGACGGCTTTCATAAGTGCAGCCAACCCGCTGTCGTTGTTCTGTGTATCACAACCAACAAGACGATTGAGAGACTGCACTGTTCTGTTCTGGTCATTACCCAGACATCGTATCGCTCAGAGCGAACTGTCACACATCCTCCTTGACCAGGTTGCTGGCTTCGCGGTCCTGGCTCTGCAGTTATCCGAACCCTATTCTCATCATTAGCTGTCAGCGTCGCCAGGCGAATAGAGGAATAGGCTTTGCTGCTGCTCGTTGTGAAGTTGATGACTTTGCAAGAGTTATAGGTAGCAATCCCGCGTCCAGAAATTGGCGGCCTCGCGAAGATGTTTGGTGAGAATTCGTCCGGGCGGAAGGTGAGTTTACTCAACGAACCGCCGCCCAAGCATTCGCCTCACCAACATTCCACCAACAACCACGCAACCATCCAACCTCTGCCATCGTTATCAACATTGACCAAGTACTCTTACCGACCCCGTCCTGGCACATCGCAAGGCACTAGCTCCGCTTCCACTTCGCCCGAGACTTCGCCAAGCACACCGCCACTCAGCCGCTGGGACTCGATATCTTCCGTCGGCACACAGACAACTCCATCTCCAATGACACCGGTCTATCCTTTCAACCCTCTGGACCAGTCAAAACATGGCCTTCCGTACTACTCGACATATCCAGGCCCTCCGAACGGGTCCACTTACCCCGCCATGCCGCAGGCGCAGGACCCTTCAGGGCCGCCCTATTTCCACCTCCGCAACAGCAACAACCGCATGACCGATGCCCAAGTGGACGACGTCCTTACCGGCCTCGAGCCCCCTCCATTCCCGCCTCAGACGCAGTATCCCCTTCCCAATACAGATCCTGCACTAGCGATTCCCCCCTCCACCGCCCTCCCTTCCGCTGCCAGCAATAGTACGCCCACATCGAAGCCATCCACAACAACGTCAAACGCCAAACCTCCATCAAATAGCAACACCTCTACCACCTCGCCCACCTCCTCCAAGCCCGCCAAAAAAAAGTACCCTTGCCCTCACGCCGTGCGCTACTCCTGCCCGGACACTTTCACCACCTCCGGCCACGCGGCGCGCCACGGCAAGAAGCACACCGGCGAGAAGAACATACATTGCCCAACCTGCCACAAAGCCTTCACGCGCAAAGACAACATGAAGCAGCACGAGCGCACACACAAATCCTCAACGGCTCGCATCGAAAATCCATCGCCCGCGACACCCGCCACCTCGAATGGCAAGCCCCCGTCCGCCTCGTCCCGCCAACGACGGCCAGTACCCAGAAGCACAGGCTCCCAATCATCAGTTGCGTCGATGGCAGACGCGCCTGCGATCGAGTTCGATGGCGATAGCAGCAAGTTGGAACTTTCGTTTTCTCCGGAGCAGATGACGAGGGTGCCGGATGCAATGCAGGATGTCCGGCCGACGACCAAGTCGAAGGACGGTCGGCTACCGAGTCTCAGTAGCCGCAGTGAGGTGGATGGGGAAGGGGATAGTCCGGGATTGGACGCTCTGGCGCATGTTGCAAGTGAGATGGGGGGCTGATGGTAAGGAACCTGTTGTGGGTGGTGGGTTTGGCATATGACGAGCGTTTTTGGGGATTTAGCTGTGCATGCGTCTACGATACGGGCTGTACGGAGGACAAGTGACATCTGGTCCTTTCCTACACGGTTCTGGACTGGGGAGGCCCGTTTCCAAAACGGACCCTAGTAGATATACCCTTAGATTTTCCGACGATACAGCGAAGGCTAGCGTTGTGGCTGCAGGCTCGGGGCTTGTTGATTATCACGTCAGATATGAAAATCGGCTGATGTTGCTGGAATGCATCTTGCGAACATCCACCTTTCTGTCTTCCATACAGTCTCGGTACAGTCCTTAGTTTGGGTTTTCCTCCAACCTACGCCACTATCATAACTGAAGTGCATTTACTTTTGGCTACCATTGTGTAACACGTATCTTTGATTTTCCTCCGCTACATCAACCGATCTTTGCGTCTCAATTCCGTCTTTCTAATCACATCGATTGTGTGAGAAATCGTCTGTTACGTTCGAAAGGATCACAAAAAGGGCTTATGGTACCCCTCAATCTCTTGCGCAAGGATGCCTCATCTCGCACCCCGAACCGGTCGCGCATTCCACCACCAACTCGTTATCCGTCACGCTTCGAGACTTCAGCACCACCCGAGTCACTGCCCGAAACGGTCCGGAGGATTCGCCGCATGAAAGCATCGTCGGAACGAAAACAAGAACTATACGATCAAGAAGTACACAATCTCCGCATCGATCTCCACAAAATGGACGTCAATCCCTCGTTCTGGCTTGCATTTCCCACGGATCCGGCACACAAACACATACACGAGATGGATTGGGACCCAGCTTATCGCGATAACCTGATTCCGCAACATCTACCACCACCCTGGCCGATTCGGACACGGTGATGAGATCTCCCATTCTGTTGGAAACCTACATGCGAGACCCGAACAGCGGGAAAGAGATCAAAGCCCGCATGCCAATCTTGTTTTCTGCGACCAGGGATGTGCAAGAAGCTGTGGGGCCAAGAAACTGAGGTTGTTCCGCAAAGCCGGTTTCGCGATGATCATCAAGATACAGGATGCAGTGCTTTCCATGGTTGCGATGAGTAGCCCGACTGTGTTTGTGCCAGGATATGCAATTTTCGCTTGACATGCGCCTGTTACCGGGATACCCGTCGTCATCGACTGTCTTGCTCAAAGGAGGATCGGTACAGCTGTGGGAGCACACCGCGGCACAGAGTGCCAACAATCATTCAACGACTTGGCAGAACAACCACACCATCGTAAGTATCTCATGATTATCTGCCTCTGGAATCCGACGAATCCGTGCAAGAAATTACAGCGAAAGGCTTGGACATCGCAACACTTCTTCACCATCCTACAATCCCACTACATTTTATGCCCAGCTTCGAGTATGTCAATATGCAGCATGTTTATGGAATCACGATCGTTCTTCGCTTCGAGTGTGGCAAGCAATCTCTCGATTTGACATTCGGTATTGGGCGAATAACACTGCTGCCCACGGATCATCATGACTTTGCTCTTGCCAAAGCAGAGTATGAGTCTTGGAGTAGTGCAGACCGTGACACACGGCCTCCATTGCCCAATCTGGTCCCCTTTGTCTACAAGTCTTGGCCAAGCAATTAGCAAACGGGGGGATTCTATGCAACAGGATGAAATACAGATGCTTCAGGATAGACTTTGCCATTCCCCTTGTTAACATCGTCCGCCCCGTTCCAAAGTACAGAATCATCTTTTTCCATCGAACAAGACGTGTCAGCAAAGCTTGCTGACTTCTCACAACAGATGGTGACAATACCTTAGTCGATCGATCTCTTTGGATTTGGAAAGTAGATAACATGACGCTAAATCTGTTTTTCTCCAAATTCAAAGCTCTTGGTGCAATCATCATTCAATATAACACAAGTACTAAAAGACTTTTCTTTCTGAGTCTAAGTATGATAAATTCGTAGATCTAGATGGTTAAACTGACAGGAGTTCTTGATTCTGCAGAGGTTGACCATGTAAAAGCCGATGATACTATGAGTAGGGGCGACAATGTCGAAGAGAGGGGCGGCTGCAGCAGCTCCCCTTTTTCTAGGCTCTCTCAAAACCGCGTTGTCGAAATGGCGATAGATTGTACGGAGCTGGTAGTGGACGATCGCCAAAGCTGGGAGACATCGGAGTGTGTCAACGGCTTGGCCGAAGGGCTTTGAGCAGGAGGAAGGTTTTTCATGAGGATTGCGAAGCAGAATTAGCACCCACTGGTGCCAGCAGATGGGATCAGAGAGCGGTCGTGGAGAGCGCGGTGGCAGATCCGGAGACGCCGGTGGAAGCGAGCTCCCAGATGTTGGGAGGGCTTGCCGAACGATCAAGTAGGGTTTCGTAACGAGCCATCGATGGAGAGATTGTCGTATCTGTGGTATGGAAAGGTCCGAGTCCGATGTGTTTATGCTGTGTAGCTAGATACGGCGAAGATTCGATCATGCTTGGTGATTCTGTGATCCAGGATGATGTTTCTTGTATGCGATTCTCAAGTGCTGGTCTCCTTGTTCTCCTGCTACTGCTGACTGGTCTCCGAAACACGGTTTGCGAGCTGGTATGCGACCAGCGCTGGGTCTATTTCCGCTTTGAAGGCTTGCGCGAGTTAGCGTCAAATACCGGTAGTGTCAACGACTGGACGGCGGTGCTCACCTTCTTGCATGTGAGCGGAGGAATAAATTGACACGTAGGTCGAGCCCAATGATGAGTTGACGAATTGTGACACCTCTACCTGTTGATCTGTCTCACAGAAGCGCTAGAAAAGCCTGCGTACGTGCTCATCAAAGGCGATCTTGTGCGCATCCAGGGGGTCCCTATCATCAATCGCACATTTGCTATACCATTCCTCCAGCTCGACGTGCGAGAGTGGATTGGGCGCATTGTTGAAAAAGAATCCATTCATTTGATCATCACGATCGTACCATGAAATGAGCGGCGCCTCAAACCCGCCTTTGAGGTCATTGATGCAGATCGACTTCAGAGTCAGACTTGCTCGAATGGCGTCCGCAAAATCTTCCCACGAATCCGTGGTGAGGCGACAATCCTCGATGGCCAAGTGCTTCAGATCTTTCGAGCGTTCGAGAACCGTTAAAAATTCCTGCGCCCTTGTATCGAATGATGACAAGATAAGCGTTCTCAGTGACGGATACGCGCAGCCATCAAACACTGCCAGAAAACTCGTTGGATTCGTATCAAATGAGGAATCCAGGGTATCTTGGCCCATGCTGATGGCGAGAGCCTTCAAGTTGGTCGCATGAACAAGGAATCGACATATCCCTGCTTCTAGGAAACCTTTTCTGGTCTTACCCGATATGTGCCCAATCCCAAGGCTCAATTGAAGTTTTGTTAAGGCGGGTAGCACATGAAGCGCGTGAGATTGTTGACGCACCGACAATTGAAATGCACTGGGGTGCAATGCCACTTCTTGGTCGAAGATCAATTCTTTGATGCTGCATTGTGCAGTAGCAATGGTCAGGAGAATTTTTTGAAAATTTCTCACTGGTCCATCCCTCAGAATCCCATCGGCCTTATACATACCGTCACCAAGAACAGCGCGGTTGTAATCAGTGAAAGCGGATTGACCACTCGCATGGACGCCATCCTTGTAATCGAAATTAGCGAGGACTATTTTACGAATTCTAGGAGCCAGATTCAAGAAGTGGTATAGTAGCAGGTAGATCTCGTTATCTCCAAGTATCTCGCTGGCTTCACTGCGGAGCCTGCGATACATGTGGTAGCCCTTGTCAATGGCTTCACGCGAAGGACACTGAAGACCCTGTTCCCGAAAACCTGTCAGAACTTTCCGGTTGTACCACTCCTTCTTCGCCACATTTGCAGAGGCTCTGTAGCCTACGGGTAAGACAACAATAGTCTCAACACACGATGCGAAGTGCTGGCATACGAGCTTCGAGTTTTGAAGAGCTCTGGTGTTAGCTGCAAGGCGAATCGTACCGAAAAGCATTGGGGTAGTGACTCTGAGAAAATATTTCGACACGTGGCGGATGTTCTTCAGATCTGAGCTCGGTAGATCGCGAAAAATATCGCTGAGGACTTCTGGCGGGAGCTCCATCAAGGCCGAGGGTAATTTTGCTGTTGTTTAAGGTCAGAGTACTTGCTCAAGACCTAGCTCGCGTGTAGGGTATCGGTGCTGTCGATTAGACACGCTTATGGTGAGGCTAAGAAGAGGTCGCAGGAGTCCTTTCGTAACGGATCAGTTTCTATGGTGAAATTCAGAGGTGCATGTACAGAGAACATTCAATGAGAAGAGGGCGGAGCCAGGTCAGAAGTTCAAGAATGATCACTCAGTGAGCCCAGCCTGCGAACCAGACGCCACAGTAGCTATGAAGTAAGGGTACAAAGAAGGATTTGGGAGCGGTAGCTGATTTGAGAGATGTGCGTCAAATCAAGTTTTGGGGACAAGAAAAGATGCTGTAGATTGGATTTCTGCAACAAGTAAAATAGATATATCGCGAACGCGCTAAACCGGTCTCGGACACACTAGATAAGGTAGAGTAGGAGGTGAAAGTGGTGCGCGCATGGAACATCCATTCATTCACTCTGAGATATATACCTACTTATATCGATTCTGATCGCGCAGATGAGCTATACAGTGACACGCATGATCAAGCCTGCGGCATGATACGGAGGCCTTTCAAGGTGATTCATCTGGTAGAGACATACGATGCAGGAGTCATTACGGGTCAACACAACGGCGTTGGCTCTATTCCATGCGCTGGCATGGTTCACTTCTCAGGGACTCATGGAATGGAAAAGGAAGATTAACCCTTTTTTACGGTGTTCGATTGAGAAAAAGACAAATGCTTTGAACATTTTCCGTTATCACTATGGGCATCCGTGGGTTCTTTAGCCCTTTACAACGTCATCGAAACAACAGTGCCGAGGAATGGTGCATCACTTCTTTTCATATCCTATGGCATATCACCGTAGGGAGATGAATGATATGTACTCAAGAGGTTGCAAGCATTGGATTCTATCTGAGTTGAGACTAATTCATCGCTCCACGTAGGCCTCCAAAGAGACCTACATTGTAATTGCGCAAGTAGAGCTACGCGACATGCTGGCATACGAAAGGCAGGAGGTGCCTGTGATATTCCGGTATCAGTGATGTCAGTTGTGTGGAGAGCTGGAGTTAAGATCATACCTTGATGCAAGCACCACGACTGTTGCGCACGGAGAAACCAACAGCAAGGATCCCACTGAAGCTCTTAAAGCCTCCCAACATTGAAAACCTCTTGGTACCAGTCTCTCTCAGCGTTTCCATAGTAGTACATTCCGCTGTCGGGACGTCGCATCCAACTGGGCGATTGGATAAACCGTTCAACGGCACCTTCCAGGAAAGGGTTTTCTCCTCCACGGAAAAGGGAATTCTGCATGAATTTGCATTCGTAGCCTCTGAATTCCATGTAAGAGTCCGGCATGTAACCTCCCCGTAGCTCGTAAAATTTTATGTTCGTGAGACTTAATTGCTTCCGAAGCATGTCGGCCACAGCAGCCCAAGATCCAGATTTCAGGTTGTGATAACGGAGAGCTAGTGACTGAAGACAAGGAGAATGGAGCAAAAACTCTATCAAGCTCTTGGCGTGAGACTCGTGTCCTGCTAGAAAAAGCCTTCTCAGTTTCGGAAAGCGGCATCCCTGCAACAAATCCTCAAAGGGCGAATATTCGCTGACAAAAAAACTCAAAGTCCGTTCCATGGTGGTCCTCAAGAACAAGCATTCAAGCTCAGTAGCAGAAGCTAATAGGCTTGCGAGTGTACCATTCGTGATAACTCCTTTGTCAGCTGGGGAGATGGAATCGAGAGAAAGTGCCAGCTTGGTGAGGTTGGAGGTCACCGGAGAAAGGTTCTGTATTTGACGCGCATCCATTTTGAGGCAAGCAGCGGGTAGCCTCATGGAGTAAACGTGGGTTCCAGCTAGGATTTCTCGGATTTGCGTTGAAGCAGTTGACAAGGCGAGGAGTAGTGAGGGTACGAATGACGCACCGCAATCAGACGCTGTTTCGGCGGGTAGTCGCAAGAGTGAGTGCGTCTCCAGGCTCAGTCCGCAATTGTTCATCGTACAGAACTCTTGTAATTGCTCCTGGGCGATACTGGTCAACTCGGGGGCCGATATGATGGCCAGTCGAGAGACTTTGGGGGCTTTGTTCAGAAATTGGCACAGAACTATGCTGATCTCTCGCGTCGCCATGATCTCTTGCTGCTCTTTGCGAAGCTTGCAATAAGCCTTGTGACCTAGGTCCAAATGGCATTGTGGGAACCGGACATGCTCTGGTCTGCAGCCTCGGTCAACCGCGTTTTCATATCTCGCTTGGGTTCTAGCGGGATAATTGATTGGGGATATGTAGATGGTCTTTATCGAAGCAGGGAAGTGTGAGAGTATTAATTTTGCATCTTCGAGCTTCTTGGCGTTCGCGACAAGGAGGACGGAGCTGAATAACAGCGGAACAAGAAACTCAGCAAATGGCTTGCACACAATTCGAAGCGCCATCAGGTCATCCTTCAAAAGGTTCGAGAAAATCTCGAGGAGGAGCTCTAAAGGCACATCCTTGATTGTGGAACGGGGATGAAATGAGAGTTGATGGTGTGGTTGAGCTCGAGCGATGAGCCGAAGTGGATTGAGCGGGTTTGGCCGCGGCGTTAAGTGATTCATTGTACCTTATGAAAGCCCGTGCACGTTGTCGAGAGAAATGTGCTCGGATACGTACAGACAGGCCTTCTCGTTTGCTTGACCATATAATCGTTGTCGATGGCCTGTACTCCTCAGGATGTCATGTGAGGAGCGCAAGAATCGAGGATCCCTTAAATAGGGCAAATTACGGACACGAGACTTCCTTTGTTGCATTCCCACAGGGTAGGTGTTGTAAGATATTTCCAAAGCGGACAGTGAAATTCAAATCAAGTAACTTGAGGTAAATGGTGTCGTGGATGTGGACCAGTGAGCGTTGTCAATTGGACATTGTGCTGTTGATAATGAATGCCTCGAAGATGTGGATCAATTTCGTCCAATGTGGTTACTTTTGCCGGCAACGGCAATGGCGTGCGCAAGTCCGGTTCCGATGGCATTTAGTATATTCCCGGGCGATGAAAGTCAAGTGTTGTAGGAGGCAAACACGCCGATTCCGCAAGCCACAGAGTCGGTACTAAGTGATGACCACGACACTCAAGTCCCTTTGAACGGAACTTTGAGATTTTCGCCTGTCACAAGGTGGTCTTGACCCCGATCGGAGAAATCAGCAAGCGCCTCGATTGATCTTCTCGAGTCCAGTCGTCGACCCCCAGTCCCAGGCTGACGACTCAGGGTTTCGATACTTATTTAGCTCGTGATATATTTATTATACTGATTCTTGGTTCTATAGCAGAAGCCAATAGGGTCCTTTTGATGACTGTATCCTGGAATGGTCGAGTCCCGAGGGCCGGCATTGGAGGACAAAACTGATAGCAAAGATGCAGTCACCACGCCGACGAGGGTATCATGGAGAAGAAGAAGAAGAAGAAGAACAAGAAGAAGAAGAAGAACAAGAAGAAGGAGAAGGAGAAGACCTGTTGGTACATGCTAACCTTGCTACCATATTGCATCGTTGCTTGATAGCAAGAACAACATGGTACATCATGTGCTGGCCACGCTTGAGAGCCTAATCCCACGCTGATAATTGAGGCAGGAGAACAAGTGATATCTATGTAGCACTCCTTAGCCCCAGCAAGTCAGTATCTCTGTTATTGATTGACTGACCTGAGCCATGTGTCCATTGGACCGATAGACGATCACTCAATACCGAGGGGACATTGCGGGATAGTAGTACTCGTACGATCTACCTCCGCACTCCACAACCAGAGGTCTATCCCTTGCAAGATCTTGACGATATCGTGCGACTTCTGGGACCGAGAATGGGTTCGGGCCGTCATGGAAAATGAAGTTGCCCACATCGTGGAAATAGTCCATCCACTCTAGGTTTTCTCTTGCCCAAGGTTCCTCGAATCCGCCGAAGAGCTGGTTCATCTGTATCGTCTTTATGGGGAGGTGCTGCCGAGCACTCTCTACGACTTCCTTCCAAAAGCCAGATTGGAGAGTCATGCCATCAAACACCAGGACTTCAATGAGTGGGGATTTTTCGAAGAGAGAGACCAACTCATCCTGGCGCGCACTTCCGAAGGCCAATATGAAGGCACGAAGCTTTGGGAAACTGCATCCATCAAGTGTTGCTTGGAACGCTGTAGTACCAGTCTGATCGGTGTAAAGCCCCATGGGAAAGCCGATCTCAATGAACAGGCAGCGCATATTGCAAGCGTTGGACAAGACTTTGGCAACTGTCATATTGAGTATGGCGTGTTCGTCTGCCAGTGAATTGACCGTCAGGCATAGCCTTAGCTTTGTAAGGTTGGCCACAAATGCAGAAGTTCGGCTCGTTTGACGAGGAGTCATCTCAAAAGCTGATGGAGTGAGGAAATGGTGGTCGTCATCAATGAACTCTGCCGTTAGCTCTTTGACGCTGGGAGTCGTTGTCGAGAAAGCCTCGATTACCGAGCAAGCTAGAGATCGTTTGCCATCACCAAATCTAGTCGCCTGTAGACGGGGGATCATCCGAAAGTTTTCGTGAGTCTCGCAAGGGATCTTGCACGCTGCTATGGGGCAGTACTCTTGGACGGAAGTTTTGGTAAGTTTCTTTTGCCGGGGAGCGTTGGTGAAGACCACCTTGTGGATGTTTGAACTACCGCCTGCTGCTTCGCAGAAAAGCTTGCTGATTTCTCCAGTAGACAGAATAGCGAATGCTTCTTGCCGCTGCCTACAGTATGCTTCGAACCCAAGGTCGAGATGCTCTTGCCAGCGGTTACCGTTCCTCGTAGCTTTAGCAAGTTGGAAACCTGCGACCGCCTCTGAGCGGTAGGCGGATTCGCTAAAGGTCTCAAGATACATTGGTGAGATAATGGCGGTCCTGATGTAGCGCTTGAAGTGCGTCAAACTGAGCCTGGCGTCCTCGAGGTCTGCTACGTTAGCAGAAAGGAAGATTGAATGAAACAGATGTGGAGCTCCTAGCTCGGACAGTGCCTTGCAAACCAGGCGCATCTGCTCAAGGTCATTCTTTAGCAGGTACCGTAGCACCTCCTGAAGAAGCTCCGGCGGGAGGTCCATGTTAGAGGTGGAAGAGCTGAGGTAGCCTTTGGGCCCGGTCGAATCGTGATTTACTGCTAGGTTGGTGACAGGCAGCTTTGCAACAAGAGCGAGAGCAGCATGGATCAAGTCACAGCTCTGCAGATTAACGAGGTTGTATCAAAGGAAAGAAGTCAATAGAGCTCACGCTCAGATAGACTTCGACATCCAGGAAATTGACGTTGTTCTCGGTGAGATTGTCAAAACTCAGCAGACAAAGAAGAGCGATACTGTACTCTGATTTAAGGAGTCATGGTGGAAGTCATCGGACTGTTTCGCAAAGCTAGATTGAACACCGCCTCTACCTTACAACACCGAATATTTATGTGAAGGCAGAAACATAAAGGCTCAATTAACGCGAAACAAGCCGAATATTACTGGGCACTAGCATTAGCGCTGTATCAAGATTTTCCATTGAACCTCAGAAGTTTGTCCTTTCGACGTTCAGGGTCGTGCATGTTCTCACAGCTCCAAATAGAACAGCAACAATATTTATAAGACTCTACCTAGGGCAAATATGGAAGTCTCAAGAGGCCCCCCTCGGGTCAAGAACAAGGCGCCAGCGCCCACGCAAATCAGCGCTGAACAGCTCCTTCGTGAAGCAGTTGATCGACAAGAACCTGGCCTCCAGGCACCAACACAACGCTTTGCTGACCTTGAAGAGCTTCATGAGTTCCAGGGCAGGAAACGTAAGGAATTCGAAGACTATGTGCGCCGAAATCGGATAAATATGAACAATTGGATGCGGTACGCGCAATGGGAATTGGAACAGAAGGAATACCGCCGAGCCCGATCGATCTTTGAAAGAGCTCTGGATGTTGACTCTACGGCTGTGGTGCTGTGGATCCGTTACATTGAGGCAGAGATGAAGACAAGGAACATCAATCATGCTAGGAACTTGTTAGATCGCGCCGTCACGATTCTACCAAGGATTGACAAGCTCTGGTATAAGTATGTCTACATGGAGGAGACGCTTGGCAACGTTGCGGGAACAAGGCAGGTCTTCGAAAGGTGGATGTCGTGGGAGCCGGATGAGGCGGCGTGGAGCGCCTACATCAAGTTGGAGAAGAGGTACAACGAGTTCTCCAGAGCAAGGGCAATATTCGAACGCTTTGTGTTCGTCCACCCCGAGCCGCGTAATTGGATCAAGTGGGCGAGATTTGAGGAAGAGAATGGCACGAGCGATCTTGTGAGGGAGGTGTTCGGCATGGGTATCGAGACACTGGGAGACGACTTCATGGACGAGCGGCTCTTCATTGCCTACGCACGCTTTGAGGCGAAGCTGAAGGAGTATGATCGTGCTAGAGCGATCTACAAATATGCTCTCGACCGACTACCCAGATCCAAGGCCATGACTCTACATAAAGCATATACAACTTTTGAGAAGCAATTTGGCGATCGAGAAGGGGTTGAGGATGTCATCATGTCGAAACGCCGTGTCCAATATGAAGAACAGATCAAGGGAAATCCCAAGAACTACGATGTCTGGTTTGACTTCGCGCGGCTGGAAGAGACATCTGGAGACCCAGAACGAGTAAGGGACGTCTACGAGCGAGCGATATCCCAAATACCTCCGACGCAAGAGAAACGTCATTGGCGAAGATACATCTATTTGTGGGTCTTTTACGCTTTATGGGAGGAGATGGACAATACAAATGTCGACCGAGCACGCCAGATTTACCAGGAATGCCTCAAGCTCGTGCCACACAAGAAGTTCACCTTTGCCAAAATTTGGATCATGAAGGCCCAGTTCGAGGTTCGGCAAATGCAGCTACCAACCGCGAGGAAGACAATGGGTCTAGCAATTGGGATGTGCCCCAAGGACAAGCTTTTCAAAGGATACATCCAGCTGGAGGAGAAACTCCATGAGTTTGTGAGATGCCGTACGCTGTACGAAAAGCACATCGAATGGAATCCCGCCAACTGCCAAGCCTGGATCAAATTCGCCGAACTCGAAAGGGCGCTCGACGATTTAGACCGGACAAGAGCGATCTTTGAACTAGCAGTCAGGCAGTCAGCTTTGGATATGCCTGAGCTCTTGTGGAAAGCATACATCGACTTTGAGGAGGAGGAAGGCGAGTACGACCACACAAGAGCACTGTACGAGCGACTACTCGACAAGACAGACCACGTCAAGGTCTGGATCAGCTACGCCCATTTCGAAATCAATGTCCCCGATGAAGGTGAAGAGGACGAAGATGAGGATGAGGAGCGACCAGTGAGCGAAGAGGCCAAGAAGCGTGCTCGCAAGGTCTTCGAGCGCGCTTACAAGAGCATGAAGGAGAAAGACCTAAAAGAAGAGGTAAGCGTCACCATTTCCTACACCATATGTGTTCCATGGACTAACAATCGGATCAGCGAGTTGCCCTACTAAATGCGTGGAAGTCGTTCGAGACGACTCATGGCTCCGCCGAGGATATTGCGAGCGTGGAGAAGCAGATGGCGCGACGAGTCAAGAAGCGCAGAAAGCTGGACGACGACAGCTTTGAGGAGTACATGGACTATGTCTTCCCAGCGGACGACCAGTCAGCCGCCAACATGTCGAAATTGCTGGCGATGGCGCACCAGTGGAAGCAAGCCCAGGAACAGAATGGCACTTCGTGACCTTTGTTGTCCCGTGATGAGTTACATCTATACTGCCTTCACGAAAGGTCATGATTACCTGAAGGGCAAGCGACGATACCTCGTTCCTACTAAGACAAACGGGACAATGTCTCGGGGCATATGGCTTGATATGGCCTATCTTGCCAGACTGCGCTGGCATTCAATATTATTAATATCTGCGGCAGGATAGTGCTCATCAATGACGAAAAGCCCAATGACCATCCCTCTGGCTATGGACATGCAGCCCAAGAGATCACAATCGCCATGTGTGCCTGCACTCAAGCAATCAAAGTATCCCAAAAAGCATTAGACATTACACCTCGTAGTCTCATAGCGATGCATTCCCTCTGCCATCGCACCAAGGATATCATCATGCTCCAAAGTCATGGAGTGCCTTTCCTGACAACCTAAAGCCTCAATTCGCGTAGCTCGATCTCTCTGATATGTCTGTCGAATCTTAGTAGATGTCAACTCAGGCTACGCAAGGGCGAAGCTTACTCATCAAGCTTCTCTCTCACTCTTTGCCGTCCCTCTAGAACCTCTTCTACCAATTTCAACAACTCATCGATATCGTCGCTTGGATCATCTGGCGGATTCAAGACTCTGCTTCTCAACGCCGTCGTTGGCATCGCTGGTTTAGCTGTCTGTGTTGCGGCAGCGCCAGCGAGCAGGGCAGTCGTGTGGAGTGGTGTCTGAGCCGCGAATTCGGCGAGGCGCTGTTGTTTGGCGACGTCGCGCGGAAGAGCTTGGGCGCTGGACAGGAGGAGTGCAATGAGGAACGGAGGAAGGAGTCGAAGTGTGGACGTGGATAGATGCATGGTGATTGATATTGTTTGTGAATGGTGACCTCGATACCTCACTGTACTTTAATGAATGAAAGATGGAGATGCGAGGTAACGAAGGGTACTTCAGGATAATGGTAAAGAAAGCTCTTGTCTGAGTAAGGGGACGAGGAGAGAGTGACCTCGAGGAATGCGGAGTAGGGATAGGGACAGAGAGAGTATTAGCAGAAATGCACTATAACCATGGTTGTTTGCTGGGACTATACCCGCTAAGAGGTTGCTTTTCCTCATATCTATCGGCGTACCTCAATGTAGAAGTAAAGCTGCAGTTCAGAAAGAAGGACCGGGGAAATGGAGCCTCAAAGCCAATCATCCAAACACGAGGGTGACGAGGCCCACAAGACCCTAGTCGGTCTTAGCTCATCTCGGTTCTGCTGCTGTGGGAACTTGATGCTTGGCAATCTTGGCATCAAAGGCTATTTATGGTAGCTTCATGTGATGGTGGATGCGAAGAGTTGTATAGAACACAGCTTCATCAGGATGGCAGTGAAGACATTGGAGGGTCCCAGAAGATAGTTTCGAGTCTTTGCAATCAGCAACATGATGGAGGATTTCAACAGTGAGACCGACAGTGACTATACCAGTTACTGGAGAGATTGGGTAGGTGCACAATTCCATGCTCTCGTAGGGACATCCACCACTTTGCTGTCTTACTTGCACCTCTCCTATTGTCTACACTATGTTGAGATTATGAATGCGGCGCGTTCACCATCATGGCGCGTCGGCACTTCTCTCACACTCCACCTCGATGTGAGCGTGTCTTCTCAACTTCACTGGTCTTCGACCTCACTTCATCGCCACAATGCCCACTACAAGGGCTATGGCTGAGAGCCAGAAAAGAGCAACGAGATCCATGACCGCCAAACGGAAGCCTGAGCCAAAGAGCACTCTCGTCATAGCACCGCTTGCGAAACGGAACGTGACAGTGAAGGTCAAACCCACTGTGAGGAAATCAACACACCGGCAACTACCGATCTTTCCTAAGCTTCACCCATCGACCCGAATTTCAACTTCGAACGACAACCGAAAACGAACCCCGCCGTCATCCGACGCGCCAGATGCTGGTCGTGCTTCAGCCTCCAATGCCATGGACAACGACGCCAAGACTGAGGTGGACCAAAGCCAAACTGCAGACTCGGACACAGACTCCATACAAAGCTGGGAGAGAGAAATCACGCGTTGGGAGCCGGGTCGAAGACCACCCCTACACCACCATCCGTACGATGTATGGATGAATCGTCCAACAGCCAGGTGGGGCAAATGTGGCCGTCGACTACCTACCCCAGAGCCTAAGCGTTACTCGTCAGAAGAAGATTTAGATGATTCAAAGACGAAGGATGAGACGGCGGAGGAGTCGCCAGTGCCACGGTTGCGTGGTGGCTGGCTTGGGAGACAGCCTTGCCATAACTTTGATGATGCCTATGATGCCGAATTTGGTCCTACGCTCGGTTCAATTATGGAAGAGGCCGACATGGTCCCTTCAGACGCGGTCAGCTTGATTTCTACGGAACTTGATCGTCTTCCTTTTGCGCTGATTGTACGTCTTCTGCTCGATTGAGCAGCATTTCCTCCGGCTACAGCAATGCTCAGCCTGAGTGAACAACGTTCTATTCTGTCTATTGCTATTTCCTTTCACTCCTCTCTAGACTTCGCTTGGTATTGTAATATGGTCCTATTTAATACTGATACTTTCCTTCTATGTTCCAGTTTATCTCCTCCCGCGGCAACGAGTATTTCTGCGAGATTGACGAAGACTACCTGACCGACCGCTTCAATCTCACCGGCCTCAACACCGACGTCCAATACTATCAATATGCTCTTGACCTTGTCACCGACGTCTTCGACCTTGATTGCGATGATGACATGCGCGAGCAGATTGAGAAATCCGCTCGTCATCTCTACGGGCTGGTGCACGCGCGATACATTACTACCACCCGGGGCTTAAGCAAAATGGTAATCAACGTTTTCTCCTATCCTGCGTCTTTTCCGCCAATTCCAACCTTTCCCCCCCGCTTTCTGCCTTTCATGCGCTGACTCCACTCTCCAGCTCGAGAAATACAAACGCTTCGACTTTGGCAAATGCCCCCGTGTCGCCTGCGCTTCGCACCCACTCCTGCCTACCGGCCTTTCCGATCTACCTCACATCCAAAGCGTGAAGCTGTATTGCGGCAAATGCGAAGATCTATATAACCCGAAAAGCAGTAGGCATGCAACAATCGACGGTGCTTATTTCGGGACGAGTTTCCAAAATATCTTGTTTCAGGTATATCCTGCGTTGGCCGGAGAGAAGAGTACGTCGTCCTCTTACCCTTCCTTTCCTAATCCACCTGGTCTCCTTGCTGAGTGGGGAGCGGCCTGTTTGGAAACTACTTCCTGCCCTAGAGAAGGTCTGGCGTTGATGGTTCGAGCTAGGCGTCGCCCGCTACGAACCCCGAATTTTCGGTTTCCGCGTGCACGCCGCCGCAGCATTAGAGCGATGGCAAGCGCGCAAGCGGGAAGAGATGGTAGAGCGCTTGAAAGTTGCAGGGATCACCAGTGTCTTCGTCGAGGAAGTGGAGGAGGGCGAGGCAGAGGAGATGGAGGAGGGCGAAGATGGTGTGGGGGAGTGATTTCTGAGCTGAGGAAAGCCGGGACCGAGCAGTGAGTGAGATCTGAGATGACGATGTCCTGGCGTTCGGACATTCATTTCATAGGTGCTGTCTCCCCAGCATCTGATAACATAGACGAAGCATTTTCTACAGTAAAAGCCATATTGAGCATAGAGAACCACACTACCAATCCACTTCTTTACATGTATTCAGCCACGGCAGCTTTGTGCCGGGCTGCCCTTGCTCGACAATGTTGAGGAGCAGAGGCAAAGCAGCACCCATGGACATCGTCCGGAAACACAGGCGCGTTCGTAGACATTGCCACATGGTAAGCACACATGCTTGAACAATGTTCAAGGCTGACAAAGGTAGCAGGAATATCGACTTTAGACTACACGAATGATTAAAATATCATTGCATTCGAAGGCATGATGGATCTCTGGGTTCTTTAAATATGATACCTAGCTCGGTGCCTCCTCGAATTCTCCTGGCGGTGTTCAGACTGGTCTTTGTGATTGCTTTGACGGTTTGCCGTTCCAAGTTTGGTCGAAGGTAGAGGTAGGAGTCCAGCATCAACCTCGAAGGACGCATCGTCCATGCTTAGTATAGGAGATCACATCCGAGGGTCCTTTTACGGCTTCTCGAAATTCAAAGATGCAGGTAGATCCGGCGAGGTGCGTGCTGCTATGCGTCTTCGTCTCGTCTATTCTATCTTTTGACGGCTGGTCTTCGGGTTTTCTTGCTGCTACCGAAAATAACAGAAGTCCTACAATGTACGAAGAATCGACTACGGGCCAATAGACACTACTCGGTATCGTTCTTGATATCTATATTCTCGGCCCTGGGAGTCTTCATTGCCATTGAAGGTATAATTATGCATCACGGCCATTGAGTCCAAACCTACAAAGGGAGTCTTAGGAACCACAATACCTCTTCTCCAAAGTATTACACTTTGCATGGTCTAATCCGATCATCCGCGCTACCAATATGATCCCTTAATGGTATCAAGCTCCTCCTCTATTTTCTTCGAATCTCTGTCCGAACAGGATTTTTTCGATAGCAATAAGCCACGGAGACCTCGCCCGAGATTCGCTTCGAAATGTGGAGACGCATATTAGACCTCCTTACAGCACCAACAGCGAGCCATACTTTCATCGTGAGAATGATCTATGGTCCAGTTCCTCCAAGACTTGCGATCAAGCAAAGAAGTCGAGGAGTATGCGACGAGATCTCTGCGATGCTCTATAACAGGGACTCTTGCTGTTCGAAACCTCAACCTTAAAAGATATCCTTCTCCTGCATTATAAAAGTCAAAGGACTGCCGTTTCGAAATCAAGAATCTACACTGTCCGAGCTTCGCCAGACGCAGGAGCATTCGCTTTGAAGTCGAGGCTTCATAGGGATCCTTCTGCACTCCTCCGATCAAACACCATCTCAAACATGTAGTCCTAGCAATACGTTTCTTCTACCTAATCTCTTGTTAGCTCAAAGAAGAGATTGTGGCCGCTGCTCGATCAAGCCTCACCGCCTACATTACTGCAAATTGCCATCTTCTTCATTGGTCGCCACCGCCAACGCGTCTCAAACGCGAAGCCCAGAAAACGTCAAAAGTTATCCGGGCGACTATTTCTCGCCTTTGGAAAGTACGTGAGATTTCATCTATGTTACCGGCTTGGGGCCGAAGCGTCCCTATGTCAAGTTGCCCAACGACTTGACAGTAGAAGACTTAAAGCCTCCAGGGGATATCGACTGGACTCTGCATCTCTTGCGAAAGGCCCTGGGCTAGGTACAAGGTTGAATTGGTGCATTACAGATGAAATTGTGCGAGGGCAACAAGGTGAAGCAGGAGGACAAACCCACGAGTGAGTATCTATATTACGTTTTCTTGATTGTAGAAGACATGGAAGGTTGGGATTGGATAGCTTATCCGTGCAACATCAGCTGTTCGCGGTTCGGCAATCCCTCTCGCTTTTCCTGTCGTCGCTACCTATCCCTTCGTACCTTCAGAGTAACCATTGCCTCAGCTGCTTCTACCTCTCTGACAACTGGTTCCTGGATACTGCACCCCGCGATCATGGCCCTATCCGTCACGTCATCATCAGCTACTATACCACCGAGCCTGACCCACTCTTCGTCACGCGTGAGATGGGTTTCCGATCCCCGATCCCGCAAGCACCCTCTACCCTTCCCTCCACTCCTCCCCAGCAAACATCCTCACCATGAGGGAGCCCGCAGTAAAGAGCCGCAACCCCATTCCCCAACGTCAGACATCTTACCTGCATTACCCATCCCAAGAAACCGTCATCTCCAACCCCCACCTCCATCCCATCAAAACCCCATACCTCTTCCAACCAACCGGCGTCAGCGTCTAACCCTACCAAGCCCACCTTGCATCAAGCCCGCATCCCCCACACAGTAACCGCTAACCCCCCCCCCCCCTGCCTCCCGAACATTCTCCAGAAAACCCATCCCCAGACCCCGAGTCTCCACTGCTCGAAGGCCATCCCTTCCCACGAGACATCTGAATATCCCCCTCGAGGAATCGAGAAACGAAAATTCTTCTGGATTCAGAGGAGGGGGTTTGGATTTAGGCCCAGTGGCCAAGATATGGGCGTGGGATCGTGGGGCTGGCTGGGGTATGGTGCGGTTATGATGGTGGTTTGAGTTTATGGGTTGGGGAGGAAGCTTTGGTGGGGGGAGGATGGGAAGTTTTCGGGGACCAAGGGGGGAA
>JAABUS010000714.1_pt1 | contig 51507 bp, 49 predicted proteins | sample 5560161 | NCBI WGS metagenome assembly JAABUS01 (sample SAMN10711885, study PRJNA513376) | rock metagenome | isolation source: Antarctica rocks | place: Antarctica: Victoria Land, Trio Nunatak nord | collected 2016-01-04 | reverse complement strand
CGGTGACGTACCTGATCGAGGGCCAGTTCATCCACCAGGACACCCACGGCGGTGGCGGCGTCATCACCGAGGGGTCGACGCAGTGGATGACCGCGGGCGCCGGCCTGCTGCACATCGAGACTCCTCCCGAGAAGCTGGTCGAGGAGGGTGGGCTGTTCCACGGCTTCCAGCTCTGGGTCAACCTGCCGGCCAAGGACAAGTTCCTCAGCCCGAACTACCAGGGCATCTCCTCGGGCCAGATCACGCTGCTCGCCAGCGCCGACGGCGGTTCGCTGCTGCGGGTCATCGCCGGCGAGGTCGACGGCCACCAGGGCCCCGGCTCGACGCACACCCCGATCACGCTGCTGCACGCCTCGGTCTCACCCGGCGCCCAGCTGTCCATGCCGTGGCAGCCGACGTACAACGCGCTGGCGTACGTGATGGCAGGCACCGGCACGGTGGGACCGAAGGCCGAGCCGATCCACGCCGGCCAGCTCGCCGTGTTCGGCCCCGGTGACCGGATCACCCTCAGCGCCGGTGCGCGTCAGGACAGCCGCACCAGCTCGCTGGAGGTGATCCTGCTCGGCGGCGAGCCGATCCGCGAGCCGATGGCGCACTACGGTCCCTTCGTCATGAACACCCGGGCGGAGTTGCAGCAGACCATGCAGGACTACCAGGCAGGCAAGCTCGGCATCATCCCTCCGAACGCGATCATGCCGCACGTCGCCCGCGGCCAGCGCAACCCGCTGGAGAAGTAACCCCGCGCCAACGAATCCCGGGCAACCCGGCTCCACGGCTCAGGCGACAACGGGAACAGCCGCCGTCCGAAAGGACGGCGGCTGTTTCGCGCTATGGCACTACCCGTCAGAACCCGGCGACCGCTCAGAACAGGGCGTTCGCCAGGTCCCGGCGCGCCGGGGGCACCCGCGGGTCATCGGGGCCGAGCAGCTCGAAGTACTCCACCAGGCGGTCCCGGACCAGCGTGCGCTCGCCGCCGCGCAGCCTGCGGACCAGCTCGATCAGGCGGCCCAGCGCGGCGGGGATGTCGTTCGCGGCCAGCTCGGCATCCGCGGCGGCGAGCTGCGCCTCGACATCGTCCGGCGTGGCCGCGGCGGCAACGATGGCGTCCGGCGGCAGCACCGAGAGCCGCCGCAGTAACCCGACCTGACGCAGCGCCAGCTGGGCCTCGGTGTTGGCCGGCTCCATGGACAGAATCGCCTGGTACCGCTCAGCCGCCAGGTCGAAGTCTCCGGCCTCCAGGGCGTCCTCGGCGGCGGTGAGCCGCTCGTCCTCGGGCTCAGTCGGCGCCGCGGCCTCCTCGACCGTACCTGCCGCCCCGTTCGGAGCCACGCCGGACAGCCCGGCTTGTGAAGCGGCTTCGAGCAGAGCGCTCAGGAACTCCCGTACCTGCGCCTCCGGCAGCGCGCCCTGGAAGCCCGGGACGAGCTGGCCGCCGATGACCGCGAACACCGTGGGGATGCTCTGGACCTGCAGCATCTGGGCGATCCGCTGATTGGCCTCGACGTCGATGGTCGCGAGGATCCAGCTGCCGCCGGACTCGCCGGCCAGCTTCTCGAGCATCGGTGAGAGCTGTTTGCAGGGCTCACACCAGTCCGCCCACAGGTCGAGCAGCACCGGCACCTGAAAGGAGCGGTCCAGCACCTCCGCCTGGAAGTTGGCCTCGGTGGCCTCGATCACGTGCTGGCCGGCGCTGGGGGCCGGTGCCGCGGCGGCCCGGGCGGCGGCCTCGGACCGGGCTTTCACCGCGCCGAGATCGACCGCTCCGGACATGGCCGCGATCGCGGCGGGCGACGGAGCGGGCGTGGACGAGGAACCAGAACGAGCACCAGGACGCATAGCTCTCATTTTCCAGGTTGGGGCTGAGCCCGTTGTCACCGCCCCGGGGATTCGCCTGCGGAAGGCAGCCACCCAGCGGTGCAGGCCCACGCATGGGGCCTGCCGAGGTAAGTCTAGGACGCGGGCGATTCGGTCCGCATGCACACGATTCCGCATGCACACGGTGAAGGACTCAGCGGCCTGCGGTCAGGCAGTCCACCGGGGGTCAGCTCACCGCGTTGGTGAGTTCCCCGACCTGCTCCGGCGTGAGCGTCACGGCTGCAGCGCCGACGTTCTCTTCCAGGTGCGAGACCTTCGACGTGCCGGGAATCGGGAGCACGACCGGGGACTTCGCGAGGAGCCAGGCCAGCGCTACCTGGGACGGCGTGGCGCCGGTGGCGTGCGCGATCGTGTCGACGGGACCACCCGGCTTGGCCAGGTCACCGGCGGCGATCGGGAACCACGGGATGAAGCCGATGCCCTCGGCGGTGGCGTACTCCAGCACAGCCTCGGACTGCCGGGTCGTCAGGTTGTACAGATTCTGCACGGTGGCGATCTCGGCGATCTCGCGAGCCGCCTTGATCTCGTCCACCGTCACCTCGGACAGGCCGATCGCGCCGATCTTGCCCTCGTCCTGCAGTGCCTTCAGCTCGCCGACCTGGTCGGCCAGCGGGACGTCGGGGTCGATGCGGTGCAGCTGGAAGAGCTCGATCCGGTCGAGCTTGAGCCGCCGCAGCGACAACTCGGCCTGCTGGCGCAGGTAGGCCGGGCGGCCGACCGGGGTCCACTGGTCCGGGCCGGTCCGCGTCAGGCCTGCCTTAGTGGCTACCAGTACGGCGTCTGGGTACGGATGTAGTGCCTCGGCGATGATCTCTTCACTGATGCCGGGGCCGTAGGAATCGGCGGTGTCGAGAAAGTCCACGCCGAGCTCCACGGCGCGGCGGACGACGGCAACGGCCTCGACGCGGTCCGCGGGCTCACCCCAGATGCCGGGCCCGGTCAGCCGCATCGCTCCGAAACCGAGTCGGTGGACGGGCTTGCCGGCAATCTCGAACGTGCCGGATTCACCAGCGGACACAACGTCGTTCTCTGCGCTCATAGAAGTCTCCGAAGTCGATTGGTGCCTCATGGGGCCGATTGATGCCTCATGGGACAAGGCAGCGTCCGCGGCGGGCATTCCCCGACAGGTGAGACGCGAAAGGCGGGACGCGGCGCGGCCAATCAGTCGACGAAGTCACCGGCGTCGATCCGCAACCGGCGCAGGATGGCGAACAGCCGCTGCAGGTCGTCATGGTCCAGCCCCTCCAGGCCGAACCGGTTCTTGTGCAACTGCTGGGTGGCCTCGCCGGCGACCCGGCGTCCCTCGTCGGTGATGACGGCCAGCGTGCCGCGTCCGTCCCTGGGGTTGGGCTCGCGCCGCACCAGTCCCGAGACCTCCAGCCGGTCGATGACATTGGTGACGCTGGTGGCGTGCACCTGAAGGCGCTCACCGATCTTGGACAGCGGCAGCGCGCCCGAGGACGAGAACGTCAGCAGGATCAGCGCCTCGTAACGCGAGAAGGTCAGCCCGAACGGACGCAGGTCCGCGTCCAGGCCGGCGATCAGGATCTGCTGCGCGCGCATGATCGAGGTCACCGCGCGCATCGAGGCGTAGACCGACTCCCCTGCGTCGGGATAGTGCTTGGCCCAGGAATCACCCGCTCGCTCGACGGGATCGAACGGCAGGGGTTCCGACATGGCCGACAGCCTATCGACACCCCGCTCGGCAAGCGCCCCGCCCGCTAGCACGCCAGGACGTATCGTGGCCGCATGAACACTCCCACCCAGGCTCACTTCGATGCGCTCGGCCGTCTGGACCTACTCGGCCTCGACCAGACGCTGGACAGCGACGATCGGCTGATCCGCGACACGATTCGCCAGTTCGCCACAGAGCAATTGCGCCCGCACATCGCGGAGTGGTTCGAGGGCGGCACCCTGCCGGCGCGTGAACTGGCACTGGAGTTCGGCAAGCTGGGTGTGCTCGGGATGCACCTGGAGGGCTACGACTGCGCCGGAGCCAAGCCTAGCCAGTACGCCCTCGCCTGCACCGAGATCGAGGCGGTCGACTCCGGCCTGCGCTCGCTGGTCAGCGTCCAGGGCTCGCTGGCGATGTACGCGATCCACGCCTACGGCAGCGAGGAGCAGAAGCAGCAGTGGCTCCCCCGGATGGCACGCGGTGAGGCCATCGGCTGCTTCGGGCTCACCGAGCCTGACGCCGGTTCGGACCCCGGCTCGATGCGCACCTACGCCCGCCGGGACGGCAGCGGTGAGCACGCGGACTGGATCCTGCACGGCTCCAAGATGTGGATCACCAACGGCTCGATCTCAGACGTCGCGGTGGTGTGGGCGCGCACCGATGACGGGGTGCGCGGCTTCCTCGTGGAGCAGGGCACGCCCGGGTTCACCAGCTCGGACGTGCACCACAAGATCTCGCTGCGAGCCTCGATCACCTCGGAGCTGAGCTTCGACGAGGTGCGGCTGCCGGCCAGCGCCCAGCTGCCGGAGGCCAGGGGTCTGAAGGCGCCGCTCGGCTGCCTCACCGAGGCCCGGTTCGGCATCGTCAGCGGAGTGGTGGGCGCGGCCCGGGACGCCCTGGCCAGCGCGCTGGACTACGCCAACACCCGCATCCAGTTCGGCAAGCCGATCTCGTCCTTCCAGCTGACCCAGCGCAAGCTCGCCGAGCTGGCGGTCACCGTGCAGAACATGCAACTGGTGGCGCGCCGGCTGGCCGAGCTCAAGGACGCTCACGAGATCCAGCCGCACCAGATCAGCTACGGCAAGTTCTCGAACGTCCGCTCGGCGCTGGATGTCTGCCGGGAGGCGCGCAGCATCCTGGGTGGTTCCGGCATCACGACGGAATACTCGCCGCTACGGCATGCGGTGAACCTCGAGACGGTCTACACCTACGAGGGGACGCACGAGGTGCACACGTTGGTGCTGGGGCAGCAGCTGACGGGCATTTCCGCCTACCGCTGAGTTCTGGTCACGGAACGCGCAGGATCAGGGCGTCGCCCTGGCCACCGCCACCGCACAGCGCCGCCACCCCGACACCGCCGCCGCGACGCTGCAGTTCCAGTGCCAGGTGCAGGGCGATCCGGGTGCCGGACATGCCGATCGGGTGACCGACGGCGATGGCGCCGCCGTTGACGTTCACGATCTCGGGGTCGATCCCGAGCTGCTTGGACGACGCCAGCCCGACGGCCGCGAACGCCTCGTTGATCTCGATCAGAACCAGGTCCTCGACCGAGATGCCCTCCTTGGCGACCGCCGCCCGGATCGCGTTGGCCGGCTGGGACTGCAGGCTGGAATCCGGTCCGGCGACCGAACCGGCAGCGCCGATCTCGGCAAGCCAGCTCAGTCCCAGCTCTTCTGCCTTGGCCTTGCTCATCACCACGACCGCGGCGGCACCGTCGGAGATCTGCGAGGCCGACCCGGCGGTGATGGTGCCGTCCTTGCGGAACGCCGGGCGCAGCCGGGCGAGTGATTCCACCGTGGTGTCGGCGCGGACGCCCTCGTCGTAGCGGAACTCGAGCGCGTCGCCCTTACGCTGCGGGATCTGCACCGGAACGACCTCGTCGTCGAACACGCCGTTCTTCCAACCCTGAGCGGCGAGCTGGTGGCTGCGAGCGGCGAACGCGTCCTGCTCCTCGCGACTGAACTCGGTGTCGGCCTTGTTCGCGTCCTCGGTGAGAGCACCCATCGCCTGGTCGGTGAAGGCATCCCAGAGGCCGTCGTAGGCCATGTGGTCGCGCAGCGGCACGTCGCCGTACTTGTAGCCCTCGCGGGAGCCGGCCAGCAGGTGCGGGGCCTGGGTCATCGACTCCTGGCCGCCGGCCACCACGATGTCGTATTCGCCGGCACGGATCAGCTGATCGGCGAGGGCGATGGCGTTGATGCCCGACAGGCACAGCTTGTTGATCGCGACCGCCGGCACCGTGAGCGGGATGCCGCCCTTGGCCGCCGCCTGGCGCGCCGGCCCCTGCCCGGTGCCGGCCTGCAGCACCTGGCCCATGATCACGTACTGGACCTGTTCCGGAGCGACGCCGGCCTTGTCCAGCGCGGCCTTGATCGCGATACCACCGAGGTCCGCGGCCGAGAAATCCTTGAGCGAGCCGAGCAGCCGTCCCATCGGGGTCCGGGCGCCGGCTACGAGAACTGACGTGGTTCCTGACATCTGATCCTCCAGAGCGGTAGCGACCCAACCGGCTGCCTGATCGCCGCGTCGGTCCGGACGCGGGAACGGTGCACCAAGGGTATCGATCCAGACGCGACAGCACAGACCCCGAGAGCTATGAGTCGCGCCACGCGGGCTTCTCGTGAGCAGGGTGCGGCAGCCACCATGAGCCAACCGCCGCGGATCGGATCGCTCTTACAGAGGATCCTTCAGAAGAGGAGCTCGCCCGTGACCATCTTGCGAATCGACCACGTGGGCCTCGCCGTCCCGGATCTGGACGAGGCGCTGGAGTTCTACCGCGCCACCTTCGGAATCCACAGCGTGCACGAGGAGGTGAACGAGGAGCAGGGGGTACGCGAGGCCATGCTGGCGGTCGGCGACGGCACCACCCGCATCCAGCTGCTGGCGCCGCTGAACGCCGACTCGACGATCGCCAAGTTCCTCGGCCGCCGGGGTCCGGGAATGCAGCAATTGGCCTACACGGTCGACGACCTGGAAGCCACCAGCGCCGAGCTTCGGGGCAAGGGCCTGCGCCTGCTGTTCGACGAGCCCCGGCGCGGAACCTCGAACTCTCGCGTGAACTTCGTCAATCCCAAGGACGCCGGCGGAGTGCTGATCGAGCTGGTCGAGCCGGCTGTGTGATTCGGGACGCCTGAGGTGGACCATTTTGGTATAGGACACGCATGAACGAGACCGCTCCTCCTCCCCCGGGCGTGGGAACATGGACACATGGCAGCAGAGGATCACAGCACAGAGTTACTGCCGATACTCGATAGCGACCAGCCCTTCTTCGATGTGGGCATTCGCGGCTACGACAAGCGGCAAGTCGACGACTACGTGTCCCGGGCCAGCACCGAGATCGCCGAGCTGACCGCGGCCCGTGACGCCGCGCTGGCCGCCGGCGCCGACCGCGCCGCTCAGCTGGCCAGCAGAGAGGCCCATATCGAGTCTCTTCGGCAGCAGGCGGCCAAGGCCACCGCCGCACCGAGCGCCGCCACCACCGCGGCCAATGTCTCCGGGCGCATCCACGAGATGCTGCGGCTGGCCACCGAAGAGGCGGCGCAGACCCGCCGCGGCGCTGAAGAAGAAGCCGAACGGGTGCTCGCCGCGGCCCGGGCGGACGCGGAGCGGGTCCGCGGTGACGCCGCCGCGGAACAGCAGCGGCTGACCGCCAACGCCTCGCAGCGCTCCGCCGAGGCCGATCAGAAGCTGGCCCAGGCAAGGACCCAGGGGGCCTCCGAGCTGGAGAAGGCCCGGGCGGAGGCAGCACGCCTGGTCGAGACGGCCACCGCCGAGGCGGCGCGTCTCGTCGACACGGCCACCGCCGAGGCGGCGCGTCTCGTTGACACGGCCACCGCCGAGGCCAACCGGCGGATCGAGACCGCCACGACGGAGGCCAACCGGCTGGTCGACACCGTGGAAGCGCAGACGGCGGAACTGCTGGCGACCGCGACGGCTGAGCGGGACCGGTTGAACGCCGAGTCCGCCGCCGCGCGCGCCGAGGCCGAGGCGGTGTCGGCGGCCCGCATCCGGACCGCCGAAGAGGATTTCGAGATCACGCTGCGCGGTCGCCGCAGCGCCGCCGACCGGGACACCCGGCAGGAGCGCGCCGCGGCAAAGGCTGCTGCCGACGACCTCGTCGCGCAGGCCCACGCGCGCGCCGCCGCGCTGGACGCAGAGCGTGCGCAGACCCACCAGGCTCTGCGCGAACTGCATGCCCGGCTCGGCGAGGTCATTACCAGCACCGGCAGCTAGCCGTAACGGGGAGCGTTGCGGCTGCGCTGAACACCCGGGGCGCGCCGGGCGCGAGCGGTCCAGCACCCACTGTGCCAGTGCCTGCGATCCGAGGCGTCCAGGTCGTCGGCCGGCCATGCGACGACATGCGGGATGCTTGCGGCCAGCAGCTGATCACAGCCCGGACACCGATACGGCCCGGCGGAGCCCGAACCGCTCACCGAGCGGACCCGGTACTCGATCCCGCGCCAGGACTCCGAGCGCTCGCCGACGCCCCCGGCGTGCGAGCCCTCGCGTGCGCTCGTCTCAGCGACGGGCGTCCGGCCGCGGCGACGGGGAGGTGAGTTGCGGCGTGGCACAGGAGTGGAGTTTACGTACCCGCGCCGTGGCCCGGTCCGCGAACTGCGCCGGCCGAAGCGCCGGCCCGCCAGCCGGCCAAGCCCCGTGGGCGTGCAGCAGCCAGCCGCAGTGGGCGGTCAGCCGCCGAGGGCCTGCACCACCCGGGACGGGCTCGGCCGGCCGAGCTGGCGCGCCATCCAGACACTCGTCTCGACCAGCATGCCCAGGTCGACACCGGTCTCGATGCCGAGCCCGTCCAGCTGCCACACCAGGTCCTCGGTGGCCAGGTTGCCGGTGGCGCTCTCGGCGTACGGGCAGCCGCCCAGGCCACCGGCCGAGGCGTCCACGATGCTGATTCCCGATTCCAGCGCCGCCAGGGTATTGGCCAGCGCCTGGCCGTAGGTGTCGTGGAAATGCACCGCAACCTGCTCCAGTCCGACACCGGCATCCGACACGGCATGGAGCAGCGCCCGGACCTGTCCCGGGGTCGCGACGCCGATGGTGTCGCCCAGGCTGAGCTCGGTGCATCCGAGGCTCATCAAGGCCACGGCCGCTTCGGCCACCTGCCGCAACGGCACGGGTCCCTCCCACGGATCGCCGAAGCACATGGACAGGTATGCCCGTACTCGCAGGCCGCGGTCCCGGGCGGTGGCGACCACCGGGGCGAACATCTCGATCGACTCGGCGACGCTGCGGTTGAGGTTGCGCTGGGCGAAGGTCTCGGTGGCGCTGCCGAAGATGGCGATCTCGTCCACGCCGGCGGCGAGCGCCCGGGACAGGCCCTTCGCATTGGGCACCAGGACGGGATAGCGGACGCCCGGGCGCCGGTCCAGCGCGCTCAGCAGCTCCTCGGCGTCGGCCAGCTGCGGAACCCACTTGGGGTGCACGAAGCTGGTGGCCTCGACCACCCGGTGACCGGCCGCGACGAGGCGGTCCAGGAACTCCAGTTTCACGCCGACCGGCACGATCGCCGACTCGTTCTGCAGTCCGTCGCGCGGTCCCACCTCACAGATGGTGACCCGTTCCGGCAGGTCGTTGCGTGCCACTACTGCCGGCAAGCCTGCGACGGCCATAGGTTGCTCCTTCGGATCTGGCGACTGCTGTGTTCGTGCTCTTCTCGATCAGGTGGCCTTGCCCCTTCGCCACGCCGGTCCTCCGCCAGCGGTCGAAGGCTTGCCAGACCGTAACCGCTGGGCGCAGGGCGATGGGGTGCGTTGGGGCGAGGCTCACAGCGAGGGCGGCCTCCACCGCCCGCTCAGCCGCGTCCCCAGCGGGTACTGGCGAGCTGGCGCAGCTGCCCGATGGCCTTCTCGCCACGCTGGAAGGTGGTGATCTTGAGCGGGATCGGGAACCGCTCGCTGGTGATGGCACGCGATCGGGCGAACTCGCGCAGGCCGTCCGGGCCGTGGATCCGCCCGAAGCCGGATTCCTTGCTGCCGCCCCACGGCAGTCCGGGAACCGAGGCATAGGTCAGCACCGAGTTGACGCTGACCATGCCGGCATCGATGCGCCCGGCGATCTCACGTCCACGCTTGCGGCTGAAAACGGACGCACCGAGGCCGTAGGAGCCGGAATTGGCCGCCGTCACGGCCTCGTCCGCGTCGGCGACCTTGGCGATCGTGACGGTCGGGCCGAAGGTCTCCTCCGTCATGGCCGTGCAGTCGGCGGGGACGTCGACCAGCACGACCGGGTCGACGTACGGGCCCGTACGGATTCCGGTCCACCGACCAGCGCCCGTCCGCCGGCGGCCAGCGCGTCCTCGATGTGCCGACTGATCACCGCGACCTGCCCAGGCATGGTGATGGGCCCGTAGCTGGCAGCTGCCCCGCCGGTTCGCAGCAGCTGGGACCGGGCCGTCACCTTGGCGACGAACTCGTCGTAGATGGGCGCCTCGACGTACACCCGCTCGACACCGGCACAGGTCTGGCCGGCGTTGGACATGGCACCCCAGACGGTCTGCTCGGCGGCCAGGTCGAGGTCGGCATCCGCGGCGACGATGAGGGCGTCCTTGCCGCCGCACTCCACCACGCAGGGGGTGAGCGTCTCGGCGCAGGTGGCCATCACCCGCCGCCCGGTCGCGGCCGCGCCGGTGAAGGCGACCTTGTCCACACCCGCGGAACAGAGTGCGGCTCCGGTGTCGCCGAAGCCGGTGACCAGCTGGAGCACCGGCTGCTCGGGCACCACCTCGGCGAAGCTGTCCACCAGCCACCGGCCGACCGCCGGGGTGTACTCGCTGGGCTTGAACACCACGGCGTTGCCGGCGGCGAGGGCATAGGAGATCGAGCCCATCGGGGTGTGCACCGGATAATTCCACGGTCCGATCACGCCCACCACGCCGAAGGGCAGGTACTCCAGAGTGGCGGCATGGTTCGCCGCGAGCACGCCCGGGTTGACCCGGTGCTTGCCGAGGACCTTGCGGGCATGGCTGGCTGCCCAGGCCAGGTGCGCAATGACGATGGTCACCTCGACGACCGCATCGTCGAAGGGCTTGCCGTTCTCGCGGTGGATCAGCCGCGCCAGCTCGTCGGTGCGCTGGACAAGGATGGCGCGCCAGGCCCGCAGCCGGCTGCGGCGAACCGGCTCGCCGACCTCGGCCCACCAGCGGGCGGCCGTCCGGGCGCGTTGCACCGCAGCGGTGACCTGCTCGGCGCCGTCGACCGGAAAGCTGGCGAGCACCTCACCGGTGGCAGGATCGAGTGAGTCGAAGTCGGCGGACAGCCCGGTCGGCCGGGGCGCTACGGCAGTCATGGCCCGAGGTTAGGCGAGCGGAGGTTGGGCCGCCAGCGCCGGTACCGGGCTCAGAACAGCCGCTGGGAGGGGTCGTCCCGCCCGCGCAGCAGGTCGTAGTCCAGCACCAGGCAGTGGATGCCCCGATCCGCAGCCAACGTCCGGGCCTGCGGCTTGATCTCCTGCGCCGCGAACACGCCCCGGACCGGCGCGAGCAGCGGATCGCGGTTGAGCAGTTCCAGGTACCGGGTCAGCTGCTCGACACCGTCGATGTCGCCGCGACGCTTGATCTCCACGGCCACCGCGGCTCCGGCGCCGTCGCGGGCCATGATGTCCACCGGGCCGATCGCGGTCGGGTACTCGCGGCGGACCAGCCGGAAGCCGTCGCCGAGCGTCTCGATGTGCTGTGCGAGCAGGACCTGCAGGTGCGCCTCGACACCGTCCTTGACCAGGCCCGGATCGACGCCCAGCTCGTGCGCGGAGTCGTGCAGCACCTCGTCGATGCTGATGAGCAAATGCTCGCCGGTCTTGTTGGTGACCGTCCACAGCCGCCCGGGACTCGCTGATGCGCCGTCGGCCGATCCGGTCCCGGCAGCGTTGCCCTCGACCAGCTTGCACGGCGGCGACATCCAGTTCAGCGGCTTGTACGAGCCACCGTCGGAGTGCACCAGCACCGACCCGTCGGCCTTCACCATCAGCAGCCGGGTCGCCATCGGCAGATGGGCCGTCAGGCGTCCGACGTAGTCGACTGAGCAACGAGCTATCACCAAGCGCACCGTGGCAGCGTAGTGGGCCACCCCCTGTGGCAGCCGGGCAGCCCGGCCCGGTCAGCCGGGCGCACCTCGTTCACCTCTCGGATCGCGTCGACCACCCGGTCCAGCACCGGCGCGAGGGTGCTGCTTCAAGGACGGATCGACGATCAGTAGGAGTAGAAGCCGCGCCCGCTCTTGCGCCCGAGGTCACCGGCGACGACCATCCGCGACAGCAGTTCCGGCGGCGCGAACTTGGGGTCGCGGGTGTCGTTGTAGATGTTGTTGCCGGCGTTGCGCATGATGTCGACGCCGGTGAGGTCCAGGGTGGCCAGCGGGCCCATCGCGTGGCCGAACCCCAGCTTGCAGGCGGTGTCGATGTCCTCGGCGGTGGCGACGCCGGTCTCCAGCAGCCGGACGGCCTCGTTGGCCAGGGCCGAGATCAGCCGGGTGGTGACGAAGCCCGCGACGTCCCGGTTCACCACGATGCACGTCTTTCCGATCCGCTCCGCGAAGGACCGGGCGGTCGCCAGGGTCTCGTCGGAGGTCTTGTACCCGCGGACGAGCTCGCAGAGCGCCATCATGGGCACCGGCGAGAAGAAGTGCGTTCCGACGACCCATTCGGGACGCTCGGTGGCGGCCGCGATCTGGGTGATCGGGATGGCGGAGGTGTTGGACGCCAGTACCGCGCCGTCCTTGCAGATGGTGTCCAGGCTCTGGAACAGCTCGCGCTTGACCTCCAGGCTCTCGAAGACGGCCTCGACCACCAGATCGGCATTGGCGGCGGCGTCGAGATCGGTGGTCAGGGTGATCCGGCCGAGCGCGGCCCCGACGTCGGAGTCGGCCAGCTTGCCCTTCTGGGCGAACCGGGTCAGCGACTTCTCGATCGCGTCCTTGCCCCGTTGCAGGGCGGCATCGGTGACGTCGCGCAGGGTGACGTCGATGCCGGCCGTGGCTGCGACCTGGGCAATGCCCGAGCCCATCAGGCCTGCCCCAATAACCGCGACGTGCTGTGTCATCGTCCGTGTCCTCTTCTGATGTGTGGCCGAATGTGTGCTGACCCTGTCCGCGTGCGGAGCCTGTGGCGGACTGGTGTGGCGAAGTCCTCGCACGATAGCTGCCCAGCGGCCACCGGCGTCGCGCCGCATCCGCCGGACTGGGAGCATGGACACCGGCGGAAGGGGTGCGCGATGGGTTTCGATCTCGGGGTCCTGGTGTGGGCGTTCTTCATCGTCGGCGGCCTGATGCTGATGATGCGCTGGATCTTCAAGCCCTCCCGGCCGCGCACCGGACGGCCGCAGCACGGGCCCGGCGCGGACCTGGGCTTGCTCCGCCCGGTCCTGAGCGCCGCGCCTCGCGCCAAGGCTCTGGATGCGAAGAATCTGCTCTCGGGGCAGGGAATCCGGTGCTCGGTGTCGCGGCTGGACAGCAACAGCTACGACGTGCTGGTCTTCACGCCGGACGCCGAACGGGCCCAGCGGCTGTTGCAGGGCTGATCGGCGGCTGTCGCACGGATGACAGCGGCTGTCGCACGGATGACCAGCGGCTCTCGCACGGGCGATCGGCCCAGTGGTCGACCACGGCCGGTCGGCGCCCTAGATTGTTGCCATGGCCGTTCACCTGACCCGCATCTACACCAAGACCGGCGACACCGGTACGACCGCGCTCGGCGACATGAGCCGGGTCCGCAAGACGGATGTGCGCGTCGCCGCCTACGCCGACTCGGACGAGACGAACGCGGCTCTCGGCGTGGCCATTGCCCTGGGCGGGTTGCCTCAGCGGATCGTCGGCGTGCTCCGCCACATCCAGAACGATCTCTTCGATGTCGGCGCCGACCTGTGCACGCCGGTCACCGCGGAGCCGGAGTACCCGCCGCTGCGGATCACCGACTCGTACGTGACCCGGCTGGAAGGATGGTGCGATGAGTACAACGCCGAGCTCGCGCCGCTGTCGAGCTTCATCCTGCCGGGGGGGACGGCCGGAGCGGCATTGCTTCACAACGCCCGGACGATCAGCCGGCGCGCTGAGCGCAGTACCTGGGCGTTGATCGAGGCGGACCCCGAGCACACCAGCGTTCTCGCCGCCACTTACCTCAATCGGCTCTCGGACCTGCTGTTCATCCTGTCCCGGTGCGCCAACCCCGGCGGCGACGTGCTGTGGAAGCCCGGCGGCCCGGACAGCACGCCTGCCAGCTGAACCGCGGCTCTCACACTGCGCCGCCTAAAAACGCGACTCCCACACTGCGCCGCCTAAAAACGCGACTCCCACACTGCGCCGCCTAAAAACGCGGCGCGGACGCCTCTAGCCAGGAGAGGAAGCCGGTGATCCCGTTGTCGGGAAAGCCGAGGCTGATCTCAGCACCGTGGAAGCGGCACTCCACGACTGTCAGGTTCGGCCGCAGGGCCATGTCCCGACTGGCATCCCACGCTCGGCTGCCGATGACCGCCAGCTCGGCCCGGGGCATCCGGAGCGCCGCGGCGGGAGTCAGCGACAGGGTCCGGTACCAGACCAGCTCATCACCGACGTAGCGCCCGACGCCGTTGGCCCAGCGCTGGTCGCCGCGCTTCAACGCGACCGGGAGCGCGCCGGCCTGCCTGACCACGCGGCGCTGGTGCACCACAACCAGCAACCACGCGCCGACTGCCGCCACAAGAACGAAGCACGCGGCGAGGACGCCCGAAAACTCGACCGTCGCCACCGCGTGCCCCCGTCTGCGTATCAGATCCACCGGAACCGGTGAATCCGTAGAACCGTTAGACCTGCTCCCCGGCGGCCCGCAGCCGGGCCAGCGCCCGGTTGCGTGCCGCTACGGCCTCTTCGTCCGTGGCATCGCCGATCCGATCCAGGGCGGCGCGGGCGCGGGCGGTATCGATCTCATCCGCCGATTCCGCCATCTCGGCGAGCACCGAGACGCCATCCGCACGGACCGACAGGAAACCGCCGTGTACCGCGACGCGCTGCTCGACCCCGTCCGCCTGCATGATCCGAACGAGCCAACCCGGCGCCAAGGCACCCAGCAGTGCCGCGTGACCGGGCATGACACCGATCTCGCCCTCCGTGGTCCGGGCGTACACCGCGTTGGCCTCGCCGGACCAGATCGGACGCTCGACCGACACCAACTCGACCTGCATCGTGCTCATCAGCGTTTATCCCTTGTCCGAATTCGGAACCTGAACAGCGTGCGGTCAGGACTTGTTGAGCTCGTGTGCGTTGCGCTCGAGGTCCTCGATACCGCCGCACATGAAGAAGGCCTGCTCGGGATAGTTGTCGAAGTCACCGGCGGCGAGCCGCTTGAAGGCGTCGATCGTCTCTTCGATCGGGACGAACGAACCCTCGATCCCGGTGAACTGCTTGGCGACGAAGGTGTTCTGCGAGAGGAACCGCTCCATCCGGCGGGCCCGGCCGACGAGGACCTTGTCCTCTTCGGAGAGCTCGTCGATGCCGAGGATGGCGATGATGGACTGCAGCTCGTTGTAGCGCTGCAGGATCCGCTTGGTCTCGGTGGCGACGTCGTAGTGCTCCTGGCCGATGTACTGGGCGTCCAGGATGCGCGAGGTCGAGTCCAGCGGGTCGACGGCCGGGTAGATGCCCTTCTCCGAGATCGGGCGGGAGAGCACCGTGGTGGCGTCGAGGTGGGCGAACGCGGTGTGCGGCGCGGGGTCGGTGATGTCGTCGGCGGGAACGTAGATCGCCTGCATCGAGGTGATCGAGTGGCCCCGGGTCGAGGTGATCCGCTCCTGGAGCTGGCCCATCTCGTCCGCAAGGGTCGGCTGGTATCCCACGGCCGACGGCATCCGACCGAGCAGCGTCGACACCTCGGAGCCGGCCTGGGTGAACCGGAAGATGTTGTCGATGAACAGCAGCACGTCCTGGCCCTGCACATCGCGGAAGTACTCCGCCATGGTGAGCGCGGACAGCGCCACCCGCAGCCGGGTGCCCGGTGGCTCGTCCATCTGGCCGAAGACCAGGGCGGTCTTGTCGAGAACGCCGGAGTCGGTCATCTCGGCGATGAGGTCGTTACCCTCACGGGTGCGCTCGCCGACGCCGGCGAACACCGACACACCACCGAAGTTCTCGGCGACGCGGTAGATCATCTCCTGGATGAGCACCGTCTTGCCGACGCCGGCACCACCGAACAGGCCGATCTTGCCGCCGACCACGTACGGGGTGAGCAGGTCGATGACCTTGATGCCCGTCCACATGGCCTCAGTCTTGGACTCGAGCTGGTCGAAGGGCGGCGGGTCACGGTGGATCGACCAGCGCTCGGGAAAGTGCAGGCCCTTGCCGGCCTCGTCCATCGGCACGCCGAGAGCGTTGAACACGTGGCCCTTGGTGATGTCGCCGACCGGGACGGTGATGGCCTCGCCGGTGTCGATCACGGGGGCACCACGGACCAAGCCATCGGTGGGCTGCAGCGCGATGGCACGGACCATGTCGTCGCCGATGTGCTGGGCGGTCTCCATGGTCAGGGTGCTCGACTGCTCGCCGAGCTGGATCCGGACCTGCAGGGCGTTGTTCAGAGCCGGCATGCTGTCACGGCCGAACTCGACGTCGACGACGGGGCCGATGACCCGCACCACGCGTCCAGTAGCCGCCGGCGAACCCGAATCGGTCGACGGGGTGTTGAGGGTGCTAGTGCTCATCAGTAGTCACTTCCTGCTGCCGCGAGGGCGTCGGCGCCACCGACGATCTCGCTGATTTCCTGGGTGATCTCCGCCTGGCGCGCTTGGTTCGCCATGCGGGTGTACGTCCTGATCAGGTCCGTCGCGTTGTCCGACGCGGATTTCATCGCGCGGCGGCGGGCCGCCGACTCCGACGCTGCCGACTCGAGCAGGGCCGAGAAGATCCGGGCGCTGATGTAACGCGGAAGTAGTGCGGTGAGGAGCTGCTGCGGTTCGGGCTCGAACTCGTACGCCGGAGCCGGGGCGTTGGAGGCGCCGTCCGAAGACTGGGCCGCCTGCTCGGCATCGGACAGCTGCACCGGTGCCACGAGGTCATCGACCGGGGTCTGACTGACCATCGAGTCGAAACGTGTGTACACCACGTGCAGCTCGTCGACTCCGGGCCGACCGTCCGACTCGCCGTCGCTGGTTGCCAGCAGCGCCGAGACGACCGCATCGGTCGCGCCACGGGCGTCGGCGAAGTTGGGCTGCTCCGAGAAGCCGGTCCAGCTGTCCGCCGTGGGGATCTGACGGAAGCGGTAGTACCCGACGCCCTTGCGGCCGATCACGTAGAGGACCGGCTCCTTGCCCTCCGCGCGAAGCGACGCCGTGAGCTCGTTCGCTCGCTTGATCGCGTTCGCGCTGTAACCACCCGCGAGACCGCGGTCAGAGGTCACCACCAGGACGCCGGCACGGCGCGGGTTGGCCGCGCCGGTGAGCAGTGGGTGCTGCAGCGACGCGTCCTTGCCCAGAGCGGCGAGCGCCCGGGTCAGCTCGTCGGCGTACGGCCGTGCCGCGTTGACCCGGTTCTGGGCCTTGACGATCCGAGAAGCGGCGATGAGTTCCATCGCCTTGGTGATCTTCTGGGTCGACTGGACAGACTTGATCTGCCGGCGGTAGACCCGCAGCTGAGCACCCACCGGTTACCGCGCGTCCGTCTGCATGGCCGTCGCACCGCTGGTGGCAGCACCGCTGGTGGCAGCACCGCTGGTGGCGGCGCCACTGGTCGCAGCGCCACTGGTCGCAGCACCATTGGGCGCCACATCACCGGTGACCGCATCGCTGGTCGACGCGCCGCCGGTGGCGACACCGTCAGCCGCGGCCCCGTTGGGGCGCGAGTCGTCGAGGGCGGTCCGGGCGGCCTGCCGGGCGTCACGGTCGGCGGCGTCCTTGCCTACCGTGGACACGAACTGGGACCGGACCTCGGCGACTGCCTTCTCGAGCTCGGCGACCGTGTCATCCTCGAGCTTGCCGGTGTTGGCGATGGCGTCGAAGATCCCCTTGTGGTTACGGGCGATGTGCTCGTGCAGCGCAGCCTCGAAGGGGCGCACGTCGGCGACCTCGAGCTCATCGAACTGGCCGGTGGTGCCGGCCCAGATCGAGACGACCTCCTGCTCCGGCGAGAAAGGCGAGGCAGCCGGCTGCTTGAGCAGCTCTACCAAGCGCGATCCGCGACGCAGCTGCTGCTGGCTGGCCTTGTCCAGATCGGAGCCGAAGGCGGCGAACGCCTCGAGCTCGCGATACTGCGCCAGATCGACCCGCAGCCGGCCGGCAACCGACTTCAGCGCCTTGGTCTGCGCCGCGCCACCGACTCGCGACACCGACACACCGACGTTGATGGCCGGGCGGACGCCGGAGTTGAACAGGTCCGTCTCCAGGAAGCACTGGCCGTCGGTGATCGAGATGACGTTGGTCGGAATGTATGCCGAGACGTCGTTGCCCTTGGTCTCGATGATCGGCAGGCCGGTCATCGAGCCGCCGCCCAGCTCGTCGGACAGCTTCGCGCAGCGCTCGAGCAGCCGGGAGTGCAAGTAGAAGACGTCGCCCGGGTATGCCTCGCGACCCGGTGGCCGGCGCAGCAGCAGCGACACGGTGCGGTAGGCCTCGGCCTGCTTGGACAGGTCGTCGAACACGATCAGGACGTGTTTGCCGTCATACATCCAGTGCTGGCCGATGGCCGAGCCGGTGTAGGGCGCGAGGTACTTGAAGCCAGCCGAGTCAGAGGCCGGAGCTGCGACGATGGTGGTGTATTCCAGCGCGCCGGCCTCCTCCAGGGTCTGCTTCGCCCCGGCGATGGTGGAGCCCTTCTGGCCGATGGCGACGTAGATGCAGCGGACCTGCTGCTTCGGGTCGCCGGTACGCCAGTTGTCGCGCTGGTTGATGATCGCGTCGAGCGCCACCGTGGTCTTGCCGGTCTGGCGGTCACCGATGATCAGCTGGCGCTGGCCACGACCGATGGCGGTCATCGCGTCGATCGCCTTGATGCCGGTCTGCAGCGGCTCGCGGACCTCCTTGCGCTGCACCACGGTCGGCGCCTGCAGCTCGAGGGCACGGCGGGCGTCCGCGACGATCTCGCCGAGACCGTCGATCGGCACGCCGAGCGGGTTGACGACCCGGCCGAGGAAGGCATCGCCGACCGGCACGGAAAGGACCTCTCCGGTCCGCGTGACCTGCTGGCCCTCTTCGATATGGGACTGGTCACCCAGGACGACCACACCGATGTCGCGCACGTCGAGGTTCAGCGCCAGGCCGAGGGTGCCGTCCTCGAAGCGCAGCAGCTCGTTGGTCATCACGCTGGGCAGGCCCTCGATGTGGGCGATGCCGTCACCGGTGTCAGCGACGATGCCGACCTCCTCGCGGGAGGTCTCCGGCGAGTACGAGGACACGTAGCCCTCGAGCGCGGTACGGATCTCGTCGGCGGAGATTGTCAGCTCAGCCATCTTGGTTCCTCAATCTCGTTCGTTCGACAACCAGTGGATATACAGCTCATGGCGCAGGCCGGGATGTCAGCCGGCGAACGCCGCACGGGCCGCCGCGAGCCGAGTGGCCACGGTGCCGTCGATGACCTCGTCGCCAACCCGCACGACCAGGCCGCCTCGGACTCCCGGATCAACCGCGGTCCGGATAGTGATGTCTCGACCGTATAGCTGCCTCAGCGATGCCGCCAGCCGCTCGGTCTGCTCGGGCGTCAGGTCGGTCGCGGCGATCACCCTGGCGACCGAACGCTCGCGGCGGCCGGCGCTCGCTTCGAGCAGGTCGTCGATGACCGAGAGGACGTGGTGCTTGCGGCCACTGGTCACCGCGTGAGCCAGCAGCTCCGAGGTGACCGGGTTGACCTTGCCCGCCAGCAACTGCTGCGCGAGCGCGCTCCGGGCCTCGCCGGGAACCGACTCGTCATCGAGCGCCGTGGTCAGTTCCGGGGCGTTGGTCAGGATCCGCTCGAATCGGAAGAGCTCATCCTCGACGGTGTCCAGCTGGCCCTGCTGCTCAGCCGAGGCCAGCAGCGTCTCGTCGGCGATGATCTCGAGCGCGTCAGTGAGGTCCCAGGGTGAGGACCAGCGTTCGGCGACCGCGTCGGCCACCAGGCCGACCGCCGTCTCGTCCAGCCGTCCGGTCAGCAGCGAGCGTGCGAGCTGTCCGCGTGCCGAGGCATCGGTGGACGGGTCCGCCAGCGTGCGCCGCAGCCGGGGCTGCGTAGCCAGCAGGTTCGACGCCGCGTACAGCTGGCTCGCGAGCGCCTGGGAATTCGCGCCAGTGACGTCGGAGTCGGTCGACAGCACCACGATCAGCCGCTCGCGAAGATCCGCGAGCGCTGATCGAGAGGCGGCGTGGATCATCGCTGGTCGCCAGCCGGTCCGCCGGCCTGCTGACGCTCGATGTCAGCGAGGAAGGCATCGACGGTGCCGCGAATCGCGGCGTCGTCGGACAGCCGCTGACCCACGATCTTCTCCGACAGCTCGACTGCCAGGGTTCCGATCTCGCCCCGGAGTTCCCGCACGATCTGGCCGCGCTGGGCGGCCAGTTGCTCCTCGCCACGGGAGACGATCCTGGCCGACTCGTCTTGTGCCTGACTCCGCAGGTCCTCGATGATGCGCTGCGCCTCGGCGCGGGCACCCTCACGGATCTGCGCTGCCTCGGTACGGGCCTCCGCAAGCTGGGCGTTGTACTGCGCCAGCAGCCGGGCGGCTTCGGCCTGCGCCTCTTCGGCGCGAGTGATGCCGCCTTCGATCGCGTCCCGCCGGGCCTCGAAGGACTTCTCGAACGCTGGAACGACGAACTTCCAGACGCCGAACATGAGCAGCCCGAAGACGATCAGGACCAGGATGAACTCCGACGGAACGAAGTTCAGCGGCGCTGGCCCGGCCTCACCCTCGGCTAGGAAGATCGTGTGCATGAGCAAACCCCTACAAGTTGGGCGGAACCGCGGCTGTTAAAGGACGAAGGCCAGGGCGATGCCGATGATCGCGAGGGCCTCGGTCAGTGCGAAGCCGAGAAACGCGATCGTCTGCAGGCGGGACTGCATCTCAGGCTGGCGGGCGGTGCCGTTGATGTATGCGGCGAAGACCAAGCCGATACCGATACCGGGGCCAACGGCGGCGAGGCCGTATCCAACCATGTTGAGCGAGCCAGTCATGGGGTTCCTTTCGTTTCTCAGCCGTCGGGGCCGATCGTGACCGTAATTCGATGGTGCGCTGGTGCGCGGGCAAAGCGGGTGGTGCCGGGAGTGGATCAGTGCTCGGAAGCCAGCGATCCGGAAATGTAGAGAGCGGTCAGCAGAGTGAACACATACGCCTGCAGGGTCGCGACGATGACTTCGAGGAAGCCGATCGCGATGCCGAGGGCGAAGGCCAGCAGGCCTGCCGGCTTGAGCACCACGTTGCCCGTGGCGTGGATCAGGAGGTAGGCACCACCGGTGGAGAACAGCACCAGCAGCAGGTGGCCCGCGAACATGTTTGCGAACAGACGCAGCGACAGGGTCAGCGGCCGGACCAGGATGTTGGACAGGAACTCCAACGGCACAAGGAGGAACAGCATCAGCACCGGAACGCCCGAGGGCACCGTCGCGTGCTTGAGGTAGCCACCGAGGCCCTTGTCAGCGATGCCCACGCCGTTGTAGACCACCCACACCAGTAGCGCGAGGCCGTAGGCGAAGTTGACCCTGGAGAAAGGCGTGAACTGCAGGACCGGCACGATGCCGAACAGGTTGTTGAAGAGCACAAAGAAGAAGAGCGACACCAGCAGGGGGACGTACTTCTGGTACAACCGGGTGCCGATGACGTCCTGGGCGATGCCGTTGCGCACCAGGCTGTACGCCTGTTCGCCGAGGTACTGACGCCGGGACGGAACGATCGACCCGCGCCGCCCGGTGAGAAACAGCAGGCCGAACGCGAGGATGGCGCCGAGGACGAGCAGGGCGGACGCCTTGGTGAGCAGTGGGTCGTAGCCGCCTTGATTCCATGACTTGCCTGTGAAGTCCGGCAAGAAGAACTCAATCGGGCCGGGCGGGTGGAATCCTTCATTGGCAAGGACTAAGCCGGTGTGGCTCACGCAGTGTCTCCTCGGTCATCATCTGGCCGTCGTACGTCGGCTGCATCGTCACGCGGGGTGGTGCCGGTCGATGCCTGAGTGTCGTGCTGTCCGTGTGGTTCACGCAGCCGAAATCGGGCAATAACCATGTACATCCCGAGCCCCGCTCCGACCACAATGCCGATCGGAAGCAGAAAGCTCGCGTGGAGCCAGACGCTCAGCCCCCAGCCGATGCCGCCATAGAATACGACGCCGGATACCAGGTAACCGAACGCCGCCCACGGGTCACCGCCCGGCGGCTCACCGGGCCCTGCAGGACGATTCATCTGGTGGAAATCCTAACAGGCCGCCGGAATTGCTATGACCGCACCCTGAGCCGCGCGATCTCCGTCCCGACCCAGATCACGACGACCGCAACGAGGCCCACCGCGGCCCCGGCGCCGTTCACCACGCGAGGGCTCGACGCGGCCAGCGCAACGGCCAGCGCGGTCGCGGTCAGGAAGTAGCTCAGCACTGCGACCGGCAGTGTGAGCTTGGGCAGGAACCGGTCGGTGTAGCGGACGTTGAAGGTGCTGACCTCGAGGATCAACGTGGTGAATACCAGTCCCGCGACGTAGCTCAAGGATGCCCGGGAACCGGCCGGGCTGAGGACGGCGAAGAGGGCGCCCCCCACGACCGCGGCGACTCCCAGGCAGAGCCAGCGCAGCCGGAGCAGGCCCGGCCGCGCCGTCATAACTGCACCGTCACAGTCGCGCCGATCGCAGCCGCGGGATGGCGGTGGCCAGCAGGCCCGCGCCCAGCAACCCGGCAACCACCGCGAGCACCAGCCACGGCCCCTTGCTGATCGACATGGCGACGGCTCCGAAGGCCAGCACGGCGGACCAGAAATAGAGCAGCAGCACGGCGCGGCGATGGCTGTGGCCGAGGTCCATCAGCCGGTGGTGCAAATGCTCCTTGTCGGGCGCGAAGGGCGACTGGCCGCGACGCAGCCGGCGGATCACCGCCAGCAACAGGTCGAACAGCGGCAGCGCGAGCACCGCGAAGGGCAGGATCAACGGCAGGTACAGCGGCAGTGCGCCCTTGAGGCCGAGGCCGAGGGACTGCGGATCGGCCTGGGAGGACGCCGTGGTAGCACCGGCCGAGAGGATGAGCCCGACCAGCATCGAGCCGGAGTCGCCCATGAAGATCCGGGCCGGCGAGAAGTTGTGCGGCAGGAACCCGATGCAGGCCCCCGTCAGTCCGGCGCAGATCAGGGTCGGTGCCAGGGCGATATCGGTGTTGCCGACCTGCGCGAGGTGATAGCTGTAGCCGAAGAAGGCCATTCCCTGGATCGCCGTGACGCCTGCGGCCAGGCCGTCCAGGCCGTCGATGAAGTTGACGGCGTTGATGGTGAGCACTGTGAGCAGGATGGTCAGTTCCACACTGGCATCGCGATCCAGCGGGATGGTGCCGACATTGCCCCACGGAACGTAGATGTAGAGCAGCTGGATGCCGCCCACGATCGACATGACCGCCGCCGCGGTCACCTGGCCGGCGAACTTGGTCAGGGAGTCCAGCTCGTACCGGTCGTCGAGCACGCCGAGGCCGCAGATGATGATGCCGCCGCAGAGCACGCCGGTGATCTCACTGCCATTACGGAAGGTTCCGTGCAGGGTCGGCAAGGCGTGCGCGATCACCATGGCGGCGCTGAACCCCGCCAGCAAGGCAAGCCCACCGAGCCGGGGCGTGTCGACGGCATGCACGTCGCGGTCGCGCGGCTTGGCGACAGCGCCCCAGCGAGTGGCGATCTGGCGGGCTAGCGGTGTGCAGAGATATGTCCCGATGGTGGCGATCAAGCCGACGAGCGCGTATTCGAGGGACGGATGCACCTTCGGACCCCGGCTCAGCCCCGGGGATACGCCGGATGGGCCGCGACGAGTTCGCCGACCTCGGCCCGGATCTCGGCATGGGCAGCGGCGTCCTGGGAGGTGACGGCGCGGGCGATGAGATCGGCGATGCGGGCCATCTCGGGCTCCCGCATCCCCTGGGTGGTGACCGACGGCGAGCCGACCCGGACGCCCGAGGCGACCGACGGCGGTGCCGGGTCGTTCGGGATGGCGTTCTTGTTCAGCACGATGCCCGAGGCATCGCAGCGCGCCTCGGCGTCCCGGCCGCTGACGCCGAGACCCTGCAGGTCCAGCAGCGCCAGGTGGGTGTCGGTGCCACCGGTGACCGGGCGCATGCCGGCATCGGCCAGTCCGGAGGTCAGCGCCTGGGCGTTGCTGATGACCTGGCGGGCATAGTCCTGGTACTCGGTGGTCGCGCACTCGGCGAAGTTGACGGCCTTGGCGGCGATCGCGTGCATCAGCGGGCCGCCCTGCATCATCGGGAACACCGCCTTGTCCAGCTTCGCGGCGTGTTCGGCCTTGCACACCAGCGCACCGCCGCGGGGACCGCGCAGCACCTTGTGGGTCGTGAACGTCACGACGTCGGCATAGGGCACCGGTGACGGGATCGCCTTTCCGGCGACCAGGCCGATGAAGTGGGCGGCGTCGACCATCAGAATCGCGCCGACGGAGTCCGCGATCTCGCGGAACGCGGCGAAGTCGATCAGCCGCGGGATGGCCGAGCCACCGCAGATGAGCAGCTTCGGCTTGTGCTCGAGCGCGAGAGCCCGGACCTGGTCGTAGTCGATGTTCTCGGTGGCCGGGTCCACGCCGTAGCTCACGGCATTGAACCACTTGCCGGAGAAGCTGACCTTCGTGCCATGGGTTAGGTGCCCGCCGTGCGGCAGCGACATCGCCAGCACCGTGTCGCCCGGCTGCAGGAACGCGCCGTACACGGCCAGGTTGGCATTGGCGCCCGAGTGCGGCTGCAGGTTGGCGTGATCGGCGCCGAACAGGGCCTTGGCGCGGTCGATGCCGATCTGCTCGGCGCGGTCGACGACCTCGCAGCCACCGTAGTACCGGCGTCCGGGGTAGCCCTCGGCGTACTTGTTGCTCAGCGTGCTGCCGAGCGCGGCGAGTACGGCAGGCGAGGTGAAGTTCTCGCTCGCGATCAACTGCAGGCCGCCACGGAGCCGGTCGAGCTCGTCGAGTACGACGCCGGCTATCTCGGGGTCCACCTTCTGCAGTGCGTCGAAGTCGGGGCCCCAGTACTGGTCAGTCATTGTCGACGCACTCCTAGCTCAGATCCATGGCGGGCCACCGGAGGGCACTCCGCGACCGCTGCTCTCCCGCACAGGGATAGTTCTCTCCCGCACAGAGAGATTAGCCGACCGAACCGAGGACCTCTCGCAGCGCCGCCAGGCTCACGGCGCCCTCGCGCAGGACGACCGGAGCCTCACCCGTGAGATCCACGATGGTGGAGGCCCGACCGATCGGCACCTCGCCGCCGTCGAGATAGACCGACACCGACTCCCCGAGCTGCTCGTAGGCCTCCTGCGCCGTGGTGGCCGGCGGCCGGGAGCTGACGTTGGCGCTGGACACCGCCATCGGGCCGGTGCTGGCCAGCAGCTCCAGCGCGACCGGGTGCAGCGGCATCCGGATCGCCACCGTCCCGCGCGCGTCGCCGAGGTCCCACGCCAGCGAGGGGGCGTGCTCCACGACCAGGGTCAAACCGCCGGGCCAGAACGCCTCGATGAGGTCCCGAGCGGTGCCAGGAACGGCGCTGACGAGGCCGTCGATCGTCGTCCACGAGCCGACGAGCACCGGAACCGGCATGTTGCGCCCGCGCCCCTTCGCGGCCAGCAGCGTGGTCACGGCACTGGGGTTGAACGCGTCCGCGCCGATTCCGTACAGGGTGTCGGTGGGCAGAACCACCACGGATCCGGCGGCGACGGCGCGCGCCGCGGTTCCGATGGCCATCGGACGGGTGTCGGGGTCGGTGCAGTCCAGCATGTCGCTCATGACACGCCATCTTGCCGTAGCGGAATTTGTGTACCGCGGGGTAGCCCGGATTCCACATCGGTGCCAAGATCTGGCAGGTCAGGTCCGAGAAGTCCGGTTCTGGGTAATACCGGAGCCCTGTCCCCCGCTGTGTCCCCCCACCGCAGTTCCCCGGAAGGAACCACCGATGCCGCACTCCGTCCCGTCCCCCATCCAGCGAGGTCCCCGGCGAAGAGGCTGGCAACGCACCGCGGCCCTCGTCGCGGGCGCCGTCACCACCGCGGGCGCGCTGATCGCCATCGGCGCCCCCGCGGCTACCGCCACCACCTCGCCCCAGGTCGTTCCGGCCGGCAGCGACTGGGCGGTCAGCCTCGGCGACTCCTACATCTCCGGTGAGGCCGGTCGCTGGGCCGGCAACTCCGACGACTCCGGCCAGACCGACGCCCTCGGCTCGACGGCCTACTACGACGCCGGTAGCGGTGAGTCCATCCCCGGCTGCCACCGGTCCAAGAGCGCCGAGATCAGCTTCGGCACGATCCAGTCGGCCAACCTCGCCTGCTCCGGCGCCGAGACCGCCACGTCGGCGTACTCCTCGGGTAACGACTTCAAGCCCGGCCTGGACTTCTACGACGACGGAGCGGGCCACATCGGTCAGGCGCTGGCCCTGCAGACATTCGCATCGACGCACAAGGTGAAGATGGTCGCGGTCTCCATCGGCGGCAACGACTTCAACTTCGGCTCCATCGTGCAGTCCTGTGTCACTGACTTCCTGACGTCGCCGACCTGGTTCAAGAACTACTGCAACGACGACTCGTCGGTCACCGCCAATTTCACCAGCACCAACATCAGCGCGGTGACCACGCGGATCTCCAACGCGCTGCGCAACGTCAACAGCGCGCTGGCCAACGACGGCTACACCACCTCCGATTACACGATGGTGGTGCAGACCTACCCCTCGCCGCTGCCGGCCGGCTCAGGCATCCGCTACAGCGAGTCGGGCTTCACCCGCCAGAGCACGGGTGGCTGCGGCTTCTGGAACAACGACGCGAGCTGGGCCGGCTCCAGCGCCCTGCCGAACATCAACAGCGCGGTACGGGCGGCCACCACCCAGTCGGCGCTGCCGAACGTCAAGATCGTCGACGTGTCGGGGCTGTTCAATGGCCGCCGGCTGTGCGAGAACGGTGTGCACCTGCTGAGCGAGACGTCGCTCGCAAGCTGGCGCAGCGCCGGCGCGGTGGACGCCAGCGAGTGGATCGAGCAGATCCGGACCGTCTCGACGGTGCTGGGGCCCTACTACGTGCAGGAGTCGCTGCACCCGAACTACTGGGGGCAGCTGGCTCTGCGCAGCTGCCTGCGTCAGGCCTACAACGAGGGGACGGTGCGGGGCGGCTCGTGCACCCGCTCGGCAAACGGGCTCAGTTCTGCCGGTGAGCCGGTCGTGACGCTGGGCTGAGTCGGGCGGTCAGCGGTGCCGCCGCCGCCTGACGGTCGCTATTAGGTTGGTATGTTCCCCGGTCGGCATAGCGGCCGGAGAACATACCAACCTCCACCCGCTAGCGCCTGTGCGCGGTCGCGAACCGTGCTTGCCCAGCAAGATCGGTGTGGGCGGCCACGGTGTGCCAGCTCTGCCCCTCGATGAGCAGCCGGGTCATCGACTCGGGCTGGCTCTCGTCGTGCTCGATCACGGCAAGCCCACCCGGACGAAGCAGCCGGGCAGCGGTCCGCAGCAGCCCCGGCATCAGAGCCAGTCCGTCCTCGCCCGCGAAAACCGCCTCGTCCGGGTCGTGGCTGACCTCTACGGACAGCTCGGCGCGGAGCCGCTCCGGAACGTAGGGCGGATTGCTCAGCACCACGTCGACGCTGCCCGTCAACTCGGCAAGCAGCCTGGGATCCGTCACGTCGGCCGGCACCACTTCGATCGGCCGGTCCCCCGCCGCTGCGCGGGCAGTTGCGTTGCGGCGCAGCCATTCCAGAGCGGCGGCTGACCGCTCGACGGCGACCACGCGGACGGCCGGGTATTCCTGGGCGACAGCGAGGGCGATGGCGCCGGACCCCGCGCAGAGATCCACCACCGTCCCGGCGACCCGCAGCTGTGCGGTGGCCAGCTCCAGCACCAGCTCGGTCTCCGGCCGCGGAATGAACACCCCGGGACCGACGACGAGTTCGAGATGGCGAAACGGCGCAGTGCCGGTCAGGTGCTGCAGCGGTATCCCTTCGGCCCGCTGACCGACCAGCTCCCGGTAACGGACCGCGGTGCCGGCGTCGAGACCGTCTGCCAGCAGTAGCTGGGTACGGCTGCGACCCAGCAGGTGCGCGAGCAACAGCTCAGCGTCCACCCGCGGCGAGCCGGCACCGGTGGCGGCCAGAACCTCGACGGCCGCCCTGAGCTCAGCCGGAACGCTGAGCCGCGGCCCGGGTTCGCAGCTCAGTTGGCTTCACCCGACAGTGCCGCCTCGATGTCGGCCTGGGTGAGGGCGTTGATGACATCGTCCAGGGCGCCGTCCAGCACCTGGTCGAGGTTGTACGCCTTGAAGTTGACGCGGTGGTCGGCGATCCGGTTCTCCGCGAAGTTGTACGTGCGAACACGCTCGGAGCGGTCCATGGTGCGGACCTGCAATCGCCGGGCGTCCGAGGCCGCCTCCGCCGCTTGTTCTTGAGCGTGGGCCAGCAGCCTGGACCGCAACACGCGCAGTGCCGCCTCACGGTTCTGCAGCTGGCTCTTCTCGTTCTGCATGGACACCACGGTCCCGGTGGGCACGTGCGTGATCCGGACCGCCGAATCGGTGGTGTTGACGCTCTGGCCGCCCGGGCCGGAGGACCGGTACACGTCGATCCGCAGGTCGTTCATGTCTACCTCGACGTCGACCTCTTCGGCTTCGGGAAGCACCAGCACGCCGGCGGCGGACGTGTGGATGCGCCCCTGCGACTCGGTGACGGGCACCCGCTGGACGCGGTGCACGCCGCCCTCGTACTTCAGCCGGCTCCACACCGGGTTCTCGGCGCTGCGTGAGCGCACCGCGACGGTTACCGACTTGTGGCCGCCGAGGTCGGTCGCCTCGTCGTCGAGGATTTCGGTCTGCCAGCCCTGCAGCTCGGCGTAGCGCAGGTACATCCGGAGCAGGTCGCCGGCGAAGAGCGCCGACTCGTCGCCGCCCTCACCCGCCTTGATCTCGAGGATCACGTCCTTGATGTCGTTCGGGTCCTTGGGCACCAGCAGCTCGCGCAGCTTGGCCTCCAGCTCCGGGATGCGCGCGGCCAGCTCGTCGGCCTCGGCCGCGAAGGAATCGTCCTCGCCTGCGAGCTCGCGGGCGGCCTCGGCATCAGCCCGGACGCTGTCCAGTTCGTGCGAGGTGCTGACGATGGGCGCCAACTGCGCGAAGCGCCGGCCCAGCCGCTTGGCCGCACCCTGGTCGGCGTGCACGGCCGGGTCCGAGAGCGCCGTCTCGGTCTGGCGGTATTCCTCGAGCACCTGGGCCAGGTTGCTCGTGCTGGTCGTCTGCTGAACCATTGCTCATCCTTCGATCACGAACCGGGTACCCGAACGGTGGGACTATCTGCCGGGAAAAGAAAACGGCGCCCGTGGCATGCCGGGAAGGGCATGCCACGAGCGCCGTCGGGACAGCTAGGCGTTGGTGTTCGTCCGCTCGCGCTTTCCGTAGCGCTTCTCGAACTTGTCGACGCGGCCGCCGACGTCCATGATCTTCTGCTTGCCGGTGTAGAAGGGGTGGCAGGCGGAGCAGACCTCAGCGTGTATCCCACCGGACTTGGCGGTGCTCCGGGTGGTGAATGTGTTACCGCACGAGCAGGTCACGTCGGTGACCACGTACTCGGGGTGGATCGCGTCCTTCACGGTGGTTCCCTCTCTGTGGCGCCGTTGTCGGCGCCGGTTATGGCCGCCGGGTCGCCCTGTCGCTTCGGCGAGCTATCGCCGACCGCGAGAACCTAGGACGTGAACCGGAGCCGGGTCGTCAACCAGACAGTGTGCCAGTCGTGGCCACGCTCTTCCAAACGCGGAACCGCCGCCCGCCATTCCCGGCCGGGGCGGCCCGGCGGGTGGTCAGCCCTTGACACCGCCGGCCGTGAGACCGCTGACGATGCGCCGCTGGAACATCAGTACGACTATCACCAGCGGGATGGTCACGACCACGCCCGCCGCCATCGTCTGGGTGTACGGCACCACGTGGGGACCGGCCGTGAAGTTGGCCAGGGCCACCGTCGAGGGCTCCACCTTCGCGATGCCGTTGGACAGCACGCTGGAGAGCAGGTACTCGTTCCAGGACGCCAGGAACACCAGGATCGCGGTGGTGAACAGCGCCGGTGCCGCCAGCGGGAAGATCACCAGCCGGAAGGCCTGGCCCGGTGTCGCCCCGTCGACACGGGCCGCCTGCTCCAGCTCCCACGGCATGTCGGAGAAGAAGCTGGTGAGGGTGTAGACCGCCAGCGGCAGTGAGAACGAGATCTGCGGCAGGATGAGCGCCTGATATGTGCCCAGCCAGCCCCAGTTGGCGAACAGCTGGAACAGCGGAGTCAGGATCGCGACCCCGGGGAACATCGACGCTCCGAGGATGGCTGCCAGCACCGCACCCTTGCCCCGGAACGACAACCGGGCCATCGCATAGCCGGCGAAGACGCCGATCGTCATTGCCAGGAAGGTGACGACGGCGCCGATCAGCACGCTGTTGAACAACGAGCGGCCGAATTGGTTGTCGGTGGTGTTGAAGGCGTATCTGAAGTTGGCGAAGGTGACGTGGGTGAACCACGGCGTGGTGTCGAAGGTGTAGGCGGTGCTTCGGAATGCCAGGACCAGCATCCAGTAGAAGGGTGCCAGGCACCAGATGATGATCAGGGCAATGACGGCAAGGGTGCCGACGTTGCCCGCGTTGAACCGCTTGCGTGACGCTGTGGTGGTCGCCGCCGATGGGGCGCCGATCGCGGTCGCGGAGTGAGCCACGGCTGTCATGTCACTTACCGCCCTTTCCGGGTGAGCCCACGATGTTGGCATTGAACAGCCGCACCATGCCGAGCGCGATGGCAAAGATGAAGACGAAGGTGACGGTGGATAGCGCGGACGCCGAGTACACGCCGCTGTGCAGCTGTTTCACGACCAGAATCGACACGGTGGTCGTACCGTTGGCGCCACCGGTCAGGATCGCGGGCAGGTCATACATGCGGAGCACGTCCAGGGTGCGGAAGATGACGGCCACCGCCAGCGCCGGCTTGACCAGTGGCAGTGTGATCCTGCTGAAGCGCTGCCAGGCGTTGGCTCCGTCGACCTTGGCGGACTCGTAGATGTCGGCGCTGACGCCCTGCAGGCCGGCGAGTATCAGCAGTGCGATGAAGGGCGTCGTCTTCCACACGTCGGCGATCACAATCGCGGCGCGGGCCGGCCACTGGGAACTCGTCCAGGCGAAGTGAGTTCCGAGAAGCTTGTTGAGGATGCCCTCGGGATCGAAGACGACCGCCCACAACTTGGCGGTGACGGCGGTCGGAATCGCCCACGGGATGAGGATCGCGGCCCGGACCAGCGCGCGGCCCTTGAAGGCACGATTCATCATCAGCGCGAAACCCATGCCGATGACCGTCTCCAGGATCACGGTCACCACGGTGAAACCGACCGTCACCGAGATGGAGTTCCAGAATTCGGCGCCGAGGTTTCCGGTGGGACAGGACACCACCTTGCCGGCCCCGGAGGGGCACTGCTGCAACAACCAGTGCTTGTAGTTGGTGAGGCCGGTCCAGGCGCCGGCCTGGTCGAACCGTCCCGTGGTCGGATTGATCTTCTGGGTGTCCGACAGAAACGAGTTGTAGACAGCCTTGACGATGGGGTAGCCCACGATGAGCCCCAGCAGGGCGACGGTCGGAGCGACCAACATGAACGCCAACCGACTCTCGCCGGTCTTGATCTTGTTGCGGCGCTTGCCTGTAATACCTGGGGGGTTCTGGACGGACGCTACTTCGGCCGCTTCCGCGGCTTGTCCGGCGAGGGTCATGGAGCCTCCTCGGGCTACTGACATCTCAGGCGGGTAAGGAAATTTGTACTACCGCCTGGACGGAGTGGGTCCGGCGCTCCGGCTCCGCTCCGCCCAGGCGGCCTGGTTCAGCGGGCCGCGATCAGCCGGCAGTCGCTGACGTGATCGCGTCCTGCAAGCTCTTCAACGCGCTCTCGACACTCGTCTTGCCCTGTAGCGCTGCGTAGACGTTGGTCTCGATCGCCTCGGTCACGGCAGGGTAGAACGGCGTGACCGGACGCGGAACCGCCGTCGAGATGCTCTTCAGCAGCACCGGCAGGTACGGGAACTTGGCGACCAGCTTGGGGTCGGTGTAGAGCGCCGACAGCACCGGCGCCGCCGATCCCTGCACGAGGTTGTAGGACTGGATCTCGTTGGACTCCACGAACTTCAGGAAGTCCAGGTCGGTTGCCTTGTACTTGGAGTACGTGCTGATCGCGACGCTGTGGCCACCGAGGCTCGACGCGCCCTGACCGTCCGGTCCGGGAAGGGGGGCGATGCCGAACTTGCCGGCGACCTTGGAGCCCTTGCCGGCGAGGATCGCGTCAGCGTACGGCCAGTTGCGCATGAACATCAGCTGGCCGGCCTGGAACGCGTTGAGGCTTTCGGTCTCCTTGAAGCCGAGGGCCTCCTTGGGGATGTAGCCCTGCTTGAAGCCGTTGACCAGGAAGTTCAGGCCGGTCGCGGCATCGGCGGTGTTGACGTCAGGGGTCTTGCCGTCCGACTTGACGATCTGGCCCTTGGCCGAGTTGATCGCCTCGGCGGCGTTGACGGTCAAGCCCTCGTATTTGAAGAACTGCCCGGCGTAGCAGCCTGGCTTCGACCCGGTGATCGTGCCTGGCGTCGTCTTGCCCTGGCAGTCAGAGATCAGCTGCTGCCAGGTGGTGGGCGCGGTGGGCACCAGATCCTTGCGGTAATAGAGCAACCCACCGTCCGAGGCGTACGGCGCCGCATACAAGGTCCCGTTGTAACTGGCCGCGTCGACCGTCGGCTTGAGCAGTGCGCTGGTGTCCAGCGCGTACTTGCCGGTCAGCGGGACGATCCAGCCCTTGGCCGCGAACTCCGCGGTCCAGACCACGTCCGTGGTGACGACGTCATAGCCCGGGTCCTTGGCCTGGAAGTGCTGCTCGAGGTCCGAGAGCTGCTGGTCGGCCTGGTCGGACTGCTGCTTGATCGTGACTTTCTCGTTGGGGTGCGAGGCGTTCCAGGTCTTCGCGATGTTCGGCATCAGCCCGCTGTTGTCTTTGCCGGTGACAAAGGTGATCGGGCCACGCGCGCTTGCTCCCGCACTGGCATCGCTGCTCTTGTTTCCACTTCCACCGCCACCGCAGCCCGCTACGAGAACGGTCGCGCTGAGCAGGGAGACCGCGGCTATGGCGACCTTGGGTCTCATCGTCTGTAGTCCTTCCGACGTTGTGTTCCGGGTTCTGATAACGCTTACAAAAGCATGAGAATGACACTGAAGTCGGTGCTTGCAGAGAGGGGCGTGACCAAAGATACGCAACCGTTACCTCCTCGTCAGGCGCCCCTCACATTAACGGGCAGGGGCTATCCCGGACGGTTACGCCTGGCCTCAATTTGGTTACTTATGGCGTTCAACCGCGCGAGGGCGCGCGGCTTGCTGGTCGGCTTCGACGGTTGCAGCAGGGACGGCGGGACGTCCACACAGGTCCCATCCGCACGCGTCAATCGCACCGTCGCGGCACCACGCACCTCGGACACCACGTCCACCCGGGCGATGTCGGACCAGGGCAGCCAGTTCTGGCGCAGGACGTGCCGGACGGCGATGCCGTCATCGTCGACGACGAGGTACATCCGTAGGGCGACGACCGCGAGTCCCAGGGCAACCGCGCCGAACGCCAGCGTCACGGTACGGACCGGAGCGGAGGGGCTGCCGTAGATGTTGAGAGCGGCGACCGCCGACACGAAGAGGATCAGCAGGGCGGCCTGATAAGGCGGGATGCGCCACGAGAGGACGTCGGAGCCCACCTGGGACGGCGGGGTCACGGCTTCGCGGTCAGCCACGCCGAAAGTGTACGACCCGGCGGCCGCTGAACGACCGGTGCCCCGCGTGCGTAAGGCATCGCGGGGCATCGGTGCTCGGATTGCCGGTCGGGCAATCGGTGGGTTGGGCAGGGGTGTGGCTGCCTCAGCGGTCGTCGGCTCCCGGCGTCGTCTTGGCAATCTGCATCAGGAACTCGATGTTCGTCCGCGTCTTGCGCAACCGGTCGAGCAGCAGGTCGATGCCCTGCTGGGAGTCGAGGGCGTGCAGCACCCGGCGCAGCTTGATGACGACCGACAGCTCGTCCGGCGACAGCAGGATCTCTTCCTTACGGGTCGAGGACTGGTCCACGTCCACGGCGGGGTAGACGCGCTTGTCGGCGATCTTGCGGTCCAGCCGAAGCTCGGCGTTGCCGGTTCCCTTGAACTCCTCGAAGATCACGGTGTCACCCGCAGAGCCGGTCTCGACGAGGGCCGAGGCGATGATCGTCAGCGAGCCGCCGTCCTCGATGTTGCGAGCAGCTCCGAGGAAGCGCTTGGGCGGGTACAGCGCGGTCGAATCGACACCACCGGACAGGATTCGGCCGGATGCCGGCGCGCCGAGGTTGTACGCGCGTCCCAGCCGGGTGATCGAGTCCAGCAGGACGACCACGTCGTGGCCCATCTCGACCAGCCGTTTCGCCCGCTCGATCGAAAGCTCCGCGACCATGGTGTGATCTTGCGGCCGGCGGTCGAAGGTCGAGGCGATGACCTCGCCCTTCACCGAGCGCTGCATATCGGTGACCTCTTCAGGCCGCTCGTCGATCAGCACGACCATCAGGTGGCACTCGGGATTGTTCGTCGCGATCGCGTTGGCGATGGCCTGCATGATCATCGTCTTACCGGCCTTCGGCGGCGAGACGATGAGCGCACGCTGGCCCTTGCCGATCGGCATGACCAGGTCGATGACGCGGGTGGTGAGGATGTGCGGTTCGGTCTCGAGCCGCAGTCGCTCCTGCGGGTACAGCGGGGTCAGCTTCGTGAACTCGACGCGGTTGCGCGCCTGCTCCGGGTCGACCCCGTTGACGGTGTCCAGCCGGACCAGCGGGTTGAATTTCTCCTTGCGCTCGCCGTCGCGGAGCTGGCGTACCGCTCCGGTGATGGCGTCACCGCGGCGCAAATTATACCGGCGGATGTGGTTGTTGGCGACGTAGACGTCATCGGAGCTGGCGAAGTAGCCGCTGACCCGGATGAACCAGGAGCCCTTGTCGTCGACGTTGTCCAGGATGCCGGCGACCGGAACGAGGACGTCATCCTCGGAAATGGTCGGCTCGACATCGTTGCGGCCGCCGCCCTGACCCCCCTCGACGCGGTCGCGGGTGCGACCGCGGCGATCACGGTAGCGGCGACCGCGGCGGCTGCCGCCGAACTCGTCATCCTCGTCGTTCTGGCTGTTGTTGGCCTGACCGTTGTTGCGGCCGGCGCCGTTCGCGAGGTCGCGGCCGCTGTCACGGTTCTGGTTGCGCCCACCGTCACGGCTGTTCGCGTCACGGCTGTTCGCGTCACGGCTGTTCGCGTCACGGCTGTTCGCGTCACGGTTCTGGTTGTTGCGATTGCCCTGTCCGTCACGGGAACCGCCATCGCGGGGGCCGCCGTCACGCGCACCGCCGTCACGCGCACCGCCATCGCGAGCAGCACCGTCACGGCGGCTGCCGCGCTCGGGCCGGTCCTGCTGCGCCTGTCCGTTGTCCGAGCGCGCGTCGGCTGCACCGTCCGTAGCGACCTGGGTGTCCTCGGCGACGGGTGCCTCACTCCCGGGCTGCGCCTGAGCGGAGCTACGGGTCCGGGGAGGGCGACGCTCCGCCGCGTCCGCGGCAAGCGCGGCCGGAGCCTGCGCCGAGGAGTCGGCCGCGCTGGCGGCGGGGTTGTCGGACTGGGCCGAACTGGACTGCGTGGAACTGGACTGCGTGGAACCGGACTGCGCGGAACCGGACTGCGTGGAACCGGACTGCGCGGAACCCACCTCAACCCCGTTGGCAGCGGAGCCGTTCACGGGCGCCTCGGTCAGCGTGGGCTGAGAGGTCGCGGTGACCGGGCGGGTGGCCGAACGCCGGGTACGCGTGGTCGGCGCCGCGGCGGTGGTCGCAGCGGTGTCAGAGGCTGCGGCGGGAGCGCTGCTGGGCCGTTTGGCGGTCTCGATGGCGGTGATCAGGTCGCTCTTGCGCATCTTCCCGGTCGCGATGCCCATCGAGCCCGCGAGAGCCTGGAGCTCGGGCAGCAGCATGGTGGTCAGCGAGCCCGAGCGGCGCTTCGCACGCTCCTGGGCGGTGTTGTTGGCGCCGGCGGTCGCTGAAATGCCGGTGCTGGGCAGGACGCTGAGCTGGTCCTGAGTGTCTGTCACGTGGTTTCGGATCCTTCCGAGTGGTCGTCGTCTTGGTTGTCCTCAGACGCATACCGGTTGTGGATTCGGCGGGTATCGCCGGGCTGATCGAGCCGCCGATCAACGAGATTTTTCTCAGCTGAGGTCGGTGCGGACTTGTCCACCAGCGATTACGGCCGAGATACCCAGTACGGCTCAACTGGGGTGTTCGGCTTGGGGACGGTACCGCGCAGGCTCATCGAGCTGCTTCGTCGCGTATCTCCACGAGCGCGCGTATCTTCACGAGCGGTGGTTCCACGAGAACAAGCTAAGACTAGACGCAAGCTGCTCAGGGCAGCAACACAGGGGCCGGTGTGTCGTATTCCCCTCCTTCCAGCGTCTCGGTCCGGGCGCCGTCGGCGATGGCCGGTTCGGCGCACTCCCAGCCGGTCGGTGACAGCGCCGTGGCTGCGGTGGCCTGGTCCGCCGACTGCGCCAGCGCGAGGACCGAGGAACCCGCCCCGGAGATCACGGCGGCGATTCCGGCTTTGCGAAGCACCTCGACCAGCACCGCGCTGTCCGGCATTCCGGCAGCCCGGTAGTCCTGATGAAGGCGGTCCTGGGTGGCGGTCCACAGCAGGTCCGGCCGTCCGGTGAGCGCGACGACGAGCAGCGCTGCCCTGCTGGCATTGAAGGCCGCGTCGGCATGCGGCACGGACGCCGGCAGGGCCGCGCGCGCGGCGTGGGTGGCCGACTGCTCGGTGGGTATGAACAGCACCGGACGGACGCCCTGCACCGCGACCCGGGCGGCGCTGCTGTGCTGCTCCTCGGCCCAGGCGATGCTGAGGCCGCCGAGCAGGCACGCCGCGACGTTGTCAGGGTGGCCCTCCAGGCGCGATGCCAGATCCAGCGCGGCACCGTCGTCCAGCAAGCTCCGGCCGTCGCGGACCAGGCCGCGTGCCAGTTCGATGCCGGTCACGATGGCCGCCGCCGAGGACCCCAAACCCCGGCCGTGTGGAATCCGATTGTCGCACCCGAGTTCCAGGCCCGCGGGTTGACCGCCGAGCAGGTCGAAGGCGGCCCGCATGGCTCGAACCACCAGGTGTCCCTCGTCCAGGGCCACCGAACCGGACCCCGCGCCGGTGACGCTGATCCGCAGCCCGGAGTTGCGGACCCGGGCCGTGACCACGTCATGGCGGGCGAGGGCGAGCCCGAAGCTGTCATAGCCCGGGCCCAGGTTGGCGCTGGTGGCCGGCGCTGTCACCCGGACGGGCACGTCCACGAACGAGACTCCGACCTTCGCGGGACCGCCGGTTCCTGGGCCGCCGGTTCCTGGGCCGCCGGTTGCCGGGCCGCCGGTTGCTGGACCGTCGGCCATTACGCCAGACCGAGTTCGGTTGCCGCCGAGTGCGCGTCGACGGCGATGGTGACCGGCGCGGGCGCTCCGGAGATCGCCCATTCGGGATCCTTCAGCCCGTTGCCGGTGACGGTGCACACCACGGTGGCGCCGGCCGGCACCCGGCCGGCCTTCGAGGACTTGATCAGCCCGGCCACGCTGGCTGCGGACGCCGGTTCTACGAAGACGGCCTCTTTGCGGGCGAGCAGCCGGTACGCCTCCAGGATCTCTTTGTCGGTCACCGAGTCGATGACGCCGTGGGACTCATCGCGCGCGGCCTCGGCCTGGGTCCACGAGGCCGGGTTGCCGATCCGGATCGCGGTGGCGATGGTCATCGGCTTGAGCACCGGGTGCCCGAGCACGATGGGGGCGGCACCGGCCGCCTGGAAGCCGAACATGGCCGGAGTGCCGTCGACGACGCCGTCACGCGCGTACTCCCGGTAGCCCTTCCAGTACGCGGTGATGTTGCCCGCGTTGCCGACCGGGATGCAGTGGATGTCCGGGGCCTGCCCGAGCACATCACAGATCTCGAAGGCGGCGGTCTTCTGGCCCTCGATCCGGTCCGGGTTCACCGAATTCACGAGCGCCACCGGATAGTCGACGGCGAGCTTGCGGGCCAGTTCCAGACAGTCGTCGAAGTTGCCGTCCACCTGCAGCAGCCGTGCCCCGTGCACCAGTGCCTGAGCCATCTTTCCGAGTGCGATCTTGCCCTGGGGCACCAGCACCGCGCACACCATGCCGGCCCGGACCGCATACGCCGCTGCCGACGCGGAGGTGTTGCCGGTTGATGCGCAGATGACCGCCTGAGCGCCTGCCTCCGCTGCCTTTGAGATCGCCATGGTCATGCCGCGATCCTTGAAGGAGCCGGTTGGGTTGGCGCCCTCGACCTTGAGAAAGACCTCGGCGTTCACCCGGTCCGACAGCGTGGGCGCGGGAACGAGCGGAGTACCACCCTCGAACAGGGTGATGACCGGAGTCCCGTCCGTGACCGGCAGCCGGTCACGGTAGGCCTCGATGAGACCGGGCCACGCGCTGGTCGGCGGACCGGAAACGTAGTGCCGTCCGGGCATCTGTCGGCTCTCCTTGGGTAACGGCGGTCACGGGGTGGTTCTCGGTCACGGGGTCGTTCTGACGCGTCGTTGCGTCCCGCTTCGTTCAGTCCGCCGGCATGCCCTCGACGCGGAGCACGCTGCTGGCGCGGCGGATGAAGTCATAGCCTGCCAGTCGACGCACGGTCGCCGACAGGGCAGCGTCGGGAGCGTCGTGGGTGACCAGCACGAGGGTTGCCGCGTCTCCTCTACCCTCCTGCCGTACCGTCCGGATGCTGACGCCGTTGTCGGCGAAGGCGCCCGCGACCGAGGCCAGCACACCAGGCTTATCGGCGACATCGAGCGCGACGTGATAGCGCGTCTGCACTTCGCCGATCGGCTGGACCGCGAGATCGGCGTAGGCGCTCTCGCCCGCGCCGCGGCTTCCCGAGATCCGGTTGCGGGCGACCGCGACCAGATCGCCGAGCACCGCGCTGGCGGTCGGGCCGGCACCCGCCCCACGGCCGTAGAACATCAGCGATCCGGCCGACTCGGCCTCGACGAACACCGCGTTGTACGCGTCGCCGACCCCGGCGAGCGGATGCGTCCGCGGAATCATTGCTGGGTGCACTCGGACGGCCACCGACGGCGACTCCTCGGTGCCCGACCGCTCGCAGATCGCCAGCAACTTGACGGTGCAGCCCATCGCGTTCGCGCTGGCGATGTCGGCGGCGGTGACCTCGCTGATCCCCTCGCGGAAGACGTCCGCCGCGGTGACCCGGGTGTGGAACGCGAGCCCCGCCAGGATCGCGGCCTTCGCGGCGGCGTCGAAGCCGTCCACGTCAGCGGTCGGGTCGGCCTCGGCGTAGCCCAGCGCGGTGGCCTCGGCCAGCGCCTCCGCGAATCCGGCTCCGCTGGCGTCCATCCGCGAGAGGATGAAGTTGGTGGTGCCGTTGACGATTCCCATCACCCGGGTGATCCGGTCGCCGGCGAGGGACTCGCGCAGTGGCCGCAGCAGCGGGATGGCGCCGGCGACGGCCGCCTCGTAATACAGGTCCACGCCGTTGGCCGTCGCGGCCGCGTGCAGGGTGGCGCCGTCCTCGGCGAGCAGGGCCTTGTTGGCGCTGACCACGCTCTTGCCGGACTTCAGCGCGTTGAGCAGCAGGGTCCGTACGGGCTCGATGCCGCCGATGACCTCTACCACCAGGTCGATGTCATCACGGGAGACCAGCGCCTCGGCGTCGGTGGTGAGCAGGCTCTGGTCCACGTCAGGATGCCGATTGAGCCGGCGTACCGCGATCCCCGCCAGCTGCAGCGGAGCCCCTACCCGGGCGGCAAGATCGTCCGCCTGCTCGGTGAGCAGCCGGGCCACGGCCGAACCGACGACCCCGCAGCCGAGCAGCGCGACCCGGAGCGGACGCTCGAACGCCTCACTCATGCGCTCACCTTGCCGGTCGCGCGGCTGATGACCGGCGCGGTGGAGCCCGCGTCCCAGCCGACGTCGGTGGCCATCACCTGCTCCAGGGTCTCTCGCCGGACGATCAACTGGGCCTGGCCATCGGTCGCGGCAACGACCGGTGGACGCGGAATCCTGTTGTAATTACTGGCCATCGCGTAACAGTAGGCACCGGTGGCGGCGACCGCGAGCAGGTCGCCGGGCTGGACATCGGAGGGCAGCCAGCAGTTGCGTACGACGATGTCCCCGCTCTCGCAGTGCTTGCCGACCACCCGGGAAAGCTGCGGGCCGGCGGTGCTGGACCGGTTGGCCAGCGTGACCGTGTACTCAGCGTCGTAGAGGGCGGTGCGGATGTTGTCGCTCATCCCGCCGTCGACCGAGACGTAGTTGCGTTGCACGCCGCCGTCCAACGCGATCGGCTTCACCGTTCCCACCTCGTACAGCGTCACCATCGACGGGCCGATGATGGCGCGTCCGGGCTCCACCGACAACCGGGGCGTGGCGATGCCGGCCAGGCCGCACTCGACCTTGATGATGGCGCGCAGCCGGGCCGCGATGTCCGCGGGCCGCTGCGGATCATCACCCTCGACGTAGGCGATGCCGAGACCGCCGCCGAGGTCGATCTCGGCCAGCTCGATGCCGTGCCGGGTGCGGATGTCCGCGAGCAGGCCGACCACCCGGTGCGCCGCGACCTCGAACCCCGCCGTGTCGAAGATCTGCGAGCCGATGTGGGAGTGCAGGCCGACGAGCTCGATCTCCGGACGGGCCAGCACGTGCGCCACCGCGGCATGCGCGGCGCCGCTGGCGAGCGAAAACCCGAACTTCTGGTCCTCGTGCGCGGTGGCGATGAACTCGTGGGTGTGCGCCTCGACGCCCACGGTGACCCGGACCAGGACGCGCGGTCGCACGCCCTCGTCGGCGGCGAGATCGGCGAGCCGGTTGATCTCGAGTTCGCTGTCGACCACGATCCGGCCGACACCGGTTTGCACGGCGTACCGGAGTTCCGCGGTGCTCTTGTTGTTACCGTGGTACGCGATTCGATCGGGCGCGACCCCCGCACGCAGCGCGATGGCGAGCTCCCCGCCGCTGCACACGTCGATGCCCAGTCCCTCTTCCGCGATAAGGGCCGCCACCGCTGTGCTCAGGAACGCCTTGCCCGCGTAGAACACGTCACCGCCCTCGAACGCCGCCGCGTAGTTGCGTGCCCGAGCGCGCACGTCCTCGGTATCGAGCACGAAGACCGGAGTGCCGTGCTCGGCCGCCAGCCGCGTCGCGGGTATGCCGGCGACGACCAGTTCGCCGTTCACCCGGTCGGCGTTGATCGGCCAGATCCGCGGGTTCAGGCTCGACAGATCCTCGGGCACCGCCACCGCCTCGACATCGGCAAGGATGTGTCCATGGCTGGGGCCGGCTGGGTGGGCGGAGCGGCTCATATGCTTTTCCTGACTGGGGCGGCTGCTGCGGCTCAGCCGGAGCACGACTCGGCGCTGAGTCGCTCCCGGCTGGGCGGGTGGCTAGGACATCGGTTGCGGCTACTTGCGCTCGGGTGCCGACACGCCGAGCAGGGACAGGCCGTTGGCCAGAACCGTCCTGGTGGCGACGTCGAGCCACAACCTGGTTCGGTTCACGTCGGTGATCTGCTCGTCCCCCTTCGGCAGCACGCGACAGGAGTCATACCAGCGGTGGAAGGAGCCGGCCAGCTCCTCCAGGTAGCGAGCCACCCGGTGTGGCTCGTGCAGCTCACCGGCCTGCGCGACGACGCGCGGGAACTCCCCCAGTGCCGTGAGCAGTGCCGTTTCGGTGTCGTGCGTCAGCAATTGCGGCTCGAACACGTCGAGGGTGATGCCGACCGCCGCCGCGTTCTTCACCACGTTCACCGTCCGGGCATGGGCGTACTGGACGTAGTGCACCGGGTTGTCGTTCGTGGCCCGGGTGAGCAGGTCGAGGTCGATGTCGAGGGTGGAGTCGGCCGAGGACCGCGCGAGCTGGTAGCGGGCGGCGTCCACGCCGACGGCATCGACCAGGTCCTCCAGGGTGATCACGTTGCCGGCCCGCTTGCCCATCCGGACCGGCTTGCCGTCCTTGACGAGGTTCACCAGCTGCCCGATCAGCACCTGCAGGTTCACGCCCGGGGTGTCGCCGAAGCAGGCGCACATCGCCATCAGCCGTCCGACGTAGCCGTGGTGGTCGGCACCCAGCATGATGACGACCCGGTCGAAGCCGCGCTCGCGCTTGTCGAGGTAGTAGGCCAGGTCGCCGGCGATGTAGGCCGCCTCGCCGTCGCTCTTGATGACGACCCGGTCCTTGTCGTCGCCGAAGTCGGTGGTGCGCAGCCACACCGCGCCGTCGGACTCGTAGATCCGGCCCTGCTCGCGCAGCCGCTGGACGGCCCGCTCCACCGCTCCGGAGTCGTGCAGCGAGTTCTCGTGGAAGTACACGTCGAAGTCGACGCCGAAGTTGTGCAGGCTGGCCTTGATCTCGCCGAACATCAGCTCGACGCCGACGCTGCGGAACAGCTCCTGCGCCTCGTCCCTCGGCAGGTTCGACACGTCCGGATGGCTGGCGACGATCCGCTCGGCGATCTCGGTGATGTAGCTGCCGGCGTAACCGTCCTCGGGGACCGGCTCGCCGAGCGCAGCGGCGAGCAGCGAGCGGGCGAACCGGTCGATCTGCGCGCCGTGGTCGTTGAAGTAGTACTCCCGGGTGACCTGGGCGCCATTGGCCTGCAGCACCCTGGCGAGTGAGTCACCCACGGCTGCCCAGCGCACACCGCCGATGTGCAGCGGGCCGGTCGGGTTGGCCGAGACGAACTCGAGGTTGATGTTGTGGCCGGCCAGGGTGTCGGTGGAGCCGTACTCCGTGCCCTGCTCGACGATGGTCTTCGCCAGCTGCCCGAGGGTTCCGGAGTCCAGGGTGATGTTGAGAAAGCCCGGACCGGCGACCTGCACGTCGGCGATGCCCTCGACCGCGAGCAGCTGCTTGGCGATCGCCTCGGCCACCTCGCGCGGCGGCTTGCCGGCCAGCTTGGCGAGCCGCAGCGCGATGTTGCTGGCGTAGTCCCCGTGATCCCGGTTCTTCGGACGCTCCACGACGACCTCGGCCGGCACGTCGGCGGTGAACGCGCCGGACTCGACGGCCCGCGTGGCGGCGGACCGGAGGGCGAGGCTGAGATCGTCGGGAGTCACACGACGATGTTAGTGGCCCGCGATACCCGGTATTTTTCAGTGGTTGGCACGCACGGTAACCGCCGCAACGGTCCCGGCTGCCGGGCGCCACGGTAGCCGCGAGTGGCTGCGGTCAGGCCATCCACAGCTTGGAAGCCTAGAATCATCGGCGAACAGGGCAGCACGAGCTGCACCCATGCGAGAAAGCGACTCGATGACTAATCCGACGAAACCGGCGTCTGGTGGGCCGAACAAAGGCCAGCAGCCCAAGCGCCCGGTGAGCAAGGGCGCGACCCGCGCCGCCCAGTCGAAGAAGATCGTCAACCAGCGGCAGACGCCGTGGGGCCTCATCATCGCAGCGATCGTCATTGTGGCACTCGCCGTCGGAGTTGTCGGGTACGCGGTGCACCAGAACCGGAGCAAGGCCGACTACGCCAACCCGGCCAAGATTCCGGGCATCACGCACAAGGCATTCCCGAGCGGCGAGCACAAGACCACCGTGCTCAGCTACGCCGAATCGCCGCCCATCGGCGGCCCGCACTCCCCGATCTGGGCGGACTGCAGCGGCACCGTTTATCCGAACCAGATAGCGAACGAGAACGCGGTGCACGACTTGGAACACGGTGCCGTCTGGATCACCTACAAGCCCGGTCTGCCGAGTGACCAGCTCGACGTGCTGACCAAACTGGCGTCGGGCCAGGATTACACCATTCTTACCCCGTACGCGGGGCTGAAGACCAACGTCTCACTGCAGGCATGGGGCTATCAGCTGTTCGTGGACAAGGCCACCGACTCGCGCGTCAAGCGGTTCATCAAGGCGCTGCGGCTGAGCCAGAAGAACACCCCCGAGCTGGGTGCAAGCTGCTCCAACCCCGCGTTCAAGACCACGCCCAGCACGCCCGGGCACCCGACGGAGTCCTGAGTTCGCAATGTCGCTGCTGACCGAGCCCGAAACGACGACGGACGAGGCGCCTGCTGCGCGGGGACGCGGCCTGCGGACCGTGCTGGTTGCCATCATCGCGCTGGCCGCGCTGGTGGTGGCCGCTGGCGGCGGGTACGTCATCGGGCACAAGTCGGCCGCGCAGCCCGGAGCTGATTCGGTGGACGCCGGGTTCGCGTGGGACATGGCAGCTCATCACCGGCAGGCGGTGACGATGGCCGGTTACACCCGCGACCACACCACCGACAGCGTGATCAGGACACTGGCCTTCGACATCGAGACCAGCCAGTTCAACCAGGCCGGTCAGATGCAGGGCTGGCTGGACACCTGGGGCCTGCCGCCGGAAAGCCCGAACGCGCCGATGTCGTGGATGGGGGGCTCCCGGCACGACATGATGGGCAGCGACATGATGGGCAGCGACGGGCTCATGCCCGGCATGGCGACCCAGGCACAGCTGGCCAAGCTCGACACCCTCAGGGGTAAGACGCTGGACATCTTCTTCCTGCAGCTGATGTTGCATCACCACCAGGGGGGCGCCCCGATGGCGCAGTGGGCCGCAACACATGCCAACACCGCCTACGTCCGCAACGCGGCGAAGAAGATCGCGGACTCTCAGGGAGCCGAGATCCTGCTGATGGAGCAACTGCTGCGCGAGCGTGGCGCCAGCCCGCTGCCCCCTCCGATGTAGCCGACTCGTGGGTGGGCCGGTGAGCGGTCGGTGGGCCGGTCAGTGATCGGGCGACTGGCTGCTACGATTCTGGACGTCCAATCGGCCGCCTCGGCGGGCGCTTGGACGGGCCGCAAGGCCCCCGTAGCTCAGGGGATAGAGCGCTACCCTCCGGAGGTAGAAGCGCAGGTTCGAATCCTGCCGGGGGCACACAGCTACAATTCATTGGCCTATAGCCGTTTCAGCCGAGGTTGGCAGACTGATTAATTGGCCTTGAGTCCGCAGGGAGTCCGCAGCAACTTTGCGGGACGTCTCGGCTGCCGTGTGCAACCGCTCCGCCAGGTCGTCGAACTGGTCGCCGTACAGATGCCCATACGGTCCAGGGTTACCGTCGCCAAAGCGTGCCCGAGCATGGCCTGCACAACCTTGATCGAGGCGCCCGACGCGATCGCCAAGGACGCCGCGGTGTGCCGCAAATCGTGTGGTCGCAGACCCTCGAACCCGATCGCCGTCGCCGCCGCGTTGAACGCGGCACGCCGGAGCACCAACACCCGAAGCGCTCCGCCGGTCCGGTTACCGCTGAACACGAGATCATCCGACTTCCCGACGACGTGCGCCGCGAGTAGATCAGCCAGGAACCTCGGGACGGGCACCTCACGTCGTTCGTAGGACTTCGGCGCGCCCCAGGTCTGCACCCCGTCAACGAGTGCGGCGGCTGAGACCCCCATCGCGCCGCAGACCGTGTATGTGACCGTGCGGTGGCCGGAGCGGCCTGGTGTGCGGCGGCAGGGTGGCCAGCCCACCGATGGGCGCGTTCGGCTCGATCAGGCGGTCCAGCGACCTGATCGATGAGCGCCCGCAGGTTAAAGTCTGGACGTGAACATGATGCCTCCGTCGTCCCGTCCGCTCAGCGCTGAGGACGTGGAGTTGGTGGACCAGGCTCGCCGGGCAATCGACGCGAACACCGACGCCGGACCCGGTGAAGATGGGGTTCACACCATGGGCGCGCTGTTCGAGCTTCGGACGGCCGAGTGTTCGTTGGAGTGAACCTTTACCACTTCACCGGCGGGCCGTGTGCTGAACTTGTCGCGTTGGGCGCCGCCCGCGCCAGCGGCGCCCGAGAAATCACCCACATCGTTGCTGTGGGCAGTCACGGCCGAGGGGTCAAGGCCCCGTGCGGTCGGGACAGGCAGGTGCTCGCCGACTACCACCCGCAGATCCGCGTTATCGTGCCCACACCGGGCGGCGATATCAGCGTGCGAGTCACCGATCTGCTTCCTTTCGGGTTCGAGACCCGCGCCGAGCATTCCTGAGCGGAACTGCTCCCCCGCGACCGAGGCGACGAAGCAACTCGGCCTGTCGAAGGAGACCCAGCAGGACGCGCAAGAGATGGTGGCGCGCTGAGTACGCGCTGGGTAAGACGATCCGGGCTGGACAGGAACGCGGAGACGTCGCAGTGCGTGGACAGAATCGGCTCTACAGAGCCAATGGCCTGGATGTCCAGAGCACCGACATCCAGTTCCCCTCTGATTTCGCCACGATGAACGAACTGAGCGGGGATCGCGGAAACGGCATCTACGCGCTGGTCGAGACGGGACACCCCATCGCCCCGGACCGCACACGGCGGCGAGGCGCTGCTTGTACGTCGTGGCCGCGGCGATCACGCTATTCAGCCGCCGGAACGTCACGCGGAGCTACCTCTCTTCCAGACTAAGCGACACGAACGCGGTGCTATCCCCCGAGCCGCCAAGAGGCTCACCTTCGACGGGTGAGTCCTCCGTACTTGCGGACGCTGTATAGGCCCATCAATGCCATCCACATGCCGGTCGCAGTCCCCGTGACATCGGCCCAGGGACGACCGGTCGTTAGGTGGTCCAGTGCCGCGGTCAGTGCGGCGCCGCCTGCCAGGAAGATCGCGTAGGCAATGGTGTGAGCTGCGAAGAACCCTCTCAGCTGTTGTAGCCTCGACCCAATAACCGCCCACATGCGCGAGACGTTACGCCCCGGGAACTGATCTACAGCGGCGCCCGTGTCCCGGCTCCGAGCTGGACTAGGGTTTGCCACGTGGCCCCACGTAAGGCATCGACAGTCACTTGGCTCGATGTAACCCTCGGGGTGACGTGCCTGACCGTCGCGGGCATCGGCCTGGCTCTTCAGATCACGCACGTTGCCCGCCCGCTGGGAAGCTTCATCCTCTTCCTCGGCATAGCCGGGAACACCTTCGTCACCGTGCGCAACGCCAGCCGGGTAAACCGTGAAGAAGCGGCCCAGCATGCGAGGGACCGGGCAGCGCAGTAGACAGGACAGTCTCAAGCGGTGCGCGAGGGTCACTTCCACGCCACCGCACGCTTGCCGGTCATCGGCGTGCGGGGCTGTGAGCAGAAGGCCCGTAGGTTTGGGGTAGATGACCCGGCGGTGCCCTTAGCGGCCTCTCAGTTCACCCGGTGCATGTGTCCAGCGACGATGATCCCGTTCCGTACCGTGTAGGTGCCTTGATAGACCTCGTCAGTGCCGTCCATCTGCATCGCGGTGAACTCGGTGTCGACAACGCCGCCGCCGGCATCCGTCGCGGTTCCGATGACGCCCGTGGTGTTGGCGTAGCCGGCGACCCATGAGTAGTAGTCGCCGCCGTTGGTGAAGTGGGAGCCGCCTGCGTCCCAGGCGGCTCGGAAGTTCTTGCTGTTGAGATCGCTGTAGAACTTCTGAACGACCGCGACTGGGTCCACGTACGCGGCGACCGGGGCCTGTGAGCTTGCGGGGGATTGAGGTGCTGGCTTCTGCACCGTCGTGACTACGACCGAGACGGATACCGACGGCGAGGGAGTGGCAGTCGGAGTGCGGGTCGGTGCCGCGACTGTCTTCGTCACCGTCCCCGGCCCAGCGGTTGCCGCCGTCGTGCGGGTCGCGCCCCCGTTGCATGCCGTGAGTAGGCCGACCGCGCCAACCGCCGCGAAAACCGCCATTCGTTTGGTAGCACGACAGCTGGCATGTCCTCCGAAAGTCCCATTGACGGATCATCGCACGCTAACCGACATGGGCATAGCTATCGGCCAGGGGCTGCAGCCGGCACTTACGTTCGGCTCGACGGCGCGCAAGCACGGGACTACGTTCGGTAGCGGCCTATGTGCAGCCCGGAGGCCGGATCCCCATCTATGGGCATAACCCCGTGAGGTGGGGCTCTTTACGAGGCGAAGTGGGCTATCGTTTGCCTATGGCTGATAGCCGCTCACAATCACCGGAACGGCATATGTTCGCTGCCGTCCCGCTGCGCGTCACGCCTCCGGTCGTTGCAGTCACCCGGCGGCAGAACGCTGGCTCTCTGCCGGAGGTGCTGCAAGCACGGCGCAAGGATGACCAGCCCAGAGAGGGTCGCTGACCCTCCGACTCTGATCGGCTCATCGGAACAGACAGTGATCCGGCTACGAGCGCGCCACCACCGGAGAATCGTGCGCGATTACCGGTTCACAGCTGAAGACTCGCAGTCATCATCACAGCGCGCGAGGACGAGTTCGGGTCGGGAACGGCTGGCGAACCGCGCCGGGGCCCGCGCAGCCATGTCGTGAGTCGGCCGGCTCCAAGTCGAGGGCTGACCATGAGGTCTGCGGGCTCCGGGGCCAGCCTCGCGGCCCTGAGGTGTACCAAGGATCTTGGACAGGTTCTCTCTACTGAGAGGATCTGTTCATGCCCGAGCAGCGTCGAAGGTTCAGTCCGCAGTTCAAGGCTGAGGCTGTCCAGATGGTGATCGAGACGGGGAAGCCGATCGCGGAAGTGGCGCGGGATCTGGGTGTTCATCACGGCACGTTGGGGAACTGGATGAAAGCGTGGCGGCATGCCAACCCCGAGCCGGACCCGGCGTTGTCGCCGGTCGAGCGGGCCCCCCGTGAGTGAAATGGAAGCCGAGATCCGCCGGCTGCGGATGGAGAACGAGTTCCTGAAAAAAGCGGCGGCCTTCTTCGCCAGGACGCCCCAGTAGCGGAACGCTGCGCGGTGATCGAGGTGGAGAAGGCCAACTACGACGTGGCCTGGATGTGCCGGCTGCTGCGGGTGCCCCGGTCCAGTTTCTACGCCTGGCGCAACCGGGTCGAGACCGCAGGGCAGCTCCGGCGACGCCAGCTCACCGTCGAGGTGGCCCGGGTGTTCGCGGCCGGACGCGGCGCCTACGGCTGCCGGCGAGTGACCGCCCAGCTCAACCGCGACGGCCACGACTGCTCGGTCGGGCTGGTCGCTGATCTGATGCGCGAGCTCGGCCTGGCCGCGGTGCAACCGCGGGCCTACAAGCGCACTACCGTGCGCGGTGCGGATCCGGTGGACAGTCCGGACCTGATCGCCCGCGACTTCACCCCCGGCCCGGAGGGAGGTGGTACTCCCGGGCAGCGTCTGGTCGGCGACATCACCTACCTGCGCACCGGGCAGGGCTGGCTGTATCTGGCCACCGTGATCGATCTGGCCACCCGGATGGTCGTGGGCTGGCAGATGGCCGACCATATGCGCACCTCGCTGATCATCGACGCCCTGGCCATGGCCGTCGAGAGCGGCCACGTCCAGCGCGGTGCGATCTTCCACTCCGACCGCGGTACCCAATACACCTCGGCCGAGTTTCATCAGCACTGCCAACGGATCCACGTCCAAACCAGCGTCGGGCGGACCGGGGTGTGCTGGGACAACGCGGTCGCCGAGAGCTTCTTCTCCGCCCTGAAGAACGAGATGTTCCACCACCACCGCTTCGACACCCGCACCCGGGCTCGTTTCGCCGTGGCCGACTACATCGAGGTCTTCTACAACCGCCGCCGGCTGCACTCCAGCTCGGCTACCGCACTCCGCACGAAGCCCTCACCGACTACCGAACCGCAGCAACCGCTGCCTGATCAACAACCGAGAACCTGTCCAGGATTCTTGACACACCTCACCCCGCGGGACGCGTGCTCAAAGCTGCTTGGCCCGTCGTGCGCTACGCCAGCGCTCAAGCTACTGCGAGCTGATGACGCCGGTCAGGCCGAGGACGAGGCGCAAAAAGCTTAGACGCGACAACCTTCAAAGGTCGGTCTAGGCCTGCGATGTGCACACGCGTTGCTGACCGACTCGCCCCTCGCCTTGGACCCTTGGGTCCTCGACCACGGCGTGACTCTTTCCGGCGTCCGTCTACCGGGCAGGAGCGCTAGTCAGTCACTGGCTGTGGTGACTAGCCAGGTCCAGGCCTGGGTCTGGTGCAGGGCCTCGAGGTTGGTGTGGTCCTCGCCTTCGAGGAAGTGGGCGTCGACGCCAGGGATGTGCTCGGCGAGCCATCGACCGTGCTCGGCACCTACCGACAGGTCACCGACGCCGTACCAGAGCTGGACAGGTACGCGGATGTCGCGGACGTCGAAGCACCAGGGGGAGAGCGCAGCCGACCAGTCCTCCCACCAGCCCTCGTCACCGCGTCGCATGGCCTCGTGAAAGACCAGCGCGAGATGATCCGCGACGGCTGGGCTGTGCGCCTCGTCCTTGCCGGCCTGATCCCTCCAGCGTGCCCACCACCCTTCCGGGCGGGACAACACCTTGAACCAGTCGTCAGCGTCGATGCGGTGACGGTCGCGAGCCGTTCCCGGGTCGGTGAAGAACAGTTCCACCTCTGCTCGGCTGACCGGCGACAAGTGCCCGGTCCAGTCCAACCCAGGAGCGTCGTAGGGGGCCAGGCCAGCCATCACCACCGCGCCGGACACGTGCTGGGGCAGCAGCGCAGCGCACGCCAGCGCGTAGGCGCCGCCACCGGAGAAGCCCCACGTAGCAAAACGCGACACCCCCAGCGCGACGGCGACCGCTTCAGCTTCCTGAGCGACGTCGGCTGTCCGGCGACCCGGACGTCCAGGCCGCTCGCCGTAACCAGGACGGTCCCAGCAGATCAAACGCAATCCGTGGTCGGCGGCCGCGTCCACCGTCGGTACAAACATGTGCCGCGATCCGGGAGTGCCGGGATGGACGAAAACCGGGTAGCCGGCCGAGGCGGGAGCGCCCTGCACACGCAACTGATGCCCATCGGTCGTCCGGCACCCCCACTCCTGCAGCATCCGCGGAGTGTATGTCTCTCCGTCAGAACGGCGCACGGGTCACGGCGAGAACTTGAGCACCGGGCGGACGCGATGCCCTTTTGAGTTGACGCCAACAGAACGGGCCGCCCATCATCGGGAGCGGGCCGTTTGGTGCCGGGATCGTTAGTCGAGCTCGACACGCTCGCTGATGAGCGTCAGCAGCGAGCGTGCCTCGTGGGCGGTCAGGGCGACGACGACGCGACTTCCGCGCCGAACCACCTTGACACCTGTTCGGGACGCGATGGACAGCGATGCTGCCCTGTGCCGCAGAAGGGTTGTGTTAGGACCCGGAGGTTGGCTTCCCCGGCGCTGCGTCGCGGGCTCGGACGACGAGCGGAAACCCGAACCACAGCACCGTCAGTACGGCCGCAACGACGGCTGCTGCTGCCCAGCCTGTGGTCGCGTCTCGGACCACGTCAAGATCAAGAGCACGACTCCGACAATGGCTAGGGACAGCGCCACCAGCCCGGCAAGTGCAAGGCGGTGGGCGGCGCCGACCATCTGGCGACGCGCCCGCCGCCGGAAAAGGATTCGGTGGAGGCTCACGGGTGCAATCACCAATCCAGTGGCGGCCACCGAACACCCGACGGTGATCAGGTAGACGTCTTGTTGGAACGTCGAAAGTTTCTCGAAGCGAGCCTGAAAAGGCAGCGTGAGCAGGAAGCCGGTCAACAGTTGTACGCCAGTCTGGACTACTTGTAGCTCTTGAAGTAGCTCAGTCCAGTTGCGATCTAGGCGCTCGGTCGGTGTCTCGTGGCGCGCCTGCTGGTCCCAAGAGTCGTCGCGCTAGGAGTGATCCGTGTCCACGCGGTCCTTGCCCATTCGCCCAACCTAACCGCGCAACACGGAATGAGTCTGCTGATCCGCGAAGGTCCCGCGCCGTCCTCCCAGCGGCCTTGCCACCTTCTAGTGTCGCGCTAGGGAAGTAACGTTACTTCGTGGGATCATGATGTATGCCGTTGACTGTGGGTGTGCAGGTTTCCGAACGTGACCGTGAGGTGCTGGCGTCGTGGACGCGGTCACCGTCGCTGCG